>Ga0316222_1005265_pt1 | contig 11173 bp, 6 predicted proteins | sample TBH18011metaG_FD_206008 | JGI IMG/M metagenome (GOLD analysis project Ga0316222, IMG submission 206008) | Freshwater microbial communities from Trout Bog Lake, Wisconsin, USA - TBH18011 | ecosystem: Environmental > Aquatic > Freshwater > Lake > Hypolimnion/Profundal zone | place: USA: Wisconsin... | reverse complement strand
GTTGGCCATCGAGTATCGGTTCACCTATCCGAAGGACCAAGATGCGGAAAAGGCGATTCAAGAATTTATTCAGAAATGGAATTGGCATGAAGCCGGTGTTTAAATCGTCGGAGCCAGGCCCGGCCTTGTCCGCCACCGCCTTGGCGGTGGCGGATGGCGCGATTCCTGTCGCGCTGATTGGCAAACTGCGGCATCTTGGTTGCCGAACATCGGTTGGGCCACTGGTACGCCATGAAATTTCAATCCGCCAGAATTGAGACCAAGAAAATCACCGACTGGGATAGTTTTTACTCGGTGTTTGCCGAAGCGATGTGTTTTCCGAATTTCTATGGTCGAAACATGAACGCGTGGATTGATTGCATGACCTATTTTGATGATATAGTAATTAACAATGACATTGGCACATAGTCTGATATCGTAGGCGCATGAAAGCCTATACGTTGGATTTGCGGGAACGGGTCATCAAATTTGTTCAGACTGGCGGGTCCAAGGCGGAAGCGGCCCGGCGCTTCAACTTGGGGCGGCGCACCGTCTATCGTTATCTGGCCGCCGCCTCGGCGGGAGCCCTCGCCCCCAAAAAGAGCTGGGGCCAATGGCGCAAATTGGATCCCCAGAAACTTGCGGCCCACATTAAAGCGCACCCCGACGCCACGCTCAAAGAACTCGAAACCGTCTTTGGCGTCAGCCATAACGCCGTCTGGGTGCGGTTGGGCCAATTAGGCTTCACACTAAAAAAAACTCATAAAATACCGCGAGCGCAACGAGGTGCAACGCTGGCTCTTCCAGCGCGAACTCGAAAAGTTTAGCGGCCAGCCCGTCTTTTTCCTCGACGAGTGCGGCGTGGATCACCGCCTGTATCGTGAATTCGGGCGCGCGCCCCGTGGGGAACGGATTTACGAAGCTGTGGCGGGCAAACGCCGGGAACGCACCAGCGTTATTGGGGCTTACCGGCAGGGCAAGTTGGTCGCACCACTGACCTTCCAGGGCAGTTGCAACACGGAGGTCGTGGATGTTTATTTCGCCCAAGTGTTGCTGCCCGCGTTGCCACCGAACAGCGTCATCGTGTTGGATAATGCCAGCTTTCATCAATCCCCGACCACGCTTAAATTGGTGGTTGCGGCGGGCTGTCACCTGCTGTTTTTACCGGCCTATTCCCCCGATCTCAACCCCATCGAGCATCTCTGGGCCACGCTCAAAACTCGCCTCCGCAAAGGCCTCCCCACCGCCGCCAACCCCTTCCTTTTTATCGCCGATATGTGCCTATGTTTTTGTTAATTGCTATAGCCCACCACTTCAGTGGTGGGATTTGGTTGGTGAAGATTCCCAGTCCCGTCAGGGACGAAAGAAGTGTTGCGGGGCCGGAATTCTGCCGTCCCTGACTTGGCCGGAAATGACGCCGGCACCCGGCCCAGAAGTGCCGGGCTGTTTTTATTCCCACCCCTCAGGGCTCGAAAATAAGTAGGTTTCTACCGAGCATTTTTGGCGTCTGGGTTCTGAAATTCAGCGATTATCGGCAGTGTCAACATCAGCGGTCCTCTTGATTGGCTTTTTCTGCTTCTCTCTTTCAGCTTGGATTCGCGCTGACCGGTCCAACTCCAATATTTGCAAGATTCGCCCACGTGCCACCGTCCGTGAACCTTCTCTAATCAGAAACTCCAGACCGGGATGAATTCTGCCAACCTGGATGGCCGGATTGAAAAAAGTCAGATAGGCGCGAACGGTTTGGCCAGGAAAGACCTCCTCTGTCCCGATGTAAGTATGCAGTGCATCAAAATCAAGACCGCTATAGTAAAACTGCGGGCGATATCCACTGTACGCCGGCCGGCTGCGCCCACCTTCTTCCGGCGTCAAGAAAGTCATCTCTACCTCGATGTCTTTGGCGCATTCCATGACTTCATGTTTTCCCCGCCATCTGCCCCCGCGTCACCCCGAGCTGGTTGAACAATTTCAATTCGCGCCACAGTTGCGTCCCGGTGATCTCCCCGCGCAGGAGCTGCCGGTATTTGGCGAGGATGCGCTCCACCTCTTCCGGCGTTTCGTTCAGGAATTCCACCCGGAAACTCCGCACGCCCAGCCCCAGGAGCGCAGCTACATACTCGGCGCCGGTTTGCGCCTGGGAATTGAAGAGCGTGTTGCGGCAGCCGGCATCCGCTTTCAACGGATGTTCCGCGCCCACGCGGTCGCGCAGCTTCACGACATGCTTGTCGCACGGCCGCCCGCAATCGTGGTAATCCTTCCCGCTCGAAAGGAACGCGCAGAACACGCAATGCTCCATGTGAAACATGGGCATGTGCTGGTGGATGGTGATCTCAAACCACGACGGCGGCGCGCCTTGCAGCAGCGCGCCGAGCTGCGTGCTGTTGAGATCATAGCTGGCGGTCACGCGCTCCAGCCCGAAGGTCTGCCGGTAATATTCCGCCGCGCGGCGGTTCGCGACGTTCAGGGAAAAATCCCCGGTGCGGCGGGCATCCGCGAAATGTTTCAGGTGCTCGTGATTGCGGACAAGGTAACCGTCCGGATTCGCGGAGCGCACGAGCTGCAGAATCCATTCCTCGCCCGGCTTGAAGATGCGCGGCGGCGCGGCCCAGATGGAGGGCACCACCCCGCCCGGCCCGGCGGCGTGAACGCGGCAGCCAAGGGTCTGGTGAAACAGCGTGACGGCCTCGCGGTATTTCTTCGGGTCCTCGAATTCACAATAGACCGTCGTCGTCCCGGCGCGCAGGGCGGCTTCCAGTTGCGGCAGGCTGCGGACGAGCACGATCAGTTCGGGTTCCTTGTCCTGGCTCCCGGACACCACCGGCTCGGGCACGGGCTCCGCCGGCGGGTTCATGGTCCAGCGTTGGGGCAGGGCGCGCAACCGGTCCAGCTCCGCCACGGCTTCGCGGCGCAGGCGGTTCAATTCGCTGACAGGCAGCAGCACTTCACCTTCGAGAAAACTTTTCAAACCGCCGAGCTGAAACGGCGTGCCGCCAAGGCGGCCCAATTGCCCGCGCAATTTCTCTTCCGTCAGCGGCTGGTTCTCCGCTTTCGCCAGCGGCACGGCCGAGTCCGCTTTCACGGTGTGGCCGGTCTCATCATTCAGGATGAGTGTGAGCGGCGTGCCGGCGCGGCCATGCACTTCCGCCGTGATGGGCCGCGAAAATTTCGGCACGTCCCCGGCGAAGGTCTGGCGCACGCGCTTGTCCAGCTCGGGATCGTTCGTCTTCCACAGCTTGTCGCCAACGCGGATGCGCGCGAAATTCACATCGCCCTGGCCGAAACGCAATTCCACCAGCACGGGCGCGTCTTTCTTGTTGGTGGGCACGGGCAGCACGTGATAGACGCGGCCGCCCTCTTCGCGCTCCTCGGGTTTGCCGGCATCGAACACCACGCCGTCGCCGGGCTTCAGCGGGGCGCTCAGCGCCAGCAACACGGAATCCCGCGTCACGCGCTGGATGTCGCCGAGGAATACGCCGCGCTTTTTGCCGAAGCGCGCATGGACGAGTTTTTGGTTGTCGATGCCGCCGAACCAGCCGGTGAACAGGCCGCGCGAAAAGGACATCTCGACCTCGTATTGATGCGCGGTCAGCGCCTGCCGCTCCGCCGGGGCGGCGGCCAGACTGTCCAGCGCCTGCCGGTAAACCCGCGTGATGCTGGCGACGTATTCGGGCGCCTTGAGGCGGCCCTCGATCTTCAGCGAGGCGACGCCGGCGCGGACGAGTTCCGGCAGCACTTCGAGTCCGGCGAGGTCTTGCGGGCTGAGGAGATATTTGCGGTCGCCAAGCGGCACGGGCTGGCCGTCCGAAATCAGTTCATACGGCAGGCGGCAGGCCTGGGCGCATTCGCCGCGGTTGGCGGAGCGGCCGCCGAGGGATTCGCTGGTGAGACACTGGCCGGAATAGGCCACGCAAAGCGCGCCATGCACGAACACTTCCAGCGGCATCTCCGTGGCAGGCGCGGCGGTGGCGGCGCGGATCTTGCCGATTTCGGCGATGGAACATTCCCGGGCGAGCACGACCAGGTTGCAACCCAGCTCGCGGGCGAATTCCACGCCGGCGGCGCTGGTGACGGTCATCTGGGTGGAGGCGTGGATGGGAAAGTCCGGGGAGATCTCGCGGATGAGGCGGCAGATGCCGACGTCCTGCACAATGGCGGCGTCCACGCCGGCGGCGATGACGGCGCGGAGATGCGCGGCGGCCTCGGCGAGTTCCTCCTGGAAGACGAGGGTGTTGAACGTCACGTAGCCGCGCACGCCGCGCCGGTGGAGAAACTCCATCAGCTGCGGCAGGTCGGCGGTGGTGAAATTGTGGGCGCGCATCCGGGCGTTGAACTTGTCGAGGCCGAAGTAGATGGCGTCCGCGCCGTTCTCGACGGCGGCCTTGGCGCATTCCCAGTCGCCGGCGGGGGCGAGGAGTTCCGGCAACGGCCGGCCGGCCGCGGGCGGGGCGCCGGCGGTCGCGGTCAGAATGGCGGAAGCAACTGTCATACCCCCAGTTTAACCGCGAAAGGGCCGGGTGACAAAGTTTCTTCGCCACGGATGGCCGCACCCCGGCTGTTTGGCAGGCTCTAGGCTTGCTTATTCCGTTCAAAACCTTTTTCCTAATGCACTCTAGAAGGAATCTGATGTTTGGAACAAATGATAAAACCGCCCGCATCAAACAGCCCCGTTTGCCGTGGCTGATCGGGGGCATCGCTTTTTTGGTCTATGCGCTGACCTTGTGTCACTCGGTCAGCCTGCCCAACCTGCCGCTCACGGCCCAGGTGGCCGGCTGGACCACCAATCCCCAGGCGGACCGCCCCCTGCTCTGGCTGCTCACGGCACCCCTGAAACTGCTGCCGGACGCATGGATTCCGGCCGCCTTGAACCTCCAATCCGCGGTTTTCGCCACCCTGACCCTGGTGTTTCTCGCCCGGTGCGTCCAGCTGCTGCCCCTGAACCGGCTGCGGGTGCAAACCATGTTTCAGCGCAGCTCGACCGGGCTGTTTGAGCGGCGGGATGCCTGGCTGCCGGTGGTGGTGGCCTGCCTGCTGGGCGGCTTGGAACTGGGTTTCTGGCAGGAAGCCGTGTCCGCGACCGGTGAGATGCTGGATGCGCTGCTGCTGGCGGCCGCCGTGTGGTGCGTGCTGGAATACCGCGTGGCGGAGCAGACTTTCTGGCTGGACCGGCTGGCTGTGATCTGGGGGGTGGGAATGGCGGAGAACTGGGTGATGATCGCCGCCCTGCCGCTGCTGGCGATCACCCTGATCTGGCTGTGGGGATTCGGGTTTGTGAAGAAGGAACGCTGGCTGCGGGTGCTATGGTGGCTGCTGCTGGGCGGAACGGCCTTCCTGGTGTTGCCGGTCGCCAACAGCCTTGATTCGGCGTGGTCCTTCAAACACGCGCTCAAGGAATCCGTGCTGGCCCAGACCGGCAACCTGTCCGCCGCCTATGGAGAATTCGCCCGCTATGATACGGACCTCACCATTGTGATGGTGCTGTTCTATCTGCTGCCGGTGCTGCCGCTGATCTTCCGGCTGAAGGACGAGGGCAGCTACCACACCTCGCTCCAGGCGCGCATCCAGATCATGACGCTCCAACTCCTGTATGGCGCATTTCTGATCACCGAACTCTGGCTTACCTTGCACCCGGCGGTCGGCCCGCAAAATATCATGGCCCAACACAGCCGGCTGGGCACGCCGCTGTTGAGCCTGGTATTCTTCAACGCCATGGGTGCCGGCTATCTGACCGCCCATTTCCTGCTGATCTGCGGGGCGGATGTGTCGTCCCTGCGCAAAAGCAACCCGCAATTCCGCCTCCCGCCCTTCCTGCCGGAATGGTTCCGGAAAATGACCGTCCCGGTGCTGTATGCCCTGCCGGTCATCCTGCTGGCGGCGCTGGCGGCGCGTAATCTGGGGGTGATCCGGGAACTCAACCGCTCGCCCTTGGCGGGCTTCGGCCAGGCCGCCGCCGCCTGTCTCCCGCCCGGCGGCGGCATCATCATCAGTGATGATCCCCAGCGCCTGCAACTGGTCCTGGCAGCCCTCGCCCACCAGCGGGACTACCATCAATGGGCGGCCGTGGACACCACCCAGCTGGCCGACCCCCGTTACCGGGCGGCTCTGGAACGGAAACATCCCCTGGGCTGGACGGAACTGGGGGACAAGCAGACGCTGACCCCCGCCGGCATGACCCAGCTGCTCTTCCGCCTGGCCGGCACCAACCAGATCTTCTATCTGCACCCGAGCTTCGGCTATTTCTTTGAAGTGATGGATCAGGAACCGCATGGACTGGTCTACCGAGTCTCGCGCATTCACGAACGGGACGCCTTTCCGCCGGCCCTGACCCCGGCACTTATCCGGGAAAATGAAAAATTCTGGAGCCAAACCTGGACCAACCGGCTGACGGCCATCCCGCCCATCCGGCGGGAGGTCCAGGATGTCCGCGATTCCCTCCAGACCCGCTTCTTCAGCCTGGCCGCCCCGGATTCCCGGGCCAGCCGGCTGGCGTGCGAATGGTATGCCATGGCCTTGGACAACTGGGGCGTGGCCCTGCAGCATGCCGGCCAGTGGCCCGCCGCCCGGCAGCGCTTTGAACAGGCGCTCGTCCTCAATACCAACAACGTGGCCGCCCGGATGAACCTGGATTATAACCGCGATCCGAACAACGGCGGCCTGACCGACCCCGTGGTCGCCGCCGGCCTGTTGCAGGAGATGTCCGAACGCCGCCGCCGGACCCAGAATCTCCTCAAAACCGAAGGCCCGTTCGACGGTCCCATCATGGCCTATGCCTTGGGCATCCTGTTTCAGGAAGTCGGGCTGCCACGCCAGGCCATTTTGCTCATGAGCCGGGCCGCCGACCTCACGCCCAATGATGCCACCCCGAAACTGACGCTGGCCGAGCTGTATCTGCATGCCCGTTTGAACGATCAGGCTTTGCAGGTGCTCCAGAATCTCCGCCGGCGGGCCACCGGCACCCCGTTGAGCGAGGAAAACGACACCCGGCTGCATCTCCTGGAGGCCAGCGCCTGGCTGGATACCACCAACCAAGCCGCCGGCGACCGGTCCATGAAAACCATCGTGACGGACCACCCCCAGGATCCGCGCGTGTTAAACACGGTCATAGAGATGTATGAGCAGGCGGGCGAGTTGACCAACGCCTTGCTGCTGATTCAAGACCGGCTGGCGCAATCCCCCCAGGATGTCCCGCTCCTGACCCGGAAGGTCGGGTTGTTGCAAAAGACCGGCCAGTACGCCCAAGCCCTGCATACCATCGACCACGTCCTGACCCTGACCAATCTTGACACCTTGCAATTGGACCGCGCCGCCGACCGGATGCTGACCGGCGATTTGGCGGGGTCCGAGGCTGCCTACCGGCAGTTGCTGAACACCCCGGTGGAACCCTGGCGGTCTTATTATGGGTTGGCCCAGATTGCCTTACTTCGAAAAGATACCGCCGGTGCCAAGCAACTCTTGGAAACTTGCTATGACAAAATCCCCGCGGACTCCGCGAATCGGGCCCTGATTTCCCGGCAAATCCAGCAACTCACCGCCAACCCGGCCAATCCGACCGGCATTTGAACCCGCCCGGCACCCCGGCCAAACCATCCCCGGTGCCGTTTAGAGCGTATTAAATAATAGTGTGGCCGTTCGGAGCGAGGATTTTTGGGTTTGGGCGAGGCTTCGGCGAAGGCGCAGGTTGAACAACCCTGTAACTGAGCCGAAACGAAGCCCAAACCTAAAAAGACCGCTCTTCAGGGGTCCCTAACCGAACGGCTACAATATTATTTAATACGCTCTAGATCTCACGACCGCAGCCTTTACCGCGGCAAAACCGTTTTTTGGAATTTTTATGAACTTTTTTTGCCCATCCTTGACCCGGTGGCCGGCCGCTGCCGGGGGACCGCCCGGTCATTCACCTGACTGAAGCTCCGGCGGGATGGTGAAATGATTTTTATGTTGTTGTATTTTAAAGTCTTAACAGGTTTTCCGCAAATCGGAATTTATCACACACTCGGATCAATTGTCTTGGCCGTTTTTCTTTAAGGAATGCGATTCCGGCCTGATTTAATTGGGTGTTTTTCATAGCATTACCTGATCTTTTTTTGAAATTGCGTTGACAAAATACGGTGTTTTACTATCTTGGTCTGGATTTCGTTCGCTGTCCGCGAAGACAGTTGGTGGAATCAGCCGGATAATATAGCGGTCAGTTTGTGACCTTTGGCCGCCATTTTTGGTCGCCGATAATCCAAGGTGTCAGGCAAATAATAAATTTGATATGAAAACATTCTTAACGTGCGTTCTGGGTTTGTCCTTGGTCTCTCTGGCCGGGGTGGCGTCGGCGCAGAACCTGCTGGTCAACGGCGGTTTTGACACGGGAACCTTTTCCGGTTGGACCACCAATGGCGGGAGTGCCACGTTGAAGAAGACGTATGGCACCAACTCGCCCCAGTACGCGGTCGTGTTCAATGTCACCACTTCTCCGGCCACCGCAGTCATTTCCCAGAGTTTTACCACCACGGTTGGCAAGAGCTATGAATTGAGCTTTTATTATGGCGGCTATACGACCGTCGGCAGCCCGAGGCCGCAGACACTCGGGGTTGAAGTAACCGGGACTTCGCTGATTTTCTCGAACAGTGTGACCCCGCCGAGCTATTCCAACCCGGCTGTCTTTGAAAACTTCACGGATACGTTTACTGCCACCAGTACCAGCACCACCCTGACGTTCCTTGACGAGACCGTTGATACCACCAAGTCCGACGGGGTTTTGGACACCGTGTCGGTGACCGCCGTTCCCGAACCCTCCACCATGGCGCTGTCCGCCGCCGGTGGCCTGTTCTCCCTGCTGGCCCTGCGCCGCCGGAAGTAATCCCAAGGTTTTTCTTCACCGCCGTTCCGGGCAACCGGAACGGCGGTTTTGCTTTTGGAGCAAGGCCGTTTTGCCTGTCCCGGCCGGCCGGGAAATGAATCGGATGGTTTTGTCAGCCCCCGACCGGGAACTGAGCTTGCTTTTCCGGGCCGAAAACATATTTCTATGGCCTCAGATTGAAATCCCATGTTTGGCACCAACGATAAAACCGCCCGGATCAAACACCCGAAGCTGCCCTGGCTCATCGGAGGCCTCGCTTTTTTGGTCTATGTCCTGACGTTGAACCGCACCGTCAGCCTGGCGAGCCTGCCGCTGGCGGCGCAGGTCGCCGGCTGGACCGATAATCCGCCGACGGCCCTACCCCTGCTCTGGCTGCTCACGGCACCGCTGAAACTGCTGCCGGATGACTGGATTCCCGCCGCCGTGAATCTGCAATCCGCGCTATTCGCCGCGCTGACCCTGGTTTTGCTCGCCCGTTGCGTCCAGCTCCTGCCGTTGAACCGGCTCCGCCTGCAAACGATGTTCCTGCGCAGTTCGTCCGGACTCTTTGAGCGCCGGGACGCCTGGCTGCCCGTGGCGGTGGCCGGCCTGATCTGCGGCCTGGAACCGGGTTTCTGGCAGGAAGCCGTGTCCGCGACCGGCGAGATGCTCGATGCGCTGCTGCTGGCCGCCGCGGTCTGGTGCGTGCTGGAATACCGCTTGGCCGGGGAAACCCGGTGGCTGGACCGGCTCGCGCTGATCTGGGGGGCGGGCATGGCGGAGAACTGGGTGATGATCGCCGCCCTGCCGCTGCTGGTGGCCACCCTGATCTGGCTGTGGGGATTCGGGTTTTTACAGTGGTCCCGGTGGCTGCGGGTAGGCTGGCGGCTCCTGTCCGGTCTGGCGTTTTTTCTCGTGCTCCCGATGGTGAACAGCCTGCTGCCCCACGCCCCGTGGACTTGCAAACACGCGCTGAAGGAATCGGTCCTGGCGCAGACGGCCAACCTCTCCGCCGGCTGGAATTTTGCAGTTTATGGCCCGGAACTGGCCATTGTGATGGGGCTGTTCCTGGTGCTGCCGGTGCTGCCGCCGATCTTCCGGCTGAAAGACGAAGGCAGCTACCACTCCTCGCGGCAGGCCCGCATCCAGATCGTGACGCTCCAGTTGCTGTATGGGGCTTTTCTGGTGATGGATCTCTGGCTCGCGCTGCATCCGGTGACGGGACCGCAAAACCTCATGGCCCTGCACAGCTGGCTGCACACCCCCTTGCTGACCCTGGTGTTCCTGAACGCGCTGGGAGCGGGCTATCTCACCGCCCACTTCCTGGTGATCTGCGGCGCGAAGGTGGCGTCCATCCGCAAGCACAACCCGCAGTTCCGCCTGCCGCCCTTCCTGCCGGAATGGCTCCGGCTGGCCGGACGGCCGCTGCTCTATGCCCTGCCGGTCATCCTGCTGCTGGCGCTCACCGCGCGGAGCCTGGGCCCGATTCGGAAGCTCAATCACTCACCCTTGGCCGGCTTCGCCCAGGCGGCGGTCGCCAGCCTGCCGGCGGGCGGCGGACTCGTGATCAGCGACGATCCGTTGCGCCTGGAAATGGTGCGCCTCGCGCTCGCGGCGCGCCCGGATCACCGGCAATGGGTGCCCGTGGACACCACCCGGCTGGCGGACCCGCATTACCGCGCGGCCTTGGAGCGGAAATGGCCCCTGGGCTGGACCAAGTATGGACCGGATCAGCCGTTGGCTCCCGCCGGCACGACGAAATTGATCTTCGGCCTCGCCGCGACCAACCAAGTTTATTATCTGCACCCGAGCTTCGGTTATTTCTTTGAAGCGATGAACCAGGAACCGCATGGTCTGGCCGGCAAAATCACCCGCCTGCAGGAGCGCGACGCCCTGCCGCCAACCCTGACCCCGGAGCTCATCCAGGAGAACGAACAGCTCTGGGACCGGCTGGCGACCAACCAGCTGGCGGCCATCCCGCCCGCAAACACGGCGGTCCCGGACCTCCGCAGTTCCCTCCGGCACCGCTTCTTCCAGCTCACCAAGCCGGAGTCGCTGGCCGACCGGGTGGCCGCCTCCTGGTATTCCATGGCCTTGGACAGCTGGGGCGTGGACCTCCAACGCGCCGGCCGCTGGACCGCCGCCCGCCACCGGTTCGAAGAAGCCCTCGCGCTGAACACCAACAACGTGGCCGCCCAAATCAACCTGGCCTACAATCGCGACCCGAAGCACGGCGGCCTCGGCGACCCGCTGCTCGCCGCCGGCCTGTTGCAGGAACTGTCCGAACGCCGCACCCGGACCCAGAATCTGCTCAAGTCCGACGGCCCCTTTGACACCTCCGTCATGGATTTCTGCGTGGCGATTCTTTTC
>Ga0316222_1005264_pt1 | contig 11177 bp, 8 predicted proteins | sample TBH18011metaG_FD_206008 | JGI IMG/M metagenome (GOLD analysis project Ga0316222, IMG submission 206008) | Freshwater microbial communities from Trout Bog Lake, Wisconsin, USA - TBH18011 | ecosystem: Environmental > Aquatic > Freshwater > Lake > Hypolimnion/Profundal zone | place: USA: Wisconsin... | reverse complement strand
TTGGCTAAATTTAATGATTTTCTTGCAATATAAGATGCCTAGAAAGACTAGAATATCAACATTAATGTGTTAATAACCAATTGATTTATCATTTATTAAGGATCGACTACTTAGTTGTGATAGTTTCCAAAAAAATGAAACTATCACAACTAATTCAATTCAATCAACGATTTGCTTTCCCGAATCATCATTTTACCTTGGAGCCTTAACAATTTGCTTTCTCGCTTCAATATTATACTTTTTAGCTTCAACATTTTACTTTGAAGTCTTAACGATTTGCTTTCCTGGATCATCATTTTACTTTGGAGCCTTAAAGAATTGCTTTCTTGCTTCAACATTCTACTTTGAAGCATCAACGATTTGCTTACTTGCAAAATCATTATACTTTCAAGCTTTAACAGTTTCTTTAATTGAATCCCTCAAAAAACCGTCCGCGATCCTTGACTTTTCAACGCTAAATCCTTTTTAGAATCCGTGAATCGGAGATCTGCCAGGCTAAATCTTTTTTAGATAGTTTTTTCGGTTCTGCGGAACACTTTGTTTTGCACCGCTCCTCGCTATGACAGCTCAGAATGAGAATCCAGCTTTAATGTCCGATAAAAAAAGGTTTTCTTGGAATACAAAACTTATCATATCTATCTTGTCACCAATAAAAATCATACCGTTATTTATACTGGTGTGACTTCTGCATTACATAGGCGTATTTGGGAGCATAAGAATAAAATGCACCCCGCTTCTTTTACAGCAAGATATAATGTCGATGAATTGGTTTATTACGAAGCCTTTTTTGATATTGGGGAGGCGATTGCCAGGGAGAAACAACTCAAAGGTGGTTCACGACAGAAAAAATTTGATCTGATCAACAACTTTAATCCTGAATGGCGTGACTTGTTTACAGACCTGGATTAATGTTGTCATTGCGAGGAGGCACGACGAAGCAATCTCATGTTATTTGCAATGCTCCCCAATTTCAGGATTGTTTCGTCGCACCATACTTCACCGGTTCTGTTGGAACACTTTGTTTTGCACCGCTCCTCGCAATGACAGTTCCAAATGAAACGACGAAGCAATCGTTCCCTCCCGAGTGTCATTGCGAGGAGGAACGACGAAGCAATCTCATGTTATTTGCAATGTTTCCCAATTTCAAGATTGCTTCGTCGCACCATACTTCACCGGTTCCGTTGGAACACCTTGATTTGCACCGCTCCTCGCAATGACAGTTCCAAATGAAACGACGAAGCAATCGTTCCCTCCCGAGTGTCATTGCGAGGAGGCACGACGAAGCAATCTCATGTTATTAGCAAACCTATTTCTTTATAAAGATATAATTTCGTAATTTTCGTCTTTTATAATTGCAGCTAATCCGTTCAGAAAGTTATTATTGCGTTAGCTGACGCAGACACTATTAATTGAACATTATTTAAATGGAACAAAAACCAATCCACCGCAGCCACCAATCCCGCAGACCAAAGACAATTAAACCGGTAAAGGGCTTTGAACGCCTGTTAAACACCAAAACATTTATCGCTCTGGGGGCCATTTTCGTGCTGGTCGGTGTCTATTCATCCTTCTCCTCTTCAAGTGGTTCAAATGGTTTGTATGAATTATTTACTAAATTTATTTCGCCATCAGGTGATGCACCTATTGTCGAAGTCACAGGTAACGGATTTTGGGAAATCATACTTTATTTTTTTCCTGCTATTTTTGTGTTAATTGCATCCCTGATTTTCAGGAACAATTACCGCATTATTTCTCATTCAACAACTATTCTTTCAACAATTTATTTGATTTTCATTCAGGTTAAAATCTCCTTTTTCAACGTTAATTTTGGAGGATGTTTTTATTCGGATTTCCTGACAGCAAATTTATTCGTTTGGCTTCCAACTCTCTTATTGTTTTTAGCTGCTTTGTTTTTTCGTAAATCTATTTTACCTATCCTGATATGTTTTTATTTTTATATATCCTTAATATTGATGGAGACAAATTTTTGGACCCATCTTGAATACCTTTTTACATTTATATTACTTTTTAGCCTTATTATATCATGGATAGGCAAGAAAATAGAAAAACCTTTTGTTCATTTAGTAAATCTTACTTTTGCCTGGGGTTTTATAGGACTTTATTGGCTTCGCAAATTTGTGGTGAATTCAAAACCCGAATTTCTACCCCTGTTTTTTATTTTTGGAATCTTGAGTTATCTCCTTTTTTATGCCGTAGTCATCTTTAGCCCGGATAAAAAGGAGAATCGGCCACCCAAATGGCTTCAGTTTACCCTTACCGGCTCGAATTTGGTTATTTTTCTCGGCACCACCCTCTGGGTGTTGCACCGTTTTTATGCCCCGGCCTATCAGCCGCTCTTTATAGGGGTACTCCTGCTATTTAATCTTTTTGGGCTGTATCTCTATAAAAAGTTTAAGCTTTTGGTCTGGGAACTTCCGTACCATTATGCGGTGATGTTCCTCGCTGCAATGGTACTCCCGTTCTGTTTCCAGGAGGCCAGGTTACTGCTCTTCACCTCCGTTTTAGCTGTTTTGATGCTGGGGTATGCCCATAAAACGAAAGATCTTCCCGCATTTTGGATCTCCCTGGTCTCCCTGGGGGCCACAGTGGGTCTTTTCCTCTATTCCTGGATCCGGTTCTGCCTCCCTGCCCATTTTTTTGTACTGATCGTTCCTGAACCCGATTTGATCGGCTATGGATTGCTGATCGGCGGATTGGCCATCGGGTCTTTGGGTTTCACCACCTGGCAGATTCAGTCGTTGGAGCTTTCGCTTTCGCACAAGTATTTCAGCAAACAGAAATACGACCGGTTAGTCCGGATTATGCTCCTGTTTTCGACCTTTGTCACGCTGGGATGGCTTGGGTTCTCGCTGGTGAGTCATCTTACCGGCTCACTGAACTATACCCCTTTACCCTGGTTTATTGCAGGCTGCCTCTTGTTTATCGGGGTAATCCGCTATTATTCGGGTAAACAATCCTCCCTGAAAAAACCGGTGCTCTATTTATCGGCCCTGTTCATTTTAATATACCCTTTCATGGTCCAGTGGAATATGGTCCTTTACCGGAACAGCCTGCTTTTGAAAAATGACCTGAACTTCATTGTTGTGTTTTTGCACTACCTTGCGGTAGTTTTGGTTCTTATCCTGGGAAGAATGACCATCAAACGAATGCGCCGCCATCATATTAAAGAGGTCAACTTATTGCACCTGGTAGATCTGATTACGGTCTCCTTCCTTATTTTTCTCTTTTGGATGGAATACGATAACCTCTCGGCGATCTTCCTGGGGATGCAAAGTAGTCCGGGCAGTCAGCTGATGAGTGGTGACCCGCTGCTTCAGAACAGGTACCTCCCTTATTCGATGATCCTTTGGATTGTCGCCACGGTGGTGTTTATCCGGGCCATGATTCAGCGGAACCATTTTATGCGGAATTTAGGGATCGTCCTTTTTCTCGGAATGCTCGTTAAATTGTTTGTGATCGACTTTGAAGGATTGAGCACGGTCTCACGAAGTATCGTTTACCTGCTCCTGGGTCTGTACCTGATGGGATTTGCCTATATCTTCCCCCGGCTTCAAAAGGGAGAGCCGATTTTACCGGAATTTAAACGGACGGGAGAGAGGGAGTGATGAGAGATGGAGAGAGGGAGAGAGGAGAGAGGGTGAGATGAAGAGAGGGAGAGATGAGAGAGGGTGAGATGAAGAGAGGGAGAGATTGAGAGAGGGAGAGATGAGGTGATGAAATGAAGAAATTGGGAATATCCAAGTAAATAAGAAATCCGGGCACAAAAGTGATCAAATATAGTATTCTGTTTATCCTTGTACTGCATTGCCGGTTGGCCTTTTCAAACCCGGTAAGTCAGGATACGGTGCCTGTGCATAAAGGGATCTATGCCGGATTGAATCTCTCAACCATGGGAGTGGGTGTTACTGTGACCAGGCAAATCTCCGGGAGATGGGATTTCAGGCTAAACGGTTCATATTTTGGATATTCCTATGATGTCCATAAACTCGATAAGGATTTACAGGGGAATGCCCGGCTGACCGTTGGCGCCATCGGTGGAAATATTGATTTTTATCTCCTTCGCTTCCTATATTTAACCGGTGGAATCGCCTGTAATCTGACCACTATCCAGGTTCAGGCCATTGATGCCAATTCGGTTACCATTGGAGATATCATCCTTGAACCTGCAGATATTGGGACCATAAGCGCCAAAATAGCCCCGGGGTTAAAGATCGAACCTTATTGGGGATTGGGATTCAACTTCAGAAGAACGAAAAAATTGAACTTTGGCGTTGAATTTGGACTCTTCCTGATTGGCCCTCCGAAAGTGAAACTTGGAGCGACCGGAATGTTAACCCCAAGTGCAAACACGGCACAGGAACAAATCATTGAGAAGAACATCGCTCCGCTGATTTATTATCCGAATGTTTCTTTTCACATCGCATACCGTATTAAATGAGGGAAAGATTTAAAAATAGCATTGGTATCCCGCGCAGAATGGGGCTGGCCTTGGCTGGTCTGCTCCTGGTCTGGTCATGCGTTAACTTCGCTGATCTAAAGTCTCCGCTGAATGGGATCAAATTATTAATCAATTATAATATTTTCAATACCTTTCTCTCTTTCTCCTTTGTGGATGCTGCCACAGGGGCACCCATCGGGGCAACCGACAACCAAACCGTTGAGGTCCAAATCTCAGGTGATGCATCCACGGCGGTGGTCGATCAGCTTGGAAATCACAAGACCTCGTACAGTTCCGTTTTTGGCCTGTTAAGCCTGGCCTTAAATCCCAAGGATCCCTGGAAACCTACCCCGCAAAACAAACTCGGCATTCAGCTTGATGCCACCTGTCCCAATTACAAACCAGCAAGCCTTAACCTGCAAATTGACAGTACCGGGAAGTACCAATACAAGGTCATGATGGAGAAGACCAGTGTGGATGCCCTGGGAATCAAAAAATATGTTTATCAGCTGAATCTTAATCCCCTTGGGGAGCTGGAAAACGACATTACCCTCAGTTCAACGGGCCATGAAGCCATTCTGAAACTGAAAAAGGGGACCCAGTTTATGGGCTCAACCCGCGCGGTGGATTTATCGACTTACGTCAATCTGACCTTAACCGTTTATACCAGGCTCAATGCGGCCCCGGTGCCGGGGGGACTTTTGGAAAATGTGCTGCTGAAGAATAACTCCGTTCAGCAGGAAGCACTCGATCTGTACCGGGTCGTGGATGTGGAGATTAGTAACGGTTCTCTTCAGACGTTAACTTCCCTGGGAATAAATCGGATGATCTTGCGCTATAAAGTCGACAGTCTGGCCTACCATCCGGTAACCAAAACAACGGTACTTCCAGGCAACGATGCCAAAACATACACCTGGATGCAGAATAATTCACAATGGCAACTCGACGATTCATTGAAAATCCAGTCCGATTCACTGGGGTATTATGTCGAATCAGCCATTTCAACGACCGGGATCCATGCTTCAGGAATGCATGTCAATTTATGTCCGATGAGTGGACAGCTCGCCTATTCCCTTAAGGGTTCCTTCCCGACCTATCCTGTCTCAACCCTGGTTTCCGTGTACCGGAAAATCGATTCCCGCTATATTGGAAATACCCGATTGGATGCCCCGCAGAACGGAACTCCGGTGGCTTTGAATTTCAATACCCCTGCATCAACACCGGTGCGATCCTTTATTTCGACCTACTCCGGTTCAGATGCATTTTCCGCAACACCCAATTCCTTTGATTTCCAGGCGGGTTGTGGCACCTTCGGACATGTCGCTTCAACGCTCACTTATACCCCGCCGCCTCCGCCGGTCATTATACCCACGGTGCCGGTGTCGGGTAACGTTACAGTCAGTGTTGGGGATGGCTTTTCCACAGATCCGTTTGCCATTACCGCCAATATTTATCAGGCCTCAAACAATCAACTGTTGTGGAGCAATTCCTATAGTGTGGGTAAAAACAACAACCAATTCACGATAAATGCCAATTTAACGCCCAATACAACCGTTTATCTGCAGATTCTGGCGGCAAATAATCAGAATTCATTCACCTGCACCCCGGCGAATTTCACTTTTAATACCAGTTCCGCAACGGGACTTTCCTGGCAGTTTGCTGTTACGCCAATCTATTCGACGGTAAACCTGAATTTTAATTTTACCAGGAGTTCCGATCTTCCGAATAGCACCTATACCGTTAAAGCCGAACTGATCAACATGGCCGATCAGAGTGATGTCCAGGATATTATTTTTTCGGTCGTGCCGGGTCAGTCAGCCTATACCACCAGGTTGTTTTTATCGAAATTGATCCAGTACCAGGTGAACTTGAAACGGGTGGATGGGGCCCCCGTTTTTATGGCTTATCCATATCAATTTGTCCTGGGTAACATCACCCAGACCGATTATTCCTATTCCAGTGAGCTTTCCCCTGTGGTTGTTAAACAGGAATCCTTCACCGTGAAGGTTATTTGCAAGCAGACCGAAATTATCCCCACGCTGCATGGATACTACCGGACAGTCTGGGAGGACCTGTGGCAGCAAACCGACATTATTAACGGGGTACTGAATATCAGCTGCGAAATAAATTCAACCTATGTGGTTGGGATGATCGTGAACGGCCAGATGCAAACCGGAACCTACCTGTTTGATGCCTCAACCCTTAATTTTAATTTCAATCTGGACGATGCCGATTGCTCAAAAATGGGATGGTAACCGGGGAATAGAAACACTCGGTATTTTTGATCCTGCCGCACCGGCTTGTTAAAAATGAAAGTCAATGCCCAGGTAGCCCCCGTACCTATGTTCGAAACGGCTGCCATAATCAGCGGCCAGCCCGGCTTTCACGGCAAATGGCAATTTGAGCGTTGCATAACTGCATTCTAATAATCCAGAGCACTCATAAGGGGGCTTTGGATATAGTTGATAAGGCCTTCCATAATTTCGGGATAAGGTAAGTAATGTTTTCCACGAGAAGCCACCTCCCAAAGTGCCTCCCAAACCCAGGTGATGCATCCACATCATGTTGCTTTCAAATCCCCGGGATATCCCGTCTGGTCCAATGGTAGGGATAAAAAGCGGGCTCCCCATCATACGCTGAAAATAGGTGAATCCGGACGTATATTCCCAATGATTAAAATAATCGTCATCTCCCCTTGGAGGTGTATTTCTCATCCGGTATTGTGTTTGCATGTATTCATAAACAAAATCCGTAAAAAACGATTCCTTTTTCTTCTTTCCAAGGTGGATTCCAAACAGGCCGTCTTTAATATTGACAAGACTTGTTTGTGATGGGTTTTCGAACGGGTGATTCCAGTAAAACGAAGCCTCATAGTCAGGCCAATCTTTTTTTAGCTCGAGGTTATAAATTCCCAGTCCATTGCCCGCAGTAAACATACGATCGTATAACGAGGCACCTTTGCCCCCTTTCATGGCGAGAACGTACCTGAAATACTGGTTCCATCCAGGCTCCTGTCCGTATACCGGGGAGTTTCCACCCCAGAAAACATAGTGCTCAATACCTACCGTTAGGAACAGGGTGGGGGAGAGGCGATTCCTGAGATAAAGATTTTTATGGTGCAAATGGGCATTGCTTATGGCCTGTTTATCAAAATGGAGGAACCCTTCTTCATAAAGAAACCTGAATGAGAACCACTTTTTTGCAAACAGGAAAGGAAGGTATCCCCTGGTCGATAAACGGATTCCCGGAACGGGCCTTGCATTTCCGGAATGGTCCATATTCCCGTTCGTGGAGGAGAGCCCTGCGTAGATCACCGGATCGGCTTCAGCCCCTGCTTTCAGAATCAAAGAGCGATACCGTACTCCCAGCCAGTACTGGTTGGGCTGAAAATCGGAACCCCCGGCCAAACCATAGACCAGATTTCCCCCGTAGGTATATCCCCACTTTTTTAGCGAGTCACGCTCCAATCCCCTTTTTATCCCTGCCTGAAACAACTGATAAGTCGGATTATGCAGCACGATTGTGCCATTTTGGTTTGAGGACATCCAAAAAGGGAGATCCTTACCTGAACTGACCAGGGTCGTCTCTCCGAGTGTGACCTGAGGAGCAAATCCATTTTTTTCCTGGGCCAACAGGGGCAAGGTCAGAATAAGAAGGGAGAGAAAAAGGATTTGTTTGTACATGGAGGAATGGTTTTTTTTAATGGTCGGGGATCGGTTAATGAAGGCAACACCATTTAATGTTTGTAAGTAAGTTTCTTCTAATTGCACAAATATATCCATAATCTTGTAATTTGAAAATTGGCTGATTACGCGGTGAACCTCTGCAGAACGAAAACAGGGTTCTTCTAAAGTGTGATTATTAAGAAACTCTTTAAATAACCTTGAATAGGTGAATTTTTTTTACGGTTAATCGTCAGGCAAAACATTTCGGCTAATTTTGTTAACTATTCCCGGCTGCTTAGCATTTGGATAATTAAGGTCCTGCACAGTTCCCGATTCAATGGTGTGAGACCGTTATTTAGGGCAAGGGTAAACGTTAATTTGAAGGTTGGTTTGCATGAAGAGAGTTGTATTTATTAGTATAATTACTTTATTATTAGTCCATTATAATCAGTTAGTTGCTCAGGATTTTACCATTGGTGTAGGTGGCGGACTTAACATCCCAAGCCTTTTGGGTGGCGGTTCAGATAACCCGTTAAAAACTGGAAATTCTTTTAAGTTTGGAAACGATTACGAAATCTATGGAGCGTATCCGATTTCCAAAACTTTTTCTTGCTCTCTTGGCATTGATTACTCTCAGGAGGGCGGTTTGTATAAGTTAAACTATCTGCTGGTCCCTTTTTTGGTCCGGCATAACTGGAGTATCAGTCCCAAGACGAATTTTTACCTGGGTGCAGGGCCTTTTGGGGGATTCCTGCTTAATGCGAATCGTTCGATTAGTCCGGGTGCTCTTAAAAACCCGAATACGTTTAATAGTGGGATCGAAGTAGTTGCCGGCATATCGCGCCAAATAAGTCACTTTGGAGCAATCTTTCTGGAACTGGGTTCCGATTATGGCTGTATTCGGATACAAAAACCGCCAACTCATACAACAGGGCATCTGTTTATGGATACAGTAAGGATCGGGTATTCTTTTACTTTTAACACCAATTATGCCTCACCCTCCAATAAACGATTTCAGAAAATACTTTATAAAACTGAAATGCAATAATTAGGGATCTAACACGCTTCAAGTGTTCGAACAATTCTGAACATCATAATGAAGATCGAAGGTCTCCCTTTTGGGGAGATTTAGAAGGGTCCCGTTCGCAACGAGGGGTTTGTTGATAATCGTTTGTAAGGATAAATGGTCATTCATTCACTGCAGCTCTTGCGGCGAAAGGGGGGTCTGTTTTTCAATGATCGGTGTGCGGCGCCGCCTTTTTATACGATCTCCTTACCCGGCGTGGCGCTTCGCTTACCCCGGGCTACAAATATTCAATCCCTCCGGGATGATCTCCAGTCCATTTCTTTAGTATATGTGGCGTGTTCCCTTCCGTGACCACGGACCCCGGGTTACAAATATTCCACTCTTCCGGGTGGTCTTGGGGCAAAATTGCTATACAGTTAGGTTGCAGTTTCAGGTTTATAATTGGCACAATATTTTCCTAAGATAATCCATGCCCCAAAGGGGCTATATTTTGGTGACCCAGGGTAAGGGTTTACCCGCCACCCGGGGTAAAACAACGTAACGGAGAAGCGTCCGCGAACATAGCCCGCCAAAGAGCTTTATCCCCTTCGGACGCAATGGAGCAAAACTTTGCAAATGGGTTTTTGGAGTGGAGCCCTTGTATCAAAATATTATAGCCCATGATTTGAAAAAAGACCTAATTTTAGCTAATTTTGAGAAAAATAGTAAGATGGAAAAGATAATAAACTTGCATATTGAAAAACTTCCTGAAGGATTTTATCTGGCAACTTCGGATACAATTCAAGGTTTGGTTGTTCAGGGCAGAACAATTTCTGAAACCATAGAAATAGCAAGAGATGTAGCCAAAAAACTGATTGAAGCCCATGAAGGTCAGGCTGCCCAACTTAGTACTTTCGCTGACAAGTTTGATTATCCCATAGTTGTTGGAATTTAGCGTTTTTTGACAATCTAATCCTCACGAAATGGGGCGCTTAGCTGGTTTTCGATACCCCAATACCATCATAAAACTAAAATTCCACCCTTCCGGGTGGTCAGGTGGGGCAAATCAACAGTTCGTTATTCATGAATTTCTGAATTGTAAATGGCACAATATTTTCCAGAGATAATTCATGCCCCAAAGGGGCTATATTTTGGGTACCCCGGGTAAGGGTTTACCCGCCACCCGGGGTAAAACAACGTAACAGAGAAGCGTCCGCGAACATAGCCCACCAAAGAGCTTCATCCCCTTCGGACGCAATGGAGCAAAACTTTGCAAATGCGTTTTTGGAGTGGAGCCCTTGTATCAAAATATTATAGCCCATGATTTGAAAAAAGACCTAATTTTAGCTAATTTTGAGAAAAATAGTAAGATGGAAAAGATAATAAACTTGCATATTGAAAAACTTCCTGAAGGATTTTATCTGGCAACTTCGGATACAATTCAAGGTTTGGTTGTTCAGGGCAGAACAATTTCTGAAACCATAGAAATAGCAAGAGATGTAGCCAAAAAACTGATTGAAGCCCATGAAGGTCAGGCTGCCCAACTTAGTACTTTCGCTGACAAGTTTGATTATCCCATAGTTGTTGGAATTTAGCGTTTTTTGACAATCTAATCCTCACGAAATGGGGCGCTTAGCTGGTTTTCGATACCGCAATATCATCATAAAACTAAAATTCCACCCTTCCGGGTGGTCAGGTAGGGCAAATCAACAGTTCGTTATTCATGAATTTCTGATTTGTAAATGGCACAATATTTTCCTGAGATAATCCATGCCCCATAGGGGCTATATTTTGGTGACCCCGGGTAAGGGTTTACCCGCCACCCGGGGTAAAACAACGTAACAGAGAAGCGTCCGCGAACATAGCCCACCAAAGAGCTTCATCCCCTTCGGACGCAATGGAGCAGAACTTTGCAAATGCGTTTTTGGAGTGGAGCTCTTGCGGCGAAAGGGGGGTCTGTTTTTCAAATACCGGTGTGCAGCGCCGCCTTATCCTGCGATCTCTTTACCCGGGGTGGCGCTTCGCTTACCCCGGGCTACAAATATTC
>Ga0316222_1005262_pt1 | contig 11178 bp, 9 predicted proteins | sample TBH18011metaG_FD_206008 | JGI IMG/M metagenome (GOLD analysis project Ga0316222, IMG submission 206008) | Freshwater microbial communities from Trout Bog Lake, Wisconsin, USA - TBH18011 | ecosystem: Environmental > Aquatic > Freshwater > Lake > Hypolimnion/Profundal zone | place: USA: Wisconsin... | reverse complement strand
CCCGATGCTGACCGCCAACGACGTGCTGGCCCGCTCCGATGCCTGGCTCGACGTCAACCACCTCAACATGCTGGGCGCCGCCCGGTTGACCTCGCGGCTGGCGACGCTGTTCGCCGAGCGCGGCGGGGTGACGGCAAAGGCCATTGCGGAATGCGGCGCTGGGCTGCCGTCGCGGCCGGTGGCGAGTGCAAAAGAGGTACCTCTCACCAAAACTCGCAGCGCATCAAATAAGTAACTTTCGCCACAATATAATCAGTGAAGGTATTCGCTCTACACGAAAGTGTTACTCTGACGCAACTACGGGGGAAACGCGAAGCTAAACGATTTGTTTACCTTACACGGTCACAGTCCATCTCACCGGCGCCGAGCTGGTGCGACTGTGAAACGTGTATGGAGCAATTAATGTCGACGATTGATCTTAGCCAGGACCACCTTGTGTTTGACGATGAGTTCACTTCCCTTAGCCTGAACACCGCCGCCAACCCGACCGGCACCTGGAACACCACCTATGCCTGGGGCGGCCGCACCCTGACGAGCAACGGCGAGCAAGAATATTATTCGGACCCCTCCGTCGGCGTGAACCCGTTCTCGATCGGCGCCAATGGCGGCCTGACGATCACCGCCAACCCGGCGAGCGCGGCGACCCAGGCGGCCGATGGCGGCCTGCCCTACACCTCGGGCCTGCTGACCACCAACACCACCTTCTCGCAGACCTACGGTTACTTCGAGATGAAGGCCGAGTTGCCGGCCGGGACCGGGCTGTGGCCGGCGTTCTGGCTGCTCGCTACCAACGGCTCGTGGCCGCCGGAAATCGACGTCATGGAGATGCTGGGCAACCAGCCGACCACCGACTACACCACGCTGCACACCGGCACCGGCAACACCGCGCTGGGCCAGGCCAACACGGTGGCCAACACCACCACCGGCTACCACACCTACGGCGTCGATTGGGAGCCCAATACCACCACCTTCTATTTCGACGGCAAGGCGGTGTTCTCCGAGCCGACCCCCGCCGACATGCACAGCCCGATGTACATGCTGGCCAATCTGGCGGTCGGCGGTAGCTGGCCGGGCGACCCCACTGCGGCGACCCATTTCCCGGCGGCGATGAACATCGACTACATCCGCGCCTACGCCTCGCCCAGCACTATCGCCAACGTCAACGACTCGGCGGCGGCGGTGAGCGGAGCCACGGCTGGCGCGGCGCCGGACACCACCACCACGGCGAGCCCGCCGGCCACGACCACGACTTCGCCCCCGACCACCACCGCCACCGGCTCCGACGCCACCACCACCCATGCCGACACCGCCAGCCATCCGTTGTCGATCGGCCTGCTCACCATCCCGACTCTGACCCCCAGCCCGATCACGGTCAGCGCGTCCCAGACCGCATCCTCGGGCGTCACCCACTGGCCGGGTGTGGACACCCACGCCCAGCACCAGACCATGGACCACTGGGGCTAATCAGGGAGAGGGGAGGGGCCGGTTGCCCCTCCCCGCCCATTCTCCACAGCATCTTGAGCCAGCAAACCAGCGCGGGCCCAGAAGGCGGCGAACAGCAGCAGATTGAAGCCGTGGCGGACGAACACGGTGACCTCGCTGAAATTGGTCATCGTCACTTCGACCAACAGGGCCAGGGCGAAGGCCGCCGCCGCCGGCCGTCCCAGCCGCAGCAGGCGGGCCACCGGCACCAGGAAGGCGGCGATCAGCACCGCCTCGAGGGCCGCTCCGACCAATCCCAATTCCACCGCCATCTCGAGAAAGCCGTTGTGGAAGCTCTTCAGGTTTCCGGCGGCGGCGGCGTTGATGACGCTGTCGAGGACGGCATTGACGAAGGCGCCGTCCGACGTGGCGTCATCGGTCCAAAAGCCGTCATAGCCATGGCCGAGGATCGGCGCCTGGGCGAAGAAGCCCTGGGCCAATTCCCACAAATCGGTGCGCCCGGTCAGGGTCGGATCCTTGTCGGCCGCTTCCAGCACCAGGGCGACCAGGTCGTTGCCGCTGAGCAGCCACAGAATTCCGGCCAGACACAGCGCGGCCAAGCCGCTGAGCGCCAGCCATTGGCGATGGGGGACGCTGAAGCGGCGCATCTTGAGCAGGACCACCACCGCCGCCCCGATCGCCGCCGCGGCCCAGGCGGTGCGCGACCCGGACATGCCCAGCATCGGAATCGCCAAGGCCAGACCGATCAGCGCCCAGCGGCGACTGCTGCCGCCGCGCCACACCAACACCGCCACAGCCGCCGCCACCAGCTTGGCCATGGTTTCGCCGTTGGTGTTCTTGTGGGCGAACAGCCCGACGGCGTTGCCATTGAGGTCGACGCCATAGGGGCTGGCGACCACCAGCACGAAATTGGCCGCCGCCAGCAGCGCCAGCACCGCCACCACCAGGCCCAGCAGCCGGTCTTCGCCGATGCGACCGCCGAGGAAGCCGCCGAACACCACCATCGAACCCAATTGCAGGGCGCCGGTGGCGGTCTGCTGCGGCAGCGCCGACCACAGCACCGACAGCAGGGCAAGGCCCGGCATCAGCAGCAACGGCCACACCGCCCGGACCGAGCGAGCGGCCGGTCCCGGATGCACCGCCATCATGCCGAGGAAACCGGCATAGATGATTGCCCACGCCACCGCCCGCACCAGTGGAGAAAGGCTGTCCTCCATGATGAAGCGATCGAACGGCCCCGCCGCCATGCAGATGGCGAAGGCGTAGAACAGCGCCTCGACCCGGCCGGCTTGCCTGGTGCGGAGGCCGATGGGGGAATGGATTTGGGTCATAGGCCTAGAGTGGGTGGCCAGGCCCCACTCCGCTCGGGCGCAAACGAAGGGCCACCACGCTCGACCGGATAGTCCTAATCGGCCAGGGCCGCGCTTCGCACAGGAGCGGCGGCGCCGACCCGCCGGACCCGCGCCGACGGCAACCGCAGCACCACGGTGGTCCCCTTGCCGGGAACGCTGTCGATGGTCAGGGTACCGCCATGACGGGCGATCAGTCCGGCCGCCAGCGGCAGCCCCAGCCCGGTCCCCTCCACCGCGCTGGCAGCGGCGTGAGCCCGCTCGAAGGGAATCAGCGCCAGGCGGGTTTCCTCGGCATTCATGCCGATCCCGGAATCGGCGACGGCGATCACCGTCTTGCCGGCCTCGTCCACCCGGGCCGAAACTCGCACCGAGCCGCCCGGTCGGTTGTATTTGACCGCGTTGGCGACGATGTTCAGCAGCGCCTGCAACAGGCGGCGGCGATCGCCATAAAGGGTCAGCCCCGGCGTCACCGTCGCATCCAGCCCCACTCCGCTGGCGGCGGCTTGCTCGCGGACCATGCCGACCGCCTCGGCGACGACGGAATCCAGGGCGACCTCTTCCTCATGCAGCGCCAGCCGGCCGGAATCGGCGGCGGCAGTGTCGAGCAGATCATTGACCAGGGCGAGCAGATGGGTTCCCGACGCGTGGATATCGCCGACATATCCGGCGTGGAGATCGCGCATGGTGCCGAAGGTGCCCGATTTCAGCGCGTCGGAAAAGCCGATGATGGCGTTCAGCGGCGTGCGCAGTTCGTGGGAGACCGACGTCAGGAAGCGCGAGCGCGCCTCCATGGCGTGCTCCAACTCGGCGGTGCGCGCCTTGACCCTGCGGTCCAGCTGGCAGGTGTTATCCTCAAGGTTGCCCAGCAGCCGCAACAGCATGGCGGTGGCGGCGGCGATCATCGCCGTCAGCACACCGACCACCGCCATTCCCACCCAAACCTGAGTCCACCACTCGGCCAGCACCTGCTCCATCGTCATCGAGACCGCCTGAACCAAACCATAGGGCTCGATCACGCGAAAGCCGACCAGGCGGAGGCGGCCGTCGATGGCCGACGGGCCGACATGGACACCGTCGACCTCGACACCATCCGCGTTAGCGCCGCGATCGCCGAACGGCGGCAGGCCGGAAAACCGCCGGCCGATGCCATCCTCGACCTGGGGCGCCCGTGCCAGCAGCATGCCGTCCCGGCGCTGGAGCGCCACCGCGCCGCCATCGCCGTTGCGGACCTGGTCATAGATCGCGGTCAGGGTCGACAGGTGGATGGCGGCGGAGATCACCTCGACCTTCTCGTCCGGGCCGGCCAGGCGCCGGGTCAGCGGCAGGATCCATTCCCCCGAGCCCAGCTTGACCGGCGTCACCACCGTCAGCCGCCCCACCTCGTCGGCACCGGCAGGCGGGCCATGGCCGCCGGAATTGCCAAAGGCGATGTCGACACCGCCCTCAACCTGGCGGCGGAAGGTGGCGACCAGCTTGGCCACCGCCCGGTCGTCGGCCGGTGCGACGTCATCGGATTCGCCACGGCGAACGATTTCCTCCAGCGATTCAAGAAAGACGTCGGTCAGTGAGAACAGCCGTCGCGTCTGCTCGGCGGCGATGATGGTCAGGCGGCGAACTTGGTCGGTTGCCGCGTCGATCCGTTGCCGCCGGTCATTGGCCAGCCAAAGCGCGGCCGATACCCAGATCAGCACCAGCCCCGCCGCCGAGACGACGACGACCAGGCGCCTGGTATGGGCATATTGGGTTAACGCGGGCATGGGGCCTCGGCGGCGACAAGGTCATCGGCGGGGGCGAGTCTAGTTGATTTACCGCAAACGTTCTTCGCCGCAATGCGCATATGACCGTCGGTATATTCCCATATCATAATGGACGTCGAGGCTGGCGCCAGCGCCACCACGAATCTGTATTAACAACCACATACCAATGGAGTAGTGTCGTGGCCATTCCTTGGGGGGGCGATGGTTCGACTCTGGCGCAAGCTCAATTTGCGGCAACGGTTCATGATCGTCGTCAGCCTTGGCGTCAGCCTGCTGGTGGCCCTGGCCGTCGTATTGACCATTCGCTACGAAACCGCGGCGATCGCGCTGCACGCCATGGCCGACGACTTCGAATCGACGGTAACGGCCAAGGTCTCGGAGTTCGACGGGGTCTCGGCCAGCGTACGCGACCTGACCAAGACCTCGACCCTAGCCTGGGCCGGAACGGTGCGGGTAATCTGGAGCGCGCAAAGCCTGGTCGCGGTGGTTAACGCCCTGGAAGGCGAGGCCGAACGCTTCGTCACTCGGGTTCGCCAATGAGGAGCGGTGAATGATCGACCCAGACCTCTGCAAAGACGTCAGCTTCCTCGTCGTCGACGATCAGATACACATGAACGAGTTGGTCGACATGGTGGTATCGTCGTTGGGCGCGCGCTCGGTGGTACGGGTCGACGGCGGGCTGAAGGCGCTGGAGGCGATCGCGACCAAGGTGCCGGACATCCTGATCACCGACCTCAACATGGACGACCTCGACGGCCTCGCCCTGGCGCGGGCGGTGCGGGCGATGCCCGAGCCGGCGCGGTCGATCCACATCATCATGGTGACCGGACGCCACGGCGACGATATCGAGCAGACGGCCATGGCCGCTGGAATCGACGTGTTCATCACCAAGCCGATTTGGACCAAGCGATTGTTCACCGCGCTCGAAGACTACGTGAAGGGGCGGTAGGGCGATGGAAAGCATCCCAGCCACGGTGCGGGTGCTGATCGTCGAGGACAATCCCGGCGACGCCGAACTGCTGACCCTGGCACTCGCCGAATCGACCCGCCCCCAATTCAGCGTCACCCACGCGACGACGCTGGCCGAGGCGCGCGACCACCTTCGGCGCGAGTCCGGCCTCGACGTCATCCTGCTCGACCTGTCCCTGCCCGACGCCGCAGGCGAAGCGACCGTGACCCGCATGCGCGACGCCGCGCCCAATTTGCCGATCGTCATCATGACCGGCTTCGACGACGCCGAATTCGCCGAGCGGATGGTTGCGCTCGGCGCCCAGGACTACCTGGTCAAGGGCGATTCCTCCGGCCCGATGGTGGCGCGGGCGATCCGCTACGCCCTCACCCGCATGCAGCAAACGTTGGAGCGTGTATCCCTGGTCAAGGAACTGCGGGCCTCGGTCGAGATGAAGAACAAGATGTTCGGAATTCTCGCCCACGACCTCAGGAACCCGATCGGGGCGGTTTGCGGCTATGTCGAGTTCATCGAGATGACCGAGGGCGAAAAACTGTCCGAACGGACGGCGTCGTCGCTGCGGACCATCTACGACGCCGCCAATTACATGAACGATTTGATCGAGGACGTCCTCGCCATGGCGGTGGCCGAGGCCGGCGAAGTCACCGTGGTCCGGCAAAGGCTCGACCTTGCCGCCGTGGCGAAGAAGGCGCTGGCCGTCGCCGCCATCGCCGCCGACAAGAAGCAGATCCGTCTGGCCCTCGAAGCGCGGCCGGTTTGGGTCGATGGCGACGCCGCCAAGATCGAGCAGATGCTGGCCAACCTGATCGGCAACGCCGTCAAGTTCTCCCATCCGGGCGACGTGGTCACCGTCACCGCGGCAAAGGGCGAGGATGGCGCCTGCCTGAAGGTCACCGACCACGGCGCCGGCATTCCGGCCGGGGTCAAGGCGAACCTGTTCAAACCCTTCGTCAAGGGCAAGACGGGGACGGCGGGCGAACGCTCCAACGGACTGGGAATGTACATTTGTTCGCGGATCGTCGAGGCCCATGGCGGCCGCATCCTGGTCGACAGCGAACCAGACCGGGGAACCGTCATCACCGTGATTCTGCCCCACTGCGCCTAGACTCAGCCGGTTCCGAGACACGGCTGCGGTCGGGATGACCGGATTTTGGCTCAATGCCCTAACGCTGCGGCACGCCGTTGCGCAGCATCGCCTCGAATTCGGCGGCGGGGACCGGCTTCGAATAGAAAAAGCCCTGGACCGTGTGGCAGCCGTGTTCCTTGAGGAAGTCGACGTGCTCGATCAGTTCGGCGCCCTCGGCGACCACTTCCAGGTTCAGCCCCTTGGACAGGCCGATGATGGCGCGGGCGATCTCGGCCGTCTTGGGGTTGGTGTTGACGTCCGAGATGAAGGCGCGGTCGATCTTGAGCGTGGTGATGGGGAAGCGCCCGAGATAGGACAGCGACGAATAGCCGGTGCCGAAATCGTCGATTGACAGGCCGATGCCGAGCGCGCGTAGCGCCGTCATCTTGCGCACCGCCGCCTCGACGTCGTTCATCAACATGCTTTCGGTGATTTCCAGTTCCAGCCACACCGGATCGAGGCCGCTATCGGTCAGCGCCGCGGTCACCGTGTCGACGAAGACGCGGCTGCGGAACTGACGGGTCGAGACGTTGACCGAGACCTTCAGCGGCGGGATGCCCATCTGCTGCCACAGCCGGTTTTGGCGGCAAGAGTCGTTCAGAACCCAGGTGCCGATCTGCTCGATCAGTCCGGTTTCCTCGGCGATGGGAATGAACTCGGCCGGGGAAATCAAGCCGCGTTCGGGGTCGTTCCAACGCACCAGCGCCTCGGCGCCGACGATGGTCTCGTCCTCATTGCACACCTTGGGCTGGTAATAGACGACGTATTCCTCGTTGGTCAGCGCGCGGCGCATGCGCGCCTCGAGGTCCAAGCGCGACTTGGCCTTGAGGTTCATGTCCTTGGAGAAGAACTGGAACTGGTTGCGGCCCGAGGTCTTGGCGTAATGCAGGGCGTGCTCGGCCAGCTTGATCAGCTGGGCGCCATTGCCGGCGTCCTGGGGGAACAAGGCGATGCCGATCGAGAAGGTGCAGACCACCTCCTGGCCGTCCATCATGAACGGCTCCTTGGCCGCCGACAGCACCTTTTCGGCAACGATGACGCTGTCGTCGACGTCGGCGATGCTCATCACCATGGCGAAGCGGTCGCCTTCGAGCCGCACCGCAGTGTCGGTCTCGCGCACGCATTGGCGCAGGCGGCGGGCCACCTCGACCAGCATGCGGTCGCCGGCGGCATGGCCGAGAGCGTCGTTAACCAGGGTAAAGCGGTCGAGGCCCATGATCAGCAAGGCCACCGCGCTACCGGTGCGGTTGCGCTGCAGCACCGCCTGCTCGACACGATCGAGGAAGATATCCTGGTTGGGCAGCCCGGTCAGCTCGTCATAGCCGAAGCGATGCTCGCGGGCGAGGACCGAACCTGGACGCAGCATGCCGATGTAGTGGGACGGGAAGCTCTGGTCGCCGTTGACCGCCGCCATGGTCAGCTCGAACGGGCGGTCGTTGCCATCGGCGCAGCGAATGGTGCCGGCCCAGCGACCACTGTCACCCGCCGCCAGGGCTGCCGAAATTTCATTGTAGGCGATGGTGGCGTCGGCCTCGGCGCAGGTCAGCACGTCTTCGCCGGTATGGCCGGTCAGCGCTTCGAAAGCGCTGTTGACCCGAAGCGGCCGCCGGTCGCCGTCGGCGACCACGACGGCGTCGCGGATATTACCGAGGATGGTATCGAGAATTGCCTGCTGGTCATTCATTGCCATACCAATGTCTCCCAACCACGGAGAAAGCGCAAGAGTGGCGCCTGATCACTTGAGCGACCTTGGACCCTCGTGGCATGGTGGCGGAATGAATGGACTTCTCTACGGCACACTCGACCTCGACCGCGCCCACAAGCTGCGCCGCGATCCCGCCCGGCTGGCCGAATTGGCCGCTTTCGCGGACGCGGCAGTGGTGCCGCTGTGGCGCGACGCCACCCTGGTGGCGGGGGATCCGCCCGCCGCCAAGCTGGCTACCGGCGAGAGCGCGGCACGCTTGCTGGCGGCGGCGGCGGAGACTGCCTTTCTGGGCCTTGACGGTGAGCGGCCGTACTTCCTGGCCGACCTCTCGGCCCAGTCGGATGGCGAGGATGGCCCCGATCTCGGCCTGGGCGGGCGGTGGGCGTCGCTGCGCGCCACCGGCCCGCTGCTGCCGGCCTGGGATGCCGCCCTGCTCTCTTGCGCCCGCGGCCTGGCGCTGTGGCATCGCCGCCACCGCTTCTGCGGCGTTTGCGGCGCCGCCACCGTCGCCACCGAGGGCGGCCATGTGCGCAAATGCACCGCCGAACTGTGCGCCGCCGAGCACTATCCCCGCACCGATCCGGCGGTGATCATGCTGGTCGAGGACGGCGACCGCGTGTTGCTGCACCGCCAGCGGATCTGGGCGCCGGGCATGTGGTCGTGCCTGGCCGGCTTCGTCGAGCCGGGCGAAACCCTGGAACAGGCGGTGGCGCGCGAGGTCGAGGAGGAATCCGGCATCCTCGCCGCCGACATCTGCTATGTCGCCAGCCAACCGTGGCCGTTCCCGTCGTCACTGATGATCGCCTTCACCGCCCGCGCGGTCGGCGGCACCCTGGCCCCCGACCTGGATGAGATCGAGGACGCCGGCTGGTTCAGCCGCGCCGACCTCGCCAGCTTCGACGACCGCCATCGCCAGAACGGCGGCGGCCGCTTCCTCGCCTACCCCGGCACCGCCGCCCGCCTGCTGATCGACGGCTGGCTTAACCGGCGGCCGTCTTAGCCCCTCACGGGAACACCGTCAGATCCGGCACCGCCACCAGGAACTGGCCGCCCCAATCGCGGATATAGGCGTGCTCGGCCATGATCCGCCGTTGCAGCCGCGACGGTAGGATCAGCAAATAATCGGGGCGGGTTTGCCGTAGGCGGTCCGGCGCGCAGATTGGGATGCGAGTGCCGGGGGTAAAGCCGCCCGGTTGGGCCAAGTCGCACTCCACCGCGTAATCCAGGACGTCGCCGCGCAGCCCGGCGTAGGTGAGCAGCGTCGCCGCCTCGGCCGGGGCGCCGCAGACCGCGGCCGACCGTCCGTACCATCGGGCTCGGATCAGGAAGTCGACCAGGTTCCATTTCGCCTGGCGGATCTGCTCGGCGAAGCGGCGGTAGGTGTTGGGACGGTCGAGGCCGGCCGCCGCCTCGCCGTACTTGATCTCGGCGACGCGGGGCGCGGTGGGGCGTCGATCGCCTTCGGGGCACAGCGACAGGCGGAGCGACAGCCTGTCGCCGTCCGCCTCGGCGGCGAAGACGCGCAAGCCGTGGGCGGCGAACAGCCGCTCGGCGGTGGTCAGCGAGAAATAAGATAGATGGGCGAAGCCAATCGTATCGTAGTGGTTGCCGGTGATCATCGGCAGCAGATGCGGCATCTCGGCGGTAGCCTGCCCGTCGCGGCCCAGGCCGGCGCGCAGGCCGGCGGCGAAGGCGTTGATGTCCGCCACCCGCGAGGGACCGTCGAGACCGTGATCGTCGCCGGCGCAGGGCTCGATCTGCACCAGGAAGCAATCGGCGCAGACCCGGAGCACCAGCGGATGGAAGGCCTCCATACCGGCCAGTTCACCGACGGCGAGCGCCCGCCCACCCGGCGGCGCCATGCCGAAATCGACCACCTCGGCCAGTTGGCCGCCGCAGAAGCGGCAGGATGGAACGAACCTGATCCCGGTCATTGGGCATCCTTTGCGCGCCATTCCGCCTACGCATTTAGGCCTGGTCCGACGCGCGACGGTAATGATCAGGCGGACAGCACCCCAAAGCGACTTGCAATGTTTAATATTGCTTCACTAATCCAAAAGTTAACCGCCGCCACCGGCGACGATGATAGACGGCTGTTATTGCTACAAAAATTTCGTCCGCCGCAGTTTGTGACTTACCACCATGGTGGTAGGAATTTCTTTACCGACCTTAACCCCGCCCATCCGTCGGTAATACTTCGTTAAGCCCAAGCCGCCAGCTTCCCCTCCAACGCATCGCCCCTCAGCGAAAGGAACGCTCGACCGATGGCTTCCGCTTCCCATTCCCCACCCGGCCCGATCCGCCAGGCGCTCGCCACCTGCAAAGGCGCGGTGGTCGCCACCGCGGTCTTCAGCTTGTGCGGCAATCTGCTGCTGTTCGTTGCTCCCCTCTATATGTTGCAGGTCTACGACCGCGTGCTGGCCAGCCGCAGCGGCTCGACGCTGCTGATGCTGACCTTGGTCGCCGCCTTCCTGATCGCCATCCTCGGCCTGATCGAGATGCTGCGCTCCCGCGTGCTGGTCCGGGCCGGCGCCCGCCTCGACACGATGCTGGCCAGCCGCGCCTTCGCCGGCGTGTTCGAGGCCAGCCTTCGCACCCCCGGCGGCGGCAACGCCCAGGTGCTGCGCGACCTCGACACCGTGCGCGACTTCGCCACCGGCCCCGCCTTGCTGGTGTTCTGCGATGCCCCCTGGGCGCCCCTGTTCATCGGCCTGGCCTTCGTGCTGCACCCGCTGATCGGCGCCGTCACCTTAGGCGGCGGCATCGTCATCTTCCTGCTGGCGATGGCCAACGAGCGGATCACCCGCGCGTCGCTCAAGCAGGCT
>Ga0316222_1005261_pt1 | contig 11179 bp, 11 predicted proteins | sample TBH18011metaG_FD_206008 | JGI IMG/M metagenome (GOLD analysis project Ga0316222, IMG submission 206008) | Freshwater microbial communities from Trout Bog Lake, Wisconsin, USA - TBH18011 | ecosystem: Environmental > Aquatic > Freshwater > Lake > Hypolimnion/Profundal zone | place: USA: Wisconsin... | reverse complement strand
GATGGGAAGCAATCCAGGCGCATTCACCCTATGTGGGCCAGATTGCCCGGTTGAAAGTGTCAGTTGGAACGATGCGCAGGCTTTCATTCATAAGCTTATAGCCATGACCGGCAGAAGCTACCGGTTGCCTAGTGAGGCCGAATGGGAATACGCGTGTCGTGCCGGCGGCAAGTATTCCTATTGTGGCAGCGACAACGTGGACGCGGTGGGTTGGTATGGGGCGAATAGCGCAGGGTCAACCCATCCGGTGGGCCGCAAGCAGCCGAATGTTTTCGGCCTGGATGACATGAGTGGTGACGTCTGGCAATGGGTGGAAGATGGGTACCACAGTAACTACAGAGGCGCACCGGCAGATGGAAGTGCGTGGCTAGGCGGTGGTGAGCAGCGCTATCGGGTGGCTCGTGGCGGTTCCTGGTTCAGCGCCCCGACAGCACTGCGTGCGGCGAGCCGCAATGGCTTCGAGTCGGATAGCGTCTACAACAACGTCGGTTTCCGTGTCGCAAGGACGCTAGTCACCCCTTGATTCTGTCGTTTATATGTCTAATTAACGTAATCCCTGAGTAATAAAGCATGGCTAGAGTGTAAAGTTATCATCGAACAGCTTCTATTAGACTGAAGATGGCAACCGGTCCCGATCACTACAGGCTTAGGTGATGAATAAATTCGGCATAGAGGCTCCTAGCCGTGTGCGTGTTTTTGTAAAGAAGGTGGCATTCGTTTCGGCGGTGGCAACCGCTATTCTTGGCTGCGCGGTACAGGCGCAGTCATTGCCCGTACACGCGGCTGCTCCTGCTGCTTCTGCGGCCTCAGGGCCCGTCGTTGCGGCGCAGCCGCACCCGCTGGCAAAACAGCTCATGCAGATCGGTGCTATGGGCTGTGCAGCGCGCGCGCACCAGTTGGCTACCTCGATATCGAATGGCCGGGAAACCAGTATTTTGCAAATGCCGAGTGGCGACGCAGACAAAAGCCTGTTGATGGCAACCCTGATAGAGCCTCTGGGCGCGCAGCAAAACGCGTTGATCGTGATGGCGATGGCCCCCAACCAGGCGGTTGGTTGCGGTGCTGGCTATCAAAAAATTACCTATTCTGAGAAATCGTGCGTTCAGGCGCTGGCTGAAAACTATCCGGGCCATTCGGCGACTCCGGTGGCGCAGACCGGCGTCTGGATGACGGTGCTTGGCCGTGCCAATCGCGTATTGTTGATGAATGCTGGGACTGGTTGCATCTTACTGAGTGAGGGAGTGGTGGAATGAAGTGGTTGAATACAGGGCTTAAGCGCCTTTTTCTGGGTCTGTTTTTTTTGGCCTCTTGCATGCTTTCTACGCATGCATTCGCAGCCCTGGGGGACTCCTGTGCAACGGGCAGTAACTTGCCGGGCACTATCACGGATATCACTACCGTGCCTCCCACCTGTACGGCGACGTCTTCGGCATCGACCGGACAGTCGTGCGGCGGAACCAGCTACTACAACTCGACAGCGGGTGTTTGTGTTGCCAATGGAGCATCGTGTACCGGTAGTGGCACGTATTCGGGTGGTGTGTGCATACCACCGGCACCTGCTACACCACCTTCACCACCGTCTCCAGGGGGTAGTTTGGGTACCGCCGCTGGCGGTGTCAGCGTGGGGGCCGCGCCGTCGGGCGCTCAGCAACCGATGTGCGTAAACGCCTCGCCGTTTATCGGGGGTGGCGTTTTTGTGGTGTCCGGGACCGTGCTTTGCTATACGGGTGCAGGGCAAAACATGAACATCAATGCGTACAGTTCCAGCAACGGCTGGGATTCGTTGAGTTTGCAAAACGTCTATGCGCAGGGTAATGTCACCGCGCTGGGCGCGCTGGGCGTTTACGGTGGCGCCGTTATTGTGTCCCCGGACGGTAACACCGGCATGGTCATTGGCAATGGCTCTGCATTGCTGGCCTCGCAAAGCGGCTCCAATGCTGCGTCTGTGCAGGTAACGCCAACGGCCGTGACCTCCTCGGTGACCAATGGCACCTCAACCTCCTCCGTCAACGTTGCAGCCGGTAGTGTGGTGGTGGCCTCCGCCAACGCTACCAACGTGGCCTCGGTTTCCACCAGTGCGACAACCGGCGTCAGCGTGGCCAGCACGCTGAACACAGGAACAACCGCAGCCGTTACCATCAATGGCGCGGTGGGCGGAAGCAACACCTCAAGTACCGGTGTTCTTATTACCGGTAACGGAAACGTCGGCACGGGCGTTGTCGTCAACGGTGTCGCCAACTGGGCTGACGTGGCCATTGAATCCAAGAACTATGGCGTTGGCGCAGCCCAGGGCCTGGGTACCGCCATTATTGTGAATGACTACGGTATTCAAATCCTGTCGCCACCACTGACGTCCGCTGGCAATTCCACCAGCACCAACAGTTTTGGTTCCGGTGTGGGCAATACGTCAGACACCACGGTTAACAATAACATCGGCCTGGGTGGCGCTGGTACGGTTAACAATAACTTTGGCAGTGGCGGCGGGGCCACCACCAGCGTCGTGACCAATACGATTGGTTTGGCGGGCGTGCAGGGCAGCACGACGACCACCAATATCGGCACCGGCACCGGCACCGGCACCGGCGCTACGGGTGGCGCCACGGTGACCAACATTGGCAATGCCAATTCCGGCACCGCTATTAATACGACCGCTGGCATCAGCACCTTCGATATGTCCAACGGACTCATCAGCATGGCCGCTGGTTCGCCATTGGCGACCAATGGCACCACCGGCACTACGTCGGCGCTCAACTCGGGCGGACTGGCGATCTATAACGCAGCGCAGACGATTGCTGCCAATACAACGGTGGCCAACGCGCTGGCGGGCCTGCAGTACCAAAACAAGATCAATGGCAATCTGTTTGTGGATGGCAATGTCTATATCAACGGCACGCTGGACTATGTTGCCAGTCAGTCGGCAACCACCAGTGTTGTCGGCACCAGTGTTGGTACCAGTATTTTGGTGAATGCGACCCAGGCGACCAGCGGTCAGAGTGGCATTGTCATGACGGGAAGCACCACCACCTACGCCTCGGTCGATGCCAACGGCAAAATCACGATGGCCACCGGTGTTGCCGACCAGTCCTCGGCCTCCATGACGTTGACCAACGGTTACGGTAATACCCACGGCCTGATCGTGACAGAAACGCAAACAACGCTGTCGGGTGGTGTTCATTCGAGCAGCATGACGCTTAATGACAATGGCGCCACATTCAGCAATACCGGAACGGCTATTCAATTGCATGGCGTGGCTGACGGAACCGGTGACTACGATGCCGTCAACGTGCGTCAATTGGGCAGCGGCGTGGCCATGGCCAGTGCCCTGGCGGGTATGCCTCCGCTGGCCTCTGGCAAGGAATTCAGTATGGCGCTGGGTACCGGCACCTACCTGGGCCAATCGGCAATGGCGGTTGGGGTCGAGTACCGCCTGAATCGGGAAGCAACCATGCGCGCTGGCTATTCCTCGGCCAGCTTGGGTTCGCCCGTATTTAATGCAGGGCTGGCTTGGTCATGGTGAGATCGATACGGCACATTCTGTGCTGTTTGATTTTGTTCGGTGTATCAATCGCAGTGGTGGTGGCGGGCGAGTTGCAGGGTGACGCTTCGCCGAAGGGGGGGGCAGCATCCGTGCGCGTGGTCCTGCCCCATGCGACTTCGCTCAATGAAATTGCGCGCCAGATTTACCCGAACGATCGGGTGGCGCGCGATGCCTATCGCACGGCAGTGGCAAGGCTCAACCCAGGCATTTTTGCAACGTTGAAAAATGCGGGTTCGTTGCCGCTGACGGCGGGCACCGTCCTGCACATTCCATCGGGTGATCCGTTGCCGGAAGGTGCGAGCGTGGAAAATGGGAAGACCGGTTCCTCAGCGGGTTCGGAGTCGACAGACCGGTTGGGGCTGGTCGCAAAGGCGGCGGCGCAACGGGGAATTCATACTTGCTTGAAGCGCATTGATCAACTCTCCGCGTTCGTCACCCAGGGCGAGCCGGCGGGTGTTTTTATCTTCAATACCGCGCAGGAGGCCGATCGCCGCATCGTGTCCACTTCCATGGAAGTGGCCGATCAGCAAAAGGTGCGTTATGCGAGCAGTACGTTTGCGCCGTATGCGGATGACGCCTGTGGTGGTGTCTATGAAGAAGTTAACTGGTGGCCGGGCAGTTGTTCCAACGTGGCGGTCACAATTTTTCCGCAATTTGGTTCCGCCGGAAAATTGCTGCACGATATTCAGATGCTTGATGGAGGCGCGACGGTTCGCGTGTTCCTCATGCCTGCGGGTGATGGATGTATTTCCATCAAAAAGGAAGCCGTTTTTTAACGGCTAGTTAAGTGAAATTTATTAAATCCAATTTGGAGATTCGCATGAATAGGTTTGCAATTGTCGCCGCCTGCCTTGCCATTGCCGCACCGCAGGCATTTGCTCAGGCCCATAATTTTGAGGGCTTTAGCGTTGGCATTAACTACGAAGCCACCCGTGCCAGCTACAGCGCCGCTGGCAGTGGCGCCGGGGGTGGCGGCTCTGACAATGGCACAGGCAATGGCCTGAGCTTGCAAGCCCAGTATCTGTTTGCCGTGAAGGAACGGTTTGTTCTGGGGCTTGGGCTGACGGACAGTCCAACCAACGTCAATATGGGCAGCAGCGCTGGCAATCAGCTCAATCTCCTGACCCAGAATCGCAGCGCCATTGACTTCATTGGTGGCATTGCCAGCAGTGAGTCGACGCTGGTATTTCTAAAACTATCTGATCTGCGTGGCACTATTGTCGATGGCACCAGTGGCGCATCCTACGCGGCGAACGGCTTCGGATATGGACTGGGCGTTCGAACGCTGTTCGACAAGCACAAATTTATTCAGATCGGCTACGACGCAAATACGTATCGCGATGTGCAGGGAAATGGCGTCACGTTGTCGCCTCAGTCGCGCGTTATCAGCATTGGTGTCGGTTACGAATTCTAGAGACAGGGAAAGCCCGTTGCGGAAACGTTTGCGGGCTTTTTGGTGCGCGGGGCGTCCAGCCTCACCGCCCTTGGTGTTTGGTTGACGCCATGTGGTTGGTCAAGTTCTCCAGCGCGGTCTGCAAGGTTTCCAAATTCAGTGACTGGTGCATAAGGACCCCTCTGCATCACTTCCTGCGGTCTGTGATCAGCCGCGCTGCTGGGTATTTTTTTGGAGTTACTCAGCTTGGTGCCGGGGCTAGTTGGTTTACAGTTGTCGGTGTTCAGTTGTTGGTTTGTGGTTATTGGTGTGACTATTTTTCAATGAAGGAGATGTTATGAATATGAAATGCAAAATTTCTTCAATGACGGCAATCGGTGCTCTGTTGTTGATGGCAAGTCAGTCTTCCATGAGCCTCCCACCTCAGGCGCAAACGTACAGTGAACACGACGAGGCAAACGCCTACGTTGGCTTTCAGTGGTTCACGGGGGAGACCAGCCTGACCAAACCGAATGTGGTTCTCGGCATTCGTTCGACTGCGACTGACGTCAGCAACAATGTGACTGGCTACGATATCAGCTACACCTATAGTCTGGAAAAATCCAAATCTGACGCAGTTCGCGCGGGCTACCTGGATGGCAATTGTGGCAATGGCCTGGCTACCGTGGGCTTGGGCTACTCGTTCACGAAAGACACGCTGCTGGGCTTCGGTGGCGTTGTCGGTTCCTACGCCAAGATATTTGGCGAAGTGGATGGCCACAAGGACCTGAGTGCCGACTTGGAGCTGAACGTTCTGCCTTGCGCGGGCAATCGTGACGTTCAGCAGGCACCGGAAGTCTGATCTGCTGCACGCAGCGCGGTTCGTTTTAAGCCAACGCCCATGGCATCAAAAGTCGTGGGCGCTTGGCGGATCAAGCCAGTCGCGGCATCTTGGCCGAACTGCCGATGGATGGGGTCTTTAAACCACGGTCGCCGCGCGGTTATTGTCGCTAACAAATGGCGACACCGTGATGCCGATTCGATAACCAGTCAAGGTGGACTATGGCCGTCATTCTTTCCAAAGTGCGCGTTCTGTTGGTGGACGATGAAGCCATCATGCGCAGGTTCGTGTCAGAGCTGCTGCTCCAGATTGGCATTCACCAGGTGCACGAAGCGGCGGACGGTAAGAGTGCGTTGGTGGAGGCTATCAAGTTTCAACCGGATCTGGTTCTGTCGGATATCCACATGGAACCGATGGACGGTATTGCTTTTGTGAAAAAACTGCGGGCATTGCCGAACCCTTACTTTGCCCACATTCCCGTCATCATGATGACGGCTGACACCACCAAGGAAACCCTGAGCGAGGCGCTTCCGTTGGGTATCAAGGGCTACATGATCAAACCGCCGACGCTTGAGGCGATGAAAGCCAAGATCAAAGCGGCAATGGGCTAGGTGCGCTTCGCGTCGCTTCGTCTTTGAGTTCAATACCGGATAGCTGCAGCCGACGTGCTTGCGCGAGCAAACCGTGAAGCTTGTAGGCGGCTTCTTCATATCCCATGCCGGCTAAGCGCACATTGGAGATGCAATTTCGACTGGCGTCTGTGAGCCCCGCGCGCGGCATCCAGGTCATGTACAGGCCCATGCTGTCGGGTGAACTCAACCCCGGGCGCTCGCCAATAAGAACCACCACGGCTTTGGCGCCGAGTCGTTCACCCACCGCATCACCAATTGCTACGCGGCCCTGCTCAACGATGCACAGCGGGGCGAGGGTCCAGTGGTCGCAGGCGAGGCGTTGTTGTAGCGCCAGCAAAAATGGTTCGGCGTGGCGTGCGACGGCCAGCGCGGACAGTCCATCCACCACGACGATAGCCAGGTCGTAAGGGCGCGCGGCTGCGGCTGCGGCAGCAGCAGCGGCGGCAGCGGCGGCAGCGGCGGCAGCGGTGGTAGTGCTGGTGGTGCTGGTGGTGCTGGTGGTGCTGGTGGTGCTGGTGGGTGTCGGGCGGGGCAAGCGGTCCAGGCGATCCCTGGAAGCAGCATCCAATGTGCGACCCCAGTCCGGGCGTTGCAAATAGACATGGCGGTTCGTGGCCGCGCTGTGCAGTACGAGGCAGGGCGCAGGGAGCCCGGCCCAGAGGGCATCCAGTGCGTGGGCCAGCGTGGTTGTGTCGAGCGCCTGGTGCACGGCGTCGCGGGCTTTGGCGTGTGCCAGTTGAAAGTCCAGATGGGCCGCAGTTGGCAGGCTGACACCGGCCCGACCCAATGCGATCCGGGCTTGCGTGAACTGGCGAAGGACCGCCCATCCGTTGGCGGTGACAGCAAGTGGGTTTTCGTTCATTGCAAGACCTCGCTAATTGAGCCGTGGCAGCGCGTTTTGGAAGATGGCGGGCAGGGCGGCGTTGAGCTGGAACGGTGCGTCGCCGCGAATAATCTGCATCTGCTGGAGCCAGGCTTCAAATTCCGGCGCCGGCTGGATGCCGAGCACCCGGCGCACGTAGAGCGCGTCGTGGAAGGAGGTGGTTTGGTAGTTCAGCATGATGTCGTCCGAGCCGGGAATGCCCATGACAAAGCTACAACCGGCCACGCCCAGAAGGGTGAGCAGCACGTCCATGTCATTTTGGTCAGCCTCTGCATGGTTGGTGTAGCACACGTCGCAGCCCATGGGCAGGCCCAGCAGTTTGGCGCAAAAGTGGTCTTCCAGACCTGCGCGGATTATTTGCTTGCCGTCGTATAAATACTCGGGCCCGATAAATCCGACCACCGTGTTGACCAGCAGCGGCTTAAAGCGCCGCGCCACCGCATAGGCCCGCGCTTCGCAGGTTTGCTGATCCATCCCGTGGTGTGCGTTGGCTGAGAGCGCGCTGCCCTGACCGGTTTCAAAATACATGACGTTGTCGCCCAGCGTGCCGCGATGGAGCGACAAAGCGGCGCTGCGCGCTTCAGCCAGCAGGTCCAGGTTGATCCCGAAGCTGCGGTTGGCAGCCTCGGTGCCCGCAATGGACTGGAACACCAAGTCCACCGGCGCACCGCGGTTGATGGCCTGCAGGGTGTTGGTCACGTGCGTGAGCACACACGACTGGGTGGGGATGTCGTAGCGGTGGATGATGTCGTTTAGCAGTGTCACCAGTTGGATGACTTGCGCCACACTGTCGGTGGCCGGGTTGACGCCAATCACCGCATCGCCGCTGCCGTATAGCAGGCCATCGAGCACACTGGCGGCAATGCCGGTTGCATCGTCCGTGGGGTGGTTGGGTTGCAAGCGCGTTGCCATGCGCCCTGGCAGACCAAGGGTGTTGCGAAACCGGGTGACCACGTGGCATTTTTTAGCCACCAGAATCAAGTCCTGGTTGCGCATGAGCTTGGATACAGCCGCTGCCATTTCGGGCGTAACACCAGGCGCCAGTGCCGCGAGCACGGCGCTGTCGACCGCATCACTCAGCAGCCAGTTGCGAAAGTCGCCCACCGTCAGGTGGCTGATAGGGGCGAACGCCTGCGCGTCGTGGCTGTCGATGATCAAACGGGTGATTTCATCGCTTTCATACGGCACCAGCACCTCGCTCAGGAAGGTGCGTAACGGAACGCCCGCCAGGGTCATCTGCGCCACCACACGTTCTTCATCGCTGTGGGCGGCCACGCCGGCCAGCAAGTCGCCCGAGCGTGCGGGCGAGGCCTTGGCCATCAGGTCCTTCAAATCGCGAAAATGGTGGGTTTTTTCGCCGACGCTGTGGGTGTACTGGTAGTTTTGCGCAGTCATGGTGTCTACGGGTCAGTGGCCACTGTAAGGAATAACACGGTGGAGCGACCAAGAGCGTACGTGATTTCAGTTGTTGTTTTGTTACGCCCTGTTTGACTCTGAGGAAATGCCATGACCCACAACCACCAGACTGCTGCGCCTTCACGCATTAGCACCGCAAAAATGCCGCTGCTGGCGGCGGCGGTCGTGGTGATTTTTGCCACGCTGTATCTGAGCCCGACGGCCATGGCAGACAAGGCAACGGCCATTCCGGCACCGGACGCGCAGGTGGTTGCTGCCGCGCCTGGCGTACTGCCCGCTGAGGACCGCATCGTCGTTGCCGGCGGGTGTTTCTGGGGCATTCAGGCGGTTTTTCAGCACACCAGGGGAGTGCTTAATGCGGTGTCTGGCTACGCTGGCGGGACGGCCTCCGGTGCTGACTATGAAACGGTCAGTTCCGGCGGTACCGGCCACGCTGAATCGGTGGAAATAACGTTTGATCCCAAACAGGTCAGTTACGCGGAATTGCTGCACATTTACTTCTCGGTGGCGCACGATCCGACCCAGTTGAATCGGCAATATCCGGACAGCGGAACCCAGTATCGATCGGCTATTTTTTACCATGACCCCGATCAGAAACGGGTGGCGCAGCGCTACATTGCACAGTTGGACGCGGCGAAAGTGTTTGCCAGACCGATCGTGACGCAGATCAGCAGGCTGGATCACTTCTATCCAGCCGAACGCTACCACCAGAATTACGCAACGCTGCATCCCGATGCTGGCTATATTGCGCATTACGATTTGCCAAAGCTTGATAACCTCAAAACCCTGTTTCCAGCGCTTTATCGGGAACAGCCGGTATTGGTGGCGCCCTGAGTCATGAATGGTGAATAGTGAATAGTGAATAGTGAATAGGACTTTTTTTATGCCTTCCAACCGACTATTTTCTTTCGCCTGCGGGGCCGTTGCCGTGCTGCTGCTGAACAGTTGCCTTGCCGTTTGTGCGGCCGCCATGTCGCTGCGTGAAATGCGCGCGCTGGAAAAGTCAGGTAAACAGGGCGCGAACTACGCGACCTATTATCTGGTCGGTGCCATGGAAGGTGCGCTGGAAGCGCACGCCGATGGGGTTCGTAACGGTGCAAAACCGACGATCTGCGTGAACGAGCGGCACCTAGAGCCGCGTATGGCGAAAAGTCTTTTTGACGCCGAGCTTATTCGAGGCCGTGGTCTGTACGAGGCCGATATGCCGGTGCAACTGGTCGTAGCCAACGCGTTGAAGGCCGTGTATTCCTGTTAGGACCCGCCAGGGACGGCCCGAGGAGCCGCCCTGCGCCTTTCAGTGGTGCCCTGCCATGCTGATTTTGTCGCCACTGCTGCCAAACGCGGCGATGGCAACCTCGTCGAACGCAGTGCCACGGACAATCGGCCCAAGCCACAACACATTGGTTTGATTGTGCGAGGTTGAGCGATAGAAACCGACACGCCAATAGTGCGTTACGTTGTCAGCGCCGCAGCTGCTGCACTGTGCTGGATCGGTCGAAATAAAGCTGTCGAACTGTAGCGTGGGTGTTCCTTGCACATCAAGAACCTGGGTGAAGTTTTTTTGACCTTCGTCGCGTCGATACACGCCAATGGACCCTGTCGTATCGGTTGCCCATACGATGTCCAGCATAAACTGAACCCAGTGTCCCCGATGCAAGTCACCATTGGTAAAAGACAGTGGTTTGCTGTCATTTTTAGTATGTTTCATGGCTCCGGTTCTGGGGTCCTGAACGACCTGATCCAGTTCTCCGCTGTCCATGTCCAGATGGAAATCATTCTCCGCCATTAAATCGAGTGCAGGCGGGGAGTTGTAGGCGTTAGGGCTGTGCAATTGCATAAAACTGCCCCATAGCGTAGAACCCTTTTGCGGCGATTCATGTTGGGGCGATACCCAATCCGGGCTGAGTTTGACGGAAATTCCATAAAACTCATGACCACTGGCGGCGGTGACGGGCAACTTTTTACGGTTGCTGTCGAGCATGGTGTAGAGCTCCGAGCGCTCACCACTGTAATGCCCGTCACGGTGGTCGCCCGAGCGAACCTCAAACCGTGCCACCATGCCGTGTTTAGGGCTGGTGGGATCAACCTCCAGGCGAATTCTGTCCTGGTCCCAACTGGTGAGGTAGAGCCAGGTGTTCGGAATGGAAACGGGATCCCAGAATGCATAAAAGTCATTCCAGTTCCCGTTTCCGGTGGGTTTGCCGACAGGCGCTCCATGGTGCCAGCCGTCGGGGCCATAGAAGCTTCCACTGTAGTTTTCCCATTGCCCGTCGAATCGTATTTCTGCCTGTGAAAGCAGTGAAAAAGACACTATTCCAGCAAGAATGAGAAGGCGTTGAATAGACCGCTTGCGCATAAGGATCCCCCTGGTGTTGCGTGCACGAACGCGCCTAGTTTAAAGAAAAACGAGGCGCAGGTGTACTGCGTTGTGGCCGGTGTTGTGGGACTTGTGTCTTTGTGCTGCAATGGCCATTGTCGGTTGATCTTTGTCCTGCAT
>Ga0316222_1005259_pt1 | contig 11185 bp, 11 predicted proteins | sample TBH18011metaG_FD_206008 | JGI IMG/M metagenome (GOLD analysis project Ga0316222, IMG submission 206008) | Freshwater microbial communities from Trout Bog Lake, Wisconsin, USA - TBH18011 | ecosystem: Environmental > Aquatic > Freshwater > Lake > Hypolimnion/Profundal zone | place: USA: Wisconsin... | reverse complement strand
TTCTGGAATGGCCTTCTTTCGGTGTTTCTCCTTTTTGTCATCACCGGCACGCTGCACAATCTGCATGTCCCGCTGCCGGCGTTTTTGCCGGAACCCAAAATGAACGGGGCGATCATGGGGCCGGGCGAAACGGCTTTTCTCTGGGTGCTTCTGCTGCCGTTCATCCTGGTGGGGGTGTTCATGGCTGGGACGGTTTTCAATTGCCTGTGGGGTAAAACGGAGGTGTGCCTGGACGGGGAGACGGGGAAGGTGTTCGTCGGGGTGGGGCGGCTGGGGTATCGCCGGCGTTTTGCGGTGCGGTCGGTTCGGGAGGTGGCTTTTCAGGAGCAGGTGAGCTATGACTCGGACAGCGGGACGCAGCGGAAAAAATTCATTGTGCTTGAAACCCGCGAGGGGAAACGACTGAAGTTCGGATCGATGATGACGGAGGAGCGGCGGCAATTTGTGGCGGGGGCGTTACAGCAGGCTTTGGTGAAGTGAGGGGAAGGCTTTACGCCGTTGCGTCATTATACCCCGGGGGGGGGTGCTGCGGACGCGCAGGGCTGGCGGCGGGTTGTAGCGTTGAGCGACAGGCTCAGCACTAAACCAAGGCGGCAGCTTTGTCCAGCCAGCGGTGGTTGACAGGCGGGACGGGCTGGACAGGGGGGAGGGGTGATGTCATGCTGCGGGCGCGATGCCGAAACCGGTTTGCCAGCAATGCCGCCGGGAAATTCCGGGCGAGGATGTGAACGTGGCCGCAGACACGGTTTTCTGCCGTGCCTGCAACTTTTCCTTTGCCCTCTCGGAACTCACACACCGCGCCGAGTTGGATCCAGCGGTGGATCCAAGCCGGCCGCCGGAGGGGGCGTGGCAGCGTCCGGAGGGGCGAGGGATGATCACGGGAGCAAAGCACTTTTCGGCCGGCAAAGTGTTTCCGCTGCTGGGGGTCATGCTTTTTTGGAACGGGATTGTTTCGGTATTTGTGCTTGTGACCATCGGCGGGACGCTGCACAACTTGCATATTCCGATCCCGGCCTGGTTTCCGGTGCCATCTTCCTCTTCGGATTTCGCCGACCAAGGGCCGGGTATGACGATTTTCCTTTGGTTGTTCCTGACGCCGTTCCTCGGTATCGGTATGCTTCTGGCGGTCATCTTCTTTTCCAGCCTGTGGGGCCGGACGGAGGTGCGGGTGGTCGATGGGGCGGGTATGATTTTCACGGGGGTGAGTTCAGCGGGCTACCGCCGCCGCTTTGATGCGCGGTCGGTGAAGGATATTTATTTGAAGGAGAATGCCTCGGTGGGACAGAACGACGGTCCTCGGACGAAGGATATTATCATTATTGAGATGCGGGACGGCAAGCGGTTGAAATTCGGGTCGCTATTCACGGAGGAGCGGCGAAAGTTTGTAGCAGCGGCACTGCGGCGGACATTGATTCATCCAAATTAAGCAAAAATGAAAAACCAAAACATCCAACAGCGAACATCCAACAACCAACATCCAATGGGGAGGGCGGTTTTGCGGGGGCTCTGGGTGGTGGCGGTGTGGCTGGGACTGGCGGGGTTTTCGGCGGGGGCGGGGACGAATGTTTTCTGGGCTTATATCGGGACTTACACGGGAAAGGGGAGCGAGGGGATTTATGCGGCGCGGTTTGATGCGGAGACAGGCGAGCTGTCGCCGCTGAAGCTGGCGGCGAAGCTGGCGAATCCTTGTTTCCTGGCGGTGCGGCCGGGCGGGGAGTCGCTGATCACGGCATCGGATATCGGAACGAACGGGACGGTGGCGGCATTTGGGATTGACGTGAAGTCGGGGGGACTGACGGCGCTGAATGATTTCATGTGCGGGAGCAAGGGGATCTGCCATGTGAGCTATGATGCGACGGGGAAGTATGCCTTCGCGGCGAGCTATGGCAGCGGGCAGATTTTTGCCTGGAAGGTGGGGTTGGCCGGGCGGCTGGGGGAATTGACGGCGCGGGTGCAGCACACGGGCAAAGGGGCGAATCCAAGCCGGCAGGCGGGGCCGCATGCGCATCAGATTGTGACGGACCCGGGGAACAAATATGTGTTTGTGTGCGATCTGGGTTTGGACAAGGTGATGGAATACGCGCTGGATGGGGAGAGCGGGTCGCTGACGGCGGCGGAGCCGGCTTTTACGCGGGTGGCACCGGGAGCGGGACCGCGGCATCTGGTGTTCGCGCCGGGCGGACGGTTCGCGTATGTGGTGAATGAGATGGGGTCGAGTGTGACGGCATTCGCGTATGCGGGGGAGTCGGGGCGGTTGCGGGAACTGGCGACGTATCCGACACTGCCGGCGGGGTATCCGAATGCGGCGGCGAACACGGGGGCGGAGGTGGTGGTGCATCCTTCGGGGAAGTGGCTGTACGCATCGAATCGGGGCGCGGATGATATCGCGATTTTTAACGTTAACGCGGAGACGGGGTTGCTGAGCCCGGCGGGGTATGAGCCGACGGGCGGGAGCACGCCGCGGTTTTTCACGCTGGATCCGACGGGGAAGTGGTTGTTCGCGGGGAACCAGAATTCGGCGAGCCTGAAAATCTTCGCGGTGAACCCGGAAACGGGCGGGCTGACGCCGGCGGGGCCGGGGGTGACGCTGAATGCGCCGGTGAGTGTGGTGTTTGTGCCGGCGCTTTGAGGGGACTGCCGGATGCTTGGTGCGGGAGCCGGATTCCCCAAGCGTTTGCGGTGATGAATGTTTTTTTCCGGCGGTTGCTTGACATTTGCGGTTGGTAATGTGAGATTGCTTTCGGGCTTGAGGGCGGACGCGGTTCTTTGACATGGGAGAATAGGTGCGAGGGGGATGGGAACGAAACTCGCGGAGCCATGCTCCGCGCTCCGGTCCCGGCCACCGGTCAAGGTCAGTCAAGGTAGGTCAAGCCTGTCCTAAAGTGAGTCCAGGGACTTATCGGTAAATACCGGTTCATACCGCCTTATACCCGCTGATACCGGAGTTCCAGGGGGGAGGGGGTGAGGGTGCCGGGCCTGAAGTCACTGCGTGAGGGCCACTGTTCCAAGCGGGGAAGCGGGGTGGCCAAGGAAGTAAAATTACCAAACAAAGCCACTAAAGCCACTTTTGGCCGACGGATGGGTAAGCCAAGCCAAGGTGGATCAAGCCATCCGCCCGGCATGCGGTGCGAGCAAGGACCTTCATGGACGGGATGGATGGAATAAACATCAGTCCAAGTGGGTCCGGGTGGAGGGTTTGGGCGGGGCTGGGGGCATCTTGTTCCGGGGATGGCAAAAAACTACAAGTTTGACTCTCTGCCAAGGCGAATTTAAGATGAACCGAATGCTGGCCGCTGATACAAAAGAATCGAGTCCCCATCCGGAAACCGCCCGCGGCTCCAACAGTTCATGGAAATCAATCGCTGAACCAGTGGAGCCGTTCCTGGGAGCGGTGACGCAACAGTTGGTGCAGCAGGCGCGGGAGTTTGATCCGCAAATCATTCCGTATGCCGAGCATGCGCTGAACAATGCGGGGAAACATCTGCGGCCGACGCTGGTGGCGCTGGCGGCGGGCTGTTTTGGCCGGCCGGCGGATGCGCATGTGCGGGTGGCGGTGATCATCGAGATGGTCCACCTGGCGACGCTGGTGCATGACGATGTGATGGACGAGGCGTCGATCCGGCGGGGAAGCCCGACGATTTCGGCGAAGTGGGGGAATGAGATCGCGGTGCTGTTTGGTGACTGCCTCTTTGCGCAGGCGCTGAAGCTGGCGGCGAGTTTTCCGACCCCGGAGATTTGCCGGGCGGTGGCGCTGGCGACGAACACGGTTTGTTCGGGGGAGATTTTGCAGACGCAGCAGCGGCGGAATTTTCCGGCGGCACGGCGGGATTATTTCCGGGTGATCGAGATGAAGACGGGGGAACTGTTCACGCTTTCGTGCGATCTGGCGGGATGTCTGAGCGAGGCGACGCCGGTGCAGCGGCAGGCGCTGCGGGAATACGGGGCGGCGGTGGGGATCGCCTACCAGGTGTACGATGACTGCGTGGATTTGTTCGGCTCGGAAGCGGAGGCGGGGAAATCGCTGGGGACGGACTTGGCGAAGGGAAAGCTGACGTGGCCGGTGCTGCTGGCGTGGGAACGGGCGACCCCGGAGGACCGGTCGACCTTGGAAAACATGATTTTGGACTGGCAGCCGGCGAATTTCGGGCCGGTGAAGCGTTTGCTGGTGCAATATGACACTTTTGCCCCGTCTTTGGCGGTGATCCGGCAGTATTTGGAGCAGGCGCGAGTGGCCTTGCAGGTATTGCCGGCTTCCCCCGGGCGCGAAGGTTTGCTACATTTGCTTGAATTTATCGCGCAACAAACGGAGACTCTGGCGGTTTAAATGAAATGATCATGGCTGAACCTGCCACCAACATCGAAGCGGAAACCCCGGCGACAGCGGACGATATGTCGCTGGTGAGCCGTTCGCGCCGGGGCGAAATGGCCGCCTACGACGAACTGGTCCGCCGTTATCAGGAGCGGATCTACGCGACGATGTACCACATGACGTCCAATCATGAGGATGCGAATGATTTGGCGCAGGAATCGTTCATCAAAGCGTATCAGGCGCTGAAAACTTTCAAGGGTGACTCGAGCTTTTACACGTGGCTGTACCGGATCGCGGTGAACAAGGCGATCAACTTCATCAAGCAGCGGCGGAACCGTATCAGCATGAGTCTGAATGATTTGGATGTTCAGGTGGAGCATGATCCGGACTTGGTGGCGCTGATTTCGCATAAAACCCCGCGGCGGGAGGCGGGTTTGGCGGAATTGCAGGAAAAATTGAACGCGGCCATCCTTAAGCTGTCAGAACAACATAGAGCGGTGGTGGTCTTGCATGACATTCAGGGACTGCCGCACGAGGAAATCGCGGAAACAATGGGTTGCAACGTGGGGACGGTCCGGTCCCGGCTGTTTTACGCACGGCAACAGTTGCAGGGTTTATTGGCCGAGTATCTGGAAAAAAAATGAGCGAAAACGACAATAATTTCGAGGCTTTGCGCCAGTTGCTGGCGTTGAAGAAGCATGAAATGCCGCCGCCCGGGTATTTCGAGGATTTTTCGGCCCGCGTGGGCCGGCGTATCCGTACTTTGGACGAGTACGACAGCCGCTCGACGAATGAGCAGTTTCAGGAGACATCGCCGTGGCTCTACCGTTTTCTGGAGTTGGTCCAGGCCCGCCCGGCGTTGGTGGGGATGGGAACGGTCGGTGCATTTGTGTTGCTGGCAGCGGGGATTGTGTTGGTGAACCGGCCGGAAGCGGCGGCCCCGCAGTTGGCCACTTCATTGGCACCGATGGACAGTTCCAGTTCGCTGGACATGCCGCAAACGATTGCCTCGGCGGACTTTGCCGCGGGAGTTTCCAATGTGGACGAAGCTTCGCTCACGACGGGGACAAATGTGAGCCTGCAACCGGTGGCTTCGATGTTCGGCTCGGGCAATTCATTGCTGCAACCGGCCAGTTTCAACGGAAACTGACCTGCTTTCACAAACTTTCACAATTTAAGTGCGGTGTGCGCTTGAAACGCCGCCGCACTTTTCATTTAATCAGGCAGTGCCGACCAATGTCATCGCGGTAGCGAATCAAAAGGGCGGGGTGGGGAAGACCACCACCGCCGTGAATCTGGCTGCCTGCCTGGCAGCGGCGGGGCGGCGGGTGCTGCTGTTCGACCTGGACCCGCAGGCCAATGCCACCAGCGGGGTGGGGCTGGAAAAGACCGAGGGGGCGAGCGCCTACCAGGTGCTGCTGGGCGAAGGCAGCCTGGCGGATAAGATCAAGCCGACGGCCTTTGAACGGTTGGAAGTAATCCCGAGCGAAGTGGACCTATGTGCGGCGGATCTGGAGCTGTCGCGGCTGGATAACCATCTGTTCCGGCTGGCGGGGGCGCTGAAAGACATTTTGGCGGCGGACCGCTTTGACGTCGTGTTGATCGATTGCCCGCCGTCCTTGGGCATCCTGACGCTGAACGCGTTCGCGGCGTGCGACGGGATTTTGGTGCCGCTGCAGTGCGAGTATTACGCGCTGGAGGGGATTTCGATGATGACGCGGGTGATCGGGCAGTTGCGGGAGGCGGGGGTGAATCCGCGGCTGGAAATCCTGGGCGTGGTCATGACGATGTTCGACGGTCGCACGAAACTTTCCAACGAGGTGTCCGGCGAGGTGCGCGGTCTGCTGGGGGCGAAGGTGTTCGAGACGCCGATTCCCCGCACGACCCGGCTGGCGGAGGCGCCGAGCTTTGGCAAGCCGATCATCCATTATGATCCGTACAGCAGCGGGTCGGCGGCCTACCAGTTGCTGGCGGAGGAATTCATGACGCGGCTGGCCGGCTGGGCGGCCCGGTGAAAAGATGACAATTTTCGTTAAGGCGACTCTTCAATATTAAGTAAAAAAATTAATGCATCGTCGCTTGCTCCAGTAACCGGCTTTCATTAGTCTAGACGGACCAAAAATATGGCCAAAGAAATTCTTGAAATGACGCTGGAGTCGGTCACGACCGAACTGCCCGATGTGAAAACGCTGCGCCTGAAATGGCCGGACGGGTACGATCCCGAATTCAAGACGGGGCAGTTCATCACGGTTTACTGGCCGGACACGCCCGGCTACAAGCGGGCGTATTCGCTGTCCTCGTGCGCGCTGGATCGCGGCCACTTTGAAGTGACGGTGAAGCGTGACGGCAAGATGGGTACGCGCATCGTGGATTGGGCGAAGGCGGGCGACAAAATGTTCGTGATCTCCCCGGTGGGCAAGTTCCTGCCGGTGCTGGAGCCGAACAAGCATCTCATCTGCATCGCGGGCGGCTCGGGGGTGACGCCGTTCCGCGGCTTTGTCCGCGAAGCCACGGCGCGGAAGCTGGCGACGAAGATCACGGTGCTTTACAGCGTGCGCAACACGCAGGGTATCATTTTCAACGACCAGTTCCGCCAACTGGAGAAGGAGAATCCGAATTTCACGTTCCATGTCACCTGCACGCGGCTCGCGGAAGGGGAAGCCTGGACCGGCCGGGTCGGGCGGTTGACGCCGGAATGGGTGAAGGAACACGTGACGGATCCGGCCAACACGGTCTTCTACGCGTGCGGCCCGAACCAGCTGGTGGAATTCGCCGAACATACCGTGATTCATGGCCTGGGCGTGCCCAAGGAACAGATGAAGACGGAGAAATGGGGCTGAACTTGTTTTATGCTTAAAAGAACCGCGCTCTACGCCTCGCATCAACAGCTGGGCGGCAAACTGATTGAATTCGGCGGCTGGGAAATGCCGGTGCAATACACCAGCATCACGGATGAGCACCAGGCGGTGCGCACGGCGGCCGGCCTTTTCGACATCTCCCACATGGGGGAAGTGACGGTGTCCGGCGCGAACGCGGAAGCGTTCCTGAATGCCGTGCTCACGAATGACATCCGCAAACTCGCCCCGGGCGAGGGACAGTACACGCTGATGTGCAACGAGCGGGGCGGGGTGGTGGACGACCTTTATGCGTACCGTTTGGCGCCCGAAATTTATCTGCTGATAATCAATGCCTCCCGCATCGAGCCCGATGTGGCGTGGCTGCAGGCGCAGGCGGCGAAGTTCGGCGGCGATCTGAAGCTGACGGACGCCTCGCATAATTACGCGGCCATCGCGGTGCAGGGCCCGGCGGTGAAGGATTTCATCAATGCGGTCATTCCGGGGGCGTCGACTTCGGCCATGCGGGTGAACGCCGTGACGGAGCTCAAGAAGAATCAGGTCGGCGGGTTCAAATTCGAGAATCATAACGTGCTCGTGTCCCGTACCGGATACACGGGCGAGGACGGTTTCGAGATTGTGGGTTCGGACGAATCCATCATCCATCTGTGGGCCAGCCTGCTGGCGGCGGGCAAGCCGTTTGGGCTGAAGCCGGCCGGGTTGGGGGCGCGCGACACGTTGCGCACGGAAGTCTGCTATCCGCTTTACGGCCATGAATTGGACGAGAACACCACGCCGATCGAGGCGGGGGTGGGCTTCTTTGTCTCGCTCGACAAGGGCGAGTTCAACGGGCGTTCCGTGCTGGCGGAGCAAAAGGCGAGCGGCGTCAAAAAGAAGCTGGTCGCGTTCAAGATGGCGGAGAAATCCGCGCCGCCGCGGCCGCACTATCCGATTTGGATCAATGGCGTGAGCGTCGGCCAGGTGGTCAGCGGCACGCAAAGCCCCACGCTGGGCATCGGCATCGGGCTGGCCTATGTGCCGGCGGAACTGGCCAAACCGGGCACGCCGGTGGAGATCGAGATCCGCGGCAAACGCGCGGCGGCCATCACGGTTCCCAAGCCCTTTTACAAGAAAGCCTGAACGGTCGGCACCGGGGGCAAGATTCCTCCGGCGCCGCCTTTTTTGAGTTTGAGATTTACTCCAATCCACGTAACCTGCCTCCAGAAAACATTATGAGCACTGTTCCTACTGATTCCAAATACGCCAAGTCCCACGAATGGATCCGCGTCAGCGGCGACACCGGCACGGTCGGCATCACCGACCACGCGCAGCATGAGCTGACCGACATCGTTTTCGTGGAATTGCCCGCCGTGGGCCGCAAGCTTAAGGCCGGCGAGGCCAGCGCCGTGGTGGAATCCGTCAAAACCGCCAGCGACATCTATGCCCCGGTCAGCGGCGAGATCATCGAGATTAACCCCGCCATTGTGGACAATCCCGCCTTGGTGAACACCGAGCCCCACACCGGCGGCTGGTTCTACAAAATCAAGCTCAGCAATCCCGCCGAACTCGGCGCGCTCCTGAGCCCGGCCGATTACGAGAAGCAAATCGCGGGTTAAGCGGCCGGCCGGCAGATTGCACCCGGTTTGCCTTGGCAAACCGGGGCTTAGAACGGCAACCGAAGATAGAGCCAGATCAGGCCGATAGACACCAGTTCGGCGAGGAAAAACACCAGCACCACGCCTGCCACCGGGGCGAAGTCCACTTTCCCTACGCGCAGCGGCAGAACCTTCAACGGCAGCAGGACTGTTTGTGCCGTCAGATAGATGTACTTCCAGAACGGACTGTTACCCAGGTAGACGTAGGTGTTCAGCAAATGGAGGGTCAGCAGTACGCCCAGCAGATATTTCCAGACCAGAAACGTCCCCAATCCGATGACGACGGCTTGCTCAATCCGTTGGGCGGGAGAAACCGGGTGGGGGATGATGTTCATCCAGGCCAGCAGCCAGCTCAGCGTGATCCAGCCGGCGGCGGCCAGCGCCCAAGGGAAAAGCAGCTTCGCCCAGACCGGCCAGCCATCCACGCCGCCCAAACTGACGCGTACCAGCCGGTGGATGGGGTCCGGCCCTTTCAACAACGAGAGCAGCAGCAGCCACAGGTAGAAGACCCCCAGCAGCAGGCCGAAGCTCAGGAAGGAGAAGACGAGCATGCGCCCTAGGCCCGCCCAATTGCCATGGCAGGGAATGGACAGGATCACCGTGCCGAAGTTCAGTTTCCCCGACCATACCGGGGTCATGGCCGAGCCGAATTGCCAGTACACCCACGCCCGCACTGACAGCAGCCCGAGAATCACCAGCAGCCATTGCCAGCGGCTGGGGGAACTGGTGTTGGCCGGGCGCAGCGTACCCATCAGCGTGGCCGGCTTTCGCCGGGCCAGCGGGTCCACCCGGGAAGAGCGCCAGTTTAACCACAGCAGCACTCCCGCCAGATTCAGAATGAAATCAATGATCCCCATGCAGACTTGGCGCCTGTGCGCCCGTAAACAACTTCCCGGCCGCTCCCGGTTGCAAATGCCGGCCGGCCCCCGCCAAGGCAGAAAGGACGGATGACGCCTTCCGCGCCATCCGCCCTGCCAAAATCATCCGGCTGACGCCGGATCACATCATCTTCAGCAGCGTGTCCGCCATCTCGCTCGGCGTGACCGCCACGCCGATGCCCGCTTCCTTGAAGGCCGCGATCTTCGCTTCCGCCGTGCCTTTGCCGCCGCTCACGATCGCGCCGGCATGACCCATGCGGCGTCCGGGCGGGGCCGTGGCGCCCGCGATGAAACCCGCCACCGGCTTCTTGCAATGCTGCTTGATCCACGCCGCGGCTTCTTCCTCCGCCGCGCCGCCAATCTCGCCGATCATGATGATGCCCGTCGTTTCCGGGTCATCGTTGAACAGCTTGATGATATCCAGGTGGGACGTCCCGTTCACCGGGTCGCCGCCGATGCCCACGCAGGTGGACTGCCCCACGCCGCGCGAGGTCAGCTGCCACACCGCCTCATACGTCAGCGTGCCGCTGCGCGAGACCACGCCGATGTTGCCCTTCTTGTGGATGTAACCCGGCGCGATGCCGATGCGGCAGCCGCCATGCGAATCCTTGCCTTCGCCCGGCGTCACGATGCCCGGGCAATTCGGCCCGATCAACCGCGTCTTCGTGTTGTCCGCGATCACGCGCTTCACGCGCACCATGTCGCGCACCGGAATGCCTTCGGTGATGGCCACGATGAGCGCGAGCCCGGCGTCCACGCCTTCGAGAATCGCATCCGCCGCGAAGGGCGGGGGCACGAACACCGCGCTGGCCGTCGCGCCCGTCTGTTTCACGGCGTCCGCCACCGTGTCGAAAATCGGAACCTTCTTGCCGCCGTGTTCAAAGAACTGGCCGCCCTTGCCGGGCGTGACGCCCGCGACAATCTGCGAGCCGTAATCAAGTGAGAGTTGCGCGTGCTTGGCGCCAAAGCTGCCCGTGATGCCTTGGACGACTACTTTCGTGCTGGGAGTGACGAGTATTGACATGTGTAAAAATTATAGTTGCCGATGTTAACTCAAAACAAATCTTTTTGCCGCTCTTTTTTTTCTTTGATGACCAGGAGCAGCCTCACGGCTTCCTGGTCTTTCAGACGGCCAGCCGCCGTCTTTGCGGCAATGAGCGCATCCAAACCCAGGATGCGAAATTCGCCAAAGGACATGGTGTGCGGAACGGAACACTGCCAAACCTGCTCGAAACCGCCAATTCCCGAAACTTCACTCAAGCAGTCCAAAGTTCCCCAGTCCGTGCGCAAATAAATATTCTTCAGCGAGTCGCACAACTCATCTGTCAGTTCGAGTGGCAGCTTGTTGGCTGTCAGCCGGTGTTGCGGATGCAAATCCTTCACCGCCGCCTCGAGACGCCGCAGGTTTTCCCGACTGAACCGGCAGCAAATATCCAAGTCCAGCGTCACCAGTGTGACCCCGTGTAAAATTCCGCAGACGCCGCCAATGATGACGAACTCCACTTGCTG
>Ga0316222_1005255_pt1 | contig 11192 bp, 9 predicted proteins | sample TBH18011metaG_FD_206008 | JGI IMG/M metagenome (GOLD analysis project Ga0316222, IMG submission 206008) | Freshwater microbial communities from Trout Bog Lake, Wisconsin, USA - TBH18011 | ecosystem: Environmental > Aquatic > Freshwater > Lake > Hypolimnion/Profundal zone | place: USA: Wisconsin... | reverse complement strand
CCTCCTGGACGAAGGCCTCCTCCTGGAGCGGCGCACGGTGCCCCTGGGGGTGCTGGCCGTGATCTTCGAGAGCCGGCCCGACGCCGCCGTGCAGATCGGCGCCCTGGCCATCAAGAGCGGCAACGCCGCCCTCCTCAAGGGCGGCAGGGAAGCCGCCCGCTCCGTGGAGCTGCTGGTGGGCCTGCTCCGGGAGGCCCTTTCGGCCGCGGGCCTGACGCCGGACGCCTTGCAGCTCCTCCATGGCCGGTCCGAGGTGGATGAACTTCTGGCCATGGATGCGGAGGTGGACCTGGTGATTCCCCGGGGCTCCTCCGCCCTGGTGCGCTCCATCAAGGCCCGCACCCGCATCCCCGTGCTGGGCCACGCCGAGGGCATCTGCCACCTCTACCTGGACGCCGCCGCCGACCCCGCCATGGCCGTGGCCCTGGTGCGGGACGGCAAGCTCCAGTACCCTTCCGCCTGCAACGCGGTGGAGACGGTGCTGGTCCACCGCGACCGCGCCGCCGACCTGCTGCCCGCGCTGGTGGCCGATCTCCGGCCCCGGGGCGTGGAGCTGCGCGGCTGCCCCCGCTGCCTGGCCCTGGACCCCTCCCTGGCGGCGGCCACGGACGCGGACTGGGACACCGAATACGGCGCCCCCGTCCTGGCCCTGAAGGTCGTGGACGACCTGGACGGGGCCCTGGCCCACATCCGCCGCCACGGCAGCGGCCACACCGAGGGCATCGTCACCGGGGACCCCGAAGCCGCCGCGCGCTTCCTGGCCGAGGTGGACGCCGCCGGCGTCTACCACAACGCCTCCACCCGCTTCGCCGACGGCTACCGCTACGGTTTCGGCGCCGAGGTCGGCATCAGCACCTCCCGGATCCACGCCCGGGGTCCCGTGGGCCTGGAGGGCCTGGTGACCGTGAAGTACCTCCTGCGCGGCCATGGGCAGTGCGTGGCCGACTACACCGGGCCGCAGGCGCGGTCCTTCCGCCACGAGGACCTATGAACCTCCTCCGCATCCTTCCCCTTGTCTTCACCCTCGCGGCTTCGGCCGCCTCGGTCGACGCCCTGACCCGGGAAGGCCAGTGGGAACCGAACCAGTGGCCCGCCTTCCAGGCCATGCTCAACCGCCCGGCGCCGAAACTCCCCCTGTCCCGCTGGGCCATGGGCAAGGTCACCCCCGCCGCCATGAAGGGCAGCATCGTGGTGGTGGACTTCTGGGCCACCTGGTGCGGCCCGTGCATCCAGGCCATTCCCCACAACAACCGGCTCCTCGCCGAGTACGGCCGGCGCGGCGTGGTCCTCATCGGCGCCTGCACCGGCGGCCGGGAGGAGAACATGGAGCAGGTGGCCAGGGCCGCCGGCGGAACCTACCCCATCGCCGTGGCCGCCGCGGGCACCGCGGCCGACTGGGGGGTCAAGTTCTTCCCCACCTATGCCATCGTCGACCGCAAGGGCCGGCTGCGTTCCATCGGCATCCGCCCGGACTACGTGGAGAAGGTCCTGGACGCGCTGCTGGCCGAACCCGACCCCCGCTGACAAGGGAAGACCCTCCGGGACCGGGGTCCTGGAGGGTCTCGCCGCCTGGCGTCAGGCGCCGGTCAGGGCGCGACGATGGCGCCGCTGGGGCAGGCGTCCATGCAGGCGCCGCAATCGATGCAGGTATCCGCGTCGATGATGTAGATGGGATCGCCTTCCTTGATCGCTTCGGTGGGGCACTCGGGGAGGCAGGCGCCGCAGGCGACGCAGGATTCGGTGATCGTGTAGGCCATGTCCAACTCCAGAAAGGGTAGCCCCAATAATACTGGAATTTCCCCTCACACCTGGGTCACATTTGCAAGCCTTTTCGTGAGATTGGTTCTCAGCTCCGGGCGCCTCTATCCATGAAACGCAAATCATTGCTAAGATGTTAAAAATCAAGGACCTGGAGATTCGCATTCATGGCTGAAAGCACCCCGTCCCAGCTGTTCGCCCGCAAGCCGCTCGCCCTCCTCCTCGAGGAGATGAAAGGCGAGAACCGGCTGCGCCGGGTCCTCGGGCCCATCCAGCTCACCAGCCTCGGCGTGGGCGCGATCATCGGCGCGGGCATCTTCGTGGCCACCGGGGAGGCCGCCCACAACACCGCCGGCCCCGCCCTCATGGTCTCCTACGTGGTGGCGGGCATCACCTGCATCTTCGCCGCGCTCTGCTACGCCGAGTTCGCGGCCATGGTCCCCGTGGCCGGCTCGGCCTACACCTACGCCTACGCCACCCTGGGCGAACTGTTCGCCTGGATCATCGGCTGGGATCTGGTGCTCGAGTACTGCGTGTCCAGCGCCGCGGTGGCCACGGGCTGGTCCGGCTACTTCCAGAGCGCCGTCGGCAAGCTGGGCCTCCACCTGCCCAGGGTCCTCCAGGAGTCCCCCTGGACCTACGACATCGCCTCGGGGCAGGTGGTCCACACCGGCTCCTTCATCAACCTGCCGGCCATCGTCATCGTCTTCATCATCACCGTGGTGCTGGTCAAGGGCATCCAGGAGAGCGCCTCCTTCAACTCGGCCATGGTCGCCATCAAGCTCGCCGCCGTGCTCTTCGTCATCGGCGTGGGAGCCTTCTTCGTCGCGAAGACCAACTGGCATCCCTTCGCCCCCTTCGGCTGGTCCGGGGTGAGCTTCTTCGGCCACCACGTGGCGGGCCAGACGGATCCCGGCGGCAAGCCCGTGGGCATGCTCGCGGGCGCGGCCATCATCTTCTTCGCCTACATCGGCTTCGATTCCGTCTCCACCCACACCGAGGAGGCGAAGAACCCCCAGCGGGACGTGCCCATCGGCATCATCACCTCCCTGGTGGTCTGCACCTTCCTCTACATCGCCGTGGTCGCCGTCCTCACCGGCATGGTGCGCTTCGACCAGCTGGACGTGCATGCCCCGGTCTCGGTGGCCTTCAAGCAGAACGGCCTGGGCTGGGCCGAGGGCATCATCTCCGTCGCCGCCGTCATCGGCATCACCTCCGTGCTCCTGGTCATGCTGCTCAGCGCCCCCCGGGTCTTCCTGGCCATGGCCCGGGACGGCCTCCTGCCCCGGGAGGTCTTCAGCGCCGTCCACCCGAAGTTCCGCACCCCCTGGAAGTCCACCATCCTCATCGGCGTCTTCGTCTGCGCCATGGCCGGCTTCCTCCCCATCGGCATGCTCCTCCACCTGACGAACATCGGCACCCTCCTGGCCTTCGTCATCGTCTGCACCGCCGTGCTCATCATGCGCAGGAAGCACCCCGAAGCCGACCGCCCCTTCCGCTGCCCATGGGTCCCCGTCGTCCCGATCCTGGGCATCCTCACCTGCCTGCTCCTGATGTTCTCCCTGCCGACGGCCAACTGGTGGCGCCTCGGAGCGTGGCTGGCGCTGGGCCTCCTGATCTACGTCCTCTACGGCCGCCACCACAGCGTCATGAAGTCCTACCTGTCGGCGCACGGCAGCGAAAACTAGGAGTCGGTCTACGTAGGCGTACGTGTCCCGGACCTTCGCCCCATTCGTCGCTATGGGCGCAAAGCGCCCTACGCAACGGACAGCATCGCGGGTAAAGCTCAGCCGTGTTCCACCCTCAAGAAATAGCTAGGTTGAGTTGAAAATCATTATCGTTTTCGGCGATCTGTACGATGGCCAGGGTCCAAGCCGACAGGTAATACAAGCGGTCCTGGGCCTATTCAGGCCGAAGCCTTGAGTGTGAAACACAAGCAAGTGTTACCCGCGATGCTGTCCGTCGCGTAGGGCGCTGTGCGCCCATAGCGACGAGTGGGGCGAAAGTCTGGAACACGAATCAATACGTACACGGGCTCCTGGCGCTACCGGCCGTAACGCTTGGCGATGTATTCCGTGACGATGGCCTGGAAGGACTCGGCGATGTCGGGGCCGTGGAGGGTGGTGATCCGCTCGCCGTCGACGTAGACGGGGGCGCTGGGGGTCTCGCCGGTGCCGGGGAGGCTGATGCCCAGGTTGGCGTGCTTGGACTCGCCGGGGCCGTTCACGACGCAGCCCATGACGGCGACGGTCAGGGTCTCGACGCCGGGATACCGGACCTTCCACGTGGGCATCTGGTCGCGCAGGAAGGCCTGGATGCTGCCGGCCAGCTCCTGGAAGACGGTGGAGGTGGTGCGGCCGCAGCCGGGGCAGGCGATGACCATGGGGGTGAACTGGCGGAAGCCCATGGTCTGGAGGAGCTCCTGGGCCACCTGGACCTCCCGGGTCCGGTCGCCGCCGGGCTCGGGGGTGAGGGAGATGCGGATGGTGTCGCCGATGCCCTCCTGGAGCAGCACCCCGAGGGCGGCGGTGGAGGCCACGATGCCCTTGCTGCCCATGCCGGCCTCGGTGAGGCCGAGGTGGAGGGGATAGGCGCACAGGGGGGCCAGCTTGCGGTAGACGGCGATGAGGTCCTGCACGCCCGAGACCTTGCAGGACAGGATGATCCGGTCCGCGCCCAGGCCGAGGGCTTCGGCCTGCCGGGCGCTGTCCAGGGCGGAGGCGACCAGGGCCTCGTACATGATGGCCTGGGCCGTCCAGGGCTCGGGCCGGCTGGCGTTCTCGTCCATCAGCCGGGCCAGGAGGTCCGGGTCGAGGCTGCCCCAGTTCACGCCGATGCGCACGGGCTTGCCGTAGCGGCAGGCGGCCTCCACGATCCGGGCGAACTGGGCGTCGTGCCGGTCCCCCTGCCCCACGTTGCCGGGGTTGATCCGGTACTTGGACAGGGCCTGGGCGCAGTCGGGGTATTCCTCGAGCAGCTTGTGGCCGTTGAAGTGGAAGTCCCCGATGAGGGGCGCGGACACGCCCTGGGCGTCGAGCTGCTCGCGGATGCGCGGCACCGCGGCGGCCGCGGCCGGGGTGTTGACGGTGACCCGCACCAGCTCGGAGCCGGCCCGGGCCAGGGCCGCCACCTGGGCGACGGTGCCGGCCACGTCGGCGGTGTCGGTGTTGGTCATGGACTGGACGGCGATGGGCGCGGCGCCGCCCACGGCCACCTCGCAGGCCCCGTGGCGGATGAGGGTGGTGCGGCAGGCGCGCCGGACGCTGGGACCCGACTGCACCGCGAGCTGTTCTGACGACATGGCGACCCTTATTGAATGATTGCTGGCAAGCCCGGCCCCCGAATCAGCCGAACCGCTCAGAATTATCCTACGATCCCGACGCTTTTGGTAAAAATGGAGGCAGGCCGCGCCGCCCCCCCCCCGGGGCGGGGTTGGCACTTCCTGACCGGAGTATCCATGAATGAGCTGCATCCCCGCGCCTTCAACGACCTCGTCTCCGCCATCGTGGCGAGCGACCTGGCGGAGCCGCGCACCCGGCACATCGACGCGGGCGCCCTGCCCAACCGGGACGCGGTGATCGGCATCATCAAGATGCTGCGGGAGCTCATGTTCCCCGGGTATTTCGGCCGCCAGCACCTGGCCTCGGGCACCCTGGAATACTACGTGGGCGAGATGGTCATGGCCATCCAGAGCCAGCTGCGGGAGCAGGTGGGCAACGCCATCCGCCACGAGGCGACCCGGAGCGGCAGCCCCTGCCCGGACTGCCAGGAGACCGCCGACCGCATCGTCCTCGACTTCCTGGCCGCGATCCCCCGGCTGCGGGCCGTCCTGGCCACGGATGTCCAGGCCGCCTTCGACGGCGATCCCGCCGCCTCCAACACGGACGAGATCATCTTCTCCTACCCCGGCGTCTTCGCGATCACCATCTACCGGATCGCCCACGAGCTCCACCGGTCCAAGGTGCCCCTCCTGCCCCGCATCATGACGGAATACGCCCACAGCCTCACCGGGGTCGACATCCACCCCGGGGCCACCGTGGACGAGTACTTCTTCATCGACCACGGCACCGGGGTCGTCATCGGCGAGACCACCACCATCGGCAAGCACGTGAAGATCTACCAGGGCGTCACCCTGGGCGCCCTCTCCACCCGGGGCGGACAGACCCTCAAGGGCGTCAAGCGCCATCCCACCCTGCAGGACGGCGTCACGGTCTACTCCGGGGCCTCCATCCTGGGCGGGGAGACCATCATCGGGGAGGACGCGGTCATCAGCAGCAACGTCTTCATCACCCAGTCCGTGCCCGCCCTCACGCGGGTCAGCGGCCGCAACCCCGAACTGCAGTACCGGAACCAGGCGCCCAGGGAATTCAAGCAGGACTACCCCGCCGACTGGGTCATTTGAGATGGAGGCCCTGTCACCCTCAGCCGTCGTCAAGGCCTGGCTCCGGGCCTTCAACCGGACCGACCCGGACGCCATGTCCAGCTTCTATGCGGAGACCGCCGTCCTCCACCTGGTGCCCGAACAGCCCGTGGAGGGCCATGACGCCATCCGGGAGGCCTTCGTGGCCATGTTCGCGGGACCCGAACTGATCTGGATGGTGGAGAACCTGTTCGAGAACGGGGAATGGGCCATCCTCGAGTGGCGGGACCCCCAGGGGCTCCGGGGCTCGGGCTTCTTCCAGGTCCTGGAGGGCCAGATCGTCCTGCAGCGCAGCTACCTGGACAGGCTCAGCTTCCTGCGTCAGCATGGACTGCCGGTGCCCCGGGAACTGGCCTAGCGGAGGGACCCAGCCATGGCAGCCGACAGCATCCCCGCGCTCGTGGCCGCCCAGCGGGCCTTCTTCGCCACCCACGCCACCCGGGACCTGGGCTTCCGCCTGGCGGCCCTGGGCAGGCTGGAACGGGCCATCCTGGCCCACGAGGACCGGCTCACCCGGGCCCTCCACCAGGACCTCCGGAAGAGCGCCTTCGAGGCCTACGTCACGGAGATCGGGCTGGTGCTGGCCGAGCTGCGGCTCCACCGCCGCAAGCTGAGGACCTGGGCCAGGCCCCGGCGGGTGCCGGGCGTCCTGGTGAACTTCCCGTCCACCAACCACATCGTGCGCGAGCCCTACGGCGTCTCCCTCGTCATCGCCCCCTGGAACTACCCCTTCGAGCTCGTCATGAACCCCGCGATCGGCGCCATCTCGGCGGGCAACTGCGCCGTGCTCAAGCCGGCCGAATGCGCCCCCCACACGAGCGCGGCCATCCGCGACCTGATCGCCGAGGTCTTCCCCCCCGAACACGTCGCGGTGGTGGAAGGCGGCACGGCGGAGAACCAGGCCCTCCTGGACGAGCCTTTCGACCACATCTTCTTCACCGGCAGCCCCGCCCTGGGCCGGATCGTCATGGAGAAGGCCGCGCGCCACCTGACCCCGGTCGTCCTGGAGCTGGGCGGCAAGAGCCCCTGCATCGTCGACGCCGACGCGGACCTGGCCGTCGCCGGCCAGCGCATCGCCTGGGGCAAGGCCGTGAACGCCGGCCAGACCTGCGTGGCCCCCGACTACGTCCTCGTGCACCAGGCCGTGAAGGCCCCCCTCGTCGCCGAGCTGGCCAAGGCCTTCCGGCGCATGTACGGGGACGATCCCCGCGCCAGCCCCGACTACCCGAGGATCATCAACGACGCCCACACCCAGCGCCTCCTGCGCCTCAGGCAGGACGGCACCGTCATCTTCGGCGGGGAGGCCGACGCCGCCGAGCGCTTCCTGGCCCCCACCCTCATCGACGGCGCCGGTCCCGGGGACGCCATCATGCAGGAGGAGATCTTCGGGCCCCTGCTGCCCATCCTCACCTACGAGACCCTGGACGAGGCCATCGCCTTCGTGAACGCCCGGCCCAAGCCGCTGGCCCTCTACTTCTTCTCGGGCAGCCGTGAGCACCAGGACCGCCTGGTGGCGCGCACCAGCTCCGGGGGGGTCTGCATCAACGACACCCTCATCCAGTTCGCCAACCACCACCTCCCCTTCGGCGGCGTGGGCACCAGCGGCATGGGCGGCGCCCACGGGTGGCACAGCTTCGACGCCTTCTCCCACCGCCGGGCCGTGCTGCGCCGGCCCACCTGGCTCGAGCTCCCGCTGCGCTATGCCCCCTACCTGGGCAAGCTGGGCCTGGTGAAAAGATTACTTTATTTGCCTTAATAGTCATGACCCATCACACTTATGGCATGGCCCCGAGGTAGCTCCATGCTTGGCATCTCCAGACAGACCGACTACGCGACGCGGCTGGTGCTGCATCTGGCCGCCCTCGAGCCGGGAACCCAGGTGGCCATCGCCGAGATCTCGCGCGTCCGCCAACTGCCGGTCCCCTTCGTGCGGCGCCTCGTGGGACAGTTGGTGAAGGCCGGTCTGCTCACCTCCTGCCGCGGCTCCGGCGGCGGCGTGAAGCTGGCCCGGGCCGCCCACGACATCTCGCTCCTGGACGTGGTCCAGGCCATCGAGGGGGAGATCGCCCTCAACCACTGCGTGAACCATCCCGAGGCCTGCGTCATGGCCGACCACTGCCCGGGCAACAGCGCCTGGACGGGGGTCACGCGGGCGCTGAGCGAGAATCTCGCGGCCATCCGCTTCGACAATCTGGCCCGGAGTTCGCGAGGGCACGTGGCGGCCCATGTGCACGTTCACGCCGTATAGCGGGTGAAGGACTTCCTCGCGCGGCTCACTTCACCCTGAAGCTCAAGACCCGGTAGCTCAACGTCACCTCCAGCGCCGTCAATTCCGCCAGCGCCGCCTTCGCGCTGAACCGCTCCCCCCGGTAGCTGCCCGTCAACAGATCCTTCAGCCCATGCGGATCGAGCACGGCCTTCGAGCTCACGACCCGCTCGTCCTCCAGGTCGAACAGCGGCGCGAACAGCTCGACCGTGGCCCCGGCCCGGTCCGACTCGGGGACTTCGCCGAACAGGGCGCCCCGCAGCTCCTTCTGGTCGTCCTCGTGGGCCACGGCGACCAGCAGGTGCCCGCCGGGGGCCAGCAGCCGCCGGAACTCCCGCGGGTTCTTCCGGGCGGTGATGGAGGTGATCAGGTCGAAGGAGCCGTCGGCGAACGGCATCGCCCGGTCCGCGTTGGCCACCAGCCAGCGGGCGCCGGGATAGGCGTGGGCGGCGGCGTCGATGGCGGGCTGGGAGATGTCCACGCCCCAGCCGTCGAAGCCGAACCGGCCGCACAGGGCGTCCAGGTAGTAGCCCTCGCCGCAGCCGGCGTCCAGCACCACCACCCGGGGCGGGATGCCCCAGTCGGCGACCCGCGCGAAGAGGGCGTCCCGCAGGGGCTCGCCCAGGCCCCGGCCCAGGGACCGGCGCCGGGCCTGGACGGCGGCCTTGGTGTCGCCGGGGGTCCGGGACCGCCGGTCCTGGACCTGGAGCAGGTTGCAGTAGCCGCTCCTGCCCCGGTCGAAGAGGTGGCCGCGGGAGCACCGGGCGTGGGCGTGCTCCCAGCACAGGTTGTCCGAGCAGCCCCGCACGGGGCAGACCAGCGTGGCGCAGTGAAAGGTCCGGACGGCTTCGTTCAAGACGGTTCACTCCCCCTGGTCGACGCCCTCATTCTGCCTCAGTTCCGGCTGAAACGGAGGGAATTGCCGATGACGGACAGGCTGGAGAGCACCATGGCCCCGGCCGCGAAGATCGGGTTGAGCACCCCGGTGAGGGCCAGGGTGATGCCGACCCCGTTGTAGAAGAAGGCCCAGAAGAGGTTCTGCCGGATCACCCGGACCGTGCTCCGGGCCAGGGTGAAGGTCTCCTCGATGCGCAGGAGCCCCTCCCCCAGGAGGACGATGGGCGCCGCGTGCTGCGCCAGGTCGGCCCCGGAGCCCAGGGCGATGCCCAGGTCGGCGGCGGCGAGGGCCGGCGCGTCGTTGATGCCGTCGCCCACCATGGCCACGACGGAGCCGGCGGCCTGGAAGCGGCGGACCACCTCGGCCTTCTCCGAGGGCAGCACGCCGCCCAGGCTTTCGTCCATGCCCAGCAGGGCCCCCATGTGCGCGGTCGTGTCCGGGGCGTCCCCGGACAGCAGGACGGTGCGGATGCCCCGCCCCTTCAGGGCGGCCACCAGGGCGGCCGCGTCCTTCCGGGGCCGATCGCCGAAGGCCAGCAGCCCGCAGGCCGCCCCGTCCACGGCCCCGTAGGCCACGGTGAGGCCTTCGGCCTGCCACTGGGCCGCCAGGGCCTGGTGGGCCTCCGGCAGGACGGCGCCGGCGGCGGCCATCATGCGGGCGCTGCCCACCGCCACCCGCCGCCCGGCCACGGTCCCCGACAGGCCCATGCCCTCGGCGACCGCGATGTCCCGGGCGGTATCGAGGACGCACCCCTCCCCCCGCGCATGGGCCACCAGGGCGTGGGCCAGGGGATGTTCCGAATAGGCTTCGAGGGAGGCCAGCAGGTCCAGCTGTTCCACCCGGGCCTCCCGCACGCCGAAGGCCCCTTCGGTCACGGTGCCGGTCTTGTCCAGGATGATCACGTCCACGTTCCGGGAGGTCTCCAGCACCCGCACGTCCCGGATGAGGATGCCCTTGCGCGAGGCCCAGCCCACCGCGGCCGTGGTGGCCAGGGGCGTGGCGATCCCCAGGGCGCAGGGGCAGGCGATGACCAGCACGGAGATCGCGCGCAGCATGGCCGTGGTGGCCGGCAGCCCCGCCAGGAGGCAGCCCGCGAGGGTGCCCACCGACAGGACGAGGACCGTCGGGATGAAGACCCGCGACACCCGGTCCACGGTCCGCTCCAGGGGACTGCGGCCGGCCAGCGCCCCCTCCACGGACTTCACGATCTGGGCCAGGGAGGAGTCGCCGCCCGCGTGGGTCACCCGGATCTCCAGCACGCCGGCGGCGTTCAGGCTGCCGCAGACCACCTTGTCGCCGACGCCCCGGGCGCGCAGGACCGACTCCCCGGTGACCACCGACTCGTCCACGGCGGACGTTCCCGCCACCACCTGGCCGTCGGCGGGGATGCGCTCGCCGGGCTTGACCAGGAAGACCGTCCCCACGGTCAGGGCCTCGATGGCGACGAAGGTCTCCTCGCCGTCCAGGCGGACCCGGGCCTTGCGGGGCAGGAGCCGGTGGAGCATGGAGAGGGCCTTGGCGCTGCGTTCCTTGGCGGCCCGTTCCAGGGCCTTGCCGGTGAGCATGAGGGTGACGATGGCGCAGGCCGTGTCGAAGTAGTACTGCTTGCCCCCCAGGAAGGCCTGGGCCGAGCTGTAGGTGTAGGCGGCCAGGATGCCCGTGCTTATGAGGGCTTCCATGCGCAGGCGGCCGTGGCGGAGCCCCAGCCAGGCCAGGCGGTGGATGGGCCAGGCCGAGTAGGTCACGGCCGGCGTGGCCAGCCCCATGAGGATGAAGGGCACCACCCTCCGGGCGCCGTCGGCGATGTGCTCCCAGTAGCTGGCGTAGATCACCAGGCTGAAGAGCATGAC
>Ga0316222_1005253_pt1 | contig 11195 bp, 9 predicted proteins | sample TBH18011metaG_FD_206008 | JGI IMG/M metagenome (GOLD analysis project Ga0316222, IMG submission 206008) | Freshwater microbial communities from Trout Bog Lake, Wisconsin, USA - TBH18011 | ecosystem: Environmental > Aquatic > Freshwater > Lake > Hypolimnion/Profundal zone | place: USA: Wisconsin... | reverse complement strand
GACCCAAGCTAGAAAGTTTGATTGGAAACCAGAAAACATGAGCGATACCCCAAAGTTTGAAGTAATCGACCGCCGCAAGATGAAGGCGGAAGAAGAACAGGTAAACCAGCAGGCGGGCGAGAAGGCCCCAGAGGCCAAGCCTGAAGCGCCCAGCGCGCCGCCCGAGCCCGGAGCAGGGCCCCGGCTGGTGGTGAACGAGCCCCGGCACGAACCGGCTGCCCCCGTGGCTGAGGCCAGTCTGGCGGAGCCTGCCGAGCATGAGATGCCGCCCGCCCCAACCGCGGACGAATCCCGCGAGCAGAAAATGGCCTATGACGCCTCCGCAAAGCGGCTCGATGAGCTGGTCCGGGCGCAGAATCCCGCCATGGGCGCGCAGCCGCCGGTCGGCTTTGAGCACCTGGTGCAGCAGTTTTATGTCTCCGCCATGATTCAGATGGGCGCCGGAGCGCAAGAGGGGCAGCGTCCGCAAGTGGACATCCTCGGTGCCCGCAACACCATCGATCTTCTCGGCGTGCTCGCGGAAAAGACCAAGGGCAATCTCACTGACTCCGAAGATCGCACCTTGCGGTCGGTTCTCTTTGACGCCCGTATGGCCTTCCTCGAGCTCACTAGCATGATCAATATGAAGGCCATGCAGACGCCGCCTGTCCCGCCGCCGGGCAAAAACTAGCCGCAAAGCCGCGCCGGGGGAAAGTTTCTGCGAGAGCCTATGCAAGGCCGTCTGACATTTCTGGGGACGGGAACCTCGATGGGGGTTCCCACGCTGGGCTGCGACTGCGCCGTGTGCACCTCGGACGATCCCCATGACCGCCGACTTCGGCCCTCGGCGCTCGTTCACTGGCGCGACCTCGCAGATACCTGCGGCCGCGAGCGGTTTGTGGTCATTGACACCGGCCCGGACTTTCGCGAGCAGGCTCTCCGCATCGGACTCAAACGCGTCGATGCCGTGCTCTATACGCACTCCCACGCCGACCACATCCTCGGCATGGACGATCTGCGACCGCTCAGTTTTACCATGTTCCGTGAGGGCGGGCCGATTCCGCTCTACGCTCCGGCTGAGACGGCCGAGACCCTCATGCGCATCTACGACTACACGCTGTCTCCCCATGCCACCTATCCAAACCGCGCCCGCGTGGAACTCAAGCCACTGAATCAGAAAACCCTGATCCACGGCGTCGAGTTCACAAGCATTCCAGTAATGCACGGCAACCTTGAGATTGCAGGCTTCCGGTTTGGCAATGCCGCTTATCTCACTGACGTGAGCGACATCCCCGAGCAAAGCTTTCCACTGCTTCAGGGGCTGGAGCACCTGGTCCTCTCTGCGCTGCGCCACAAGCCGCACCCCAGCCACGCCACCGTCGAGCAGGCGCTCGGCTGGTCCCGGCGCATCGGCGCGCGCAACACCTGGCTCACCCATATTGCCCACGAACTGGGCCACGTAGAAACCAACCGCGCCCTGCCCGATGGCGTAAAGCTCGCTTACGACGGCATGAGCGTCCCCGTGATCCTATGAGCGATGGCCCTCCACGCATGATGCATTGCACTTCATCAACTCCCGTGTTTCGTTCGCTCGCTGAGATTCCGCCGGGCTTCGGCGCCTCCGTGGCCGCAATTGGAAACTTTGATGGCGTGCACCTCGGCCACAGGCAGATTCTCTCCGCAATCGTCCAGGAAGCTCGCAACTCCAGCGCGCGCGCCGTGGCCATTACCTTCGAGCCCCACCCGGAGCATTATCTGCGCCCGCTAAAAGCGCCCCGGCTGCTCACCCCGCTTGCTGAGCGCCTGCGCCTGCTGTCTGAGACCGGCATCGATGCCGTAGCGGTCCTGCCCTTTGACGCCGCCCTCGCCGCCCTGCCCGCGCGTGCGTTTGCCCGCACAATTCTTGCCGATGCCCTGGGCGTGCGCAGCCTGCACGAGGGCCATAACTTCCGTTTTGGACGCAACGCTGAAGCTGGCGTGCCGCAATTGCGCCAGTTGGGCGCGGAGATGGGCTTCGCCGTGCATGTCCATGACGCCGTGCGGGTGCGCGGACTTGAGGTCTCAAGCTCCACCATCCGCGCCATGGTAGCTGCGGGAGACGTCCGTCGCGCCCGCTGGATGTTGGGGCGTCCCTTTACCGTACTCTCCACCCAGGCCAGGGGACGCGGCATCGGAACCCGCCTGCTGGTGCCCACCGTAAACCTCGCCGCCTATGTCGGACTGCTGCCCGCCTTTGGCGTCTACGTAACTCGCCTCAAGGTGGCTGGGCGAGCATTCCAGGCCGTTACAAACGTCGGCAACCGCCCCACATTTGGAGAGGCTTCGTTTGCCGTCGAGTCGCACATCCTGGACTTCGAGCCGGTTGAAATGGATGAGCAGACGCCGGTTGAGTTGGAGTTCCTGCTTCGCCTTCGCGGCGAAATCGAGTGGCCAACGCCCGAGGCGTTGAAGACGCAGATATTTAAAGATGTGGCGAAGGCGCAGCGATATTTCCGCCTGGTGCGTTAAGTCTCCTCTATTGATTTGCGATTCTGAGCGGTATGAACCAGACCTCGATCTCTCAGCCTGCCTATGATCTCGGGCATGAAGAACCGTTCCGTTCCCATCGACACGTTGCTGCCGCACATTGGCTATCAGAACGTAGCCGAGGCAAGTGAGTGGCTGGGCCGGGTGTTTGGCTTCATCGAGGCTTACCGCTACGGCGATCCGGTCAGCGGCGTCCAGATGCATCTGGGACAGGCGTACATCATGCTCCAAACCGCGCGCCAGGGTTGCATGCTCCCGGCGCGGCTAGGCTATGGAACGCAGAGCCTCACCGTCTTTGTCGAGGATGTTGACGCACATCACGCCGCAGCCAAAGAAGCCGGAGCCAGAATCGTCGAGGAGATGAACGAAACCAACTACGGCGAACGCCAATACGGCGCAGAAGACCTCGATGGTCACCGCTGGCTCTTCTCACAGCACGCGCAAGATCTGTGCCCCGAGGATTGGGGCGCTACCAATCCAAAATAATCTCCTCTAAAAACACTGAGTGCCCAAATCTCAGTGTGAGACTTGGGCACTCAATGCAATCCAACACATCTACCCGATTGATGCAGTACTTCTGATTCAGAACACTAGTACCGGTAGTTCTCCGCCTTGTAAGGTCCGGCTACAGGAACGCCCAGGTACTCGGCCTGCCGCGCCGTGAGCGTGGTCAGCTTTACGCCAATCTTCTCCAGGTGCAACCGCGCCACCTCTTCGTCCAGCTTCTTCGGCAGCACATACACGCCCACCTTGTAGCTGTCCTTGTTGGCCCACAGGTCAAGCTGCGCCAGCGTCTGGTTGGCAAAGCTGTTGCTCATCACAAAGCTCGGATGCCCGGTCGCACAACCCAGGTTCACCAGTCGGCCCTCGGCAAGTACAAAAATGCCGTGGCCATCGGGGAACTTGTAGAAGTCTACCTGCGGCTTGATGTTGAGCTTCGTCACGCCCGGCTCCACATTCAACGGGTCCATCTGGATCTCGTTGTCAAAGTGGCCAATGTTGCACACAATCGCCTGGTCCTTCATCTTCTTCATGTGGTCCAGCGTGATAATGTCCACGTTGCCCGTGGTGGTTACGTAGATGTCGCCGCGTCCCAGCGTGTCTTCCACGGTGGTCACTTCGTAGCCTTCCATCGCCGCCTGCAGAGCGTTGATCGGGTCAATCTCCGTGATGACGCAGCGCGCGCCCATGCCCCGCAGAGACTGTGCGCAGCCCTTGCCCACGTCGCCGTAGCCGCAGATTACCGCCACCTTGCCCGCTACCATTACGTCGGTGGCGCGCTTGATGCCGTCAGCCAGTGACTCGCGGCAGCCGTACAGGTTGTCAAACTTGCTCTTGGTCACGGAGTCGTTCACGTTGATCGCCGGAACCAGCAGCGTACCCTGCTCCATCATCTTGTAAAGACGATGAACGCCGGTCGTCGTCTCTTCTGAAACGCCGCGCCACGCCTTGGCAACCTTGTGCCAGTGCTGCGGGTCCTCGGCAAATACCTGCTTCAGCAGGTCCTTGATCACCTTTTCTTCGTGGCTGCCTGAGGGCGAATCAACCCACTTGTCGCCGTTCTCCAGTTCGTAGCCCTTGTGGATCAGCAGGGTCACGTCGCCGCCGTCATCCACCACCAACTCCGGTCCAAGGCCGCCCTTGTGCGCCAGCGCCTGGTACGTGCACCACCAGTAATCCTCCAGCGACTCGCCCTTCCACGCGTATACCGGCACGCCGGTTGCCGCAATGGCTGCCGCTGCGTGGTCCTGTGTGGAGAAGATGTTGCAGCTTGCCCAGCGAACTTCCGCACCCAGGCTGGTCAGGGTCTCAATCAGCACCGCTGTCTGAATGGTCATGTGCAGCGAACCCGTGATGCGAACGCCCGCCAGCGGCTTGCCCGCCGCATACTTGTTGCGGATTGACATCAGGCCCGGCATCTCCTGCTCGGCGATGTTGATTTCCTTCCGGCCCCAGTCGGCCAGGGTCATATCCGCTACCTTGTAGTTCAAATCCGTTACTTCCAATGTCGAACTTGCCATCCAGACTCTCCTTGTATCGCGCTATCGTGATATGTTGATATGTAACAGATTCAAAGTGCCCAGTCAATCGCAAACTATGCCTTCAATCGTAAAAATCCTACGCGTCGTCTCCGATCCCAACCGGCTGCGCATCCTCCTGCTGCTCCAGCGCGAGGAGCTTTCCGTGGCGGAACTGCAGGAGATTCTGGGAATGGGCCAGAGCACCATCTCGACCCATCTCTCGCAACTCAGGCAGGCTGAACTGGTTGAAGACCGCCGCACCGGAAAAAGCAACCTCTACCGGCTGCTGCCCGTCGAGGGCGTGGTAGCCGAGTTGCTTGTCCAGGCCCGCAATGAGATTCCCGAGGCCGCGCAAGACCAGGCCGCCATGCGCCGCGTTCTCAAAAAGCGGCAGGACAAAATGCGCAGCTTTTTTGACTCCGTGGCCGGGCGTCTCGGCAGGGACTACGTTCCCGGAAGATCCTGGAAGGGAATGGCCGAGGCGCTGCTTCGCCTCATGCCCCCGCTCGTAATCGCAGACCTGGGCACCGGCGAGGGAGCCTTCGCGCTCCTGCTCGCCGAGCGCGCCAAAAAAGTCATCGCCGTTGACACCTCCGCGAAGATGATTGAAGTGGGCCGCGAAAACGCCCTCCGTCACGGAGTCGAAAATGTGGAGTTCCGTCTCGGCGACATGGAAGAGATACCCATCGCCGACGCTGAAGTGGACCTGGTCTTTTTCTCCCAGTCGCTCCACCACGCCCTGCACCCCGAGCGCGCCGTCGACGAGGCTGCCAGAATTCTGGCTCCAGGGGGGCGCATCGTGATTCTCGACCTCGCCAAACACCGCTTTGAAGAGGCCCGCGAGATGTATGCCGATGAGTGGCTCGGCTTCAGCGAGGTTGAAATCGAAGCGATGCTTGAAAAGGCAGGCTTTACCCAGGTGCAAACGTCCATCGTCCACAAAGAGCCGGAGACTCCCCAGTTCCAGACCCTGCTCGCCGTCGCCAACAAGCGCAATCCCTGATCCGCCCACCAATCCAGCCAATCGGGCGGAGTTCTACCTCCCCGTCGTCCTGGCCCTCGCTGCAAACTCTTTTGCAGATGATTACCATCCATCGGCGCATAATCAGAGCATGTCAAACCTTGGCCCGGTTCAATCTGTCAGGTATGTCCCCGGTCCGTATCACCCCCCCAAAAAATCGCACCCCCCCCACCCTTGGGTGCAAAATAGTCATTTTTGAGAGACTAAGAAATGCGTATGTCGTTGATAGTAAATAGAATAAAATATTCGCCTATTAACCATAAAGTAACACCTCACCTTACAAAAACGGCGCTATTTGATAGGGAAAAGGCTTATTTTCGCCCGTTTTGCGCTCAAAATGGTCAGAAATGGGCAGGGAATCAGCCCCTTCCGCCCTCCGCTTCGAGCAGTTGGCGCTTCCGCTCCACGCCCCAGCGATAGCCGGTAAGGGAGCCGCTCACGCCAACGACGCGATGGCACGGCACCAAGATGGATACGCGGTTGGTGGCGCAGGCGCGGGCCACGGCGCGCGTAGATTTCGGGTCGCCCATCTCTCGCGCAAGCTGGCTATACGTCCGCGTCTCTCCGCGCGGAATCTCTCGCAGCGCCTGCCAGACGCGCAGTTGGAAGGCGGTGCCGCGCAGGTCCAGCGCCAGGTCGCCATAAGCGCTGCCGCTCACCGTGCCAATGGCCGCGTCTACGACTTTTGAGAGCGAGCCATCGCGGTGCAGTGTGGCCAAAGGAAACTCCTCGCGCAGGCTGGCCTCAGCCTCGGCCGATGTTGCGCCCAATGCCAGCCAGCACAGCCCGCGCTCCGTGGAGCCAACCACGAGCCAGCCGAAAGGGGAGCGGGCGGTGGTGTAGCCAATGTGCTCGCCCTTGCCGCCTTTGGCAAACCGGGCAGGCGTCATCCCGAGCACCGAACCCTCATAGGCGCGGCTCGATGAGCCAAAGCCTGCTGCGTAAATTGCTTTCGTCACGGTATCTCCTTGCTTGAGCGCGGCGCGCAGGCTACTGGCGCGGAGCGCACGCTGGTAGGCAAGCGGGCTTACGCCCATCGCGCGCTTGAAGAGTCGCTGCACGGTAAAGGGGCTCAGGCCGGCAATGCGGCCCAGCTCGGCAAGCGGAACCGGTCGGTCCGCATGGGCCTCAAGATGAGAACGAACCTCATCCAATGGGTTGAGCCTTGCAATGCTCGGCTTGCAACGCTTGCAGGGCCGGAAACCAGCGGCCTGGGCCTGCTCGGCCGTCGCAAAGAAGCGGACGTTTTCACAGCGGGGCAGGCGGCTGGAGCAACCGGGGCGGCAGAAGATGCCAGTGGTCAAGACCGCGTAGAAGAACTCGGCGTCGGGATCGCGTGCCAGTAGTTGCCGCCATGCCGATTCAAACTCGATGAGTAGTTTGTTGCTCACGGAACCATGCTCGCTCATTCCGCGGCCGGGCGCTATCCGGTTCTTGCGGGTAATTCCAGATTTCCTGCCGGCTGCGCTACGCAGTCCCTTTCAGCGCCGCCTCGGCCCGCTCCAAATCTTCAACCGTATCCACGCCAATGGTGTCGCGGGGGGCGTCAGCAACGTAGAGGGCAATGCCGTTTTCTAACAGCCGCAACTGCTCCAATCGCTCAATCTTTTCCAGGGGCGAGGGAGGCAGCGCGGCGAAGCGTTCCAGGGCGGACTTGCGGTAGGCGTAGATGCCGAGATGCTTGCGGTAGCCCTCGAACCCAGAACTGTCGCGGTCAAACGGGACAGTGGCGCGGGAGAAGTAGAGCGCGCGGCCGTCGAGTGCGGTAACCACTTTCACGGCATTTGGGTTGGTCACTTCCTCCGCCGGGCAGCGTACGGCAAGCGTGGTCACCTCAACCTCTGGCCGCTCAAACAGCTTGAGCAGGGGCGGGAAGAAATCCGCCGTCAGGGTAGGCTCGTCGCCCTGGATGTTCACATAAATATCGGCTTCTATCTGCCGAGCCACCTCGCGGACGCGGTCTGAACCGCTGGGGCACTCCGGCGAGGTCATCACCACGGGAATCTGGCGTTCCCGGCAAACCGCGGCCACTTCGTCTGAATCGGTCGCCACCACCACTGGATACATCAGCCCGCAGCCAGCTGCTGCCTGCCAAACCCACTCCACCATGGGGCGTCCGGCTATTGTGCGCAGCACCTTGCGGCTTAGCCGCGTTGAACTTAACCGCGCCGGAATTACCCCGGCGATACGCAACGTACTCATGGAGGCGAGTTTACAGGAGCGGGCAGCCCGGATTCATCCGCACCACATTTTTGCGCCCTTCCACCCGCCGCCCCAACTTTTCGTCCATCCACGTTTGACCTCTTATCCACCCGCCCGTATCATCATGGTTGGGAGTTGTGCGCGGGACACTGCCTGCGCCTGCCCGGCGGGCCCTTGCGGTCTGCGCCCTTCAGTTGTTCCTCCCGGCGGGGTAGCTCAGATGGTTAGAGCGACGGATTCATAACCCGTAGGTCGGCAGTTCGATCCTGCCTCCCGCCACCAATTAAATCAATAACATACGCAGGAATTATGGCTTCAGACTTGTCCCTCGGTTGCGCGGGGGTTGCGGATGGTTGCTGCTCTAATGGCCGCTTTTCGGTGGTTTTTTGGTCCAGGCGATCCACGTAGGATACGTCTGCTCCTGGAATCAGGTGCACATAAGTGTCCATCGTCAACTGGATCGAATTGTGGCCCATTTGATCCTTTACGTGAACGATGGATGCTCCGCTCTGAATTAGCAGCGATCCAAAGGTATGCCTCAGGTCATGCAGCCGAAATTTGCGGATGCATGACTTTTTCAGCGCCGAGACGAAGTACCTGTGATAGATGTTGTCAGGATTAAGAATGCTTCCTTCCGGAGAAGCGAACACTCGTTCCGTTCGGATGTCGACTTTTCCTGCAGAACCAATGGCCTAAGCCGCGCATCGCGCATCTCGATCAGAGCCCTTTGCACTTCGCGGGACATATCTACCGCCTTGGCTTCCTACTCTTCGTCGTCGTATGCTAAACGCCCGTGAACCCGTGGACATCAACCAGATCCTGAAATATCCCCATCGCGTTGCGGCCCCACGATAGCTCCAGTTCAATCAGCTCGTGGTAGGGTTCGCTGCTGCTGGCAGTGCGCTGGCCATCTGTCTCTGGCGGTGTAGCCGGGGGCAAGAAGCTGGTGGTCACCTCGTTGGCCGGTTTTGGCGGCTTGCGACTCCAGCCACCTGGTTTTACCTTCACGAGAACCGTGTCTGATCGCTGAACCCAACAGTCAAGTATTGGGGTTGTAGCCGCACTCGGCCGAGAGTCTCCTGCAACGCTGATTAACAAGGGGCATTTCTGCATCTGGCACTCTTTACAACCCGATCTTAAACGTCCTCTTCAATCCCATTGCCGTCCTCACACGGTCGCTCGAGATCGGGTTAGTTACGTCTTCAATCAGTGCGGGTTGAAACCCTGCAGCGATCTCGGCCCAGGAAAAGCGCATCAGGATCTCGGCGCCAGCATAGATTCCTGCAGCGCCCTCGCCCGCTCCTGTCTCGGCATTGAACCATTCACGGACCTGCTTGTCGGGCGCTGATACTTCATAACTCTTTTGAGCCAGGAGTTTTGCCTCGCGGTCAAAGCCGTACCTTTGCAGCCCGTGGTTGATGAGATAGTTGGAGTGTCCCCAGGTGCCGCCCAGCCAGTTGCTGTGCCCGTCGTTCAGCGCGTAATAAGAGTCGATCAAGGGAGGCGGGACATGATGCTGGGTGTAGTTCCTCTCACTGATCGCGTAGCTCGGAATGGGATGCGCGCACCAGAATCTTTTCGGGTTCATGAGGTGCTCGTTCACCAAACGCCGCGCCTGCTGCTCGGTTGCGATGCCGGCCCAGAGTGTGAAAAATCCCGCCACCGATTTCACCTTGATCCGCCTACCCGTGCGCACATCGCGGTCATAAAAGAATCCGTCCGCCTCGTCCCACAAATACTTCAGCACGGCTTCCCGTGTGCGGGCCGCCGCGGCCGCAAATGCATTTGCATCTGCCGCTCTCCCCTTGGCTTTCGCAATTTTCTCGGCCGCGAGGTATTCGAGATATAGAAAGCTGTTGAGGTCTGCGCCGGCACAGAAATACGATCGCCACACTCCCACACGATCGAACTGGTTGTCTGCGCCCGCGTGAGGCGCGCTGGCCCATACGCACAAGCCGCTGTCATCGCGCTTCCACGCCGTATCCCAGTGCTCGAGATACTTCTTGAGCCGCCCGTACATCTCGTCGTCAATCCACGCGACGTCGCCACCATTCGCCCTCGCAAGGAACAAGGCAATCTGAAAGAGAAACGGCTGTGCATGCTCTTCCGACTCATAGAGGTGCCAGACCTTTCCCTCGCCCGTGGGCGCGATCAACCCCGCCCAATGCCGCGGAATGAATCCGTTCGGTTGCTGATTGTCGAGATAGATTTTGAGTGCGGTCTTGCCCAGGTTTGCATCGCCGACATGGAGCAAGAGGATGTTATCGAAGTAGGTCTCCCACGTGAACAGGCCGGGGCCGTAGCCATCGTAGAATCCATATCCGGAATAGTATTTGCCGAGCCTGGGATGTTCGTGCACGCCGTGCGCTTCCATCGCGTCAAGCAGTTCGGCAGCGATTGTGGATGGATTCCCAGCTTCCCCAGCGGCTCCGGGCAGCGAATTCGCGCGCTGCAAGGGGGCGAAATCTGCTGGCAGTAACTTTGTCATCGCGCCGTAGGCGCCCATCTTCAACAGTTCTCGCCGCTCCATTTGGAAAGTTATCCCTCCCCGCAGTGTTTGCAACTTTCAAACCGGAATCTCCTTATTCGAAACCGATTCTTGAGAATTGTATCGCTCCTGGGGCAGATGGGAAGCCGGAAGCAACATTTGCGCCGAAGAAGCCAGCGTCTGCGGCAGAAGAGCCGAGCGACTTGCTGTCGTCCTTGCGTTGCCCGCCTCACTGAGAGCCCACCAAGTCGATTGCGCCAACACCCCAGAACACCGCTCGCGCCCGGACTCTTTGCTTCCTGAACGATGGCCACAAGCCGTCGCTTTACTGCAAAGGGTCCCTTCTGCGTTCTTGAACAAAGTGGGCACTTCAGGACCAGCGGTCGACGGCCAAGGAACTTAACTGAACGAAGACATCATGACCGGGGCTGTGCCGGTTCACACGCTGATTCCTGCGCCCCAACGTTCGACAATTCCGCAAGATTCATCCGACAGACGAATCCGAAGTTCCTTTCACGAACACATGGCATCTTTCGGCATGCATCGGCATGCCGACCAGATGGATCTTTAAGATACACTTGAGGCGATCAGGCAGTTGGATAGCCTTTCCCGTGCCCGCCCCTCCAGAACGAGACGCCATTTGTGCTCATTGAATTTGGCGGAGCCTTGCGAGCGATTTGCCATTTCCGTTCATCAATAACACCATAATGGCTGCATCGCTCATTGGGTAGTGGTCCAGTCATCTTTATCGGCGCGCTCCGCGCCTAGCGTGTATGCGTTCCCTCTGTGGGGTGATTAGGTTCCGCAACGCTGATAGTGCTTGCCCCAAATGACACCTTGCCATCAGCAAATCTGCAGTCAGTCCACAACGCCATCCCTCTTGGCGCCCGCACCGGGTCTCCAGCACGAGTGTTGCATCTGGTGCAACCCAATGTGAATTCGCAGGGGAGTAACAAAA
>Ga0316222_1005248_pt1 | contig 11198 bp, 12 predicted proteins | sample TBH18011metaG_FD_206008 | JGI IMG/M metagenome (GOLD analysis project Ga0316222, IMG submission 206008) | Freshwater microbial communities from Trout Bog Lake, Wisconsin, USA - TBH18011 | ecosystem: Environmental > Aquatic > Freshwater > Lake > Hypolimnion/Profundal zone | place: USA: Wisconsin... | reverse complement strand
AGGATGCGCGTCCTGAAATCAGAGTTGCCTTGGAGCGGGCAGAGCATTTTTCCGGCCTTGCCGCCCTGACCACGGCCATTCTGGCCGGTGTGGCGATATTGCTGGCCGCCAGACGCTATGTGGCGCGCCATCTGGATAGTTGCGCAGTGATGCGTTGTATGGGAGCCGGGCAAGGACAGATTTTATGGCTGTTTTTATATCAGTTTTTACTGGCAGGGTTTATCGCCGTACTGGCCGGTGTGCTGCTAGGTTATGCGACTCAGGCAGCCCTTGCAACACAGCTAATGTCAGGTGCCAGCTTACCTCAGCCGGGATTTTTGCCGCCGCTTAAAGCCGCACTAAGTGGTTTTGCCTTGTTGCTGGGCTTTGCGTTCTTACCCTTATTACAACTGCGCCGCGTCTCGCCGCTCAAGGTATTGCGCCGCGAGTTGGGGCCCCCCCCTGCCAGCGTTTGGCTGATTTACGGCATGGCAACGCTGGTGCTCGCTTTGCTGTTTCTCTGGCAGGCAGACTCACTCAAGTTGGGGGTGACCGTGCTGACAGGGTTGTTGGCCAGTTTGCTGCTGTCAGGCGGTATGGCCTGGTTGCTGCTGCATGGTTTGGCGCGCTTAGGCTATCTATTCAAAGCGACTCATGCCTTGAATAATCTCGCACGACGGGATAGAAACGTGGCGCTGCAAGTTGTAGCCCTCAGTCTTGGGGGTATGGCCTTGCTGATGCTGACGCTGGTTCGGGGGGATTTGCTGCAAGCCTGGCAAGATAAGTTGCCCGCTGATGCACCGAATCGTTTCGTGGTCAATATCCAGCCTGACCAGCAGCTAGCGGTGCAGAATTTCTTCAAGGAAAAAAACTTGCCTGTGCAGTTGTTGCCGATGATAAGAGGCAGATTGACCACCATCAACGGTCACGCAGTGAACAGTAGCAGTTATGCTGATCCCCGGGCGCACGCACTTCTGGAGCGGGAGTTCAACCTGTCCTATGCCGATAAAATGCCTGCGTGGAATACTTTGGTGAGTGGCAGATGGTGGGACGGAAAACAGGATTCAGGATTCAGGAATCAGGATTCAGCAAATAGCGGGCAGCTCTCCGTCGAGGAAGGTATCGCTAAAACCTTGAATATTCATATGGGTGATTTTTTGGGCTACGATGTAGCAGGCAGTCGCTTTCAAGCCCGGGTGACCAGTTTGCGCAAGGTGCAATGGGACTCGATGCAGGTAAATTTCTTTGTCATTGCCACGCCCGCTTTGCTGCGCGATTATCCGGCAAGTTATCTCTCCAGTTTTTATCTGCCGCCGGGCAAGAGCGCCGTAGGGGATGAACTGATACGGACATTTCCCAATCTGCTGCTGATTGATACCGGGGCGGTGATAGCCCAGCTGCGCGATATTATTGAAAAGGTATCACAGACGATCAGTGTGGTATTTCTGTTTACCCAGTTAGCAGGGTTGCTGGTGCTGTATGCCGCCTTGCAGGCGAGTCAGGATGAGCGTATCTATGAAGCGGCGATTTTGCGCACGCTGGGTGCGGACAGTGGCTACTTGCGCCGTTTGCATCTGACTGAATTTGCCGTAACGGGGCTGCTTGCCGGACTGTTCGCTGCGGCAAGTGCTACTTTGCTGGGCTGGCTGCTGACGCGTTATGTGCTGGATATTCCATTCAGGTGGGATCGTTTGATGTGGTTGGATAGTCTGGCAGGCGGGATACTGCTGGTGATGCTGGCGGGATGGCTTGCCACGCGCAGCTTGCAAAATATGTCTCCGTTGCGTATTCTGCGTGGCGAATAGCGGTAGCATTTGTCGCATATATTTTTGTGTATTGCGGATGTTGTTGGGAATTTCCGGCAACTTTGGTACAATGCCTGAGCTTTTTTAACTTATAACAGGGTGGGAGTCTTAAAATGTCTATTGAGCTGCGTGTAAAAAAGATCGTATCGGAACAACTTGGCGTGAACGAATCTGAAGTAAAAAACGAATCTTCTTTCGTCAACGATCTGGGTGCTGATTCCCTGGACACCGTCGAACTGGTGATGGCGCTGGAAGAAGAATTTGAATGCGAAATTCCTGATGAAGATGCAGAAACGATCACAACCGTGCAGCAAGCCATCGATTACGTCCTGGCACATCAAAAGTAAATTCTTGTCGGCGGAGCTAATTTGTCTAAACGTAGAGTGGTTGTGACCGGCTTGGGGATCGTCTCCCCGGTCGGCATCGGTATTTCTGTTGCCTGGCCTAACATCGTCGCAGGTAAATCCGGAATCGTCAAAATATCAAGTTTCGATGCCAGTCAATTTGCCAGTCAAATTGCCGGCGAAGTACAGCATTTTGATGTTACACAGTATTTGCCTGCCAAAGATGCCCGTCGCATGGGAAGATTTATTCATTTTGGTCTGGTCGCCGGAATGGAGGCCTTTAAGGATGCGGGTCTGGAAGTCACCGAGCAAAATGCAGAGCGCATCGGTGTCAATATCGGTTCAGGTATCGGCGGTCTGCCGTCGATCGAAGAAACGCATAGCGATTACCTGGCCGGCGGGCCGCGCAAGATTTCACCTTTCTTTATTCCCGGCACCATCATTAACATGATTTCCGGTAATTTATCCGTGATGTACGGATTGAAAGGCCCGAATCTGGCGATGGTCTCCGCCTGCACGACCGGCACGCATTGTATCGGTGAGTCCGCACGCATGATTGAATATGGCGATGCCGATGTGATGATTGCAGGGGGGGCGGAAGCGACCATCGGTCCGCTGGCGGTCGGTGGCTTTTCGTCCGCTCGCGCCTTGAGCACCCGAAATGATGATCCGGCTACCGCCTGCCGTCCGTGGGATAAGGACAGAGATGGCTTTGTTATCGGTGAAGGTGCCGGGGTGATGGTGCTGGAAGAATATGAACATGCCAAAGCGCGCGGCGCAAAGATCTATGCTGAATTGACAGGTTACGGCATGAGCGGTGATGCTTATCATATCACGTCACCAAACAGCGACGGCCCGAAGCGCAGCATGTTAAGCGCCTTGAAAAATGCAGGGCTGAATGCGGATGACGTGCAGTATGTCAATGCACATGGTACCTCAACCCCGCTGGGTGACAAAAACGAGACTGAGGCGATCAAGCTGGCTTTCGGTGATCATGCCAAAAGGCTGGTCGTCAATTCAACCAAATCGATGACCGGTCATTTGCTGGGCGGCGCAGGCGGGATAGAGTCGATTTTCTCGGTGCTGGCGATACATCATCAAATATCTCCGCCGACCATCAATATCTTCGAACAGGATACGGAGTGTGATCTGGATTATTGCGCCAATATCGCCCGCGACATGAAAATTAACGTGGCGATGAACAATAATTTCGGTTTCGGCGGCACCAACGGTACACTGGTGTTCAGTAAAGTTTAATTCTGAAGCCTTTTTTGTCCACGAAGTGGTGTCTTTCGTGGACAGTAGTTTTCTGGTTGATTTCTATGTTGGTCAATGGCATCTCAGGCAACATGATCAGCATACGAGATCGCGGTTTGCTTTATGGTGACGGGGTGTTCCGTACCCTGTGCATCTCAAATGGTCAGCCACAGCACTGGCCGCTGCATTATCAAAAACTCCAAAACGATTGCGCTGCACTGGGCATTGTCTGTCCGGATGGCCTGTCTGATGAACTGGCCGTGCTGGTGGCAGCGCATCCCGACGCGGTGGTTAAAATCATTGTCACGCGTGGCCAGAATATTCGCGGCTATACGCCTGCTTTCGATGTAATTCCCGCACATATATGGGATGTTACTGCACTGCCCGTCTATCCATCCGGCTATGAAAATCAGGGTGTAGTGGTACGTCTGTGTGAACTTCGTCTGGGGCATCAGCCGCAGCTCGCCGGCATCAAGCATCTGAACCGTCTGGAAAATGTGCTGGCAGCGGCTGAACTTGCCGGTACGGAGGCTCAGGAAGGATTGCTGCTGGATGCAGAAGGTCTTGTGATTGAGGGCGTGCGCAGCAATCTGTTTTTATTCTCTCAGGGACGGCTGATTACGCCGTCGTTGTCGCGCTGCGGGGTGGCGGGCGTGCAGCGTGACCGGGTGATGGCGGGTGCTGCAAAACTCGGCATGCCCATTGACGTGCGCAATGTTGAGTTGGCTGAATTGTTTTGTGCCGATGAATTGTTTTTAACTAACAGTGTGTTTGGTTTATGGCCGGTAGCGCAGCTTGAGCAGCAGCACTGGACGGATTTTAGCCGGACATCGAAAATACGCGCAGTGCTGGAGTTGAAATGATGGGCAAGTTGATCGGGTTGCTGGTGGTAATGTGTTTTGGCAGTCTTGCCTATTATGTCTATGCGCCCTCGCAGCCGCAAACTTTGCCCTTTGAGTTTTCTGTCGATCAGGGCAATACGCTAACGCAAGTGGCGACGCAATTCGAACAGGGCGGTTTGCTGGATTATCCCGGGTTGTTTGTGCTTTTCGCCCGCTTGCAGGGGCGAGCCGGAAAAATCAAGGCGGGCATTTATCAGCTTGATGGCGCTATATCAAAAATGGCTTTGCTTGACATGATAACTCAGGGCAATGGCAGCAAGAATCAGTTTGCCATCATCGAAGGCTGGAATTTCAGGCAATTGCGCAATGTACTCAACGACAATCCCAACATCCGGCATGACAGTTTAAGTTTAAGCGACAGCGAAATATTGCAGCGTATCGGTGCCATTGAAACGCAGCCGGAAGGGCTGTTTTTACCTGAGACTTACTTTCTTGCTGTCGGTAGCAGCGACCTTGAACTATTCAAGTTCGCCTATAAGCTGATGCAAAAACGGCTGAACGAAGCCTGGCTGACACGCACTCCGGATTTGCCGTTGGCGACGCCTTATCAGGCACTGATACTGGCTTCCATCGTGGAGAAGGAAACGGGTATAGCTGCTGATCGTGCCATGATCGCGGGTGTGTTTGTTAACCGGTTGCGCCTGCACATGTTGCTGCAAACAGACCCGACTGTGATTTACGGGCTGGGTGAAAAATTCGATGGTGATCTTAAGCGCCGTGATCTGACCACGGATACGCCTTATAACACCTATACCCGTGCCGGCTTGCCGCCTACGCCGATCGCGATGCCGGGGCTGGCTGCGATGAATGCAGCACTGCATCCTGCCACTACCGACGCTTTGTACTTCGTTGCCCGCGGTGACGGCAGTTCAAAATTTTCCAGTAATCTGGCAGCGCATAACCGGGCGGTAGATCGCTATCAAAAATAATAGTGGCGCGTGGCAGGTGAGTCGGGGTCTTCCCTGGTAAAGGCAATGCCTGTGCTGTCCCTCTGCAAGTGAAGTCGGATGCTTAAAAGTACCTAACGGTTCTGATAACAGGGGCTATTTTCGAGTATGGCAATTGCATATTTACGTAAATAGTCTAAGATGAAAGTCCGTAGTGCCGCATCCGTAATTTCAGAAAACTTAGTGGAGAAAATAATGATAAGAATTAAGCAAATACTTGCCCAGAAAACAAAACCACTTACAACAGTTAAACCTACGGATACCGTTCAGCACGCAGTGGAGTTGATGCGTGATTTTGGTATTGGCGCCGTTATGGTTTTAGAGGAAAAAAAACTAGTTGGTATCTTTACCGAGCGTGACTGTCTGAATAAAATTACCGCTCTTGGACGTAATCCTAAAGAAATTCTGCTGAACGAGGTAATGACGCAACAGGTGCGTTTCGTTTCTCAGGATATGGAAATTTCGCAAGGGCTGGCGCTGATGACGGAACGTTTTTTACGCCATTTGCCTGTGCTGGATGAGCAGGAAAACATCCTTGGCATCGTATCAATTGGCGATCTGGTCAAAGCTAAAATTTCCGATCAAGATTTCATCATCGAACAGATGGAGCGTTATATCACCGCCTGAGTTGCAGCAGTATCATTCGTGTCGGGTCTTGATTGCAGATCGTCAAGCTCGACAGAGGTGAATAAGCGGAAGTGAATATATGGGGATGTGTGCCGTAAGTCAGCAGCAGAAATTCAGGTTTTCTGCCTCTCTATTCACCCATCTGAACTGTCAGAATCAGACTGATGCGGCATCTCAAATCACCCTGATATATTCCTGTCTTGCCCGATTCACTGGCACCATCCGGTTGAATTGACGCTTCATTATAATTCCTCCGATATGCAAGTATTTTTCCTTTAAATTGTGTGGCATAGTTTGCTCTCCAGCTCGCTTAACAAACGATTATCAACTTCCGGCTGTTTTTAATGAATAAATTTATTACTTTTGAAGGTGTCGACGGCGCAGGCAAGAGCACCCACCTGGCATGGTTTGCCGATATGCTGCGGCAGCGCGGGGTGGAGGTTGTTTTGACTCGTGAGCCGGGCGGCACGAAGCTTGGTGAGCAGTTGCGGGAGATGCTGCTCAGCCAGTCCATGAGCATAACTACGGAAGCCATGTTGATGTTTGCGGCGCGCATCGAACATGTCGAACAGGTCATCAAACCGGCTTTACTTGCCGGCAAATGGGTGATTTCGGATAGATTCAGTGATGCCAGTTTCGCCTATCAGGGGAGCGGGCGCGGTATGGACTGGGACAAACTCACACAACTGGAAAGCTGGGTGGCGCTGGTGCCGCATTTGACGCTGTTTTTTGATTTGCCGGTTGAAGTGGCCAGGCAGCGGCTGGCAAACAATATATCGCTTGATCGCTTTGAAAAGGAACAGAGCGAATTTTTCGAGCGTGTGCGCAGCGGTTATCAGCGTCGTGTAGCGGAAAATCCGCAGCGTTTTGCAGTGATTGATGCGGCACAGACGCTAGAAGCCGTGCAACAGCAACTGGCATCAATTCTTGAATCAATGCAATGAGCGAACTATATCCCTGGCAGCAGGACGACTGGACTCGCTTGCAAGCTCTGCGCACGCGCGCATCGCAAGCTTTGCTGTTTCAAGGCATGAAAGGGACAGGCAAGCTGGAGCTGGCGCTCAATTTTGCCCGCACCTTACTGTGCCGGCAGCCGCTGGATAACGGTTGTGCCTGCGGGGAATGCCCTGCCTGTCACTGGTTGCTTCAGGGGTCACATCCGGATTTTCGTTTTCTGCAACCCGAATCGGAGACTGAAGAAGATGAGGCTGGCAAGAAAGCCAGCCGGCAGATTTCCGTCGCTCAAATCCGCGCTTTGTCGGATTTTACGGGTATGACTGCGCATCAGGGCGGCAGGCGGGTGGTGATCATCCATCCTGCGGAGGCGATGAATGCAAATGCGGCGAATGCCCTGCTGAAGAGCCTGGAAGAACCTCCGCCAGGCTTGCTGTTCATACTGGTAACGCATAAAGCACAAGCCTTGCTACCTACTTTGTTAAGCCGCTGTCTGGCTTTTAATGTAACCGTGCCCGATGCAGCAACGGCTGTGCGCTGGCTGGCAGGGCAGGGAATAAAAAATCCGGCAGACGCGCTGGCGCTTGCCGGGTTTTCTCCGTTGCAGGCGATGCAGGGGGCTGATGGCTCGGAGGCACGCGAAAAATTGTTACGTGCGGTTCGGCAACCTGCTGCGCTGGATGTGTTTGCGCTGGCGGATGCCTTGCAGAAAACCCCGCAGGTCCTGGTTGTGCAATGGTTGCAGCAATGGTGCTATGATCTGATGTCGCAAAAACTGACCGGAAAAGTGCGCTATCATCCTGCTGATCAGGCGAATATTGCCAAGCGGGTCGAAAATCTGGATGCGTTAAATTTGGCGCGCTTACAAAGCTATCTGCAAACAGCGAAAAAGGAAGCGCAGCATACGCTCAATCCGAAACTGTTTTTTGAATCCCTGTTATTTACTTATTGTCAGCTCACATGTCCTTCATAGATTCCCATTGTCACATCAACTTCCCCGATCTGGTCGAAAATATCACCGGTGTGTTGGCCAGAATGCAGCAAAATGAAGTGCTGGCCGCACTCTGTGTGTCGGTCAATCTGGCGGATTTTCCGCAAGTGCTGGCGCTGGCAGTGCAATATCCGAATATATATGCTTCTGTCGGCGTACATCCCGATTACGAGGATGTCGAGGAGCCGAGTGTCGCCCGATTGGTTGAACTCGCTCAGCATCCGAAAATCATTGCTATCGGTGAAACGGGGCTGGATTATTTCCGTCTGAGCGGCGATTTGGAATGGCAGCGAAATCGTTTTAGAAATCACATTCGTGCCTCGCGTGAATGTGGCAAGCCGCTGATCATCCATACGCGAAGTGCGGCGGAAGATACGCTACGGTTGATGCGTGAAGAAGGCGCTGAACATGCGGCGGGGGTGATGCACTGTTTTACGGAAAACTGGGAAGTGGCGCAAGCAGCCCTGGATATGGGTTTTTATATTTCCTTTTCCGGTATTGTTACTTTTAAAAATGCCTTGCAGATCAAGGAAGTCGCCCAGCGCGTGCCGTTAGACCGGATGTTGATTGAAACAGATTCTCCGTATCTTGCGCCTGTGCCGTTTCGCGGTAAACTCAATCAACCGGCTTATGTGAAGCACGTTGCCGAAGAAATCGCGCTGTTGCGCGGCATCAGTGTGACGGAGGTGGGATTGAAAACCAGTGAGAACTTTGCACGCTTGTTTGCGCTTTAAGTAAAAAAAGGTTGACATAGTTTGCGAAGCGCCTATAATTCGCACCTCGCAATGCGGGAGTAGCTCAGTTGGTAGAGCGATACCTTGCCAAGGTATAGGTCGAGAGTTCGAGCCTCTTTTCCCGCTCCATTTCACCGGAGTCCAGTTTGACGGTTTTTGCGATGCTCCATGCGGGAGTAGCTCAGTTGGTAGAGCGATACCTTGCCAAGGTATAGGTCGAGAGTTCGAGCCTCTTTTCCCGCTCCACATTAAAGGGAAAGCGTAATGCTTTCCCTTCGTAGTTTAGATGGTGCGTTAGCAAATCGGTTATGCCCCGGATTGCAAATCCGGTTAGCCCAGTTCGACTCTGGGACGCACCTCCAAAGATTACCCGTTAATTCAATAGATTAGCGGGTTTTTTATTGCCTCCTTTATATTCCTGCTTGCGTATTTCTACCATTAACAGCCATAATTAACCGATAAACTAACCATCAGAGTTGGCAAAACCACCCTGCACCTGAAGTCTTTTGCGTTGAGGCGAGTTTATACGGGGCAATCATGCGCTACATCGCCATTCACGGCGATTTTAAAAAATGAGTATGCAAATAAATAATCACATACAGAAAGGCACACCATGAACGACAATTTTGATGCGGCATTTGAAAAAATCATCGGCAGCGAGGGAGGGTATGTTAACGATCCACAAGATCCCGGAGGCGAGACAAAATTCGGGATTTCAAAGCGCAGCTATCCGACTACTGATATTGCCAACTTGACGCTCGACCAGGCTAAAGCTATTTATCAGCGCGACTACTGGGATAAATGTAGTTGTTCACAGCTGCCTTCTCCGCTGGATCTGCTGGTGTTTGATTCTGCGGTAAATCAGGGCGTCTCTCCGGCCTGTCACATGCTACAGGATGCAGTCGGGGTTGTATCTGATGGCGTTATCGGAGCCCTCACAGTCAGTGCGGCAGTTCATGCCGGTCCGCGCGCTGCTGCGCTTTTTATGGCTAATCGCGCTATGCGTTATGCAAATACGCCGGAACCACAGCGCACACAATATTTGCATGGCTGGTTTAACCGTCTGTTTTTAACTTCAATGGGGGTCTGATATGGATTTTACAGACATCACAAAGACAGTTGCGCCGTGGATAGGAACGGCGCTGGGCGGCCCGTTGGGTGGTATGGCGGTTGTGGCTGCGGCGAATGCGCTGGGCATAACAGAACCCACTACTGACGCGCTGAAACAGGCTATCAGCAGCGCGACGCCTGAACAAATGCTCGCGCTTAAAAATGCAGACCAGGCATTTTCAGTGCAGATGCAGTCGCTAGGCTTTAAGCAAACACTCGATCTGGCCCGGCTCGCAACAGCTAATAACAAAGACGCAAAAGGAATGCGGCTGTCTGCCAAAAGCCAGGTTCCGGCAATATTGGCTGTGATGGTCACGCTTGGGTTTTTTGGTATTTTAATCGGCATGTTGCTGGGAGTCCTTAAATCGGCAGAAAATCAAGCCTTGCTGATTATGCTCGGTGCGCTGGGTGCCGCCTGGGGTGCGATTGTAAATTACTATTTTGGCTCCTCAGCCGGTAGCGCAGACAAGACCAATCTGCTCGCACAGGCGCAGCCGATTAAGTCAGTGTGATTCTTCGGCAGCACTCGGGCATATTAAATGCTGCCGTATGTGTGGTGATTTTGTGTATAATGCGGCCTCTGCAAACATACACAGTTGGCGCGTGAGTCTGTATTGATCGTAATCTTTTGATATAACCACGGTTACATCGGATTACCAATTCGGTTAGACCAGTTATACACTGGCACGCACCTCCATACATCTGCCCGGGTGGTGAAATTGGTAGACACAACGGACTTAAAATCCGTCGCCTTGAAAAGGGCGTACCGGTTCGATTCCGGTTCTGGGCACCATTTAATCAATGACTTACAAGCGTTTTGTCTCTGAATAAAAAACCCCGAGAAAAACAAAAGTAAGCAAAAAGTAAGCAGTAGGATTTAAACGGGCATAAAAAATCGCCTGATCTGTCACCAGTTCAAGCGGTCAGTGTTGGTGCTGTCAGTCGCGTATTAACCGATCACCGCCTAATCGTTTTCATGAGCTGATTCATTTCCGCAATCCACGGGTCAACCTTATTCCGTGACAATCTCTCAACCTTCGCTTTAGCGCCTCCTCGATCGCCAGCGCCGCCGCTCCGTTCTCATTGCTGCGTAAATGTTCTGCGACGATACAGCCTTGCTCTCGCTCCTAGCCCTGAGATATATAAATGGAAAACCCGCACAAGGCGGGCATAATCCGTGATGCCGTAATGCGTGTTTAATCTTCTTGCCGTGCCATCATGGCCTCATCCAGCGCGTCACGATCCAGTCCACGTAGCAACGCCGTCCGGCGTTTCTGTGCAGCCGCATTCGCGCAACGGCTCAATCATCTCTTTGTCGTTACGGCACCCGCTGGCCAAACTGGTTAAGCCTTCATCATTGCCAAGCCATAGTGCTACCCTCCAAGTCTCGTCACTTAAATTTATGCTACTCATGCCATTAAAAATGGCTCATCCGACCCGATTGGCAAAACGTCAACAGAACCCAATTTAAGTAATTTCAGTACTGACTGGTATTCCTGTGCATAATTCCGCGCAATATTTTTAAGTGCAATTTCGATTTTTATATTG
>Ga0316222_1005247_pt1 | contig 11202 bp, 13 predicted proteins | sample TBH18011metaG_FD_206008 | JGI IMG/M metagenome (GOLD analysis project Ga0316222, IMG submission 206008) | Freshwater microbial communities from Trout Bog Lake, Wisconsin, USA - TBH18011 | ecosystem: Environmental > Aquatic > Freshwater > Lake > Hypolimnion/Profundal zone | place: USA: Wisconsin... | reverse complement strand
AATGCACGGTTATGTCGCTCCATTTCGATAGCACAACGCAATTTGATGCCATCCACCACCGCGCGCAGATTGGGGTCGGCGGCATCGGCGGTCTCGGTGGACAGAGCCGTCAATTCCCCTGAAATTCCATCAGAATGCGCGCCTGACAGCAGGGCAAGTTGCAATCGTTGCAGGGCCGCGAGCAGTCTCTCGCCCTGGCGACGGGCACGGCGATCCCGCTCCTGCGGTGGATCAACCTCCTGCATGCCAAGCATGGCCGACAGCGCATTTGCGCCCACCATCGCCTGGGAACGCACCGCCGAAGACAGGCTGGAGGTAGCCGAGTCTGGCACATGAAACCCCGTCCCATTCGGCAATCGCACGGGGTTTGGCCGCGCAATTGGGCTGCCGCCGCTGATTGGGATCACGCTCATCAAAGCCGCTCCTTCATCCGCAATAGGCCCGCCCCAGCAGAAAACCGGGCTGCGTTCGCATTTTGGTAACTTCCTGCTGGGAAGATGCCCGCGAACCCACAGAACGCGGGCCGCGCGCAGGCAGCATGCAACGCAAATCTGAACGAAGAATGACCAGCCTCCGACTTATCGCCGCAGCCCTTCTGGCATTGCTTGTCGGGATGCTACCGGTGACAGCGCAGGTGCGGATCAAAGATATCGCCGATGTTGAGGGCATCCGGGAAAACCAACTCGTCGGCTATGGCCTGGTGGTTGGCCTCAACGGCACCGGGGATAAGCTGGATTCGGCGGTGTTCACCCGTGAATCGCTGATCGGCATGCTGGAGCGCCTGGGCGTGAACACCCGCGACCAGGAGGCCAAACTCAGCACCAAGAACGTGGCAGCCGTCATGGTGACAGCCAATTTGCCCGCCTTCGTGCGCACTGGCAGCCGGATTGACGTCTCGGTGTCAGCCCTGGGGGATGCCAGCAACCTCACCGGCGGCACGCTGCTTGTCACCCCATTATTGGCCGCCGATGGAGAGGTGTATGCGGTCGCCCAAGGCGCACTTGCCACAGGGGCGATTGCCGCCAGCGGGGCTGCCTCCACCGTCACCCGTGGCGTGCCGACGGCGGGGCGGATTGCCAATGGTGCAACCGTTGAGCGCGAGTTGAGTTTCGACCTCGGCAGCCGCCCGAAACTGCGCCTGGGTCTGCGCAATCCGGATCTGACAACGGCGCGGCGGATGGCCGCGGCGATCAACAAATCCCTCGGCGCGCAACTCGCCACCGCCACTGATCCGCGCACGGTTGCTCTCGATTTCGTCGGGCGGGATGTGGTGGACAGCCTTGCCCAGATCGAGGAACTGCGCGTCGAGCCGGATAATGCGGCGATTGTGGTGGTCGATGAGGCGAGCGGGACGATTGTGATGGGCTCCAATGTCCGCGTCTCCACCGTCGCCATCGCACAAGGCAACCTGACCATCCGCGTGACGGAGGCCCCCCAGGTCAGCCAACCCGCGCCGTTCTCAAGCGGCGGCACGACGACGACGGTGCCGCGCACCAATATTCAGGTCGATGATGGCGGAGACAAAAAACTCGGCGTGTTGAGCGGCAATGTGACGTTGCGCGATCTGGTCAGCAGCCTCAACGCCCTCGGCGTGGGGCCGCGCGACATGATCTCCATTCTGCAATCGATCAAGGCCGCGGGTGCGCTGCAAGCCGATTTGGTGGTGCGATGAGCGCCGGTGCTTTGTTGCCCCCCACCGGCCCGCCGGACGCCGCCGAATTGGCCAATCCGGCGCATGCCAAATCCTGGAAGGCGGCGCAGGATTTCGAAGCGATGGCGCTGGGGCAATTGCTCGCGCCGATGTTTGAGACCGTCAAAACTGGCGATGGCCCCTTCGGCGGTGGACAGGGAGAAGAGACATGGCGACCGATGCTGACGCAGGAACTGGCCAAGCAAATCAGCAAATCCGGCGGCCTCGGTCTGGCCGTGCCGGTGTATCACCAGATGCTGAAAATGCAGGAACAATCGGACAAAACTGGCAAATGACCCACATGCAAGCCCAAACGGCCCTCACCGCCATCGCCGCCCTTACCCAGGTGCTGACCGCAGAGAATGCCGCCTTGCAACGGCTCGACATCCCGGCCGCCAATCTTCTGCTCGCCGAGAAGACCGCTGCCACCGATGCCCTCACCCACGCATTGCGCGCCAAACCCGCTCTGCCGCCATCGGCGCGGGGGATGGTGGGAGAATTGATGCGGTTGGCGACTGCGAACAAGGCGCTGCTGGAACGTGCCTTGGCGGCCCAAAAGCGGGTGTTGTCCTGCATCGCGCGCGCCGTGCCGAAAGCATTGGGAGACGCCAGACCTTACGCCGCCACCGGCCGCACCCGCCCGCCACCGAACATGCCGCCGATCAGCCTGTTCGCACGGGTGTGATACAACATCGTTTGACGCAGCGGCTGTGACGGATGACAACGCAGGCGGAATACCGGAGATTTGGCATGCGCATCGCATTCTTCGCCCCTGCCCCGCTCGACCTGCTCACCGGCGGCTATGTCTATAACCGGCGCATGATCGCTGAATGGCAGGCAGAGGGGCATGAGGTGACAATCACCGGCCTCACCGGCGCCCACCCGCTGGCCGATGACGCGGCGCGAGATTCGGCGCGTGCGGCCTGGGCTGCGATGCCTGCCGATGCGGTGCCGGTGATCGACAATCTCGCGCTGCCCAGCTTCGCCCCACTCGCCGCCGACCTCACCGCCCGCCGCGCCGTGCTGCTCGACCATCACCCAACCGGGCTTGAACCCGGCCTGACCGCCGAGACCGCCGCCGCCCTGGTGGCCATCGAGACGCAGCTTTTGCCATATTTCCGTCGCGTGATCGCCACCAGCGACACCACGGCGGCCATCATCGCCAAAGATTACGGCATACCGCGCGAGACATTGGCCACCATCGTGCCCGGCACCGATGATGCGCCGCGCAGCAAAGGGTCGTGCTGTCAGATCGTGCATGTGCTCTCCATCGGTTCGCTGATCCCGCGCAAGGGGCATGACATTCTGCTGCGGTCGATGGCGCGGCTATTTGATCTGGATTGGCGGCTGACGATTGCTGGCACCGAACGCCTCGATCCCGCCTATGCGGCCCAGATCAAGGCGTTGGCCGCGGAACTGGGCATTGCCGGGAAAGTTACTTTCCTGGGCGAGACCTCCGGCGCGCCCTTGGCGGCGTTGTGGGATTCAGCGGATATTTTCGCGCTCGCCACCCGCTTTGAAGGCTTCGGCATGGTTATCGCCGAAGCTCTCAAGCGCGGTCTGCCGGTGGTGGTTGGCAATGGCGGTGCGGCGGGGGCATTGATCCGTGCAGACTACGGCGCTGTCTGCCCGGTGGACGATGTGGAACAAACCTCGCGCGCCCTGCGCCGACTGATTTTCGACAGCAGATTGCGCCAGGACATGTCCGACGCCGCCTGGATCGCCGGGCGCGACGTGCCGGGGTGGAAAACCCAGGCCGATACCTTCGCCGCCCTGCTGGCCTGACACGCCAGGGGCTGGACGCAACCGCCCCCACGCGAGAGAGTGCGCACCTATTCCGAGGGACACTGACCATGGCTTTGCTGGGCGCGATTGCAGACGATTTCACCGGGGCGACGGATCTTGCCTCGATGCTGGTCGGCCAGGGCATGCGGGTGGTTCAGTTGATCGGCGTGCCCAACGCCAATGACCCGGTGCCGGACGCGGATGCGATCATCGTGGCGCTGAAGTCGCGCACGGCCCCGGTGCATGAGGCTGTCGCTGATAGCTTGGCCGCGCTGAAATGGCTGCAACAAGCTGATTGCAAGCAGTTTTTCTTCAAATACTGCTCCACCTTCGACAGCACCGACCGTGGCAATATCGGCCCGGTGGCCGATGCATTGGTGGAAGCCCTCGATTGCGGTTTCGCCCTCGCCTGTCCGGCTTTCCCGGTGAACGGACGCAGCGTCTATCAGGGCTATTTGTTTGTGGGCTCTAACTTGCTCAACGAATCGGGGATGGAGAACCACCCGCTCACCCCGATGAAGGACGCCAATCTGGTGCGCGTGTTGTCGCGCCAAACCGACGCCACGGTGGGGCTGGTCTCCTACGCCACGGTGCAACACGGCGCGATGGCGATTCGCGGCGCGATGACGGTGCTCAAGGAACAGGGGCGGCGTTACGCAATCGTTGATGCGGTGACGGATGACGATCTGTTCGCCATCGGCAAGGCAGCTGCCAAGCATGCGCTGATCACCGGCGGCTCGGGTGTCGCCATCGGCCTGCCTGCCAATTTCCGCGCTGCCGGGCTGTTGCCGGAGGCCGAAGATCCGGGCGCGCTGCCAGAAGCCACCGGCCATTGCGCAGTTCTCGCCGGCTCTTGCTCACGGGCGACCTTGTTCCAAATCGGCACTGCCAAATTGCACGTGCCCACGCTGGAACTCGACCCACTCGCCACGCCAGACGCCCACGCCCTCGCCGCCCAGGCGATTGCATGGATGGACGGCAAACTCAGCGACACCCCCATCGTCATCGCCGCCTCCGGCACGCCGGAAAAAGTGGCGGCGTTGCAGGCGCAGCTTGGGCGTGATGCGGCGGGTGCGCTGGTGGAGGCAACCTTGGCCGAAATCGCCGAGGCGCTGGTCGCACGCGGCGTGCGGCGCTTGGTGGTGGCGGGCGGTGAAACCTCGGGTGCCGTTGTGCAGCGTCTGGGCGTCAACCGCCTGCGCATTGGTGACGAGATCGACCCGGGCGTGCCGTGGACCTATGCCGAGGGCAGCGGGCCTGCGCTGCATCTGGCGCTGAAAAGCGGCAATTTCGGCGCGCGGGATTTCTTCCTCAAGGCGTTCGGGATGGGTGTGCCGGAATGAACGAGACCGAGCTGCGCGTTCTGCTGGCAGAGCTTGCCGCCTCGCTGTTCGCACGCGGCTATGCGGTGGGCAGTGCCGGCAATATCAGCGCCAAACTGCCAGACGGCTATCTGATGACACCGACCAATTCCTCACTCGGTCGGCTCGACCCTGTGCGGATTTCCAAGCTCGACCTGAATTTCGAGCATGTCGGCGGCGATAAGCCATCCAAGGAAGTATTCATGCACCGCGCCGTCTATCAGGCGCGACCGGATGCCGGGGCGGTGGTGCATCTGCATTCCACGATGGCAACAGCAGTGTCGTGCCTTGATGACGTGGACCAAACAGCGCCCATTCCGGCGCTGACGCCGTATTTCGTCATGCGCGTGGGTGAACGGCTGCCGGTGGTGCCGTATTACCGGCCAGGAAATCCAGCAATGGAACCGGCGATCCACGCGGCGGCTTTGGCGGCGAAGGCGCTGCTGCTGGCCAATCATGGCCCGGTGGTGAGCGGCAAGAGCCTGATCGATGCGGTCTATGCGGCGGAGGAGTTGGAGGAATCAGCGCGGTTATTCCTGCTGCTGCGCGGCCAGAAAGTTCGCGAGCTGACGGTTGAGCAGCGGGCGGAGTTGTTGGGGCATTTCGGCTGAGGGGCACTATAATCCGGGTGCTAACGGGGAGAGAATTTTTTGATCGCAACATTTTTTACCGGACATCACCAATGAAAACCTTTATCGAAAATTTTTAAGAACTATTTTCTTTTCCGTGCTTTTATTTGCACTTGCGACTCCCGTCGCAAACACACCGAAGGCGGAACAAATTATGACAGAAAAGGATTTGCTAAATTTATCAAGGCTTTCGGCAGTTCGAATTGTCGCAGACAATGGCCAGTCTACCGGCACGGGCTTTTTGATTGGAAAAAACTACATAGCCACATGCTTCCACGTGATAGCAAACGTTACGGATACTTTTATTGGACTCCAATTTAAAACTTTTGATAACATTGAAATCACATTTTTTGATGGAAAAACCACGAAAGCAAAACTCACTTCAATTCCTAATTCGCAGTCTCACGATCCTCTGGGCTGCGATTTTGCAATCTTAAAATTGGAAAGTCCGGCACCAACCGGAGCCAAGTTTCTTGCGTTTCGCCCTGAAAGCACCGCGCCTGAAGTAGGCGATAACGTCATTTATACAGGATTTCCGTTATTTTCCACTGATTCATTGACGTTAAAAGGAAATGTAGCTGGATTTCGCATGAATGGCGCAATGATTTCCATACAAGGTTCCATAAATAGTGGAAACTCCGGAGGGGCCGCGATAGATTTCCAGGGAAATGCCTTTGGTATTATTTCGCAAAAAATGGCGGTATTTTCCAAAGGCCTCACAGGAATAGAGGATTTTATCAAAAACAACACTGGAAATGGCGGAGTCTTTATTCAAGGGATAAACCCCAACATAGCGATACTCCGCCTAATTGAATCCTTAAAGCAAAACATCAGCACGGGGGTTGGATTTGCAATATCTACAAAATACATAAATAAATACATAAATGAACACAAAGAAATTAAAATAGAATAAATTCAAATTTATTCTATTTCTTTAGATCAAACAGCCTCATCCAAATCATCAAACACCGCATCGGCGTCACGCCCTCGGCCTGCATTGGCATCGGAAACCCCACGCGCAATCGCCGCGTCCAAGGCGGCAAGGCGACGCTCGCGGTCTTCCATCAGACGCAGCGCATCACGAACGACTTCGCTGGCGTTGTTGTAACGACCACCCGCGAGCTGCGATTGCACGAACGATTCGAAATGCGCGCCTAATGTGTAGCTGCTCGGCATCGGCACCTCCGAATATCATTCAATGATTTATTCAACCTGATCGCCGGGCAACGGGCTTGTCCACCCCACCCACCATTGCATTCCCGCCAACTCCAAGGCTCAATTGCTGCAGAATCACCGATCCCAAGAAAGCCCGCATGGCCCGCATCCTCACTGTCGCCGCCGCCCAATTGGGTCCGCTTCAGCTCTCCGACAGCCGGGCGGTTGCCGTCCAGCGCATGTTGCGATTGTTCGAGCGCGCCAAGCAGCGTGGGGCGGAGTTGGTGGTGTTTCCTGAATTGGCGCTGACCACCTTCTTCCCGCGCCATTACCGCGAGCATCTCAGCGAGGCCGATCAGTGGTTTGAAACCGAGATGCCATCGGCCGTCACCAAGCCACTATTTGATGCGGCGAAGGCGTCGGGCATTGGGTTCAGCCTGGGCTATGCCGAGATGGCGCTGGAGGAGGATGACAATTTCTGCCTGCGCAAACGGCGCTTCAACACGCAGATATTGGTCAATGGCGCGGGCGAGATCGTGTTGAAATATCGCAAGATTCATCTGCCCGGCCATGCGGAATACGACCAAACCCGCTCGGCCCAGCATCTGGAGAAGCGGTATTTTGAGGTCGGCAATCTGGGCTTTCCGGTGGTGCGCGCGCCGATGGGCAATCTGTCGGGCATCAATATGGGCATGATGATCTGCAATGACCGCCGCTGGCCGGAAGCTTGGCGCGTGCTGGGATTGCAGGGGGTGGAGTTGGTGATGCTCGGCTATAACACGCCATCGGCCAACACCACGGGAGTAGGCTTCGAAGCGCCGCATTTGCGGGTGCAACACTCGCATTTGTCGATCCAGGCCGGCGCCTATCAAAACGCCACCTTCGCCGTCGCCTGCGCCAAGGCGGGCATTGAGGATGGGTTTGAGATGATCGGGCATTCCATCATCGTCAACCCGCAGGGTGAAATCCTCGCCCAAGCCACCACCTGGGATGACGAGGTGATCATCGCTGATTGCAACCTCGATCAGGTGCAACTGGGCCGCAAAACCGTGTTCGATTTCGACAAGCACCGCCAGCCTTGGGCCTATGCGCGGATCACCGATCAGGTGGGGGCGGTGGAGCCGCATGTCTGGTCGCGCAATGGTGTAAGAACGCCAGGGCTGACGCGCAACAGCGATAAGGTTGAAAACTGACGTAAATTTCACCTGCCATGCAATCAGGTCTTGCGCGACCACTGGTGCATGCGCATGTCATGTTGCAGCGCACACGGTAGAGTGCGGCGTCCGCGCAGACCGCATCCCATGGTTTGCGTCGTTTTCCTCTCTGCGGCTGGGTGCCGGGAAGGTCATTCGTCTGATGGATTCTGTACCGACGATCTTGGACGAGACTGTGGTCTGGCAGCCGGATCGCACGGTGCGCGCAGCATCCTGGCCGGTGCCGGAATTGCTTCCCGCCATGCTGCGCGGCCTCGCCTGCAAATGCCCAGCCTGCGGTGAGACGAAATTGTATCGCGGCTATCTGAAAGTGGTCGATGAATGCGCCGAATGCGCCATGCCGTTGGGCAGTGTGCGCGCCGATGACGCACCGCCCTATTTCACGATTTTCGTGGTTGGCCACATCGTCGTGCCGCTGATGCTGTTGATCGACATGAATTATGATATCGCCGACTGGATTCAGGCCGCCTTCTGGGTGCCGGTATCCGGGTTGCTGGCGCTGGCATTGCTGCGTCCCATCAAGGGGGCCACGATGGGGGTGATGTTGCGATTGGGCATGGTGAAGGCAGACGAACATGGCTGATCTGGCGTCACGACTGGCGCATATCACCCTGGTTGGCGAAGCGCTCACCCGGCTGTCTCCGATTCTGGAAGCCGACCGCGCCCAGGCCGTGGCCGATTTGCAGGCCGAGAACCATTTTGTCCCGACCGGGCTGAATGAGGGTCCCTATGTCCTCACCCTCTCCATCCATGAGGGGCGTCTGGCGTTCGAGATTTCTTATCAAGACCCGGCGGCAGGCGACCAATCCCGCACCATTCTGCTCGCCCTCGGGCCGTTCCGTGGCCTGATCAAAGACTACCAGATGCTGGTTGAAAGCCACATCAAGGCGGTCGAAGAAGGGCGTGAGGCACGAATTCAGGCCATCGATATGGGCCGTCGCGGTTTGCACAATGAAGGTGCCAACCTGATGATTGACCGGCTGGCGGGGAAGGTCGAAATCGACTTTGAAACCGCGCGTCGGCTGTTCACCCTGGTGTGCGTTCTGCATCAGCGTATCTGATTTCAAAGGCTAAACAGACATGAAGATCGACGGCACCCCGTATCGCAGTGTGTGGGTGAACGAGCAGGACGGGTGGTCGGTGCGCATCATCGATCAGACGAAATTGCCCTGGACGGTGGAAATCCTCCGTCTGACGACGGTGGCCGAAGCCGCCCACGCCATACGTTCGATGCAGGTGCGGGGCGCTCCGTTGATCGGAGCGGTTGCCGCTTATGGTCTGGCGCTGGCACTGCGCGTTGATACCTCAGCCGAGGCGTTGGAGCGCGATGCGGCGATGCTCAACAGCACGCGGCCAACGGCGGTGAATCTGCGCTGGGCGCTGGACCGCATGCTCGCCCGTCTGCGTCCGCTTGCCGCCAATGAGCGCATCGCCGCCGCCTATGCGGAGGCCGGACGCATTGCCGATGAGGACGCCGCGCAATGTGAGGCCATCGGCACGCATGGCGCACCGTTGATTGCCGAGATCGCCGCCCGCAAGCCAGGCAAGCGCGTCAACATCCTCACCCATTGCAACGCGGGGTGGCTTGCCACTGTCGATTGGGGCACCGCGCTGGCACCGGTCTACAAGGCGTTCGAGCAAAAGATCGACCTGCATGTGTGGGTAGACGAAACCCGCCCGCGCAATCAGGGCGCTTTCCTGACCGCCTTTGAACTTGGCAAGCACGGCGTGCCGCACACGGTGATTGCCGACAATGCGGGCGGACATCTGATGCAGCATGGCGAGGTTGATATCGTCATTGTCGGCACCGATCGCGTCACCCGCACCGGCGATGTGGCCAACAAGATCGGCACTTATCTCAAGGCGCTGGCCGCATTCGACAACAACGTGCCGTTCTGGGTCGGCCTGCCCTCCTCCACCATCGATTGGACGGTATCGGACGGCGTGCGTGAAATCCCGATTGAAGAGCGTGCAGGCACGGAAGTGACCATGGTCACAGGTCGGGCGCTCGACGGCAGCGTGGCGACGGTGCGAGTGGTGCCCAGCGGATCACACGCCGCCAATCCGGCATTCGACGTCACACCCGCGCGGTTGGTGACGGGCCTGATCACCGAGCGCGGCAATTGTGCAGCGAGCGAGGCGGGTCTGTTGTCGCTATTCCCTGAGCGCAGGGCGGCCTGAGGCGATGCGCCGCGTTGGCCTTGTGCTGACGCTGTGCCTGGCCCTGGCTGGATGTGGCCACATCGCGCCTGACGCGCACGCACCAGATTTTGCGCGGCTTGGCTATGCGCCATTCTCCCGCCAGGACGCGATTGCCATTGCCCTGCGCGAATGGCGGCTGTTTGGCGAGAAGGTCAATGACAGCCCAGACGCGCCAGCCTCCGATATCGGCGAGGACAAGCCCGAGCGCCTGCCCGGCTTGTGGCAGCGTGTCGGTGAATATTGGTTCGAAGGTGTCAACGCCACTGATCCGGAAACTGCCTGGACCGGCAAGCATGACGGTAAAGGCAGCGTGTTCTCGCCTGAGCGCGATGGCGATTATGCGTGGTCAGCGGCCTTCATCAGCTATGTGATGCGCATCGCAGGCGCCGGCCCCGCCTTCCCCTATTCCGCCTCTCACTACCACTACATCAACCTCGCCACCCGTGTGGCACGCGGCGATGTGACTGGCTGGTCAGTAAGCGCGGCTGACCCGGCCACAACAGCGCCGTTTCCAGGAGATTTGCTGTGCAGTGGGCGGGCGGCAGCGCGGGAATTGCGCTTCGATGATCTGCCTGCCGGGCGCTTCACCGCGCATTGCGACATTGTGGTAGGCGATGCGGGGCCGAGTTGGGCGGTGATTGGCGGTAATGTTGATGATGCCGTCACACTGCGCCATGTGCCGCACGGGCCAGATGGCCGCGTGCGCGACAGCGACTTCTATCTGGCCGTGGTGCACATTCTCTACGCGCAGTAATGGCACTCTCGCCGATATGTGCAAGCGCCTCTAAACTGGGATTCAACCCTGGCCCGATCACAGCAACGGTCCATCGTCAGGCACAACGATACAGAGGCATAGGCTGATGCGGATCACGGCGCTCACCACCTACATCGTCCCGCCACGCTGGCTGTTCCTGAAGATTGAAACCAGCGAGGGCATCACCGGCTGGGGAGAGCCGGTGGTGGAAGGCCGCGCCCACACCACGGCAGCGGCGGTGGCAGAATTGGCAGATTATCTGATCGGCAAAGATCCGTTTCTGATCGAAGATCATTGGACGGTGATGTATCGCGGTGGCTTTTATCGCGGCGGTGCGGTGCATATGAGCGCGATTGCCGGGATCGATCAGGCATTGTGGGACATCAAGGGCAAGGCGTTGGGCGTGCCGGTG
>Ga0316222_1005244_pt1 | contig 11211 bp, 9 predicted proteins | sample TBH18011metaG_FD_206008 | JGI IMG/M metagenome (GOLD analysis project Ga0316222, IMG submission 206008) | Freshwater microbial communities from Trout Bog Lake, Wisconsin, USA - TBH18011 | ecosystem: Environmental > Aquatic > Freshwater > Lake > Hypolimnion/Profundal zone | place: USA: Wisconsin... | reverse complement strand
GGCCGGACTTGAAGTTGGAATGCCGTTCCAAAATCCGCATCGCATCGCCACGCGCAACCGAAGCGTGTTGCCCGGTATCGCCGGACAAAATGATTCGCGCATCAGTCGCGCAATCAAACAGCCGTTTCATGTCATCCATGCCCACCGCCCCGGCCTCATCCAGCACGACGAGCTTGTCCTTGGACAGTGGTTGTTTGGACAGCAGCAGGCTTTGCAGCGTCTTCGCCTCGAATCCTTCTTTTCTCAACACTTCGGTTGCTGCCGCCGTTGGCGCGCAGAACAACGGTTCAATCTTTGCCTCTTTGCAGGCGGCAACCAGTTCGCGCAACGCAGTGGTTTTGCCGCTGCCAGCCAGCCCACGCAGGCCAGTAATGCGGTCACTGGTGCGCAGGACATGATAAATCGCCCGGCGTTGATCTTCGCCCAGCCAGTCGGCAGGCCGATAACCGGGATGCAATGGCGTGACGGCATTGCATCCCGCGTTGACCGTCTGAATCAAGTCCAGTTCCGTCGCCAGAATCTGCGGCGTGGAAAATCCACGCTCGGTTTTGACCAGGTCCGCCGAACACTTCACGGATGCTTTCAACGCCGGCAAATCCACTTCGCCGAGTCGTTGTGACAAGGCCGCGTTTAACAGTTCATGCTCTGGCACGACCGATTTGCGCTCGAAGACATGGGCGACGGCGTAATTCAGGGCTTGTCTTTCAAGTCCGGTGATGGGCGTCAGACCAGTGCGATGCGCCGAAGTCATGAGTTTTTGCAATGCCTGCAATTCATCGGGCTGCAATTGTGCCAGTTGGCGTTCGCGCACTTCCGCCGTTGAGATGCCCTTGAGCTTTTTCGCCCGGCTCTGATGCACCGCATGGGAGATTTCATCGTTGGAAAGTTTTCGCCCCAACTTCTGCTCCATCGCCTGAATCGCCTGATCACGCTGCTGCGCACGTTTGGAAAACCGATTCAGAATTTCTGGTTCCACGCCCTCGATTTCAAAACCATGTTTGGCCGGTTGAATGTTATACCCAATTTGTTGCACTCGCTTGGCCAGTTCATTCCGATAAACCGCCGTGCCGTAACGAATCGCGTCATACATTCCCCGCGCTTGCAGGGCTTTCCAGCGGCGTTCACGTTCATCAAAGGTCGCATTGAACACCGTGAAGTGCGTATGCAACTGCGGATCAAGCTCGCGGGAACTGTCATGCACGAACGATGCCGCCACCAGATTGCCGGTCACACGGTCACGGTTTTCAACGCCCTGCTTGCGGATGCGAGTCCCGGCGAAAGTTTCAAGTTCGCGAAAAGCAATGCGCGCGGATTCCTCATGGGCTTCAATCAATCGTTGGTCGTCCAACGTCACCGCCAGCACCGACACGGATTTGGGCGGGGCGCAGGTGAAATCGAAAAACACCCGGCGTTGGTTTTCCTTCTGCTGCCGCTGAGTCAGACGTTCATCATCATTCGGATTTCGATTTTCACACAGCGCATGAAATTGTTCGCGGGTAACGGCATTGTTTAACCCCAATCGTTCCGCGCCCGTGCCAATCCACTGGCCGGGACGGATTTCACCGGTGGCATAGTAATCGTTCTGCGCCAGATGCTCGTCGAAATAACTCTCGGCATCGGCCAGATTTTTATGCGCGACCGCAGTAAACATATAACGCAGTATGGCTTATTTTCAAAACAGCCTTGTTCCCTTCTGGCACAATCGCTAATTTCATTTTTATCTATCGTCTGGTCATTTTATCTGAAGTCGGGATGCAGCAGGTGTATGTGATACACCATCGCAAGGTCTTTTTTTGTTTCCATTGACCGTTTGGCATTTTCCTGAAATCTGCCGTCAACCAAGACCGGCGTTGATCAAAATAAAATCCCGGAGGCACTGTTGGAATCATTGCTGTAATTGGCGTTTCAGCTTCTCGCCCCGGTGAGTGATCAAGGATAAATTTAATCATGGCCGGAATTCTGGCAGCGATTGGCGGGTTCAATTTGCAAACTTTGCAAAATCTAGGCGGCGACCATGACGGGGTCGGAGAGATAAAATTTCCACCTGGAGTTTTTGGGCAATGCCATTTCCTTTCGGTTATGGCGAAAATTCGGTTCATGCCATCCATTGCAGTATGAGTCTGGCGGCGCGGGCATGGCGGGCATGAACCCTTGTAGTTCATAATCACTTTCATACCAGACAGCCTGACCGGCATATTGCCCTTAAAGGCGTGTGTGACACACACGATGCGTTTGCATGATGTTTTTTCATTCGGCACAAGAATGGCCGAAATAATGTCTCGTCTTGTGTAATCTTTACACAAAATGAGACCTCCGTTTTCCGACGATCTCCGGCAGCGGAAACGAAGACAGTTAACGTCACTTTCACAACGGCCAGCCTGCCAGACTTCAGGGCGAAAATTGTGCAATCATTGCACAAAATGACTTGCCGCCGTCAGTTTGCAGTCATTTCGTATCCCATATTCCGAGGTTCTGCCGTTAGCGTCATGAGGTGTTCTGTTGGCGGGGGCGAATAGATTCAACTTGCGAATTGAATCCTGAGCGACGTGGTCTTGAAAATAAAATCTAGCCGGCCTCTTCGGCGCATTCACGACGATTGATGCTTTGACCATTTTGGTCAGGCAGGTGAACTTTTCGGTGCCATTTCATACAGATCATTCTTCAACGGCAGCTTGCTTGCTCGAAGGATGTTGTGAAGCAGAAGAATTCCACAGTGATCAATCCGCGTTGGGGGAGATAAACCTCCGCGAACACTACCAAGGTGCACACATCAATTAAAGGTGCCGACGGTTGCGGCTTGAGAGTTTTAACAGTTGGGCTGGCCAATTGCTTCCTAGCCCAAGCTCCCAAACTATCAACTCCGTTGTAACGAACGTATTGCCAGCACCAGTGCGTCAACTTCTTCGCGTGTGTTGTAAAATGCGAGCGACGGGCGGACGCTGCTTTCCAAACCGAAATGTCGGATGGCTGGCAGCGCACAATGATGCCCAGCGCGGACGGCGATGCCGTTCTTATCGAGATGCTTGGCGACGCTGTCGTTTGGCACACCGGGAATGACGAAAGCAAAAACACTCGCCTTGCTGGTCGCCGTGCCGATGGGGCGCAGGCCGGGAATGGTCGCCAGCGCCTGCGTCGCATATTCCAGCAGCGCGTGTTCATAGGCCGCGATGCCGGGAATGCCGACTTTGAAAAGATAATCTATCGCAGCACCAAGGCCAACCACCCCGGCGATGTCCGGTGTGCCGGCCTCGAATTTTTCCGGTGCGTGCTGGTAAGTCGTTTTCTCAAACCGCACGTCCTTGATCATGTGTCCGCCGCCCTGCCACGGCGGCATGGCTTCGAGCAACGGCGCTTTGCCATAGAGCGCGCCAATGCCCGTCGGCGCAAAAACCTTGTGGCCGGAAAAAACGTAAAAATCCGCGTCCAACGCCGAGACGTTGACCGGCAAATGCGGCGTGGACTGCGCGCCGTCAATTAAAACCGGAACGCCGCGCGCGTGGGCCAGCGCGATGATTTGCTCTACCGGATTGATGGTGCCGAGCGAATTGGAAACGTGCGCGACAGAAACAAACTTGGTCTTGTCGCCAAGCAGTTTTACAAACTCGTCCAGAATCAATTCACCTCGATCATTGATGGGAATCACCCGCACAATCGCACCAACCTGTTCCGCGAGCAACTGCCACGGCACGATGTTGGCGTGGTGCTCCAGTTCGCTGACGATGATTTCATCGCCCGCGCCAATGTTTTTTCGCCCATAACTTTGCGCGACGAGATTTATGGCTTCCGTCGTGCCACGGACGAAAACAATTTCCTTTGCGTCCGCTGCGCCTAGAAATTTGCGGACTTTCTCGCGGCCGGCTTCAAACAGCGCGGTCGAACGCGTGGCGAGCGTGTGCGCCGCTCGGTGGATGTTCGAGTTGTCGCGGCCGTAAAATTGCGTGGTCGCGTCCAGCACGGCCTGCGGCTTGTGCGTGGTGGCGGCGTTGTCGAGCCAGATGAGCGGCTTGCCGTTGACAAGTTGGTGCAGCGCAGGAAAATCACGGCGCACGCCCTCAACATCGAACTTGGGAATAGGCACGGTGTTATTCGGATAGGACTGGCAGGCCAGTGGCGACTTGCCGGAAACATCGCCGCCGCTCAGAAAATAGTATTCCGGTGTGGCGGCGGATTCGGCACCGGGCAAACCGAGCAATGAATTGTTATTCGCCGTTTTCGTATCCGACTTCTTGCCCTTCGGACGATAGTCGCCATTGCAGCGCGGTTCACCGAACGCGTAGCTGTCGCCGGAATCCGGCGCGTGCGCGCCTGACGGAGTATTTTGCGGCTCGGTTAATTTTGGTGCGGCGGGTTGCGCGTTGGGATGCACCGGCGGCACGGCGGAGCTTGCGTCTTTTGCCGAAAGGTCAGGTAATTTTGCAGCAAGTGGAATTTCCGTGGGCACAGACGGCGTCGCGGTTGGCCGCGAATTACGGCTCAAGCCTGAAAATGCCTCAGCCACTAACTTGGCGACCAAGTCACTATGCGCCGCTTCGCCTGCCACCGATTCGGCGACCGGCACAGAAGCGCTATTTGGCGCTGTAGTCATAGTAATTGTTCACCACGACATTGTCCAAACGGGCGATGGCATCGGTGGTCAGCACGCTGGCGGAGAAATAGCGCGTGACCAGATGCGACGCGATGGAATTTTCGTTCGTGCCCATGTAGCGAACCGACAAGCCGGGTTCCACTTCGCCGGTGACGCCGGTTTTTTGCAAACCGACCACGCCCTGTTCGGCTTCACCGACGCGTAGCAGCAGAATACTCGTGGCATTATTTTTCACGTCGAGTTTGTTGCTGGGAATCAGCGGCACGCCGCGCCAGGTGATGAATGGCGTTCCGAACAAGTGAACGGTCGGTGGCGGCACGCCCCGGCGTGTGGCTTCGCGACCGAACGCAATGATCGCCTTCGGATGCGCGAGAAAGAACGCCGGTTTCTTCCAGACCAGGCCGAGCAGTTCGTCGAGGTCATCCGGCGTCGGCGAACCTTTGCGCGTTTTGATGGTTTGCGCCGCGTCCACTTCCTTGAGAAGCCCGAAGTCGGGATTGTTGATTAGTTCCCATTCTTCTTTTTCCTTCACGGCCTCGACGGTCAGGCGGATCTGTTCGCGCAACTGGTCAATCTTGTTGCTGTAAAGATCGGTCACACGCGTGTGCGTGCGAAGAACGGTTTGGATCGTGCTCAAATGATATTCGCGCGGGTCGGGATCGTAATCCACGAACGTCGTCGGCAATTTCGGCTCACCGCCGTCTACGGTGAGCAAATCCACTTTGCCCTCGCCGAATTCGTTCGCCGGCTTGCCCTTCGCGGCCTTGGCCACGCGGTTGACACGATAAACGCCGCCATCCACATCCACCCACGGCAGCAGTTTGTTCAGCCAGCGTGGGGTGATTTCCGTCATCTGCGGGACGGTGACGGTGGCGGTGGCGAGGTTGCGCGCGGCGGCGGCGCTCAGGCTGAGGTTGATTTCAGTTTCTTTGCTCATAATTTATTTTGGTTGGTGGTGGATGGAAAAGTTCAACGCGGAGTGCGTGCCGAGGAAAATGATGACAGCATCGCGCGTGAATACGCCGAAGCAAATTCTAAAACTTCCGGTCGCGCCGGAATCTGGACTCGACATGAAAAAACTTTTAGTTTCATGGAAGCTTCCAGTTGACCGGTTAGCGCCGTGAGGTTTTGGGTAATTCCGGAGTGGCGTTGACGCCTGCTTTCGTTCAGATGCTAAATGCGTTGGCCATCCTGTCAATGCCAATATCTATTCAAATTTCCTTTATCCCCGTTTCGGAAAAATCGAACAGGTTTTGCTACGATAGCGAGAGTCGGTGCCTTCAAAATTTAGGGGGCGTCCACGGCAACCCGTGCGCGGCGGCGACCACCGGATTCGTGACCTTGCCTCGCATCACGTTGATGCCGCCGACCAGTGCCGGTTGTCGCTGGCAGACTTCGGCAAGACCATAGTCCGCCAGCATCTCAATGTAACGATTTGTGGCATTTGTGAGCGCCTGGGTGGCGGTGCGGGCGTAGGCACCTGGCATGTTGGCCACGCAATAGTGCGTCACGCCTTCCTCAACAAAAACCGGATTTTCGTGAGTCGTCGGGCGCGACGTGTCCGCGCAACCGCCCTGATCAATCGCGATGTCCACCAGCACGCTGCCCGGACGCATGAGTCTGAGCATTTCGCGGCGAATCAACTTTGGCGCTTTTGCCCCCGGCACAAGCACCGCGCCGATCAGCAGATCCGTATGCGGCAGCATTTGCAGCAGATGCGATTCGTCAGAATAAAGCGTGTGCGCCGTGCTCAACGTGATGTCGAGGTAGCGCATCCGTTCAATGTCCACTTCCAGAATTGTCACATCCGCGCCAAGGCCGGTGGCCATGCGCGCGGCGTTGATACCCGCCGAGCCGCCGCCGAGAACCACGACCTTGCCCGCCAGCACGCCCGGCACGCCGCCGAGCAGCGTGCCGCTGCCGCCATAGTGTTTCGCCAGAAAATAGCCGCCGACCAGCACGCTCATGCGCCCGGCGATTTCACTCATCGGCTCCAACAACGGCAGCCGCCGGTTCACCTCGATGGTTTCGTAGGCAATGCCCGTCACGCCAGATTTTGCCAGCGATTCGGTTAGGATTTTATCCGCTGCAAGATGCAGATAAGTGAACAGCATTTGCCCCGGTCGAAGCAGGGAAACTTCCGCCGGCTGCGGCTCCTTCACCTTCACAATCAATTCCGCCTGTTCAAACACGGCGGCGTGGTCATCCACCAGTGTTGCCCCGGCACGGACATATTCCTCGTCGGCAAACCCGGAACCAATCCCAGCTCCATGTTCAACCACAACTTTATGGCCGTGCTTGGTCAGTTGATATGCCGCCGAAGGCAGCAAGGCTACGCGATATTCCTGATTTTTGATCTCTTTTGGAACGCCGATGATCATAGATTTGGTAGGATGAAGGTTTGGGTTTCAGGTTGCCACGTCAACATCATTTCTCCAATGATTGGCCAGCAAACCGTTGATGAAGATTTGCAGTGGATGATAAAACATCAGTGGCAACAATATTAGCGGGATGTCGTTGCGCGAACCGAAAATCAACACGGCCAGCGGCACGCCCATCGCCAGGGTTTTCTTGACGGAACAAAAATACGCCGTAATCCGGTCCTCCCGGTTCAACCGCAGTGCCCGGCACGTCCAAAAAATTAACAGCGACATGCCGGTGAACAGCACTATCACGCATAAAAATAATTTGGCCGTCGTCGCCACGCCGTGCTGTTGCCAGATTTTTTCCACGAACGAATCACAAAACGCGCTGTAAACGATGAAAACGATAACAGTATTGCTGATGCGGGCAATCCAGGCTTTATGATGTTCCACCCATTTTCGGACAAATCTCCGCAGGCTCATGCCGATGAAGAAGGGCAGCAGCGTCAGCAGCATGATTTTCAGCATCAACGGTCCCAGCGGCGCGGACTGGCCGGTGGTCGTCATCAATTCATGCACCAGCAACGGTGTCAGCACCACGCCGATGATGTTCGACAACGCCGCGTTGAATAAGGCTCCGGCAACATTGCCCTGCGCCACGGCGGTCAACACCACCGACGTCGAAATTGTGGAAGGCAGGACACACAAGTAAAGCAATCCCTGGCGAATGCCTGCCGGTTCCGCCGCCCAAATCAACGGCACGGTAATAAATAAAAAAATCCCGACAATCGGGAAGACAATGAACGTGAAACTTTGAACGATGACGTGCAGTCTCCAGTTGCCCGCGCCGCTCTTGAGTTTTTCAAATGCCAGCGACAGACCTTGTAAAAACAGGATCGCCGCGATCCCAACATTGTTCACCAGTTCAGGATGCAAAAAACCGTTACGCGAGCCCGGCGTCGGAAAAAGAAACGCCAGCACCACGGCCAGAATCAGGCCCAGGATAAAACCGTTGCGGCGAATCCACATGGCGTAGTTCATGTGACGCCTTTCATGCAACTGCAATGTTTGCCCGCGCCAGCCAGGGGGAATCCACCAATTTCAGGAGCCGTTCGCCGGCGGCCTGCAGCGTTTCTTCTTTTTTCGCAAAGTGAAAACGGATGAAACGATTTTCCGGTTCGCGGAAGAAGCTAGAGCCGGGCACACCGGCCACGCCGACTTCGCGCACAAACCATTCCGCCGCTTCGGTGTCGCGTGCAAAACCAAGCGACGAAATGTCGAGCATCACATAATAAGCGCCTTGCGGCTCGGTGAAGGGCAAACCAGACCGGCGTAGATAGCCAAGAAACAGCTCGCGTCTTTTGAAATAGAGCTCGCGGAGACCGGCGTAATAGCTGTCCGGCAACTCCAGTCCGGCGACGGCGGCTTCCTGCAACGGCGCGGCGGCACCGACGGTCAGAAAATCATGCACCTTGCGCGCTTGGGAAATAATTTCCGGCGCGGCGTGAACATAACCCAGCCGCCAGCCGGTGATGGAATAGGTTTTGGATAGCGAATTACAAGTGATGACGCGTTCAAACGCACCAGGCAGCGACGCGCAATAAACGTGTTCGTGAGGCGCATAGACAATGTGTTCGTAAGGTTCGTCGGTGATGACAAAGACGTCATGTTGTTCCGCGAGTTTCAGAATTTCCAAAAGTTCGGCGCGCGTAAAAACTTTGCCGGTGGGATTGGACGGATTGCAGACGATGATGGCCTTCGGCTTTTGCGCGAAGGCGCGGGCGAGTTCGTCTGAATCAAAATTAAAATCCGGCGCGTGCAGCGGAACGTAAATCGGTTCCGCGCCGGATAGGATCGCATCGGCGGCGTAATTTTCGTAGAACGGCGAGAAGACGATGACTTTGTCGCCCGGATTGCACGCGGTCATCATGGCCACCATCATCGCCTCGGTGCTGCCGCAGGTGACGACGAGATGCTGGTCGGGATCAACGGCGAGGCCGGTAAACCGGGAGATTTTGCGCGCGAGCGCCTGACGAAAACGCGGCGCGCCCCAAGTCACCGCGTATTGATGGTGCGGCCCGCGCGTGGCGCGTTCGAGCGCGACGAGCAATTCCTCCGGCGGATCGAAATCCGGGAAGCCTTGTGCGAGATTGATCGCGCTGTGCCGGTTGGCGAGACGTGTCATTGCCCGGATCACCGATTCAGAAAATCTGGAAAGTCTGGTCGCGGTCGCTGGCATAATATGAATCGGCATTCAGGTGACAGTGAATCTTAACATTATCCGGTAGCGCCAATTTAGACGCGCCGCAAAATGGTGGACAGCGATCCTGCCCAAAGACAGAAGACTGAAAAATCCGCCTCTGGGCAATGGGTTTTATCAACTACACCGCGTCATCGTTGCGTTCACCGGTGCGAATGCGATGCGCTTCGGAAATGGTCGAAACAAACACCTTTCCGTCGCCGATTTTGCCGGTTCTGGCCGTTTTGATGATGGCCTGAACCGCCTGCTCCGCCAGAGGGTCTGACACCACGATTTCAATTTTGATTTTTGGCAAAAAATCTACGGTGTATTCGCTGCCGCGGTATAATTCGGTGTGACCTTTCTGGCGGCCAAAACCTTTTACTTCAGTGACGGTCATGCCTTCGATACCAAGCCCGGTCAGCGCATCTTTGACTTCTTCAAGTTTGAACGGTTTGATGATGGCTTCGACTTTTTTCACGATTCAAAGTGTTGGTTCACAGGTTTTGACCAATGGACAGCAGGCTGCGGTAGGAATCCAGAATTGATTTCAGAGCGCCAACCGTCCCGTGAATTTGGGAAGGTTGAGGTGCGTGTTTCGGTATGCCAATATGGAGTTCAAAGGGAGACGGATCCAATTCATCCGTTACCGTGAGGAAGTCCGGCAAAGATGCCTTGGGTAGCGCGCGAAGCGAGCCGATGTCGGATTCTGTTTTCAAGATGCTACCCGGTAGAAATCGTTGGGTGGCTTGAATCGCCGGCTGTGCCAGCGCCCGGTTCAAAATGTCACTTTGGGTGTCCACCAGAAAGCCGCCGGCATGATTTTTCGTTTCTAGTGAAATGACCCCATGAAAGCGAAGCACCCCCAACTCCCGTTCCAAGTAATACACTTCGGGCTGGGATGAGCCGCTCCAAAATTGCCCCGCCAAATCTTGGCCGGCAGCATTGCTTTGGGTGCGCGCCGCAAAACCAATCGGGTTGCAAATGGGATAGGCATAGATGTGGAAACCTCTGGCCACTTGTGGAGCGGTTTCAAGTTCCTGTAAAAGTTCCACCAGCGCCTCCGCTCCTTCCGGGTCATCGCCATGAAGACCTGCAAATACTCCAAGACGAATGGTATCACCCCCGCCGGTCGGTCCCATAAAGATGAATCGTGGAATCTGAAACAGATTTTGCTCAACCAGAAACTGGCCGACTGAACCGCCAATCAGGTAGTCGGAATTTTCCACCAAATCCAACAATGGTTTCAACAGCCGCTGGGTTGCGTTGGGTTGATCACTCAATGCTTCCGCATTTAATGGTGAGGAAATGAGTTGGGTGGGTTGGAATGCTCGCATATTATTTATAATTTCAATGGTGTTTTACCCTGTTCACAGGCTTCACTATTTCTTTCCCGAACGGTTCCAAGGTGCCTTGGCCAGCACGATGGCCAACCCACAAATGTCGGTGACGCCGGCAAAGACCAACCCCGCGCCGACAAAAGTGGCGAGCAGGTAAAAACCCGGATGGACAAAACGGCCCAGCGCCGTGCCCGTCAGCACGAACGAGCCTGCCCCGATACGAACCTGCCGCTCGATGGAAATGGTCTTACGTCCGCGAATCACCGGCAGACCGGCCGCGACCCAGGCATTGGTGCCGCCTTCGACCACAACAACCTCGTCGAGTCCGGCGTTGCGAAGTTTTTCCGCCGCCTTGGTGGCACGGATGCCGGAGGCGCACAGCAGATACACCGGACCGGTATTCGCTCCGCGCGCCGCTTCCACGGCCGGGCGATCCAGAACATCGAGCGGCACAAGCTGCGCACCCGGCGCATGAACTTCGCCGAATTCCGCCGGCGTCCGCACGTCCACCAGAGTTCCGTGTCCGCTGTCAACCACCGCCGAAGCTTCGGCGGGCACAATCGTTGTTGTCTGATTTGACATATAAGATTCCTAGAAAAAATGTTTGGTGATTAAAGGATCCAGCCGATGGCGATGCCAACACTGTCCTGACTCATCTTCAAATTAGCATTGGCGGACGGGCCG
>Ga0316222_1005238_pt1 | contig 11222 bp, 9 predicted proteins | sample TBH18011metaG_FD_206008 | JGI IMG/M metagenome (GOLD analysis project Ga0316222, IMG submission 206008) | Freshwater microbial communities from Trout Bog Lake, Wisconsin, USA - TBH18011 | ecosystem: Environmental > Aquatic > Freshwater > Lake > Hypolimnion/Profundal zone | place: USA: Wisconsin... | reverse complement strand
TCCACGACGCTCGCGCGACTGCGAAGCCGCTCCCCGGTTCATGCCCAACAATCACCCTCGCGCTTTGGCGAGGTTAGCTCCTCAGGATGACAACGTTCGCGGCTCCGGTCTGCTTAAGGGCGTTCTTGGATCAATGCTGCGCCGTCGCCTTTCGCCGAGCGGATTGCTCCCTTGCCGGTAGCCCGCGGCGTACGCCTCGAACACCAGCTTGATCTGGTCGCGGACCCGGCGAAACTCCGCCATGATTTCAGCGTCGGTTCCGGTGGCGTGGGCGGGGTCGTCGAAGCCCCAATGATAGCGGTGGACCTGGCCGGGGAAGAACGGGCAAGCTTGGTCGGCGTTGCCACATACGGTGATGACGGTGTTCACGTCGCGGCTGAGGAAATCGTTCATGTGCTTGGACGTGTGCCCCGAGATATCGAGGCCGATTTCTTTGAGGGCTTCGATCGCTTTGGGATGAACGTATCCGGCTGGTTTGGAGCCGGCGCTATGGATATCGAAGAGGTCTGCGGCGGCGTTTCTCAGGATGCCTTCCGCCATATGGCTGCGGCAGGAGTTTCCGGTGCAGAGGATGAGAATTCTCGGTTTGTCGGCTGGGTTCATACGTGAGTTGGCTCAGGTTCGAAAAGCGGGTTGCTTCCAAATTCAAGCCGTCCGGATTCGCCGGTCTCCGTCCACGGAATAATAGCGGTCCAGACGCTGTGGGTTTCGGCCACTTCCGCGATGAAACGGCGTTCGTGACCGGCACGTTCTCGAAGAATGAGATCGGAGGGATAAGCGGCTGAGAAACTCTGGTTGATGACCCACGCGTTCGGTTCGATTCCGGCGCGCCGGAGATCGGCTTGAAGTTGGGCGGCTTCATGAACCGGCGTGGCCTCTGGAAGCGTGATGATGACCGTTTTGGTGTATTCGGGATCGCGTAACCGGGGCAGCAATTTTCGCACAGGCTCGGGTACGCCGCCGCTGCTGCGGAGAACCTCCCGGTGATACGCCTCCGTCGCGTCCAATAAGAGCAGCGTGTGGCCGGTGGGCGCGGTATCGAGCACCACAAATTTTCCGGCGCCGTGCGCCACCATCCGGGCAAATGCTTGAAATACGGCGATCTCCTCGGTGCATGGCGAGCGGAGTTCCTCTTCCAAGAGGGCGCGCCCCTGCTCGTCGAGCGCCGCCCCTGTCGTGGCCATGACATGCTCCACGTGCGCCCGGGTTTCGGCGGCGGGATCGATCCGGCTGACAGTAAGGTTCGGCGCAGGCGCGCCCACCGCGTCGCTCACGTGCGCGGCGGGGTCGGTGGTGGAGAGGTGGACCTCGAAGCCGCGGCGCGCGAGTTCCAACGCGATGGCCGCGGCAAGCGTGGTTTTTCCAACACCGCCTTTTCCCATTGTCATCACCACGCCGGCGCCGTTGACGGAAAGACGATCGACCAGCATGTCGAAGCCCGCCAGCTTCGGCAGCGGAACAGCAGTCCGTTCCTGGACGGGATCCAATTCCCTCGCCTCAGGGCCGAAAACACAGGCCAGCGAGTGGAGACCGACGAAGCCCGAGGGACGATACGGAACCGTTGTGGTCGGGAGGGTCTTCAGCGCCTCCGGAATCGCCGCAAGCGCCGACCGGCCCCGACGCTCCAACGCCTGCGCTAGCGCATCCTGCCGGTCTAGCGCTTCGAAAACGCCATTCAGGATCAGGCGTTGATTGCGCAACCCAAGTTTCGCGAGTTCTCCGCTCGCTTTGGCCGCTTCTTTCAAGGCGCTTTCATCCGCCCGTGAGACCAACACCAACAGGGTTTGAGCGGGATCGCCCAGCACCCGCACGGCGCGCTCGTACACCAGCCGTTGTTGGTGAAGTCCGGCAAGCGGCCCCAGGCACGAACTGCCCGTCTTATTATTCGCTACGAAGTCGTTCCACGCGGCGGGCAGGCTCAGCAGCCGCAGCGTGTGGCCCGTGGGCGCGGTATCCAACACAACATGCTGGTATTCAGAAATGGTTTCCGCATGTCCCAGAAGCGCGGTGAACTCGTTGAAGCTCGCGATCTCCACTGTGCAGGCCCCGGAAAGTTGTTCCTCGATGGCGTGAACGGCGCTCTCCGGCAGCACCCCGCGGTACGGCCCGACCAGCCGTTCCCGGTAAGTCGCCGCCGCCGCCACGGGATCGATGTTCATGGCCTCCAAATGAGCAAGACCGCCAACCGGGCGCGGCAAATTCGCCAGCGGCGTTTCAAGCACCTCATCGAGATTCGACGCCGGGTCGGTGCTCACCAGCAGGACGCGCCTGCCTTTGCCCGCCAGGGCAATCGCGGTTGCACACGCCATCGACGTCTTGCCGACGCCGCCTTTTCCCGTGAAAAAGAGAAAACGCGGCGCCGCGTCAAGTAAGGCGTTCACGAGCAACAACCCGAACCGTCTTTGGGACCGCCTCCGCAGCACGGCTCTTTAAGTCCGGCCAGTTCGGCAAGCTGCTCGCGCGTGGGATAAATCGACTGCGAAACAAGCACGCCATCCACCAGCACAATCGGCAGCGAATCGGTCCCGCGCGCTTTCAAGGCTTGATTAACCGACGGGTTCCTGACGAACGCGTCGGGCTGCTGCGCGAGGTTGAACCGGGTAACCCGCGCGCCTTCCGAAGCGATCCAATGCAAGTCGCCGGCAAACTGGACGAGCTTGGGGTCGATATCGGTGCCGCAGACGCCGGTGGAGCAACACATGGGAGGATCGTAGATTTCGATGGATTTCATAAATTTCACCTATTTGGCGCAGCAATTCCGGGCCTTGACGGTCTGGGGTTTGAAACAGCAGCCCTCATCCAGAAGCGCACGCACGGACTTGTCGCCCATCAGGCGCTTCAACTTGCGGCGGTCGGCTTTGAACACGGGTTCGCTTTGGACGCAATCTTGCAGGCACTTCAAGTTCGCCTCCAGTTCTTGCGAAGGGGCGGCGGGGATGGAGTAGACGATCCACTGCTGGTGGCGATGGCCGGCCACCATCTTCCGCTCTTTGAGGTAGGCGAGATGCTGCGAAATCTTCACCTGGCCTTTTCCCAAGACCTCTTGCAGGTGGCACACACAGAGCGGCGAAACGGTGAGGAGATTTAATATCCTCAACCGGGTTTCGTCGCAGAGACACTTGTAAATTGAGATGAGTCGCACTGGAGCGAACAAATAAGCCACCGGCTTATATGCGTCAATGCTTATATTCGCCGCTCACAGGAACAGCGCGTCGATGCGCTTTCTTCGAGGCTGACGGTGAGGACGCCACGACAGCCAACCGCTTCGGTCTCGGAGCTCCTCTACGAACGAAACGCGCAGCCTGCTCGCTGCCCGCCAAGCCGTTCAGGCTCCGGCGTCCGAACCGATCTTGAGATACAATGCCGCAGGACCAACGCCGCCCCAACCTGAACCCGCCCCCAAAAGGGAAGTGGGGCTGGCTGTTCATCCAGGCTGGAATCACGATCCTCTTGTTGCTGGCATGGCAATCCGCGCTCACCACGGCCAAAATGCGCCTCATCCCTTACAGCGAATTCAAGTCGCTGCTGGCACGGCATGCTCTGGTAGACGCGGCCATCGGGGAAACCGAGATCACCGGGCACGCGAAGCCTGTAAAAGCAACCGCTCCGGCGAATACCGGGGCGCCCTCTCCACCGCCGGCGTCTCCGCGTGGAATGGCAGCGGCTTCGCCCGGTGAGAACGGAGCGTTCGCATTTCGCACCCAGCGCGTGGAAGATCCAAAGCTGGTCGAACAACTTCAGGCTGCCGGCGTCTCCTTTAGCGGGCAACGCCCGAGCTTCCTCTCTGCGATCCTCAACTCCTGGGCAATGCCGCTCCTGATCATGCTGCTCTTCTGGTTCTGGATCGGGCGCGCATGGAGCGGTTCCGCCAGCCAGGCGATTCTCGGCATCGGCAAAAACCGGGCTCGAATCCTCGTGGACAAAGACACGGGGACCTCGTTTGCGGACGTGGCCGGCTGCGACGAATCGAAATTCGAATTGGAAGAAGTGGTCGATTTCCTCAAACATCCGGACCGGTACAAAGCCCTCGGCGCGCAAATTCCGAGGGGCGTCCTGCTGGTCGGTCCGCCGGGAACCGGGAAAACGCTGCTGGGGCGCGCGGTTGCGGGCGAGGCGAAAGTGCCATTTTTCTCGCTGAGCGGCAGCGAGTTTGTGGAGATGTTTGTGGGAGTCGGCGCGGCGCGAGTGCGCGATCTTTTCGAGCAGGCGAAAGGGCAGGCGCCTTGCATTATCTTCATCGACGAACTGGACGCAATCGGGCGGCAACGCGGCGTTCATCTCGGGATGGGCGGTCACGACGAACGCGAGCAAACCCTCAACCAGCTGCTGGTGGAACTGGACGGATTCGACCCGAACGTCGGGGTAATCGTCCTCGGGGCGACGAATCGGCCCGAGGTGCTCGACCGCGCCCTGCTCCGACCGGGTCGGTTCGACCGGCAGATCATCGTCGATTCGCCCGATCTGGATGGACGCGAGGCGATTCTCAAGGTGCATGCGCGCGGCAAAGCCCTGTCGAAGAACGTCCATTTGCGGGAAATCGCGCGCGCGACCCCTGGGTTTTCCGGCGCGGACCTCGCCAATACCCTCAACGAAGCGGCTTTGCTGGCGGCGCGCCGCGGGGCGTCCCGCATCGAACAGCACGATCTGGAGGAGGCCCTGGAGAAAGTCGTTGCTGGGCCGGAGCGGAAGAGTCGCCGCCTGAGCGAGGACGAGAAACGGCGTGTGGCTTATCACGAAACCGGCCACGCCCTGGTGGCCGCCTACACCCAAAACGCGGACCCGGTGCGGAAAATCAGCATCGTCCCGCGCGGGCGGGCGGCGCTGGGGTACACAATGCAGTTGCCCACCGAACAGCAGTTCCTGATGACCCGCGAGGGGATCCTCGACCGGATACGCGGTCTGTTGGGCGGACGCGCCGCGGAGGAAATTGTCTGTGGCGAAGTCAGCACGGGCGCCGAAAACGACCTGGAGCGCGCGACCGCCATGGCGCGGCAAATGGTCTGTGTTTTCGGAATGAATGACAGCGTGGGGCTGGCTCGCACCGTTCACCGGGACCACTCGCCATTCATTACGGAACCCGACGGCAATTTGGTGCGCGATTGCAGCGAGGCCACGGCGCAGGTGATCGACCGCGAGGTGAAACGCATTCTGGACACCTGCTACGCCGAAGCGCGCGCGATGCTCAGCGCGCACCGCGAGCAACTCGAACTGGTCGTCCGCGAACTGCTCAAGCACGAAACCCTCGACGGCCCGATGTTCTACGCCATGATCCAACGCCCCATGCCCGCCGGCGCGGAACTGCCCGGGTAGTCTGTCCGCGGATTGCTTCCCCAAGGACGATCGCCCCCTCTGCCCCGTTTTAATTGATAGAGGGAGAGTTCTATGAGCCAAACCGGTCTGGAAGTTTTCGATACCACGCTGCAAAAAACCCATCTCTGGTTGAACGAGATTCAGGAATCGGCAGGGTTAACCGACCGACATGCCGCTTACAAGGCGTTGCGCGCCGTGCTTCACACCTTGCGCGACCGCCTGCCGGTCGATGTCGTGGTTCACCTGGGAGCACAACTTCCGGTGCTCGTTCGCGGCATTTACTACGAGGGATGGCATCCCGCCGGAAAACCGGAGCGGATTCGCACGGCGGAAGAGTTCGTGGCTCAGGTGGAGGTGGAAGGGGGGCTTTTCGGCGGGCCTGACCCGTTGCGGGTTGTGCATGCCGTCTTTGGCTTGTTCAACCGGCACCTCTCCCCCGGGGAACCCGAGAAAGTCAAAGGGGTGCTCCCGTCCGACTTGCAGACGCTCTGGCCGCCCGCAGAGTAAACTCCGGATTCGGAGGAAGAAAGTCCGCAGATTACGCGGATTTTCGCAGAGTTTTTCGGCGGGAAGGAATGACAGAGACAGCGTTGATGCGGGGCTGCGGGGAGCACGCGCGTCTCGCGTGCCGGTGTCGGCGTCTCGCCGACACGAACTTTTCGCCCTCCAATCGGCAATCGGCGCCTCAGACTCAGACCTCCGGACCTCTACCTGGAATGGACGTGAGACCATTCGGAGCGGCAAAGCCGTGGCGCGTTGTGGTCGCGCCAGCGTCTTATAGGACTGCGGCGAGGCCCGTTTGCCTCCAGAGCGACGAGTCGATGGGCGCAGGAAACGCTTTGGGTAATTCCTGAGACCAATCGCTTCGAAAGCGGTGGAGGTTCCTTTCCATTACTCACAAGTTTGCAAATCGGGCGCAGGAGTGAGAACGGAGCCCCGAACGTTGTCATCCTGAGGAGCTAACCTCGCCAAAGCGCGAGGGTGATTGTTGGGCATGAACCTGGCATCGCGCCAGCTTCCGGGGAGCGCATGCGCCCTCGCGTGCGGCCTTTGGCGCCCTCGCCAAAGGCATCTTCGCGGCTGATCGCGTCGGAACGCGAGTTCCGGGGAGCGCACCCGTCCCGGGTGCTGGCCGAGGGGTCCCGCCTCGGCGAACTTTGCGCGTGGAGTCGCCGCAATGCGCGGGGGAGACTGGAAGTCCGCGTCGGCGGGACGCCGACGCCAACACGCGAGACGCGTGTGCTCCCCGGATTTCCGCTCCGAACGCCCCGTCTTTCCGGCAGGTTCATTGGCAGCCTGCGAAGGATCTCACGAAGCAGTCCTGACGTTTGTTTCAGTCGGCTCGCAATCGGAACTGACGGCCTATGCGGTTGACGCCGTCAGCTTCGAGAACGGTGAATGGTTGCATAACGCTGGTTGGCGTGGCGTGAGATTCCTTCGACAGACTCAGGACAGGCTCTTCGCAAGCTCAGGATGACAGTTAATAAGAGCCCGCTTTAGTTTCGGCGCTCGGCCTCGGATTTGTGGGTGACGGAAAGACAGGACTGCCACTGCTGTCATCCTGAGCCTGCGAAGGATCTCACGAAGCAGTCCGAACGTTTGTTTCAGTCGGCTCGCAATCGGAACTGACGGCCCATGCGGTTGACGCCGTCAGCTTCGAGAACGGTGAATGGTTGCATAACGCTGGTTGGCGTGGCGTGAGATCCTTCGCAAGCTCAGGATGACAGTTAATAAAAGCCCGCTTTAGTTTCGGCGCTCGGCCTCGGATTTGTGGGTAATGGAAAGACAGGACTGCCGCTGCTGTCATCCTGAGCCTGCGAAGGATCTCACGAAGCAGTCCGGACGTTTGTTTCAGTCGGCTCGCAATCGGAACTGACGGCCCATGCGGTTGACGCCGTCAGCTTCGAGAACGGTGAATGGTCGCATAACGCTGGTTGGCGTGGCGTGAGATTCCTTCGACAGACTCAGGACAGGCTCTTCGCAAGTCTCAGGATGACAGTTTTCGAAACCGTTGCTTGTCCGAACGGTATCGGGCGCCCCGCCTGTGTCCCTAATTATGCGCCACCGAACTCCTGCCGCTGACCGTCAACCCGCCCACAGTGGCAAATTTGCCTGCGATAAACGCAGTGTACCGCTCCGCGCCGTGTTCGTTCAAGTGGGAGTAGTCCCGGAATTCCTCATCCGCATAGACGACAAACTCCTTCTGGAAAAGCGTCACTCCGTAGTCTTTCGCGACTTTGTCCAGAAACGCGTAATACTCCTTGTCGAAATCCAGCCGCTTGCGCGATTCGGCAACCACCGGCAGCTCCGGCATCGTCACCCAGTAAATGTGGATGTGGTGCTCGCGCGCCAGGCTCAGGAATTTCTTGCAAAAATAGAGATTGAAGGGGTCCCAGGCAAACCCCTTCTTGTACATCTGCGGCAGCATTTCAGGCGGGAATTGCTGTTTCTGCGGAGACCGTTTGCGAAGTTCCTCCAGGCTCTTTTCCGCGGCCTTCGCCGGGTCGCCCTTGACGAACACGGCGAGCTCTTCGCGGTAGCGCAACGTCCGGGAGACTTTGCACATCGCCCCGTACACCACGTCGCAAGTGTGAATGCCCGCCAGCGCCACTTCACCCGCTTCCGGCCAGGTGCAGTATCCGCTGACCAGCAACCCCACCCGCAGACTGGCGAACGTGTGCGGCGACGGTGCGTAAACGATGGCCTTGGGCGCTTTGCCGGCTGCGATCTGGCGCTTGAGCAGGAAGTAAGGGAACTCCGGTCCGGTCGCAGACATCGCCAGATTGGAGATGGTCGCTCCGGAGGGAAGCGCGCCCGCAAAACCGCCGGCGAGCAGCCCTCCGGCGGCGACGGAGTCTCCCATGATTTCGACATCCGCCGCGGCTCCGTCCTGTCCGTAATCCTTCGAACGCAGGGATTTCACCAGTTTGTTTTGAGGCAGGAAAGAGAAGCCGGTCTCCAGAACCGCCACCAGCGCCACGGCCAGCAGGATGGGAACGGCAGTGTTCCGGTTCTTAAAACTGAAAATAGATAAAAGACTGCGCATTGAAGGCTCCGAAAACGACGATTAGGTAAAAACAACAGAGATAGAAACCGGTCTGCACCAGCACCGGGCATTCGCGAATGGCATACAGGTTCGACTTCTGCAACTGCCAGAGTTGCACCGCGAGGAGGAACGCACAATGGAAGGCGATCACGAAAAGGCTTTTGAGAGCGGGAGCACTGACGTGAACGGAGAAGAGGGCCGCCGTCATCGTGGTAAGCTGGTGGAAGTTCTGAGCGCGGAAGATCAGGTAACCGTAGAGAGTGAACGAAAACATGCAGGCCGTCCGGAACCATCGCCACGCGAACCGCTGGAACGGAGTTCTGGGCATAACTTCCGGAAGGTTGCGTTGACATAGTCTGTGCAAGCAAAGCAGCGCTCCGTGGTAGGCGCCCCAGAGGATGAAGGTCCAGGCTGCTCCGTGCCACAGACCGCCCAGCACCATCGTGATCATCAAGTTGATGTGGGTTCGCGCTTCCCCTTTCCGATTCCCGCCGAGGCTTCGGTAGAGGTAATCGCGCAGCCAGGTGGAAAGGCTGATGTGCCAGCGCCGCCAGTAGTCTTGCGGGTTGGTCGCAAAGTAGGGCAAATTGAAATTCACCATCAGATTGAAGCCCATCAACCGCGACACCCCGCGCGCGATATCCGAGTAACCGGAGAAGTCGCCGTAGACCTGGAACGCGAATGCCAGCGTGCCGATGAAAACATCCCCGAAGTTGAAGTGTTGCTGGGCGAAGATCCGGTTGGTGATCAGCGCCATGTTGTCCGCAACAAACATCTTTTTGAAAAGCCCCCAGAGGATGAGGTAGATGCCCTCGGTGATGCCGTCGAGGGTGATCTTGCGGGGGTGAGTGACCTGCTCGATGAGGGATTGCGCTCGCTGAATGGGCCCCGCCACCATATGCGGGAAGAAAGCGACGCAGAGCGCGAAATCGAGGTAATGTTTCGCCGGTTCAAGCTCCTTCCGGTAGATATCGAGCGTGTAGCTCATCGACTGGAAGGTGTAGAAGGAGATGCCTACGGGAAGGACGACGTGGAGCGTCCCCAGCGAGGCGTGGAGGCCCAAAGCCCCCAGGAGCACCTGCAAGCTTTCCGCGAAAAACCCATAATACTTGAAGAAGCCGAGGAACCCGAGGTTGAAGACGATGCTCCAGACCAGGATAAGCTTTCGTCGCCTGGGATCGTCGGCTCGATGGAGCAGGTTGCCCACAACGTAATCGACGACTGTGGAAATGAGAATGAGCGAGAGGAACCGGTAATCCCAGCAAGCGTAAAAGAACGCGCTGGCGACCAGCAGCATGTAGTTCTGCAACCGATGGGGAAGGTTGTAGTAAAGCAGCAGAACGACAGCGAGGAAGATGCCGAATTGAACGGTATTAAAGAGCATGGAACGGGGGATTTTAACCGACGCAAAGCGATCCCGGTCCGGACCCTGCGGTCAGGACTGGATTCTCGCCGCCGGTCGTGGGCTCGGGCGGTCGCGTGGATAGCTTTATTAGCACGATTCCCCCTATAGCGCACTCGGGGGAGACCCGCGAGAAAAAAATCAGGTTGGGTGAAGCCGTGGGGCGGTGTTGGCGCGTTCCTCAGGCACTACACCCCCGTCAACGCCGGCCAGATTGTTTCCAGCGTTCGCAGATTCCGAGTGGTCGCTTCGGCGGCGGGGAGAGGGGTCAGCTTCGGGTGGTCAAACCCGGCGGCGAACTGCTGAAAACAGCGGGTGAACCGCGGAACGGAGAACGCCCCGCAAAGATCGCCGGCGACGATTTGTCCGCTGGCGTTGAGCCGCCGCAGCGCCCATGCAACGTCGTCGGAGCTGAACAGCCCGTTTTCCCAGTTGGTCGCCGCGTCCTCCGGGGTCAGGCAATCAATATCCACCGTCACGTAGATCCGTTTTCCGCGCAGGCATTCCGCAAAGCCCTCGAACTCCGCGCGCCAGTTTTCCCGGCAAACATGCGGCCAGCGGCTGAGCGACGCCGGTTTTAGCCGTTCGCCCCAGGCGCGCACCGCCAGTCGTTCCTCTCGGATGCCGCGGTAATTCGCAAACAGGCGATGCGGCCATTCCAGTTCGAAATTTCCGCAGCCCCAAATCGTCGCGTTTTGCATGGCCGGGAGTTCGATGGCCCGGCTCAACCAAGATCCGCAGGCCCAGTGCGGCGGGCGGGTGTCCCAGTCGGGATGATTGTCGAAGCTGACCAGTGTGAAGGGTTCCGCCCGTTTTCGCAGCCAGAGGGCGGTGAGGTAATGGTAATCGCCCGAGCCGTACAAAACGAACGCCGGAAGGCGGTCGCGCACTTCCGCAAAGAACGCTTCGACAATCTTTCCGGGTGCCATGTACCGAAGCCGGGGACCCCATGCGCGGCAGTCCAGGTAACCCACGCCGGGGATGGCTGCGTCCACCTGGCTGCGGTTCCAGGCTTCGTCAAGGTCGAGGTGAAGGGCGGAAGCGGTCATGGAAGTTTCCTCATTCTGATTTTGGTGCTGCGTGGCGCCTTTCAGGGCCAACGGCCCAGCTACAATGTAGCCTAGTGTGCTGGTGGTTAAATGCCTGCACAAAACTCCCGCTTGGCTTCCCTGGTGTAGGGGCGCAGCCCACAAGGCTCGTCTGCACAATAAGCGGCAGAGTTTGGTATAGGTATTTACCGTCCAGCACACTAGGGCAACGCCCTAGGACCTTGGCAAATGAGGCGCCCCAGGCTGTAAGCCTGGCACAATTCGTTGAGCGGGAATTGTTGCGGGCTTTCAGCCCTAATCCGTTGTGCCACAAAGCCCTAGGGCGTTGCCCCACTGCCATTAAGTTAAGCTTGGAGTCTCTAGTAACGCGCGCTCGTTCCCAGGCTCCTGCCTGGGAATGCAGTATTCTCGGAGG
>Ga0316222_1005236_pt1 | contig 11223 bp, 8 predicted proteins | sample TBH18011metaG_FD_206008 | JGI IMG/M metagenome (GOLD analysis project Ga0316222, IMG submission 206008) | Freshwater microbial communities from Trout Bog Lake, Wisconsin, USA - TBH18011 | ecosystem: Environmental > Aquatic > Freshwater > Lake > Hypolimnion/Profundal zone | place: USA: Wisconsin... | reverse complement strand
GCGTGGATGAGGTGGTCGTTGTGCTTGGCTATCAGGCAGACTTGCTGGAGCCGATGGTAAAGGATTTCCCGGTAACCATCGTGCGCAATTCAAACTATGCGGCAGGCCAGATGAGCTCGGTGCAATTGGGATTGGAGAATTTGTCGGGAGCATTCGATGCGGTTCTGGTCTGTCTGGCAGATCAGCCACTGCTGAATAATCAGGATTTAACCGCCTTGATTAGCGCATTCAAAAAACGTTCATCCGGTAGCATCGTCATACCTCGCGTGCAGGGTCAGAGGGGCAACCCGATTATATTCGACTGGAACGCAAGAAACGAAATACTGGCTGGAGAGAAAAATCTGGGATGTCGCAACTATATCGAAAAGAACCCGGAAGCGGTTTCGCCATTCGATACGGATAACGATCATTATGTGGTTGATCTGGATACGCCTGAAGACATAGAGAAGCTGCAGCAGCGGTTGGGACTGGTGTTAAATTTACCGGAGCGATTACATTCCTTGACTACGGTATAAAACAGGGTGGTGTTAATAATGGTTGTCAGCATGACGTTAGGAAAATACTTATAGAAGGGTGCAACATGGATAGCGTTGATCTTGAAGTCCTTAAAACTTGCGAGCTGTGGATAAGGCAAGGTCGCAAGTGTGAGTTGGTTACTGTCATTAAAACTTGGGGGTCCAGTCCCAGACCTGAGGGCGCAATGCTAGGAATTTGTGAAGATGGGCGCGTCGTCGGTTCAGTGTCCGGCGGTTGTATCGAAGATGACTTGATCTACCGCGTACGCAAGGAAGGTATTACCGATACTTTACCCAAGATTGTTACCTATGGCGTTACTTCGGATGAAGCTCGTCGATTCGGCCTGCCTTGCGGTGGCACGATTCAGTTAGCAATCGAGCCGCTGTCAGATAAAAGTCATATCGCAGAATTGCTACGATGCTTGTCACAGAACGAACTGGTGATGCGCCGTCTTGACCTGAACACCGGCGCCGTTACTCTGGAGGCAGCCAATGCAGGGATGTCGTTAAAGGTCTCAACCACCGAACTGACTACGATTCATGGCCCGCGCTGGCGTTTATTGATCATCGGGGCAGGTCAGCTATCGCGTTTCCTGGCACAGATTGCAGTCGGGATGGATTATCAGGTTACAGTATGTGATCCTCGTGAAGAATATCGGGATGGTTGGAAAGTGCCGGGAGTCGAGGTCGTGCATGCAATGCCGGATGATCTGGTTATCGAGATGAAGTTGGACAGTCGTAGTGCGGTTGTCGCATTAACTCACGATCCCAAGCTGGACGATATGGCTTTGATGGAAGCATTGAAGTCTGATGCTTTTTACGTTGGGGCAATTGGTTCACGGCTTAATAATATGAAGCGGCGGGAGCGTTTAAAACTATTTGATGTTGCTGAAGCGGAGCTAGAAAAATTACATGCTCCCATCGGCATTTATATCGGTAGCAAGACCCCGTCAGAAATTGCAATCTCCATATTGGCAGAAATAACCGCCTGCAAGAACGGAATAAGGTTACCAGAAATCATGCGCGTAGAAAAAGCAAAAGACGCAGCACAAAAACTGAAAACAGACGAGCTATGTGGCATTTGAACCAATACCAAAAATAGTGGGGAGCCCATATGAAGCAGGCCATTTCAATGAGAATCCCGCTCATCGATCTGCGTATCGGTGAACGCACGTTTCGCATTCCTCCTGTTGAGCACCATGATGCCCCGGGATTAATTACCGATAAGAGGCACAGGGCACTGCGCGACTTGCGAATTTCGGTCACGGACCGTTGTAATTTCCGTTGTATATATTGCATGCCCAAGGAACTGTTTGGCGACGATTTCGTATTTCTGCCACGCGATGAAATACTGACTTTTGAAGAAATCGTGCGATTGGCCAAAATATTTCGTGGACAGGGTATCGAAAAGATTCGCCTTACGGGAGGTGAACCCCTGTTACGTAAAGACATTGAGCTGTTGGTTGAAATGCTTGCCAGAGAATTGCCGGATGTTGTTTTGACGCTTACCACCAACGGGTCGGCTCTGAAGTCCAAAGCCAAAGCTCTCAAAGCGGCCGGCTTAACACGCATAACCGTAAGCCTAGATTCTTTGGATGAGAGCACTTTTCGCGCCATGAACAACGTGGGATTTCCGGTAAGCAAAGTACTGCAAGCCATCGACGAAGCAGAAGCCGCAGGTTTTGCCCCAGTCAAGATTAACATGGTGGTTAAACGTGGTGTCAATGACAAGGATATCGTAGACATGGTTCGCTATTTCAAAAAATCTGGAAATATTGTACGTTTTATTGAATTCATGGATGTTGGTACAAGCAACCGTTGGAAAATGGATGATGTTGTCCCTAGCGCGGAAGTAGTCAGACGTATCAATGAAGTGTTTCCGTGCGAACCTGCCAATCCAAACTATATCGGCGAAGTCGCCAAGCGCTGGCGCTATAAAGACGGTTCTGGCGAGTTTGGAGTGATCTCCAGCGTCACGGAAGCATTTTGCAGCACTTGTACTCGTGCTCGTCTTTCCACCGATGGTTCTGTCTATACTTGTCTGTTCGCACAGAAGGGGTATGACCTGAAAACGATGTTGCGTAGCGGCAAGAGTGATGACGAAATCCGCGATGCCATCACCGCGATCTGGCAGCATCGTGCAGACCGCTATTCCGAGTTACGAACTGCAGAAACAGCAAAGAATAAAAAGGTTGAAATGAGCTTTATCGGGGGGTAAGTGCGGCAGAATTCAAGCTGGCTATTTTTGTCATTTTAATTACCTCACCGTCAATTTGTTCATTACCAACAGTTGTCAAAGTAATTTTCTTACCTTTAAACAGCATCTTAGTACCAGTAATATAAAAACAGGATAAATTGTTGGCTGTCAGGTGCATAAAAAGAGTACATATTTTGCATTAATATAATCAGGTATGGGGTGGTTACCGCTTTGCATAGCGATTAGCCAGTATCGAGCAGACAAACAGCTGAAGCTGGTGGTATAGCATACTCGGTAAAAGAATCAATCCCAACGCGGGCTCTGCACCGAACAGGAGCTTCGCCATGGGGACGCCTGAAGCCAAGGTTTTTTTCGAGCCGCAAAATACAGCTGCGATTTCGTTCTCTACCGGAAACTTGAGACGCCGTGCTATCCATGTCGACAGCCAAAGCATCAAAGCGAGAAGCAGTCCGGCACCTGCAAATGCCACGGCTAACACGCTGAGTCCATTGTTTCGCCATAAACCCGACGCTACTGAATCGCAGAATGCGGTATACACTAGCATCAGGATGACCCCTCTGTCCAGAAGCGTGGTGTAACGCTTATGTTTGTGATGCCATTCATGTAGCAGAGGACGCAGAAGTTGGCCAAGAACCAAGGGTAGCATCAACAGTCGGGCAATACCTATAATAGATTCGCCAAGAGAAATCGAATGTCCATTTACGCCGGCAAAACTTGCGACTAACAGGGGAGTCATCACGATACCAAGCAAGCCAGACAGCGTTATTCCACCACTCCGTCCCCAGTCAGGAAAAAAGCTGGCGAGTATTACCGCACTCACCATCCCGACTAGAAACCAATCCTTTTTTAATCCTGCCAGGCAGGTGTGCAACAATTTTCGCATCTGAATTAACCTTGATCAATGAGTTTAAGACGCTGAACCTTGCCAGAAGGACCTTTGGGCAATTCCTCAAGAAATCGAAATATACGGGGAGTCTTGTAGGCTCCCAACTGCTGCCTGCAAAATTCCTGCAAATCATTCTCTGAACATAGTGTTTCCGGTTTTAGTACAACAAACGCCATAATCTCTTGCCCATAGTGCTTATCCGGTATTCCAACGGAAGCGGCTTCAAACACAGCCGGATGACGAATCAAAACTTCGTCGATTTCTCTGGGAGCAATATTTTCCCCGCCTTTGATGATTAATTCCTTGATTCTTCCGGTAACAAATACAAAACCGTCATCATCCAAATAACCAAGATCGCCCGTGTGCAACCACCCATCCTTGGTGAATGCCTTTGAGGTTTCTTCCGGATTCTTGTAATAGTGTTTCATCACGTTTGCTCCGCGTATCATTATTTCGCCGGAAACATTGGGCGGAAGAGTCATTCCATTGCTGTCCATTATTTTGGCTTCATTACCGAAGGCAAGGCCCGGGCTTCCGATCTTGCGTTTTGTCTGATCGAGAGGGTTCGAGAAACAGGGGGCAGCGGTTTCCGTCAGCCCCATAGTCTCTATCACACCGATGTTGAATTTTTCTTCGAAGTCACGGTGCTGGCTAGGCGGGAGCGGTGCCGAAGCCGAGCGACAAAAACGAATCCTTGAAATGTCCACGCCGCGTGGAAGGGGGGCGTCAGCTTCAATGAGATAGGAAATAATAGTCGGCACAACATTGAGCCAAGTACATTCAAACCGGGCGGCTAGCTTCCAGAAAACTGACGCACTGAAGCGATGAGGCAGAATTAAACTTCCGCCATGTATTAAGGGAGCCGTGGCGGTCACAATTTGAGCGTTGATGTGATACAAGGGAAGTATTCCCAGCACCCGGTCTTGAGGTTCCAGGTGGTGGGCAGCGGAGACATTTTGACCTCCCGTAATGACAGCACGGTTCGTCAAAATGACCCCCTTGGGTTTGCCTGTGGTACCCGATGTATACATCATGAGTGCGTCATCTTCTTCTCTGATATCCGCTGGAATTTCTTCTCCCGGGGGCAGGAACTCTTTTGTGTCGACATCACACTCTATGATCTGTATTTCACGCTTTACATTCGACAAAGCAGACCGGAGCTTGTTCATTTGGTCGGGAGCCGCAAAAATAATGCGTGCGTCACAATGGTCGAGGACGTATTCAAGCTGCCCTAAATGTGCGTGAAGATTGAGTGGCGTTACACAGTAGCCTGCATAAATGACGCCGACAAACAGACGACAAGTCTGGTAGCCGTTATGCATAAGCAAAGCAATTTTTTCACCGGGTTGAATACCTTGGCAGGATAAAAAATGAGACAGCCTCCGGGAAGCTTGCAAAAGTTCGGCAAACGTCATGGTTAGATCGGGTTCCGGCGCGATCATGTAGATGGCATCAGGTCGGGTTTCGGCCTGGAAGTTTACATATTCGCGAACAGTTTTCAGCATGCTTCAAATTCCATGTACAAGCGTACTTTGATTCAAAATCTATTCATTTCTGCAGCGTGCTGGATTAGCCGAACTTGTGCAAGTAGTCACCGAATATTTCCTGTTCGGTTGGAATTCGTTCGGGAATTTTTAGCACAATGCGGGTAATGTTCAGATAATGTCTATAATTCAAGTTATCCGAAAAATTGTTTCCCCCCCATGTGCCACAGCCCATAGAGAGAGAAAATGGCAGTCCATTGTCGAAGTTGCCTCCGGTGGCAAAACAATGCGCCTGATTGACTATGACACGGCACACCGGCAGCTCAAGTCCCAGACGAGAAATGTGCTCGTTGTCGTTCGAGTGGATACTGACTGAATGGCCAGCCCCCTGATAGGCATAAATCGCATCGACAATTAAACAGGCATGGTCAAAGTCCTTGGCGCGATAAATGGTAAGCACAGGTGCAAGCTTCTCACCGGAAAAAGGGTAGCCTGATCCAGTGCCGGATTCCTCAACCATCAGAAATTTTAAATTTTCCAAATTCTCCAAATTCAATCCAGCCTGACTAGCGATTTGTTGGGCAGAATGTGCCGTGACTTTAGGGTTAAGCTTTTCGTCTGTCCACATGAGTGCTTGTAAGCGGCTCTTCTCATCATCATTTAACAGTACGCCCCCACTTTCGCCCAAAGCGATCAGCGTTTGGCTATAGACAGCATCAAGGATAATCAGGCTATTCTCAGAGGAGCAACTGGTTGCGTTATCGAAGCTCTTCGAACGAGCGATGTGGGTTGCAGCCTCGCGCAAATCTGCAGTTTCATCCACTATTGAACACGCATTACCTGCTCCTACTCCAAACGTCGGGGTTCCACTTGTGTAAGCAGAACGAACGTTATTTTGTGATCCAGTCGCCACCACCAAATCAGCCTGACGCATCAATTCCCGGGTGGCATGCTTTGTAACTGGCGCAGGGAGATATTGCACCAGATCAAGCGGTGCACCTATCTTCTTAAGTTCCTCATGAATAAATCCGACCAGCGTGGCACAGGTGTTCAGCCCCTTCGGGGACGGGGCGATGATCACTGCATTGCGTCCCTTAAGCGCATTAATGATCTTGTTCGCGGGGGTGGCGGCTGGATTGGTGGAAGGGGTAATCGCTGCCACAACTCCGACAGGACGAGCAATCTCGACAATGCCTTTATCGGGATACTCGGCAATCACGCCCACACTTTTAGCGCCTTTTAAATCGCGTAACAATCCCAAGGTCTTACGGAAATTTTTGACAAGCTTATCCTCGACATTGCCCAGACCGGTGTCCTGCACAGCCATTTCTGCAAGCAAGCGATTGTGGTCCGGTTGCATGATTGCCCACCCTGCTGCTGTGACAGCTTCATCAACCTGTGCCTGAGTAAAATTCTGATAGATACGTTGAGCGATCCGCGCCTTGCGGATAATTTCCGCGATTGCTTGGGTCTGCGGGTCTGAATGGAGCGAATCAAACGACATAAGGGAATCCTGCTTCAAGAAATTTCATGAACTCATCATACCCTACACAAATGACACGGCCCATATCAAAAAACATGCATAGGTTATGAAGATTAATTGTTTAGATTTGGATATTGATGGCTATAGACTTCTTTTTTGAAATCTGCACCGTCTATTTTAACCCTGGAATTTCCTGATTTATTTTTAATTTCAAACCGAATGGTCACAAATTTTGGCAAGAGACTATTGAAGAGAGCTTATGAGCAATACGACTAATAATAAAAGAGCTATTTTGTCAGGTAAACATCGGATGACCTCCAGCGAAGCCTTTGTCGAGACGCTGGTTGCCAACGATGTTACGGATGTGTTTGGTATCGTCGGCTCAGCTTTTATGGATGCACTCGACCTGTTTCCTGCATCCGGAATTCGTTTTATTCCAACCGTTCATGAGCAGGGCTCAGCGCACATGGCTGATGGTTATGCGCGGGTAAGCGGCCGCCATGGCGTGTGTATCGCCCAGAATGGACCGGGTATCACCAATTTTGTTACAGCGGTTGGAGCAGCTTACTGGGCGCACAGCCCGGTGGTGGTGGTGACTCCGGAAACAGGAACCATGTCGGTTGGTCTGGGTGGATTTCAAGAAACGGATCAGTTGCCCATCTTTTCCAAGATAACCAAGTATCAGGGGCATGTGAACAACCCCAGGCGGATCGCCGAAATCACCGGTCGCTGTTTTGACCGCGCGCTATTGGAAATGGGGCCGTCACAACTGAACATTCCCAGAGATTACTTTTATGGCGATTTCGAGTTTGAGATTCCGCAACCGATACGCATTGAGCGCGGAGCAGGGGGCGAACAAAGCCTGGATCAAGCTGCCGACCTGTTGGCCTCTGCTCGCTTTCCGGTCATTGTCTCCGGGGGCGGCGTAGTCATGTCGGGCGGAGTTGATTCTTGCGTTGCCCTGGCAGAATTGTTGAACGCTCCGGTAGTGAATAGTTACCTCCACAATGACTCCTTTCCGGCGAATCATCCACTGTGGTGTGGGCCATTGGGGTATCAAGGCTCCAAGGCTGCCATGAAATTGATTGGACAAGCCGATGTGGTGCTTGCACTTGGAACGCGATTGGGTCCATTTGGCACATTGCCGCAGCATGGTCTGGATTACTGGCCAAAGGATGCCAAAATTATTCAAATCGACGCCGACGCACGCATGTTGGGTCTGGTAAAGAAAATATCGGTTGGAATATCTGGTGATGCCAAAGCCGCTGCTGAGGCACTGATTTTACGTCTGAAAAGTCGAACGCTGGCTGCGGCTACCAATGCGGTACATCGGCTGGATCAGATTCGTAGCGAGAAGCAATCGTGGGAAACTGAATTGACCAACTGGACTAGTGAGCGTGACGAATGGAGCCGCAATGTAGCCCAAGACAGTCCTTACATGCATCCCCGGCAGATGCTGCGCGAACTGGAAAAGGCGTTGCCGGATAACGTCATGGTTTCCACCGATATCGGTAATATTTGCTCAGTCTCGAACAGTTATCTGCGATTTAACCGGGCAAACAGTTTTTTTGCGGCGATGAGCTTCGGCAATTGCGGCTACGCCTTGCCAACCATCATCGGTGCCAAACTGGCTGCCCCGGATCGGCCAGCGGTGGCCTATGTTGGTGACGGTGCCTGGGGCATGAGCATGGGGGAAATTCTCACCTGTGTGCGAGAGAAGATTCCGGTGACTGCGGTGGTTTTCCATAACAAGCAATGGGGAGCGGAAAAGAAGAATCAGGTTGATTTTTACAACAACCGATTCGTCGGTAGCAATCTGCAGAATCCCAACTTCGCAGCGATCGCCCGTTCAATGGGAGCCGAAGGGGTGGTCATCGATCAACTGTCCGAGGTCGGCCCGTCGCTTCGAGCTGCCTGCGCGGCACAAAACGAAGGCAAGACGACCGTTCTGGAAGTGCTGGTGACCCAGGAGTTGGGCGATCCTTTCAGGCGCGATGCACTTTCAAAACCCGTACGATTTCTGGCCAAGAACCAGGCTTTTCTTTGAACGTGGAAGATGGGAAAAAATCGCCATGAGCGGCCAAACCATTCACGATTTCATAATCGTTGGTGCTGGATCAGCTGGTTGTGTGCTGGCGAATCGGCTTTCGGAAAACGGCAAATATTCAGTATTGCTGCTGGAAGCGGGCCCCGAGGACAACTACCCCTGGATACATATACCGATTGGTTATGGCAAGACCATGTTTAACCCCAGCTATAACTGGATGTTCAATACCGAACCGGAACCCGGTTTGAATCAACGCCCGATATATTGGCCGCGAGGACGTTGCCTTGGCGGATCGAGTTCGATCAACGGACTGATCTACGTACGTGGGCAAGCCGAAGATTATGATCACTGGCTGTCACTAGGCAACGCCGATTGGGGCTGGGAAAACGTTCTGCCCTATTTCATCAAATCTGAGCGTAATTCGCGTGGACCCTCTGAATATCACGGTGCTGACGGTCCGCTTTGGTGTTCCGATATCGGAGAGAAGCATGAGTTGATGGAAGGGATCATCCACGCCGGGGAACAGCTTGGGGTTCCTCGTAACGAGGATTTCAATGGATCCAAGCAGGAGGGAGTTGGCTATTACCAATTGTTTACACGACGTGGCTGGCGTTGCAGCTCTTCCGTTGCTTACCTTCGGCCTGCAAGAAGACGATCTAATCTGCGCATTGAAACCCATGCCCGAACCACCAGCCTGATATCCGAGGGGACGCGCGTAAAAGGGGTACGCTATCTGCAGAATGGCGTAAATAAGGAAGTGCATGCAGCACAGGAAGTCATTCTCGCAACCGGTTCAATACATAGCCCGCAAATATTGCAATTGAGTGGAATTGGCCGTGCTTCACTGCTGCAATCCCATGGCATTCCCATCGTGAAAGATTTACCCGGTGTGGGTGAAAATCTCCAGGATCACCTGCAGTTGAGACTCATGTACAAAGTACGCAAACCGATTACCACCAACGATGAATTGCGCACCGTGGCAGGCAAGCTGCGTATGGGGATTAAATATATCTTCGGACGGCGCGGCCCCCTTGCAATCGGTATCAACCAAGGAGGATTATTTACTCGCGTTCTACCGGAGTCAACCACACCTGACATTCAGTTTCATTTTGCAACGCTGTCTGCCGACGCTGCCGGTGGTGCTCCGCATCCGTGGTCCGGCTGTACGTTTTCAGTATGCCAGTTACGACCACAATCGCGAGGCACGGTCACTATCAAATCCGCTGACTCCTTGCAACCACCGGCCATTCAGGCAAATTATCTGACAGCCGAGACCGATCAACGCTGTGCTGTCGAAGGAATCAAATTCGCTCGCAAACTTGCTGCGGCACCGTCGCTTAAATCTCTTCTGGGGGACGAGTATCGCCCCGGGTCGACTGTAAAAACTGATGACGAATTGCTCGATTTTACACGCGAATACGGAGCGACCATCTTCCATCCAGTGGGAACCTGCAAGATGGGGACTGACCCCATGGCGGTTGTTGATGCTCGGTTGCGCGTACACGGGGTGGAAGGACTGCGGGTTGTTGATGGTTCTATCATGCCGACGCTCACCTCGGGTAACACTCACGCCCCGATTGTGATGATCGCTGAAAAGGCCTCGGATTGGATTTTAGAAGATGCCCGATCTTCGCACTGAAAAGCGGGAATAACAGTCAACATATTTTATAGCCACATTTTATCGGAAGAAAAACATGAGCATTTTTAATATCAAGAACGAAGTAAAACGAAATACTATAACTTGGTTCGCGTCGTTAATTGTGGGCGCTCTGATCTATTCATTGCCAGTCGTATCGATGGCAGAACCCAAAGCACCTCTGCGCATTGGCTTCCAAAAGGCAGCGAGTGCGTTGACGCTTCTTAAAGCCAACGGCGCACTTGAAAAACGTTTGCAGCCCTTGGGAATTGAAGTCAAATGGAGCGAATTTGCGGCGGGTCCCCAATTGCTGGAGGGGTTGAATGTTGGTGCGATTGATTTCGGCTATGTGGGTGAAGCACCACCGGTATTTGCTTTGGCCGCAGGTGCCAGTTTTGTTTATATAGCCTATGAATTACCAACGCCGGAAGCCGAAGGAATTCTGGTTCCTAAAGATTCTCAGATCAAAAGTGTCGCGGACTTGAAAGGCAAAAAAATTGCCTTTAACAAAGGATCGGATGTTCATTGGCTGGTGGTGAATGCGCTTAAGAAAGCGGGATTGAAGTATACAGATATTGAACCGGTTTATCTGGCACCCGCAGATGCTCGGGCCGCTTTCGAGCGCGGTTCAATTGATGCCTGGGCGGTTTGGGATCCTTTCAATGCAGCCACACAAAAGCAAGTGGGCGCACGCCAGTTGATTAGTGCGACGGGCATCGTGAGTCGCCATCAATTCTTTTTGGGCTCTCGTGCCTACGCCGAGAAAAATCAGGAGGTGCTGAAAATTGTCATGGATGAAGTGAGCAAGGAAGGTCAGTGGATACTCGCCAATACCAAAGAAGCGGCAGCGCAATTGTCTCCTATTCAAGGAATGCCCCCCGACATTATTGAGACCGGTTTAAAACATTATACTCATGTGTATAGACCGATTGACAACAAGGTGCTGGAAGATCA
>Ga0316222_1005235_pt1 | contig 11224 bp, 8 predicted proteins | sample TBH18011metaG_FD_206008 | JGI IMG/M metagenome (GOLD analysis project Ga0316222, IMG submission 206008) | Freshwater microbial communities from Trout Bog Lake, Wisconsin, USA - TBH18011 | ecosystem: Environmental > Aquatic > Freshwater > Lake > Hypolimnion/Profundal zone | place: USA: Wisconsin... | reverse complement strand
GCCGCGCAAGACCAGATTGGAGGAACGGATTTCCAGAATGTTGCTCAAGACAAAGCGGCCGGCGGGAATATGAATCACCTTGCCCGAGCCGGCGGCGATGGCGGCTTTGAACGCGGCGGTGTCGTCTGTCCGCCCGTCGCCCTTCGCGCCGAAGTCGGCGGCGGAAATGCTGGCTGACGGAATGCGAAACGCTTCCTCGCCCCGCCGATAACCCGCGAAGGAAAAGTCCGGCAGCCGGCTCGCGGGCGTCCAGCTTTCGCCGGCCACGCCCCAAAGCTGCGAGGTTTCCGCGTGAAGCGAAGCCGCCGCCACGATGGGGAGGGCGGCCAAAATCCAGAAAGAACGGTGCATGGGCAGGAGCTTAAACTTGCAACCCGTTAGAGTTCAAGCTCTGGCTCCTGGAATTCGTGTCCGGCCGCTATGCCTTCAGCACCTCGATGAACGCCTCTTGGGGAATGTTCACGTTGCCGATGGATTTCATGCGCTTCTTGCCTTCCTTCTGCTTTTCGAGGAGCTTGCGTTTGCGCGACACGTCGCCGCCGTAGCATTTGGCCGTCACGTCCTTGCGGAAGGCGCTGACCACTTCCGAGGCAACGATTTTGCCGCCGATGGCCGCTTGAATCTTCACTTGAAATTGCTGGCGGGGGATGACTTCCTTCAATTTTTCTGCCAGCGTGCGTCCCCGGCCCTCCGCCTTGGTGCGATGCACAATGCACGAGAACGCGTCCATCGGCTCGCCGTTTACCAGCATGTCCAGCTTCACCATGTCGCTCTCCTGGTAATCCGTCGGCTCGTAGTCCATGGAGCCAAAACCGCGGGTGATGCTTTTGATGCGGTCGTGAAAATCTATCAGGATCTCGTTCAGCGGAATCAGCGAGGTCAGCATCACCCGCTTGATGTCGAGCGTTTCGGTGTGGTCCACGTTGCCCCGTTTTTCGGAGATGAGCGCCATCATGTCGCCGATGTTTTCGTTCGGACAAATCACGAACGCCTTCACCATCGGTTCCTCGATCTTCTCGATGAAGGTCACGTCCGGCAGGAACGCCGGGTTGTCCACTTCCTTCCGCGTGCCGTCGGTCAGCGTGACCTTGTAAACCACGCTCGGATACGTCGCGATGATGTCCATGTCGTACTCGCGCCGGAGCCGTTCCTGCACGATCTCCAAATGCAACAGTCCCAGAAAGCCGCACCGAAAACCGAAGCCCAGCGCCACGGAGGTTTCCGCGGAATAGACAAACGCTGAGTCGTTCAGCTTCAGCTTGGCGATGTTCGCCTTGAGATGCTCATAATCGGCAGTGTTGATGGGATAAATCCCGCTGAACACCATCGGATGAATCTCCTTGAAACCGGGCAGAATACCGGAGGGATGCCGCGCGTCGGTGATCGTGTCCCCCATTTTCACTTCGGCCGCGCTCTTGATGTTGGCGGTGATGTAACCGGTTTCGCCAACTTCCAATTTTTCACGCCGGTACGGTTTCGGATTGAAACTGCCGACTTCCTTCACCTCGTAATTGATGCCGGAATGCAACAGCTTGACCATCATGCCCGGCTTGACCTCGCCATTGAAGATCCGGACATGCGTCACCACGCCCTTGTAGGTGTCGAAATACGAATCGAAGGCCAGCGCCTGCAGACTCGGCGCGCCGGTCGGCTTGGGGGCCGGCACGCGGGCGACAATGGCTTCCAGAATGTCGTCAATGCCAATGCCCTCTTTGGCGCTGCATGGAATCGCCCATTCGCTCGGCACGGCCAGCACCTCTTCCAACTGCTGTTTCGCCTGCGCCACGTTGGCGTGTGGCAGGTCAATTTTGTTGATGACCGGGATGATTTGTAGATTCAGCTTCGCGGCCAGGTGATAATTCGCCACCGTCTGCGCCTCCACCCCCTGCGCCGCGTCAATCACCAGCAGGGCGCCTTCGCACGCGCTCAAGCTGCGCGACACCTCGTACGAGAAATCCACGTGGCCGGGGGTGTCAATCAGGTTCAACTCGTAGGTCTCGCCGTTGCGGGCCGTGTAGCGCATCGTCACCGGATGCGCCTTGATGGTGATGCCGCGCTCGCGTTCCAGATCCATGGCATCCAGCAATTGGTCCTCCATGTCGCGCGTGGCAATGGTGCCGGTGCGATGCAGCAGGCGGTCGGACAGCGTCGTCTTGCCGTGGTCAATGTGGGCAATGATGCTGAAATTTCTTATATGTTCGGCGTCCATTTAATGTGTTGGCTCGATGAAACGGTGGCACGTTAAAGTGTTAAAAGGTGGAAACGGTGAAGCGGTGCAAACCGGGTGTTTTTGCCCCTTCACGCATCACGTCTTTAACCGTCCAACGAATGTCGAGCGCAACAAGATACCCGCAAAACGCATGAAGAAAAGGAAATTTGAATGAAGGATTTCCGCGCGTGGTCGTGGCGTCAGACCTCCCGGCCTGACGTGGAGTGCGGCATGCTTGCCTGCCGGAAAAAACAGGGACCGTTTCGAGCCGTCCAAGAATTTCAATACGCTTTGATATGCGTGCGTTTTTTTCCGCCGGGCTGGGAAGCCCGGCTCCGCGGCCGGCAGGGATGCCCCCCGCTACACGCGAAGGTATCGAGATGCGCTCATCACGCCGCCAAGCCGTCAGAGCTTCGTTAGAACCAGTTGGCGCAGAGAGGTTTGGCCGCCGTGGTTCAGATAATTCAAGCTCTGCCTGAAATAATGCCCCACATTGATCGCCAAGTGCCGGGACCATTTTGGATTGCTTTCGCCGCGCATCCACGCGTACGCCGCCAGCGAATAGGCAAAAGCCTCCTCCGGCAGATACCCCATTCTCGAGACACTCCATCCTTGATGGCTATGATCCTGCCACTGGGAAAATTGAAAAGCGGAATTGGCCGTAAAAATCCCCAAACCAAAGAATACGGTGATCAAATCAGTGACATATTCGTGGCTTTTGTGATCCGGCGACAGCTTTCCGCCGCCGAGCAAAATGACATGGCCAAGCTCATGTGCGATGGTTGCGACCAAGCCGGTGGGATTCTTAAACTTGCAAAGATTGATGGCAATCTTCTTCCTCGTCTCTTGGGATGTCTTGGTGAAATAGAGTCCCGCCGCACCAGAATATTCGCTGCCGCCAAGACGATGTTTGTCTGCGGTTTCATCACGATCAGAGAAAAACTCCACCGTGACCAAATCAGGATTCAAGTCCATCCAAGCACAGACACAGCCCACCAGTTTAATGACATCTTCTTCTGTACCTCGATATCTGTCTGGGAAAAACGATGGTTCTGGCAAGACGATTTGATGTTTCAAGAAGCACTCCACACTAAATTCACGAAGCAGCCAATGAAAAGACTGTTCGATCCACTCTCTCTGCTCTTCATCCACCGGCAATTTGATCGTCCCGAGTCCAAAAAGACCTCGCCAGCCGCCAACGCTCATTTTGGGGGACACCAGGATTAGCGGTTCACCGTCAACCGCGCACACTGTGGCTTCTTCTGGATATTCTTTCCCGCAATAGGAACATGTTTTCACGGCAATTCAAAATGCGTTTACCACGCGCAAAACCTTACCCAACTCCATGCCAAAGAACAGAATATTTGATGTCTTCGTGGCTTGACGGGAGAGGGGCGCATCCCGACGCTGCCCCGGTACCGCAGACAGTCTGTCTGCTGGGTCGCAGGTTGGCAACCTGCGCCACCAGGGCGCAAAACTGGTCCGGCAAGTGGTAGCAGTGTCAGCCTGCGTCCTTCGCAGATGTATTTCCACATGGCGAAGCACAGGGGCGGGGACAGCTTGTCCCCGGCATCAGGCACCCAAAACAAAAGCGTGGGGAGGAGCCGTCCCCACCCCTATTTTCGCACTCGTTTAAATCCGCCCGGCCTGGTCACGAACCAAGCTCCACAGCACCGCCGAGCTTTTCCAGAATTTCCTCCAGCTTGAAGCCGTGGAGCATGACGGTCTTATGCCGGGAAGTGTGGCCGCGGACCAATTCCACCCGGTTGCGGCCGCAGGCCAGTTTGTCGGCGAGCAATTTCACCAAGGCTTCGTTGGCCGCCGCGTCCACCGGCGGGGCGGTGACTTTGATCCTCAATTCATCGCCCAGCGGCGCGCAAATCTCGTTGGCGGAGGCGCGCGGTTGCAGCTTCACGGACAGCCGCACCCCGCCGGCTTGGGCGGTCAGGAAAGCAGGCATGAGTTATTTATCCTCGGGATTGATGAATTTGAAGGCCACCGCCGCGAACACGGCGGCGCCCAATTCGCTGAGGAGAAAGATCCAGAGGTTGGCCGCCGCCGCCTTGTGCAAGACGGTGAGGCCGGTGGCCACCGCCGGATTGAACGCGCCGCCGGACAGCGGGCCGAGGGCGTAAGCCATCGTCATGACGGTAAACCCGATGGCCAGGCCATAATTTGAATTGCCCGCCGTGGCTTTCGCGGTGGCCACGTTGAGCACCACGTAACACAGGGCAAACGTGCCGATGAACTCCCCGATGAGCGCGGCCGGAATTTTGATGGTGTCGGGGGCGACCACCGGGTCGCCTTTTAGCGCCATCACGGCGAACGCCGCCACGACGCCGGCGGCCAGTTGCGCGCCGATGTAGGGCGCCACGTCGGCGGTCGGACACCGGCCGCGCAGCCAGACCGCAATGGTCACAGCCGGGTTGTAATGCCCGCCGGAAACGTGGCCGCCCGCATAAACCATGATCATCAGCGCCGAGCCGATGGCCAGCGGCGCGAACGGACCCGCGCCGGGATCAATGACCGTCATGCCCACGGTCAGGACCAGAAAGAAGGTGCCAATGAATTCAACCAGGTATTTGTTCATGCTTCACGCCACAAGTTTTTCAATTACGTCAATGGACTTGCCTTCACCACGGTCGAGCGAATCCAGCCCCTTTTGGATGGCAGCAAGCACTTCGAGACGCCGGGTGATCTCATCGAAACTGGCGGCTTCCGGAACTTGTTCCACGGTTTCGAGCACTATTTGTTTGGCCGTCATAGTTTTAACTGTGCCGTAAAAATTGCCGGATGCAAGTTGACATTATGTTAGTCCAGAACAAGCTAAAGCTAGAACTCCGACGCCACGCTTTCCGCCAGCGCGGCGACCATCTGGTGCAACTGCCCTTTCGTGGTGCAGTATGGCGGGATGAGCACAATCACGTTGCCGACGGGCCGCGTCAGGACGCCACGTTTGGCCATGGCTTCGCACACGCGGAAACCCGCGCGCTCGCGCAGCGCAATCGGCTGGCGCGTGCGCCAGTTCTTGACCAGTTCAATGCCCGCAACCAGTCCCACCTGCCGGATGTCCCCGACCGCCGGCAGACGCCAGAGCGTTTGCAATTCGTCGTGGAGGTTTTGCTGGAGTTCCGCCCGCGCGCGCGCGGAGGCCGCGCTCTGCAACAGCTCGAGGCTGGCCAGGGAAGCCGCCGCGCCAAGCTGGTTGCCCGTGAAACTATGGCCGTGAAAGAAGCTCTTGAACTCCGCGTATTCCCCCAAAAAGGCGTCAAACACCGCCTGCGTGGTCAAGGTGGCCGCCATGGGCAGATACCCGCCGGTCAGACCTTTGGCGAGACACAAAAAATCCGGCTGCACGCCTTCGTGATGGCAGGCAAATAGAGAGGTTGAGGGTTGAGAATTGAAGGTCGAGGGCGCGTTGGGAGGCGCTGACTTCTGCGCGCCGTGGGTAGGCATCACCGTCTTTAAAGGATGTTTCTGCGAGGATGAGGAGGAGAATGAGGATGAGGATGAAGAGGTCGCCGTGCCGGTCCGGCCAAACCCGGTCATCACTTCGTCGGCCACGAGGAGCGCGCCGTGACTGCGGGCAATGGCCGCCACTTGGGCCAGCCAGCCAGCGGGCTGCGGAACCATGCCGGCCGCGCCTTGCATCAGCGGCTCGAACACAAACGCCGCGTAGGGATTGCCCTTTTTCTTTTGCGCCGAGAATTCTCGTTCCACCAAGCCGACGCATTCCCATTGGCACCGCCGATAATTCCGCGCATCATCGCGTGCCGGCTTGGCCCGGTTGAACGGGCAGCGATAGCAATACGGCGACATCACCTGTTCCGTTTTGAACAGCATGCCGCCATAAGCCCGATGGAACAAATCGATGTGGCCAAGCGAGACCGCGCCAATGGTGTCGCCATGATACGCCCCGGCGAGGGAAAGAAAGCGCGGTTTGGCCTTTGCGCCGCGCGCCCGCCGCGTGCATTCATAGGCCAGCTTCAAAGCCACTTCGATCGCCGTCGAGCCGTCATCACCGAAAAAAACCTTCGCCAATTTACGGTTGCCGATGGGTTTTTTAGGCGCGGAAGGGTCTTTCAGAGACTGGCACGCAAGTCGCGTAGCGCAATTTTCGCTGGCGATTGCGACGAGCTGGGCGGCCAGCACGGAAGCCGGCTCGTTAGCCAGGCCGAGCGCCGAGCTGTGCGCGATTTTTTTCAACTGCCGCTGGATGGCCGCGTTGATCTTGGGATGCCGGTGACCATGCAGGTTGACCCAAATGGAAGAATTGGCATCGAGATACTCACGGCCTTTTATGTCGCGCAACACGGTCCCCTGGCCCTCCACAATCACAATCGGCTCGCGGCGCAGCCAGTCGCGCATTTGCGTAAACGGATGCCAGACGAATTTTTGGTCCAATTTTGCGGGCGATGACATGGGAAATTTAGGATTTACCCTCCGCCGCCAAGGCTGCGGAGGGCAGACGATTGACAATGAGTTGCAGCGCGCGGATCAGGGCGGCCACTTCGGCGGCGGAATGCGCGGCCGACAGGGTGATGCGCAGGCGGGCGGCACCGCGGGCGACCGTCGGATAGCGGATGGCGGGAACATGGATATTCAGCCCGCGCAACTGGGTGGCAACCGCCACCGCTTGGGCTTCGTCGCCAATAATGATCGGGATGATGGCGCTGGCAGGTGAGCCGTGAGACGTAAGGCCCGTCCTCCGTAGCACTGCGGAGGGTGGACGTGATGCGTGAAGGGCTCCGGCATGCTGCCACAAAATGTTCCGGCGCGACTCACCTTCGGGAGACTGAATCAACTCGATTCCCGCCTTGGCGGCGGCGGCGGCGGCGGGAACCGGCGCGGTGGAAAAAACAAAGCTCCGGGCGCGGTTGACCAGATAATCAATCAGCACACGACGCCCGCAGATGAAACCGCCGCTGGCACCCACCGCCTTGCCAAGCGTGCCCATCTGGATTTCTATGCTTGAACTGACCCCCAGGGCGTCGGCCAACCCGCGCCCTTGGCCGCCCATGACGCCGGTGGCGTGCGCCTCATCCACCATCAACCAAGCCCCGTATTGTTCCTTGAGCGCCACCATTTCGCGCAGCGGCGCGGCATCGCCATCCATGCTAAAAATGCCCTCAGTGACGATCAGCACGTGACGGGTGACCGGGGCGGAGTGATTTGATCCAGCGGCCCATTTCAATTTGGCTTCCAGGTCGTTCAAGTCGTTGTGGGCGAACACCCGCAGTTTTGCGCCCGAGAGCTTGGCGGCATCCACGATGCTGGCGTGTACGAGCTTGTCCAGGATGAGGATGTCATCTTTGCCCACCAGTGCAGTGATGGCGCCGAGCGCGGTGGCGTAGCCGGTGGTAAACGTGAGCGCGGCTTCCGTCTTTTTGAAGGCCGCGAGGGCCTCTTCAAGTTCGTGAAAGGGCGCGAGCGAACCGCAAATCAGGCGGGAGGCGCCCGCACCCGCGCCAAACTTCCCGATGGCCCGGACGGCGGCGTCTTTCAGCGCGGGATGGCTGGCCAGGCCGAGATAATCATTCGCGGAAAAATTCAGAAGGGTTTTGCCAGCAATTTCGAGGCTGGCGCCACCCGCGGAATCCACGCGGCGCAATTCACGCAGGAGCCCCTGTTCGCGCAGGGCGACAAGGCGCTTGTTCAGTTCATCGGCGAATGACGGCACCGGAGAATTTACGCTCTTTGCTTCATGATTTACGAGGAAAAAACGGGTCCGCCCACATGACGAATTGGACCCTCATGCGGATTGGCAGTTGCGCTGGCGGAGCGCTGCGACCGGGGGACCGGTCGCGGTCCGAAAACCACGGGCCGCGCGACGTCCCGGCGCGCAGCGCGTGGGGGAACAACCAGCGCACAGCGAACCTCTGGAGCGCCTGCGTGAATCCAGAGCGCTGCGACCGGGGGACCGGTCGCGGTCCGAAGACCATGGGCCGCGCGACGTCCCGGCGCGCAGCACGTGCGGGAACAACCAGCGCACTGCGAACCTCTGGAGCGCCTGCGTGAATCCAGAGCGCTGCGACCGGGGGACCGGTCGCGGTCCGAAGACCATGGGCCGCGCGACGTCCCGGCGCGCAGCGCGTAGGGAGACCAGCGACGCAGGATGCTATTTCCGCCGCCAACCGCCGCCACGCTGCTGCTGGGATCGGCTGGAAACCGCAGGCCGATTTGGGCTCGGGGGCATTCCGCCGGACCTGCCCTGGCGCTCGCCGGTCTTGGCGGCCAGCCGAAAATCCACCTGTTTCTTGAATGCATCCACTTTGGCGACCTGCACTTCCAGTTTGTCACCAAGGCGGATCATGCGACGGGTGCGGCGGCCAATCAGTTGATTGCGCCGCTCATCATAAATAAAAAAATCCTCCTCGATGGTGGACAACGGCACGAGTCCGCTCATGGCCAGGCCTGGCACGTCCACAAAGAAACCGAAGTTCCGCAAATCCGTGACCAAGGCGGGATAACGCTCAGGTTTGCCGGAAGCAAGCTGGGCCTTAAGGAATGCAAATAACTTCACGTCCTTGCTGTCGCGCTCGGCATCGGCGGAATTTCGTTCCGTGTCCGAGATGTGTTCGGCGGTTTCCTGGAGCGACTTTGCCGGATTATGCGGCTGGAGGAACAAAGCCCGATGCACCACCAGGTCGGCATAGCGGCGGATGGGCGAGGTGAAATGGGTGTATTTGGGCTTGGCCAGACCGTAATGGCCGAGCGGCTTCACGTCATACCGCGCTCGCATGAGGGATTTCAAAAATCCGATCTTGAGCGCCTGGCCGACCGGCAGGGCGCCGAGTTTCTGGAGCAGCTTCTGGACTTCCGCCGGCTTGGTTAAATTGCCGCACGGCACCTGATGGCTCAACACTTCCTCGCGATATTCGCGCAGCCGCCGCTCGTCCGGCTGCTCGTGGACGCGGTAAACGGCCGGGAGTTTCCGTCCCATGAGGCGCGTGGCCACGGCTTCGTTGGCGAGCAGCATGTATTCCTCAATCAACTGGTGCGAGATGTCATTTTCGGTTCGTTCAATGCGCGCGATCCGTCCTTGTTCATCCAGGCGGATCTTGCTTTCGGGAAAATCCAGGTCGAGCGAACCGGCCTTGAACCGCAAGCGCCGGATGCGCTGGGCGAGTTCGTTGGCGTCATGCAACATGCGCTCGATGGGGCCGACCGGCTGGCGGTGCAAGAGCTCCAGCACTTCGCGGTAGGCGAAACGTTGCTGGGAATGGATGACCGCCGGATAAAACCGGGTGGCCAGCACGCGGCCGTCGCTGGACAACAAAAACTCGACACACTTCGTCAGCCGGTCCACGCCGGGTTTGAGCGAACACAATTCGTTGCTCAAGGCCTCCGGCAGCATCGGAATGACGCGATCCACGAGGTAGGTGGAATTGCCGCGCTTGCGGGCTTCGTCGTCCAGCGCCGTGCCGGGCTTGACGTAATGGGACACGTCGGCGATGTGCACCCACAGCTTCCATTGGTCGGCGGAAAATCGCTGGAGGCAGATCGCGTCGTCGAAATCCTTCGCATCATCCGGATCAATCGTCACCACCTGCTGCGCCCGACAATCCTCGCGCCCGGCCAAATCGCGCGGGGACACTTGGCTGCCAATGGCCCGCGCTTCGGCCAGCACGGTTTTCGGAAAATGGAGCGGCAGATCGTATTGGCGCAGCACCGACAACATGTCCACGCCTTCCTCGTCCGGCGCACCGAGCACTTCGATGATTTCGCCTTCGGGATTGGCATTGCGCGATTCCCACTCGCGCAACTCCACCACCACCTTGTCGCCAACGTAGGCCGGGCGGCCGAGATCGCGCGGTTCGGGCACATAAATGTCATGCTGCATGCGCGGATCATCGGGCACGACGTACAGAAACCGGGTGCTTTTCTGGAGGGTGCCGACAATTTTCGTCCGGCGCCGCTTCAGCACGCGGATGACCGTGCCGGTGTTCTTGCTTTCCGGACGGTCGCGCCGGACCAGCACGTGATCTTCGTGCAAGGCGGTAAGCGTGGCGTTTTCGGGAATGGCGATTTCCTTGACGGCGGAGTCGTCCGGCTGCAGGAAGCCTTTGCCGGCGCGGTTGATGCGGATGCGGCCGGGAATCAAGTCCGCCTCGCGCGGCAGGATGTAGCGGTTGCCCTTGATGCGCGCGATGCGTCCGGCCTGCTCCAGCCGGTGCAATTCGCGCTGCAACTCCTGCTGCCGACTGCGCGCCAGGCCAAGCTGCTGCAAGAGTTCGGGAATGTTCGCCGGCGCGTAATCAGCGCGCCCCAATAATTTTAAAATTTGATTTTCCATGACGGATGTTGGATGGAGTGTAACAGAAATGAAGGCGGGCGTTAAGATAAACTCAAATGGAATTCGCTCCCGCCCTCATCGCGGCTTTCTCCACCAGCCTAAACGATTCAGTCTAACCACTGACCTGCTGCGCCAGCTCCAGCGTGGCGAGTGGATACAGATGGACACAGATAAAAACCAGGCGGGAAAGATTCAAATAAACGCAGAGACGCCGAGGACGAGGAGTGCCGCAGAGGCCGATGAAAAACTTTGCGTTCCTCTGCGTCCATTGCGTCCTCTGCGTTTAATCTGTTCATTCGTCCGCCTCGTTCCGGCCTCAAGGCAAAAGAAGGAACCCTCCAAGAACTGAGCCTGGAGCTAAACGCGAATCGTGTGTTTTTTGTTTTCCAAGCTGCACCGAAAAACCAACTGAAGGCCCTCCGCATCGGCACTGTGTCCAAACAGCGAAATGCCCAAGTCATACATGGGCGGGATGACAACAGTGACTTCCTCCGGTTTGACTTCGTCCCCATGAAGTATCAGACCTTGAAACTCTTCGGGGCAACAAGGAATCCGGTCAGCAAGTTTCAGCGGTACGTACGGCAGCAAGTCCGGGTAGCCGGGGTATGGCCAATTCCCGGATGATTGGACGGGCTCCATTTCCAAAACATGGCATTCGGATGACAAGTCCGGGAATCCAATCTTTGACCCTGTCTCTGAGGCCACAGACAGGGAATCCT
>Ga0316222_1005233_pt1 | contig 11232 bp, 9 predicted proteins | sample TBH18011metaG_FD_206008 | JGI IMG/M metagenome (GOLD analysis project Ga0316222, IMG submission 206008) | Freshwater microbial communities from Trout Bog Lake, Wisconsin, USA - TBH18011 | ecosystem: Environmental > Aquatic > Freshwater > Lake > Hypolimnion/Profundal zone | place: USA: Wisconsin... | reverse complement strand
CCCCGATCTTCTACAACACGATGGAAGACGCCGGCGCCCTGCCGATCGAACTCGACGTCTCCAAGATGGAGATGGGCGACGTGGTCGAGCTGCGCCCCTACGAGGGCAAGGCGCTTAAGGGCGGCCAGGTGATCTCGGAATTCACCGTCAAGTCGCCGGTGATCTTCGACGAAGTGCGCGCCGGTGGCCGCATTCCCCTGATCATCGGACGTGGCCTGACCGCCAAGGCGCGGGAGGCCCTGGGCCTGCCGGCCTCGACCCTGTTCCGTCTGCCCGGCATCCCCGCCGATACCGGCAAGGGCTTCTCGCTGGCCCAGAAGATGGTCGGCCGCGCCTGCGGCCTGCCCGAAGGCAAGGGCGTTCGTCCCGGCACCTATTGCGAGCCGAAGATGACCACGGTGGGGTCGCAGGACACCACCGGGCCGATGACCCGCGACGAACTCAAGGATCTGGCCTGCCTCGGCTTCTCCGCCGATTTGGTGATGCAGTCGTTCTGCCACACCGCCGCCTATCCCAAGCTGGTCGACGTCCAGACCCACCGCGAGCTGCCCGGCTTCATCTCCAGCCGGGGCGGCGTGCCGCTCAAGCCCGGTGACGGCGTCATCCATTCCTGGCTTAACCGCCTGCTGCTGCCCGACACCGTCGGCACCGGCGGCGATTCCCACACCCGCTTCCCGATCGGCATCTCCTTCCCCGCCGGCTCGGGCCTGGTCGCCTTCGCCGCCGCGACCGGGGTGATGCCGCTCGACATGCCGGAATCGGTGCTGGTCCGCTTCAAGGGCAAGCTCAATTCGGGCGTGACGCTGCGCGACCTGGTCAACGCCATTCCCTATTACGCCATCAAGGCCGGCCTGCTGACGGTCGAGAAGAAGGGCAAGAAGAACATCTTCTCCGGCCGCATTCTCGAAATCGAAGGGTTGCCCGACCTCAAGGTCGAGCAGGCGTTCGAGCTGTCGGATTCCGCCGCCGAGCGCTCGGCCGCCGCCTGCGCGGTCCGCCTCGATAAGGCGCCGATCATCGAGTACATGCGCTCCAACATCACCCTGATGAAGTGGATGATCGCCGGCGGCTACGAAGATGCCCGCACGCTGGGCCGCCGCATCAAGGCGATGGAGGCGTGGATCGCCAAGCCGGAATTGCTGGTTCCCGATGCCGACGCCGAGTACGCCGCCGTGATCGAGATCGATCTCGCCGACGTCAAGGAGCCGATCGTCGCTTGCCCGAACGATCCCGACGACGTCAAGCTGCTGACCGAGGTGGCCGGCGCCAAGATCGACGAGGTGTTCATCGGCAGCTGCATGACCAACATCGGTCACTTCCGTGCCGCCGCCAAGGTGCTGGAGGGCAAGTCGGACATTCCGACCCGCCTGTGGATCGCGCCGCCGACCAAGATGGACGCCGCCATCCTCACCGAGGAAGGCTATTACGGCGTGCTGGGCAAGTCGGGCGCCCGGATGGAGCTGCCGGGTTGCAGCTTGTGCATGGGCAACCAGGCCCAGATCCGCAAGGGCTCGACCGCGATGTCGACCTCGACCCGCAACTTCCCCAACCGTCTGGGCATCGACACCAACGTCTATCTCGGCTCGGCCGAGCTGGCGGCGGTGTGCGCCCTGTTGGGCAAGATCCCGACCGTGGCCGAGTATCTGGGCCAGGTCGAGGTGGTCAACAAGAAGGCCGCCGACATCTACCGCTACATGAACTTCGACCAGATCCCGGCCTTCTCCGAGGTCGCCGACAAGGTCACGGTGTGATCTGCGGGTAAGACGTGTGAAACCAAGCGCCCCCGCCGGGAAACCGGCGGGGGCGTTTTCATGTGCGCCCAGCATGGGCGCACTCTTGCGGGTGCAAGTCCCGCCGTAAGCTGGTCACGGCGAACGAAGTGAAACGCAACTGCGGGAGGGTGAGCGACCGTGGGGAGGAAGCGTGGATCGAATCTGCGGGCCGATGAACAAGAACCGGATACAAGGCGCTGCCGACCAGGGCGAGCGGGCATGATTCCGCGAAGCTCTTGTGACCGAGGGGAAGCGGCGTCAATCCATCGCCCCAGAACATCCTTCAGGTACTGTCCGCCTTAATACGGATAGCATCGCCGGCTGTTGCGATACATATTTTGACTATGCCACCTCTGGATTCCCGATTCGCCAGCTTGGCGATCCAGTGTCGTCGGTATAACTCGGGTCCGGAGATGTGGAAGTTGCAATGTCAGATCGGGGCAACAAGCTGCCGGTGGCAGATTGCAGGCGTCAGCCCGATATTCAGCCCTGGGAAGATCATTCTTTTGCCATTTGCGCCCGCCCCGCCAAAACCTTGAACCCCGCCCCGCCTTATTGTAGTTTTCCCCGTGAAAGCCATAATAAGCGGCATCCCCATGGAAGGTTTCGGCACCTATCGCCTCGACGGCGCCCGGCTGTGCTACCGGCCGCCGGTGCCGCCGCCGCCCCGGTTGGAGGCGGTGTGGGATCCGCTTGAGCGGGCGTTGCGGGCGGTCAATGCCTTCGATGCCGCGCTGACGGCGTTTCCGGTCGCCAATGTCGCCGGCAAGCTGTTCGCCCGGCTCGACGCGGTGCATTCGTCGGGGGCCGAGGGCACCACCACGACCTTCAGCGATCTGCTCGGCTATCAGAGTTCGTCGCACCGCGCCCGCGATCCGGCCGACGCGGCGATTGTGGCGGGCTACGCCCTGGCCTTTGACGATCTGGCCGGCGCGGGCGGCGGCGATCCGCTGGAGGCCGCGCTGGCCATTCACCGCCGGCTGTTCGCCGGCGCCGACGCCTCGGCGGGGCAGTGGAAGACCCTGGCCAATGGCGTGTTCGACGCCGATCTCGGCGGCTTCTTCCACTACACCCGACCGGGCGACCTTGTCGATTCACTGGCCGAGTGGCGGGCATTCACCCTGGCGGCCGACGGCCCGGAACTGGTTCGCCAGGCCCTGGCCCATTGGATGTTCGAGCACATTCATCCCCTGGCCGACGGCAACGGCCGCGTCGGCCGCTTGCTGGTGCCGCTGCTGCTGCGCTGGAAGGGCGCCACCCGCCACGCTTGCGCCTTTTTCGGCGAGGCGGCCCACCACGACAAGGCGATCTATATCGACGCCTTGAAGCACGCTCGCCGTAGCGGCGACTTGGGGCCGTGGACGCGGGTGTTCCTGGCGATGGTCGCCGGCACCGCCGCCGGCAATCGCGACCGGCTCGACCGGCTCGGCGCTTTGCTGGCCGACTGGCGGCGGCGGACGGCCCGCGTTCGCGCCCACAGCGTCGTCCACCGGCTGGTGCCGTGGGTGCTGACAACGCCGAAATTCACCGTCACCGACGCCATGGCGGCCAGTGGTCAGAGCTTCGCGTCGGTCGCCGTGGCGGTGGATCGCCTGGGCGAGGCGGGAATCGTCGGCCAGGCGGATAGCGGCGCTCGGCATCGGCTGTTCGCCGCCCCGGAGGTGATCAGCCTGTTCGAGGCGAATTTCCCGCCGCCGCTCACCGATGGCGCAAAACCGCCCCCCAAGGGCTGAGAGCAAAACGAATGAAACGGGTGGCCAACGGATGGAAATCCGTTTTGCCCTCAGCCGGTTGGTCATCCCGATGACAGCGGGAAGAAAGGATCTCGCCCCCCGCTCAATACCGCTTCGGCACGTACATCTCGGCCGGAATCGGATGGCGGATATAGTCCGGGTTATGCACCCGCTCGGGCATGACCACGGTGGGGCGTTGGACCTCGCCGTATTCGATCTGCGACAAGAAATGGTCGATGCAGTTCAGCCGTGCCGTTTTTTTGTCCACCGCCTCGACCACCCACCACGGCGCTTCGGGAATGTGGGTCCGTTCCAGCATCGCCTCCTTGGCGATGGTGTATTGCTCCCAGCGGCGGCGGGATTCCAGGTCCATTGGGCTTAGCTTCCACTGCTTGATCGGGTCGGCGATGCGCATCTGGAAGCGGAGGTGCTGTTCGTCGTCGGTGATCGAAAACCAGTACTTGATCAGGATGATGCCCGAGCGCACCAGCATCCGCTCGAATTCCGGCACCGAGCGGAAGAATTCCTCGACGTCGGTGTCTTCGCAGAACCCCATCACCCGCTCGACCCCGGCGCGGTTGTACCAGCTGCGGTCGAACAGCACGATCTCGCCGGCGGCGGGCAGGTGCGAGACATAGCGCTGGAAGTACCACTGGGTCCGCTCCCGCTCGTTGGGGGCGGGCAGGGCGGCGACCCGGCAGACGCGCGGATTGAGCCGCTGGGTGATGCGCTTGATGACGCCGCCCTTGCCGGCGGCGTCGCGGCCCTCGAACAGCACGACGACCTTGAGTTTCTGGTCGACCACCCAATCTTGCAGTTTGACCAGTTCCCGCTGCAGCCGGAACAGTTCCTTGAAATAGCTGCGGCGCTCGGCGGTTTCCGCGCTTTGGCCCGCCTCGGGCATGGCATCAAGGAGTTGGGCCAGGCTGTGGTCGCCCTCGTCGTTGAGCACCATTTCGAACTCTTCGTCGAAATCGTCGATCTGTTCGGCGCGGACGCGCTTGGCATGAAGATCGGCGGAGTCGTTTTTGCGGGTCATGGCGTCCTCATGGGGTGGCGACGAAGCAGAGTACCCTGACGGAGCGATCGACTCGAATTTTTTCCCTCTGTGACCTCGTTCACAGCCAGCCCCTGGCCTTGGCGCTATGCTCCTCCCTACGACAGACCAGGGAGGGCGCCATGGCCACTTGCATCAGGACGGCGGTTCGCGAATCTCGGGAAGGCCCCACGAACGAACAGGGGATGCGAACCGCCGCCAGGGCCGGGACGCGCTGGATGCCGCTCATCATCGGCATCCTTGCGCTGGCCTCGGTGGCCCGACTGGTCGTCGTCGGCGAACTGCCGCCACTGGCGCCGGCCTGGCTGGCCGGCCTCGCCCCGATCGTCTTCGCCTCGACGATCTGGGTGCTGGAAAGCCGGGGGGTGCGGCTGGTGGGGGCGCATTATTCGGTGCGCCGCCGGCCAAGGGGGCTGCCGGGTCATTATCGCCGGCCCTAGGAAACCTTGACTCTTCGGCCCCTGATGTTAGGTTTTGGGGAGGGCCCGGCGGCGACGTCGTCGGGTGGTCTTCTCGCATTCACGCCGGCGGCGGTCAGGCCGCCCGACGACATTGGCAAAAAAGCTCTACGTCAAAACCTACGGCTGCCAGATGAACGTCTACGATTCCGCTCGGATGGCGGACGTCTTGGCGCCGCTTGGCTATGGCCCGGCCGATGACGCCGAGGGCGCCGACATGGTGGTGCTCAACACCTGCCACATCCGCGAAAGGGCGGCGGAAAAGGTGTTTTCCGAGTTGGGCCGCCTGCGCGAACTGAAGCTGCTCAAGGAGGCCGAGGGCGGTCGCTTCATCATCGCCGTGGCCGGCTGCGTCGCCCAGGCCGAGGGCGAGGAGATCCTGCGCCGCGCCCCCTTCGTCGACATCGTGCTGGGGCCGCAGACCTATCACCGCCTGCCCGAGATGGTGGCCAAGGCGGCCCGAGCCGGGGGCGTGGTCCTCGACACCGAATTCCCCGCCGAACCGAAATTCGATTTTCTGCCCGAGCTGCGTGCCGATGGCGCCACCGCCTTCGTCTCGGTGCAGGAGGGCTGCGACAAGTTCTGCAGCTTCTGCGTGGTGCCCTATACCCGCGGCTCGGAATATTCCCGCCCGGTGGCGGCGCTGGTGACCGAGGTGCGCAGCCTGGTTCGGCAAGGGGTGGTCGAGATCACTCTGCTGGGCCAGAACGTCAACGCCTATCACGGCGAGAGCGCCGATGGTGGCGAATGGAGCCTGGCGCGGCTGATCCGCCTGCTGGCCGAAATTGACGGGCTGGAGCGCATCCGCTACACCACCTCGCATCCCGGCGACATGGACGATGCCCTGATCGCCGTCCATGCCGAGGTGCCGCAGCTGATGCCGTTCCTGCATTTGCCGGTGCAATCGGGCTCGGACCGCATCCTCGACGCCATGAACCGCCGTCACGACCGCGCCTTCTACCTGCGCCTGGTCGACAAGCTGAAGACGGCGCGGCCGGATCTGGCCCTGTCCACCGACTTCATCGTCGGCTTTCCCGGCGAAAGCGATGCCGAATTCGCCGAGACCATGGATCTGGTCCGCCAGGTCGGCTTCGTGCAGACCTATTCGTTCAAATACAGCGCGCGGCCCGGTACTCCGGCGGCGGCCTTCCACACCCAGGTGCCCGAGCCGGTCAAGGAAGCCCGTCTGGCCGAGTTGCAGACGCTGCTCGGCGAGTACACCGCCGCTTTCAACCGCGCCTCGGTGGGGCGGGTGGTGCCGGTGCTGTTCGACCGTCCCGGCCGCCATCCCGGCCAGGCGATCGGCCGCTCGCCGGCGATGCAGCCGGTCCATGTCGAGAATGCCGCCGCCCTGATGGGGCGCATCGTGCCGGTGCGGATCGCCGCGGTGTATCCCAACAGCCTGGCGGGCGTGCTGATCCCCACTGGCGAGCCGATCGATGAGTGATCCCGCCCCTCCGCCGGAAGCGACGCTGCTGAGCGAGTTCTCCGACAACGCGCTGCTCCAGGTGCTGTTCGGCCCCCACAACGTCAATCTCGAGCGGATTGAGCGCCAGCTTGGGGTGGCGCTCAATCCGCGCGGCAATTCCATCGCCATTTCCGGCTCGACCGAATCCACCAGCGATGCCCGCCAGGTGCTGGAGGGGCTCTACGACCTGGCCCGACGCCAGGGCCATCTGGAAACCGCCGATGTCGACGCGGCGATGCGGATGACCCATCACCCCGCTCTGCCCGGCGACGACGTGGTGCTGCGCACCCGAAAGCGCCATATCGCCCCGCGCACCCCGGTCCAGGCCGACTACATCACGGCGATGAACCGTCACGATCTGGTGTTCGGGCTGGGGCCGGCCGGTACCGGCAAGACCTATCTGGCGGTGGCCAAGGCGGTGTCGATGATGATGAGCGGCGAAGTCGACCGCATTATCCTGTCGCGCCCGGCGGTTGAGGCCGGCGAGCGGCTGGGCTTCCTGCCCGGTGACCTCAAGGACAAGGTCGATCCTTATCTGCGGCCGCTCTACGACGCCCTCTATGACATGCTGCCCGGCGACCAGGTGGTCAAGAAGCTGACCTCGGGCGAGATCGAGGTGGCGCCGCTGGCCTTCATGCGCGGCCGCACCCTGGCCAATTCCTTCATCATCCTCGACGAGGCGCAGAACACCACCACCGTCCAGATGAAGATGTTCCTGACCCGCATGGGCGAGCATTCGCGCATGGTGGTAACCGGCGACCTGTCCCAGGTCGACCTGCCGCCGGGCCAGCGCTCGGGCCTCAAGGACGCCATCGACGTCGTCGGCGACATCGAGGGGGTGTCGTTCATCCGCTTCACCGACCGCGACGTGGTCCGCCACGGCTTGGTCACCCGCATTGTCCGCGCCTATGACCGGGTCGAGCGCGAGCGCAAGGAACGCACTGGCAACGAGGACGGAAGATGACGGACGCCGACATCGCCGTGCTGGTCGAGCACGCCGCCTGGACCGAAATCCTGCCTGAGGCCGAGGCGCTGAGTCGCCGCGCCGCCCAGGCCGCCCTCGACGCGATCGAGGCGGACGGCGAGCGTCCACTGGAAATTTCGCTGGTGCTGGCCGACGATTCCACCGTGCGCCGGCTCAATCGCGACTGGCGCGGCAAGGATGCCGCCACCAACGTGCTGTCCTTCGCCACCCAGGACGACGACAACGAGCCCGAGGTGGCCGAGGCGCCGCTGCTGCTCGGCGACGTGGTGCTGGCCTTCGAGACCTGCGCCGCCGAGGCGGCGGCCGAGGGCAAGAGCCTGGCCGACCACCTGTCCCATCTGGTGGTGCACGGCGTGTTGCATCTGCTCGGCTGGGACCACCAGGACGAAGACGAGGCGGCCGAAATGGAAGCGTTGGAAACCGACGTGCTGCGGGGAATCGGCGTCGCCGACCCCTATCAGCCCGACGACACCGTCGCCGAAGGAGGGCGATGCGGACCATGAACGATCCTGGCAGTAGCCCGCCCCGCGACAGCGGGGCAAGAATCGTGCAACCCCGCGACAGCGGGGCAAGAATCGTCGACATTGGGGCAATGAACGTCCAATCCCGCGATAGCGGGGCAGCCAAGGACAAGCCCCGATCCGCCCGGGTCAATGGCGACGACACCCTGATCGCCACCATGCGCGGCTGGCTGCGGCTGCTGCGGCGATCGCGCGGCAGCGATTCGGTGCGCGAGGCGCTGGAAGAGCTGATCGAGGATCGCGACGAGTCGGAAGTTCCGATCGACGACAACGAGCGCCTGCTGCTGGGCAACATCCTGCGGCTGCGCAATGTCGCCGCCGCCGACGTCATGGTGCCGCGCGCCGATATCGTCGCCGTCGAGGCCCGCACCGACCTCAAGGACTTGCTCGAACTGTTCACCCGCTGCGGCCATTCACGGCTGCCGGTTTATCGCAAGACCCTCGACGACGTGGTCGGCATGGTCCACATCAAGGACGTGGTCTCGGCGCAACAGGGTGCCGACCGCGCCTTCGCGCTGCAGCGGCTGGTGCGCCGGGTGCTGTTCGTGTCGCCGTCGATGCGGGCGCTCGACCTGTTGCTTGAGATGCGGCTGAAGCGCACCCATATGGCCCTGGTGGTCGACGAATATGGCGGCATCGACGGGCTGGCCACCATTGAGGACGTGGTGGAGCAGATCGTCGGCGAGATCGAGGACGAGCACGACCAGGGCGACGAGCCCGACATGGTGGTGCGCGCCGACGGGGTGATCGAGGCCGACGCGCGCACGCCGATCGAGGAATTCGAGCAATTGGTCGGGCCGCTGCTGTCCGAGGAGGAACGCGAGGACGTCGACACCCTGGGCGGCTTGGTGTTTTTCATCGCCGGCCGGGTGCCGTCGCGGGGCGAGCTGATCGCCCATCCCTCCGGGCTGGAATTCCAGGTGGTCGAGGCCGATCCGCGTCGGGTCAAGCGGCTGTGCGTCCGCCGTCCGGCGGCGTCGGCGACGGCGGATTCCCAATGACCGGGCGGCTGGCCGCCTCGCTGGCTGCGCTGTCCGGTTGGCGCCGTCGCGGCGCACTGTTTTCGCTGGGGGCGGTGGCGGCGCTGGCGTTGCCGCCGGTCGGCCTGATCCCGGTTCTGCTGCTGGCCATTCCCGCCCTGGTGCTGGTGTGGGACGCGTCCGCCACTCGGCCCGCCGCCTTCGGCGCCGGCTGGTGGTGGGGACTTGGCTTCTATACCGCCGGCTTTTACTGGATCGCCAACGCCCTCCTGATCGAGCCGGAGAAGTTCGGCTGGCTGGTTCCCTTCGCCACCCTGGGGCTGGGCGGCGTGGTCGCGGTTTTCTCCGGCCTGGCCACCTTGCTGGCGGCGCTGCCCGGGTGGCGCGGCCCCGGCCGGGTCGCCCTGCTGGCGGTGGCCTGGACCCTGACCGAATGGCTGCGCACCTTCGTCCTCACCGGCTTTCCCTGGAACCCGCTGGGGTCGGTGTGGGACCCGCTGCTGCCGGTGCTGCAATTCGGCGCGCTGGCTGGGGTGCATGGCTTGACCATGATGACCATGCTGGTCTTCGCGCTGCCGGTGGTGGCGATCGAATGCGGGCGCCGCCGCCGCTGGGCGGTGCTGGCGCTGGCGGCGGCGCTGCCGGTGGCCGCCTTCGCCGGCGGCTCGGTGCGGCTGGCGCTCGAGCCGACGAAATTGCTGCCCGGAGTGCAGCTGCGTCTGGTGCAGCCACGGGTGGCCCAGACCAACAAGTGGCGCTCCGACCAGGCGGAGCGCAATTTCGCCCTCGACATCGCGTTGTCGCGCCGGCCCGGCTTCGAGAATGTGAGCGCGGTGATTTGGCCCGAGACGGCGGCGCCATTCTTCCTCGACATCGATGGCGGCCATCGCGCCCAGGCCTTGGCGGCGGTGCCGCCCGGCGGCCTGCTGCTGGCCGGCGCGGCGCGCATCACCCCCCAGGGCGTCGAGCCGCTGCAAATCTGGAACAGCCTGCTGGCGATCGATGGCGAGGGCGGCATCGACGGAATCTACGACAAGGTCCATCTAGTGCCGTTCGGCGAATACGTGCCGTTCCGCGGCCTGCTGCCACTGGCCAAGATTACCCATGGCGGCATCGACTTCTCGGCCGGCCCGGGTCCGCGCACCCTGGTGCTGCCGGGGCTGCCGCCGGTCAGCCCGATCATCTGTTACGAGGCGATCTTCCCCGCCGCAATGGTCGGCGCCGACCAGCCCCGGCCGGGTTGGCTGCTCAACATCACCAATGATGGCTGGTTCGGCATCTCGGCCGGGCCGCACCAGCACCTCGCCGCCGCCCGCATGCGCGCCATCGAGGAGGGCCTGCCCTTGGCCCGCGCCGCCAATACCGGCATTTCGGCGGTGTTCGATGGATTGGGCCGCGAGATCGCCCGCCTTGACCTCGGCGAACAGGGCATCGTTGATGCCGGCCTGCCCGAGGCGACGGCGATTACGCCTTACGGTCGGTGGGGGAACCTGGCGCCACTATGCTTCGGCGCCTTTGCCCTCGCCTTTGGTTGGGTTTTCCGCCGAAAGCAGTAGAGAAACCCTGCAATCGGCCGGGGTAAGCGGGTTGACTTGCATACAACCCGGCCATATCGTGGCGACAGTTTGAAACGTTCCCTACTATCAACGTCTTAGTTGGATCTTTGCCAATGGCCAAAACTCCTACTACCCCGACGAAGGCGCCCGCTCGCAAGGGCAGCCGTGGTCGCACTCCTTCGGGCAAGCCCAATCCCATCGACGTCCATGTCGGCGCGCGTGTGCGTCTTCGCCGCACCCTGCTGGGCATGAGCCAAGAGAAGCTGGGCGACGCTCTGGGCCTAACCTTCCAGCAGGTTCAGAAGTACGAACGCGGCGCCAATCGTATCGGTTCGTCGCGCCTGTTCGACCTGTCGCGCGTGCTCGATGTGCCGGTCAGCTTCTTTTTTGACGACATGTCCGAGGACACCAAGTCGCAGTCCCCCAGCTTGCTGATGGGCGGCGGATTGGAAGAGCCGCAGCAGGCCTTCGAACACGATCCGCTGACCAAGCGCGAGACGCTGGAATTGGTGCGCGCCTATTACCGCATCACCGATTCCGCCGTGCGCAAGCGGGTGTACGAGTTGGCCAAGGCTTTGGCCGACGCGTCGGACGCGACCAAGTAGGACGATTTTGCGGCAGCTTCCGGGGGGCGCTGGCGGGTTGCCGTCGGCGCCCCGTCGCTTTGCCGGGCCGAGCTTTCGGTGACGGTGGGGCGCACGG
>Ga0316222_1005232_pt1 | contig 11232 bp, 17 predicted proteins | sample TBH18011metaG_FD_206008 | JGI IMG/M metagenome (GOLD analysis project Ga0316222, IMG submission 206008) | Freshwater microbial communities from Trout Bog Lake, Wisconsin, USA - TBH18011 | ecosystem: Environmental > Aquatic > Freshwater > Lake > Hypolimnion/Profundal zone | place: USA: Wisconsin... | reverse complement strand
CCTCTTCCAGGCCGCCCGTGCTCGCGCCAGGGGCTACCGCAACACCACAACCTTCGCGACAATGATCTACCTGATCGCGGCGCCGCTCGGCGACATCTTCAAATCCACTTGAGGCGTCGAAGAACCACATTTCTTCCTCCATCGGCAACCCCTGCCCATACCTGCAAGTGGTCTTTTGCGTATCCGCTGTCAAGCCTACCAAAGAAATGGTGTAGCCGTAGCAATCCTTGTCTCTTGCATCCGCTCGTGGGTTCCTCGGGCGGGGAGGCAGTGCGGGGAGGGCGGCCATGGCGAAATCTGTGCACCAGCGGTTCTGGTCGACGCACAAGGCCGTGAGCGTGCCGGATTGGCTGTATCCCATGCTGCGGTCGGTTCGCATCGACAGAGATGAAGAACGAGAACTATTCCGACGCTGGCGTGAGCTTGGCGATAAGTCGGCACTGGATAAAATAATCCTCAGCAACACGCCAGCCATGCTCCAGCTTGCATCGAAATACAGCGGGCACGGGATAGCCATCGAAGACCTTCTGAACGACGCAGTCATCGGGGCGATTGGGGCTGCGCAGACATTCGATGTCAGCCATGCCGACGGCGCTAGATTTCTGACGTTCGCGCTCTATAGCATGTGGGCGCAAATAGAAGGCGCGATTGGCGACCTGAAGGGCGCCGTCCGCTACACCCGCAGCTCCGCTGAATATGCCGCACTGTTCCGGAAGGGGACGAAGGCCGCACCGATCCAGATCGCCGTGAGTCTCGATGAGCCTGTGGATACGAGCGTCGAAGGCGGCGCATCCCGCGGCGACATGCTGGCGGACAGCGCCCCGAACCCTGAAGAAGCGGTCACCGCCAATGACGTGGGCACCCGGCGAAGCAAGCTGATCGCAGATTGCGTGAACGAACTGCCGGAGCGCCTGGCCACCATCATCCGCCGCCGCAAGCTGGCTGATGTGCCCGCGAGCCTCAGGGAACTATCGACCCAGCTTGGCGTGACCCGCGAGCGCGTCCGCCAATTGGAGGCGATGGCGATGACACAGCTCGAGGGCAAGCTCCGCTCTCGCGACGTCAACGAGAGCAGCGTTGACGTCTGGCTTGGCTGAGCTGGCCGCCACGGCTACCTCAAGTAGCAGGAGGCTGGCGGGGAGGGCGACATGGCTGGTGGGCTGAACGTATTCTTCGCCGGGCGCCCTGCTGTCGTCCCTGCCTTCATGTCGTCGATGGCCCACAACGACACGCTCGACAAGGCCACTGGTGACGCGCTGTTCCGCCGCTGGCAGGAGCAGGGCGATATCAAGGCCCGCGACGAGCTGGTGGCGAGCACGGTGCGCCTGGTGCTCATCGTTGCCGGGCATTTCGTGAGCGACGCCGTGCCTGCTGAAGACCTGCTCCAGGAAGGCGTCGCGGCGATTATCGCCAAGGGACACAAATACGACCCGAACAATGCAGGAAACGGGAAGTTCGGTTCCTATGTTGCGCTGCATGCACTGGCCGCCATCCGCCAATACGCTCGCGCAAACACCGATGCCGTGGTGCGCCCAAAGGAGTTCGCGGTCGACGCTGATGGCACGCGGATCTACCGCAGGACGGCCATCAGCCTGGATGCGCCGTTGGTGTCCGACGGAGGACCGATGACCATGCTCGACACCCTGGTCGACGAGGACCCGATCCCCGAGGAGGTTGTCGGCGACACCAACGCGGACGTGGCCCGGCGGCGCCTGGTCGCCGAGGCGCTGAGCGAGCTGACCGACCGTGAGCGCACCGTTATCGGCTTGCTGATGCAAGGCCGTAAATGCGTGGATGCAGCCCGAGTGATTGGCGTCTCGCGGGAGCGTGGTCGCCAAATCAAAGTCGCCGCCCACCGCAAGATTATCCGCTCGTTGGAGGCGCGGGGCATCACCGCCGAGACCGTCGGGAATCTGCTCTCATCTTGACGGCGGCAGGGAGTTCGCCGATTGTCGCCCCTTCGAATCAGCAAATTTGGGGGGAATTCCCGATGAACAAAGCCGACCTGGTCGATGCCATTGCTACCGCCACCGGATCCACGAAAGCCGATGCCGCCAAGGCCGTCGACGCCTTCGTTGGAGCCGTCTCGACCGCACTGGCCGCCGGCGACAAGGTGGCCGTGCCTGGCCTGGGTGTGTTCAGCGTCGCCGACCGCGCCGCGCGCGAGGGTCGCAATGTGAAGACCGGCGAGAAGATCCAGATCGCCGCAACCCGGGTGGCCAAATTCAAAGTCGGCGCCGAGCTGAAGCGCGCCGTCGCTGGCTAAAGGACGGCGGAAAGCTGCGCCAACTGATGGCGCAGCGCCTGCTCGGCCGCATGCGGACTCCTGATTGCTGCGGCGCTCACGGAGATGAACTCCTGGGCGGCCGCGCAGACGGCGGCCATCATGGCTTCGTCCAGCGGCGGCAGCGTGGCCATCAGAACCTTGTGCAGGCGAGCGGCCTCGGCGCGGAGGTCGGCTGGCCCGTACTTGCTGGCCTGAAACAGATCGTCGGCAACGTCCTCGGCTTCGATCATGGTGGGGTCTCCGTGAGAGCCAGGAAGGTAGCTGACAGATAATCCGTTGTCAATACGAATGGCCGCGTGCTGGTGCGCTCGGCCTTGCTCGTCGGTGAGATGGTGCCGTGGCCTGCGGCCACTGGCTGGCGAAGCCGCGCAGCGGCGGCATGGCTCATCACCCACAGAGCCGAGTAGGGCGGCAAGCCTTAATATAGCGCCGCGTCCCGCCATTCCTCGTAGCCCAGCGCCAGGGCGGCGGCGGGCAGTTCGGAGAGCCAGCCGACCGGGGTGGTGGCGGCGCGGACGGCGGCGACCTGGTCAGCGAATTCATGTGGGTTGGCGGTGAGCTTCGGCCACCAGTCCTTGTAGTCGACGGCCAGGGCTATCTTCGCCGCCTCTGGTGACGGCGCCAGGCGCTCGATCGCCTCCACCAGGTGCTCGTCGATTCGTGTGGCCTTCGACCACTCCGTCTTCCCTAGGTCCTCGGAGACCGCATGGGCCTCCGCTGAGTTCTTGACGACGCGGTGTAGCTCCTTGCCCAGGGCCTCAAGCGATAGATGGGCATCAGACGCGGCCTTGAACTTCTTCCGGGCCGACGGCAAGGTCAGCGTGCCGCCGGTGCGATGCGCGGCGGCGACATCGTCCCTGGAGTCCGCTTGCGCGTTGGCCTCTGCGGCGGCAAGCAGCGCGGTGACGGCCAGCGCCAGGGACGACACTACGCTCGCAGCGACGGCCTTCACGATGGTGCTGGCTCGAGGTGATGGCTTGGCGACCAGCGCCCGGCAGAAAACCAAGTCTACCAGCACCCGCGGCGCCATCAGCCTGGCCACTTGAACCGGCTCGGCGTAATCGAGCACCCCCACCACGAGCGGGCCTTCCGGATTGGCCACGTCGAACGTCGCCCGCAGCTTGTCGCCCAAAGCCAGCTCCGTGGCCGCCGAGGGCGAGAACGCGGTGATCAGGTGCTGGTTGGCGCAATCAAAGAAGGCGACCAGGCCGCCGTCGGGTAGAGAGCGGGCAAGGTAAGGGGTGCCGTCGATGCGGATCTTGGTTGGCTCTGTCATGGGACGAGCATAGCACCGGGGCGGTCGACCGTCACTCCTGGTCGTCCGGCTGACCAGCGGCGGAGATCGACCAGAGCCACAGCATCACCGATAACGCTGCCAGCACCCACGTGTAACCGCTGAGCGATGCGCCCTGGCTCACCGCCTTCCAAAGCTCCCAAGCCGTGGTCGCCGCCTCCAGGACAGCGCAGGCCTTCAGCGACCGCACCAGTGGCCTACCGATGAGCGCGCCCATGGTCAGCGTGACCAGCCAGACCGCCGCTGGCCCAAGGTCTGACGCGAATTCTGACCAGCCCGGCGACGCGAACCACGGAGCCGACAGCCGTCCGAGAAGTGACGACGCCGGGATGCTGAGCGCCAACGGCACCGCCCACCACAACAGCCACTGGCCAGCGCGCAGCACACCTTCGACGGCGGCAATGGCACCGTCCGCCACCACGCCCGCCGCTGAACTTGGCACATCAAGAGCGCCTTGGGCCAGGCCGATCACCGCCGCGTGGGCTGCCTGCCACCGTGACGTAACGACACCCATCCAGCGCCCAACGACGGCAGCCCAGTGGTCGTGCTGGCCAAGGCTGTAGATGTCGGCCTTCAGGCGCCTGTTGAACTCGGCCGCGTGCTCGGGCTTCATGCTCGCCATCGCTGCAGGGGGCAACGCCATCCGCTTCGCAATTGGCAAAGACAGCAGGCGCGCCAATGCCGCCTCGCTGGCGCGGTGATAGCGGCGGCGGCTCTCGTCGACCAGCGTATCCAAGTCCTGATTGCGCATGCATGCCTCCCCTACCACGAGGTGATCGCGCATTTGGCTGGCGGCAACCTTGTTCGCGAGAATCGCTGGCCCTATTTCCGTTGAGCAACAGGGGGAGGCGACCATGGGCTTTATCGATCGGCTGTTCGGCGGCAAGCTGGCCGAGAAAATCCGCGTCGCCCACCAGGCCGCGCTGGCCAAGGAGGCGGCGAAGCAGGCGGCGGCTGAACAGCGCGCCCGTGACATGCAACGCGTGGTGCCGAAGCTACCCTCCACCTTCCGCGCCGACCTGCTCGACGCGGCCAACATGCTGCTCGACGACGGCCAGGCCATCCGCCGCATCGACATCGATCGGCTGGCCGGAAGCCGGGAGCTGGCCAGACTGGCCTCCGAGGCAACGCTTCCATGCATGCCCGACCGCGCCCGCCTGGCTGCGCTCACCGAGCGCCTTCGGAAAATGGAGCCGGACGCAGACGACGTCGCCGAGCGGGCCGTGTTCGTCGACGACGCCATGATGGCGCTGGGCGCCGGTGCGGTACTGTCCACGCGTCGCTCGGGCGCGCTGTCGCCCGACGTGCTCTGGTTCTGGGCGCTCCTGGTGACCCTGGACGAGCGCCTGCAAGGCCCCGTGACCGCGCCCGTGCTTCCCGCCGTGAACAGTCCTGAGGCGCAGGAGGCCGAACTCAAGCGCCTCAGGAGCATCATTGCGGTCTCCGGTCGGCGGGACGATTCCAAGACGGTTCGGCGGCTGGCGAGTTGGGCTTCGAAGCTCGACCAGACCACCATCAAGGCAATCAGCGCCGAGCTTTGGCGACTCGCCGAGCACCGCGCCGTTCAACTGCTGTCGTTCCTGCCCTTGCTCCAAACGGCGCGGGCGGACACCTCCAAGGGAAACCACAAGGAGGAAGTCCAATGCGAAAACTGAACGCCACCGCCCTGGCCGCGGCCGTCGCCCTGTGCGCCACCGCCGCCATCGCCGCCGAGCCGCTCACCTACGGCCAGGCCCCGCATGCCCAGGAGCACCGCCTCGCCGAACTGCGGGCGATCGACCAGCGCCTCTCCATCGCGCACGCTCGGCGTGAGCAGGCGGAAGCTCGGCTGCTCGCGCTTCACGCCGAGCACCAGCGGCTGGAGGCTGAGGTGGCGCAGCTCACCAGAGACGAGGGGGCGCTGATCCAGGCCAAGCGCGCCCTAGAAGGCCGGTACTGACGACGGATCATCGAATTCGGGTGGTGAGGGGCGGCTTCCGGGGTAATATCGGCGCCGCCTTCGCCATGTCCGAGGAACCGATGCCCAATTTGAACGCCATCCGCCGACAAATCGAGGCGAATATCCAAAAATTTGGCTGGGCCGTTCAGGGCGTGCTTCCGGACGATGACACCCCCAGTTACTCGTACACCATCGGGCTGACGGAGACCTTCGGGCATCCCGAACTCCTCATGATGGGCTTCTCCCCCGACCTGATGATGCAGTTGCTCAACCTCGTCGGCGACCTAGTGAAAGGCGGCGAACGGTTCGGCGACTGGTCGGCCAGCGACGTCGTTGTGCGCGACTTCTCGGTCATCCTCCGCCTGGTTCCTCACGCCGTCGCCGAGCAATGGGCCCGGGCGGCGTCTGAGCGGTATCGGCGGCAGGGCAAGCCGTGGTCGCTCCTCCAGGTCTTCCTGCCAGATCAAGCTGGCCTGTTCCCGTGGCAGCTGGCCTCAATGCCGGACACCCGCTCCTGATGTCCGGCACGCCCAGCTACAGCCTGCAAAGCCGCATCGACCGCACCGTCGACCACTCACGGCGGCCGTTTCCGATGCAGGCCGTCCAGGGTGCCATCCTCCGCAAGATGGCGGGGTACCGCTGCCGCCGCCGCACACCTCTGTCGCGCGCGGAGCTCGCGCGATGGCTGGCCGCAACCCCGCCGGCGGCGGTGACCATGGCGCTGGCGGATCTGGTGGAGGGCGGCCGGGTGAGGGCGATCAGCGGCGGCTACGAGTTGGCTAGCTGGGTGGTCGAGTTGCGCCGGGCCGACGGCTCACTGGTGGATCGCGTTCACTGCGACGACATCGAGCAGGCCCGCTGCGAGCTGGCCGACGTCGAGCGGGGCATGGAGCAAGGCGAGACAGCGGTGGTCAGAAATGTCCGCCATGCCGACCTCGTGGAGGTGGTGGCCGCCTAACTGGGCTTGCCGCCGTCTGCGGTGCCGTGCAGGGCCAGCCAGGTGCCGTTGTTCTCGTCGAACACGAAGCGATTGACGGCGGCCAAGGTCACCATGTGGCAGATCAGGTTCTCGCGGGTTCCCGGTGCCATCCGCGTCCAAAGCTCCTCGGACAGCCCTGCGGGCAACATGGCGGCCAGCCTGGCGTCTGTGTCGGCGACCAGCACCTCGATCAGATGCGAATCGTCCAGCGGCAGCGCTTTGCGAACGGTTTCGATCAGGTCGCGGGGCAATTCGATTTCGTTGCCGAAAAGCCTGAAGGTCAGCTCTTTAGGCGGCTCGACGGTTGTTTTCGGGAACACCCAGCGCACAAGGGCCAGAATTCCGGCGATATCGCGTTCGGCTTCCTCTTGGCTGGCCCGCGCATGGCTGGCGGGGGCTCCGATGGTGACACCATCGACCCAGACGACATCGCCAACCCAGCGGTCGCCATGAGGCTTCACGACGACGAAGAGGATGTTCCGCCAGGTTGTCAGATGGTGCGTCTGCTTGATGCTGTTGGTGACCGCATCGTAGCTGCCCCGCTCAGCGAAATCTGGCCCGAATCCGTGCTTCTTCAGCAGACTGTCGAGCTTCTTCTCGAGCGCATTGAAGGCCGCAGCGGGCAGTTTGCGGCCAAGATGGCGGGGCGGTGGCGTGCTGAACGGTGACATGTCCCGAGAGTGCCGGGGCTGGTGGCTGACGTCAATAGGGGCGCCCGCTCAAACTCCGGGCGCCGAGATCTTCAGCGACGGCCAGTGCGTCTTGGCCGCCAGCTCAGCCTTGGCCAACGCCGCCGCGCTCTCGGCCAGCGACTGGCCCACGCCCTTAGCCAGCGTGTAGTCGACCACATCCGTCATTGGCGCCTTGAATGCGGCGAGAACGGCGTGGCGACGGCGCATGGCTAGCAAATCGGCGAGTATGACGGTCTTGTCTTCGGTCATGATTTCCCCCGAATTCCATTGTTGGAATCGCAGATAGCGACCTGTCTAGCCGAATTCAACAGCTGTCAACAGATTACAAGAAGTCATGACTAGCCATGGGGAACGGTCTCGAGAGTCTTGATCCGCTCCAGCTTGGTAGCTATCTTGAATTCCAGATAGTGAGCGATGCGCTCAAAATTTTGGCCCCCCACGGGTACGAACCGCAGGGGGCCGGAAGAGATGCGGAACTTTCTGTCGAACGTTCGTCTGACAACCAAGAAAGACGAACCGAAGTGCAACGTTACCGAGCAAGGAAAAACCATTGCCATCGCGACATCCCGCAACGCCCAAGATAGGGCACCCCGAAGTTTTGTGCAAGCCTTCTGTGGCCTTGCTTGCGCATTGGGATGGCGCTGCCTTCTCGCGGGCGTACGACCATGCGCGAGTCGAGAATTCCGCCAAGCGGGCCGAGGAGGCTCGCCGCCGCCATTCTTCCAGAAATTCCAGCGGTGTAGTCGATAGCGTCATGGCCGTCCTCGCCGAGGAGCGCGCGCTGAACGAGGCTGATCGGATCGCCCGCCTGTTCAGAGTCGGCTTCGAGTTCGATGGTGGGACCGTCACCGATGGCGACGCACAATATGAGATTCCTGCGTTCGACATCAAAGGGCTGGCCAGCACCCAGGATCCGATGCTCAGGCTGTTCGTGACCAAGACGCCGCGCCGCACGCGTCTGAGGACCGGCGAGTTCTCGAGCCGGCGGATGAAGACGTCGGATCCGAAGGTGTTGGCGCTGGTCAACCCGCTCATCGAGCTGAACACGAATTCGATGAATGGAGTTTTCGGCGTGAAGATTGCTGGCATCTTCGATAACTGGGGCGCACTGCGCCTCGCCATCCTGGGATGCGGCGTCCAGTTGCCCGATTTGGCCACCGTGCATGTCGATGAGAATTGCCGCCTGGTCGATCCGAACCTGTTTTGGATCCTTGAGAACTCGGTGCCGACCAAAGGCAAGAATGTGAGCCGCAAGGCAGTGCAGGCGTTCCGGGCCACCCATCGGTCACTGGTGTTCGCGCTGAAGGGAATCGGGGCGCAGACCGCCAGCCTTGCGCCGGGCGCCGCCTTCAAGAACCCGCTGTCGCACACGTTCGCGACGATTGTGATGAATCCTGAGCCGTACCAGATGTCGCCCAGCTGCGCTGAATATCCGCGGGCCGACCTGACCGTCGGATTGCCGCGCGACGTCACCAACGAGCAACTCTATGGTGTCGGCGCGTCCGCGAAGACGGCGACGACATTCCGCGACAAGGTGAGGGTGTTCGCCTGCGAGGAAGTCGTTCGCTGGTTCGCGGCAGGTGAGCGGGAGCAGTTCGTGACGGTCGTCCGCAATCACGCCACCGAGATCGCCGCCTCCAACGGCGTCGACATCATCGAGGCGCTGCGGATCGCCACGGGGACGTGCGGCTGGGTGTGGCGGAACCATCGACCGGAGCGCGTCAGTCGCCGCCTGAGGCAACGGGGGCCATGCGCCGAGCAGACCATTCATGTCGCCTGCTTGGCCGAGCGCCAGGGGATCGGCGGACGGTATTCGTCGAAGGTGATCCACGACGCCAACGTTGAGAAAATGGTCTCCGTCTGGATGGACTTCTTCGACCAGCCCGGGTTGGAGAATCTGCGGTGGGCGTCGCCGTCGACCAAGACGCTGGCCGCCGGCTCGGGGTTGTCAGTCCGAACGGCGCAACGGCGGTTCGATGAGGTTCGAAAAATCGCCTTGGAGCGCATGGAAGCCGCGCGTTTGCTCGACGACAAGCAGTGCGCTGATATACAGACCTCTTCCGCCGGGAATGCCGAAATCCCTGCGGACATCATCCAATTTGCTCCGCCTCCACCTCCCCAGAGCCTGCATCCTCCCCGACAACCCGTCGGCTCTGAGGATGAACAGGGTGATCGTGGGGACTTTCAGGCAGCAGCGTAGGTGGCGAGGACGAAGCTCGCCTGCTGGATCCCAACTTGCTGCTCATCCATGGATCACTGGAAGCTTCCACCGGGTTGCTGTCGCCTTGCTGCGCTTGCTGGAACTCGGCTCCTGGGGCTGGTGCATCTCCATGGCGCTGCGCGCCGCATCGGCAGGTGATGAGCGGCCGCTGGGTTTGACCGGATGCCTGCTGCTCCTGCTGATTGGGGACAATGCGTTGCCGATGAGCTGCGCCCAGCTCATCGGCAAAGGGGTGTCGGCGGTCGGCCAACAGGTGTCGCCGTTGAGCAGGTGCAGCTCGTTGACCGGGATATCGCTGGCGTCGTGCCTGCTGTCGAGCTACGCCTCAGTCGTCGGCCAGCGCCAGGCTCGGCTACGGGGATATCGCGGAGTCCGTGTCGTCGACCAGGCTGGCTTCGCCGCCGGCGGCCAGCGGGTGACCATGGATGGCAGTCCGTCGCCGCCGGTCCGCAGTCGTCGGCTTTAGGTGCCGCCGCTGAGCAGGCACAGCTCGGCCACGGTTTGTCGCAGGATCCGTGACGCCGCCCCGGCTGACTCCGCCGCCCCTGTGACCGCAGAACAGCAGAAGGCCCACCACGCCATCGGCAGGTGGGCCAGAATCCGATGGAGGCTCGTTGCCGTCAGCCTACTGTCGCCAGGATGGCCGACTGAGACCGGAGAACTGCCGCCGCCTCGCGGGCATCGAGGCTACCATCGAGCAGTGCCTCAGCGGTCGACAGCGCCAGGCCGTGGGCGACATCGAGGATCCGCAGGTGGTGGCCCCGGCTGACGGCGGTGATGGCCGCCAGCCGCTGGTGATGCCGCCAGGCCGCGTTGTCCTGCAACATGGTGGCGACCTCATCGTAGACCGGGCACATGATCAGGCCACCCGGCAGAACTGGCACATCATGTCGCCAGCCATCCGCTTCACAGCGTCGAGCAGGTCCATGAGGTGGACGATGACCTGCTGCACCACCTGCTCCTTGCCTGGGGCGGCCAGTCCGGCGACATTGGTGAGCTTCGCCGCCGCCTTGATGGCGGGCCTGGCGATGTCCAGCGTCCCCAGGATGAGCCGTCCCTGGAGGCGGCTGTCCTGCGATGGCTCGCCGGTCATCCACCAGGCACAGAGCGCCTTGTGCAACAGATCCAGCCGAAGAGCGACAATGAGCGACGCCATGTCGACGTCGTCCTGCTCCAGCTGCCACAGCTCGGCCGACGCTTCCAGTTTCAGCCGCAGCACTTCGAGTTCGCGTATGATGTCCGCCATGATGGTCTCCCCTGAGTTCCCGCACTTGCCAGGCGACCCCAGGAGGCCGCCGAGGAAGGGCAGGTGGGCGGCCGTCTCAGGGCCGCCCGGGTGCCAAAGAATCAGTTCCAGCGGGCGTCCTCGCGATCTTCGCGATCGAGCTTGCGCTGTTCCTTGTGCCAGCGGTTGTAGTCGTGCTTGCCCTTTTCCCTGCGGTGGGCGTTGAGGCAGTCCAGGGCGGCGCGGGTGGCGATAGCGTCGCTGCGGACGCGGGCATCGTGGGCGGTCTGATTGTCACGCATGGTCTCTTTCCTTGATTTCGGGCGACCCATCGTCGCCTCCATACAAGGCAAGTATGACAACGGACTTCTGAAAACAAGGGTAGAGCCAAAGAAAAGCAAGGCTATCTCGCCCCGCATTCAGCATGCGAGCTGGCGCCATCCGTTGTCCACATTATCGAAGGAGCGGACGTGGCGATGCAGGCGGGCTCCGTCTCCGCTGCCGATGGTCGACGTCAGGTGGTCAGGCGGTCGGAAGCTGAGCCAGCAGGCCATCGAGTTCGGCCCTGATGTCGGCGGTGGTCATGCCGCGCTGG
>Ga0316222_1005229_pt1 | contig 11233 bp, 8 predicted proteins | sample TBH18011metaG_FD_206008 | JGI IMG/M metagenome (GOLD analysis project Ga0316222, IMG submission 206008) | Freshwater microbial communities from Trout Bog Lake, Wisconsin, USA - TBH18011 | ecosystem: Environmental > Aquatic > Freshwater > Lake > Hypolimnion/Profundal zone | place: USA: Wisconsin... | reverse complement strand
TTTGGCTTTGTAAAATCAAAAGCCGGTTCATTATTTGCTGCATACATCGTTGCTCCACCTTCTGAAGTATGGCTATGTTGCAAAACTGGTTTTTTTTCTGTTGAATTGTTCCAGCTCCAAATTGAAATAATATCACCTCGTGATAAGGAATTATTAATAGTATTCCAGTCAAAAGGAGGTTGGAATACAATTGAGTTCCATTGATTAATTAATGCATCCAAACCGGCACCTGTTGGATCTGATCCGTTACCAGATCCATTATAGGCATGAATCGTTGACCCCCAACAATTCCACGTATTTTCCATTGCAATAGTTGCCCCAAAGGCTGTGAACTCCCAGCTAGTAGTTTCAGCAGAACTACCACATGAAATTCCAGTTCCAAAATTCTCATGGTCGCGCGCAAGGTGGTCTTGATATATTTTCACCTGCCGCTGGTCGTTGGTGCATGATAGAACATTTGTCCCAATCGTCGCATTCAGTGTCAATGTTCCTTGCCCTGCTGTCATGGGGGGATTATGGGTTGGTGATGCCGTAGTATCACCAGATAATGTTCCAGCCGCTGCGTCCAATGTCCACTGATAGCCTGCGGGTGGAGTTGGATTAACATTGCCACTAATATCTAGTGAATACTTGCCAGGTGAGTTACTGGCGACTCCTTGGAAATCAAAATGGTAGCACGGCGTGGTCAGCCACGCACTTATCGGGTTTGTTTTGTCTAATGAGCCGATGGGTTTTGTAATGCCAACAGTAACCGGTGACACCGTCACCGTAAAACTGCTGGTTCCGCTTGCAGCATTTAAAGGACTTCCCAAAGGATTGGTATTACAATCGTAGCCCTGATAGGCAACGTCGAATTCTATCGTGACATTATTATTCCCCACAGCGCCGCAGCCTGGAATCCATGCCCACAGTGTGGACAGATTACTGTTGGTGCCAGACCCATTCGTGGGCGAACACGAACCTGAGCCTGCCAGAATTGAACAAGTCCAGCTATAGTTTGTAACAATTATTTCACAATTCGTGCTTGATGGGTTGGCAATAGTGGCAGAAACTACGTTGGTAACGGGTATCTGGGAATAAGTTGGGTTTGGACTCTGAGTCCCAGGCGTGACTGAAACAGAGCCGGGCACATCGTCCGCATGCACTTGGCACAACATCACGGTTAAAAGCGCTCCCAATAGGATTGATTTCATACGATGTTTTTCCATTTTTGTTCTTTTTCGAAAAACCCTAGAATTGAGAATTGTTCTCTTGTATTAACAGAGGTGGACATTGTCAACATAAATTATTTTATTTCTTGATTGGCGGAAGCTGTCCCGTCCGGCCAAGGTAGGCTTTTTGCACGGTTCCCCAAAAATTCGTCCGGTCGTCCGCCGTCCACCACGGCATCTTCCAGCGCCAGTTTGCCAGCAGCGGTTCGGGGGCGTGTTCGGTCAACGCCGCCCGATAGGCCAGCAGGCGGTATTCATTCTGCATTTCAACGCCTTGTTTCATGGTAATCGCATCATCCAGCGCCGTCCACAGGTCGCGCGCGCCAAGCAGATCCGGCGGTTCGCCTTTGGCATCCACCGGCGGCACGGCGGGCGGCTTATACCAGACGTGCTCCATCCAAGGCAGCCAGGAATCATCCGCCGGCGGGAAGCCGGGTCCCATCAGGCGGTCCACGAAAACACCCTCGCACATGGTGTTAAAACTATAGTTCCGGCCAATCCTGAGATGGTATTGGGCGGGGCCGGTGACAATGAAGCACTGGTATTCGCCGCCCCAGAACTTTTGCACCCGGCTGCGGGCCAGGGTCGGCTGGTTTTCCCATTCAGCCGGGACATTGGTGTAGGATTTCAGTTCCAACAAATAATCGCGGGTTTCCGTCGAACCATGATGGCCATTATAATTCACAAAATAAAAGGCCAGCCGGAACACGCCCTCCGGCACGCCCACTTGCACCCAAATGTCCGGCCCTTGATAAGTCGGGGAATAAGATTCTCCATGATCGTCCCATTCAGTGACCCGACGGTTACCTATGACCGGACTATAAAGGGCGCGTGGATCAGTAGTAGTAAGCCAATCCCCGCCCGCCCAATAGCGCAGACTGTCCCCGCCGTCATGATGCGGCCCCATGTGGGGACTGATGTTTATATGCCAGCCCCAGCCGGCATAGTGGTCAAGCGGAGCCGCCATGGCGCTCAAGACTGCATGTTGCCGGCCATAACGTCCTGTCCAATCGCCTTGCGTCTTCCAATCTTGTCCAAGATAGACGGCATTGGTCTGGTCGGAACAAAGGGCATTGGTTTGATTAAAAGGCAGGTTTTGAACCGTATCCAGCATCGCAGCGAGTTCGTCAGCCGTAGGCGGCTTGGCCGGGGATGGAAACACTGCCAGTATTCTTTTCACGTTAGTATGAACTTTACCCTGTTCTGGATTGTTGGTGGAGGGATCAGGCATCGTCAAGCCGCCGCCATAAGTGCCGACATATCCCCTGAAATCCTCACCCGGCAGTATTGCGGTCACATAATTTTCATGCAGCCAGCCGCCCTTCCATGAATCGTGGAACAGCATCTTGTCGGCCTTGGAATTCAACACCGCGTAGCCCTGCGCCCGAAATCCCAGCCAGAGGTTCGTGTGTTTGTCTTCCGCCAGACAGGTAATGTAATCTTCCGGCAGCAACAGAGTGCCCGAATTCTCATTTGTCGGCGCTTGCCAGTCTTTTGGCAGACGATCACCAATGAGTTCGCGAAACTTGGCGGCATATTCCTCGCCACGAATGAATTGCCAGTCGTTTCCGCTGTTGGTGCTGACCGCCAGCCCCGCCGTGGTGGCCGCGTAGATTTTTTGATCACGGGTCACCAGCAGATCGTTGATAAGGCCACCCGGCAGGCCGCTTCCAAACGACGTGCCCGGCAGATGATCCGGTCCCGGAATCACCCGCCATTGTTTGTAACCGTCAGCCGCCGAACCAATGGCTATGCCATCGCATTGCGTGCCTACAAAAAGGTTTCCCTTCGCATCAAAAGCCAGACCATTGGCTTGATCGCTGGGCAGGCCGTCGGCGCGCGTGTAATTCCGCCAGGCATCGGCTTTGGGGGAATAGCGGGTCAGCCCGGCGCTGGTCGCCATCCAAACGTCGCCGTCCGTCGGACAGACGGCGATCCGAAAAATTCGTTCGCCGATTGGGCCGTCAAAGATGTCGTAGTTCTTCCAATGTTCACCATTAAACACCGCCACGCCGTGGTTGAGTTCGCCCACCCAGATGCGTCCCTGCTGGTCGCAGGCAATCGAATAGGCGTCATTGTCACCCAGGCCGTTGGTGGTGGTGAATTGAGACCATTGGCTGTCCGGGGCGGCCTCTGGATTGCAGCGGAACACCCCGTCATCCTCCGTTCCAACCCACATGTTTCCCCGCAGGTCGCGCGTCAGGGAGACTATCTCGGAATTAGGCGGCGGCATGAACGGTGGGCGGACCGGTTTGGGCTTGAGTGAAGCTTTGGCCTCCACTTGCGCCGCGTTGGCTGCCAGTGTCCGCAGGGCCGCAATGTGCCGCAAATGGGAGGCGCGAACGGCGCAGAAAATAAAAAACATCGCCACGCTGCCTAACCCAACCCAGCGCCGCACCCGCTTGAAGTCTGGTTTCATCCGGTTACGCAAGGCCAGGTTACAACCTTGCTTTACTTTTGTATGCTGTATAATCGATTGGAAAATTGGAGGGCGCAATCGTAGCCTGCGTAGTTCGCCAGCAACATTTTAATTTCTGCGTCTGCTGCTGGTTGGCTCGAATAAGCAGACACCAACATATTTATCGCGCGATCCCAGTGACGACGATATTCAGCCTCTAATGCCTGATATAAGTTCCAAAGTTCACCATCAGCTTTAAGGGCAGCACGACAGGCCACCAACTGTTGACGGTCTGCTTGATCAGTTATTTCACCTGGGTCGAGAACATACTCATTAAGCGAAACCGGCGTTAAACTGATGTTAGTTTCCACGGATGTTTGTCGCAAACCAACTTCTAATAATACCAAATTAGTAAATATAGTAGATGCCATGTTGGAACGAATTGTTATCCAATCAGCATTATTAGTGTTATACAGTGGATGGGTATCAAATACAGCTTGTAAAGCGGTTCTTATTTGTTGAGGGGAAGCGGTTTGAGCGATGATTTCATTTAGCTGGATAGCCAGATGTTGATAATTTGTGGTTGACTCTGCGCCCTCTGCTGGGACGGGTGTAATCGGGAAATCCCCCGCTTTTAATAATGTTGCGTCAACCGTTGCGGCTAACAAAATTGCAAGTAAAGTAGATGTGTTCATGAGATTGTGATTTTGTTCAGTTACCACTTTACCGTTGTGTCGGAAATATTAAAAGGCGTGGAATTCATTCTATTCTTACTTTTGGTGCAGACACCTGAAGCGGTAGCGTCTGCCGAAGAAGTAAGCGTAGCAAAATAGTAACCATCATTCGTTGTGCCTAACGCGCGATAATTCCAAGGAATCGGACAGCTCACTGTTCCGGGTCCTGGACCAGATGTGGGTTTGGCAAATGTGTAAGTATAATCAACTCTAGTGTTCAGATAGTTGTTTTGTCCAGGCGTTAACCATCCTCCTCCACTTTGTTCCGACCAAGTCGGATGTATATGACCATTCTGCCATAAAAAGCAACCGTCAGCGGTGTAGGTGGCGTGCAGTTCACTGATCTGAATGTTGTAGAAAGAAACATTTGTATCCAAAATGATGCATTGAGCGTGAAATCCAGCATCAATCCAGCCCTGTGTATGCTTTTCTCCTAATTTTACAAACCCAACTCCTGACGGTGCTACTACAGTAAAGGTCTTTGTCCATGAGCATGAACAATCAGATGCAGTGGCAGTAATCGTGCAAGTCTGACCGGTATCTGGGGCTATAAAATCGGCACTGTTTCCACTGCCGTTTAGAGTTCCGCCTCCAGAAAGTGTCCATGCCACTGTTCCAGATGGTGACGGAGTCAGGAGGAGAATAACTTCTTCACAGACACCGATAGTTAATCTCGCTAGATTTGTCGGCGTAGTTGCAAGACATTGACTGGTTATCTGAATCACCGTCGCCGTGAAATTAGTGCTGTTCGTAAGGGTGGTGGTATAGTAGCCGTTGCAATTTGTGCCACCGGTGCCATCCGGCGGCGAACACGTCCCGCCGCCGGAATTAGTCCACGACCAGACTTGATTCGTGATCGTCAGTTCGCAATTCGTGCCGGATAGATTGGTCACCCCGGCGCTGATGACCACGGCAGGCGTGGTTCCAAAACAAACGGGGCTTAAACTGCCCAATGTGAACCCAGTAAGAGCCACCTCATCCGCCCGCGCCACCCCGGTCGGCCAAACCAGCAGCAGGGTTCCCAATAGCAATGCGATAAACGGTTTCCTGATTTTCATATTTGTTTGTCAATTCCTGCCATGATCTGTTTCCCCGGATGAAACTTGGGAGCTTGTTTGAGTCTCGATAAGCCCGGCCTTTAGTCAAGTCTTTTTATCGGCAAAAAAATCCTTATTCCAAATCCCCGGTCAGGATGAATTTTGCCATCGTCTTGCAGCGTTCCTGATACAAGTCCGCCTTGGGGGCGGCGCGGACAATGTCCTCATCAAACAGCAGCCGGGCGGTAAGCAGCTTCTGGCAGGCGGCCTGCACAAAGCGTTCGGCCTTCAGCGCATAGACCAGGTCCCGGTTTGAACCGCCAAAAACCAGAACCTGCGGCATGATGGGCGACAGGGTTTGGAACTGCGGAAATTCTGAAGGCTGCATCAGAATCACCCCCCGCCATAGAGTTGGATTGCTTTCCAGAAGGCCGTTGATCATCACCGCATCCGTCTTCTGGCCGACAAGGTAGAGCCGTTGCGGATCAACATTTGCCAGTTTCAGCAGGTCGTCAATAATGACCCTGGCATCTTCAGCCGATCTTGGACGACCGGATATGCAAAAAACACCGGCATTTGCCAGAAACTGCGGCCAGACGTCAGCAGGATTGCCGCCCAGCAGGTTCAAAACAGCCGGGTATTTTTTCCTGCCCGACACATTTGGCGGAGCCAGCAGGGAATAATCCAGCCGCCCGGCATTCGTTCGGACAATCTCGACCATGGCCGGGGCGGCCCACTGGCTAAATGCCAGATGCTCTTTGGGGGGAACCACGTTGGCAAGGTCGCGATAAGTGAGGTCGTATTCCCAGATGCCCAGCGGTTCATTGGCAACCGAGGCCAGCGCAAAGATTTTATCTCCTTGCGGCGAAACACTGAAATGCCAGTAATACCCTCCTGAAAAAAGGTTGGTATAAAACGTGTCATTTTTAACGGAGACGCCGATATAATTCGGCGTCGCAAAGGCAACCCCCCCGCCTTTGGCGAGCCATTTGCCGTAATTGATGCGCCAGTAATTATCATGCTTGTCGGCAACCTGCGCCAGCCGCACGATGGCACTATTAGTGTCCAGGTTGAAGCGATAGAGACGGGGATCAGCCCTCCGGTCGGAATTGGTGGCCAGACTGAACAGGAATGCCTTGTTTTCAGGGCTGTAATCCAACTGTCTGATGCTGGCGTTGGTGAACTGCGTCAATGCAGTGGCGCGGTTGTCAGGAATATTCAAGAGCCAGATATTTTTGCCATCGTCATAGGCAACTGTGTGGCCATCAATTGGCACCAAGCTGGATGAGGCCACCGTGGAATCAAACGACAATTGGGCAAGGCCTTTGTCCCCGTATCGGCCAAGACCGTCATAATCCTTCTCAAAATTGAAAAAATACAGCTTGTGCTGGGCGCTTAAAACCAGCGAGTTGGTTGACAACCAGACACCCCGTTCCAGTGGAGCAGGCAAATCAAACGCATTCAACGGGGCACCGCTGGCGCCGTCACGGATCAAAATATGCTGGTTTATCTGGTTCTTTTTGTCCGTTGCCGCAAAGGCCAGATAGCGGTCGTCCGGCGACCAGCCGATCAGCCGTGGTGGAACATTTGCCCATGCCACCACCGCGATTTGTTTGCGTTCGGAAGCGGCCAGATTTGCCAGAAAAAGACCAAAGCCCGCATCAACATTGCGCGCGTAGAGCAGCAAGGTTTCCTTGTTGTTGGCTACCGGGGCAATATCGGGGATGTCCGCCGGGGCCGCAATCTCCTTGATCATTTCATCCAAATGTCCCGGCACATCAGGCTGCGAGGCCAGCCGGTTAATATGCAACCCCCATACCAGTAACACGAATACAGCCGCGCCGACACTCCACCCGATAAACAAACGGAGTATTCTGGCCGGAAGGGAAACCGGCATCTCCGCCCGTGGCCGCGCCAAAGCCGGGGATTTCTTGGGAACATCCGGTTGTGGCGGAAAAGGTATTTTTATTATCGCACCACAGGCCGGACAGGGAAAAGAACGGCCATAATAAGATTCATCCACTGCCAGTTTCTGCTGGCAGGCGGGGTTGTTGCAATGGATTTTGGATTGCACAATATGGCTTCTACCGGCCATCCGTGCTGCCAGGATAGCACCAGAGGCTGTTCTTGTTGGGGTCTGTCTCTTGAAAATACCAGGTGTCAAACCGGATGAAGCTGACATCCCCGCCAAAGGCGGCGTGAAGTGCGCCCGCCACATGGCGGGTGCTGACGCCCTCCATCGGATAACTGGCCCCGTCATTGAAATATCTGGGATAGCGTTCATCCGTTTCCCAAAAAACAATGTCCCCCGGCAGCATGCTGCCCAATTTTGCCGGCGGGAAATTGGTGCGTTCATAGCCGATGGTCGCCCCGTTCATGACATAGCTTGAAATCTGCTGGTCGCGCTGGGCAAACAGGGGGGTGTTGGTGTAGTCCATCGGGCACATATACATTTTTGGGTTGCGCAACGTCTCCCAAAACAGCCCGGTTTCAACTTTGAATTGCGCCGGGCCGGTCACAGACGTGTTCAAGGTGTAAAGCCAGCCCGGCCGGTTTGTGGCGTCCCCCGCATACCAGTTGGGCCACGGCAAAGCATCTAGGTTGTCGGCGGCGAAAATGTTCATCGCAATGGCCTGCTGCTTCAGGTTGTTGATGTCAACCGTCTGGATGGCCTTGTTTTTTGACCTACTCAAGGTCGGCAACAGCAGCGCCGCCAGAATGCCGATGATGGCAATCACCACCAGAAGCTCGACTAGCGTGAAAGCTCTTCGGCGTTGGACAATCGCATGATTTGAATCACCGGATCGAAGCATATTAAGTTCCATTCACCAAAGCCGTCTTACAGGCTCATACTTCGATAATGCCCCAAAAAACAAGCAGAATTACTATTGTTTGAAAATAAAACCTCTAACTTTAATATTGCCGTTTTCGTCAGGTCTTAACTCTATTGCCATGTTATTGTTGCGTCCATTATAGGAAATTAATTTTCCATTCTCATCAAAAGTAATGCTTTCAGGAGGTGAAGTTACACGGAATCCTCCCAACTTGCCGTCTTCATAAAAGCTTGCACGCAAAATAACGTGCTGGCCATCGACGGTTCTTTTTTCAATGGATCTAACTAGATTGTTAGGCCAGAAAAGCCAAAAGAAATAATTTTTGGAATTGATGATTTTGGCACAATAACCCGGCCCAATATACGATTCCAAATCAGGACTTCCCAATAAGTCGGCAAACCCATCAAGGTTAAGCATCGTTTGGCGTGAAAAATCTCTAAAATGAGATATGACGATCTCATTTGTAACAAATGTGATGGTAATAGGCCCATCTTTGGTGGACTGGTTTTGAAACTTGCGAAGCGCGGGTAAATTAGTGCTCATGTTGGAACAAACCCATTCCAGTTGATTCGTGTCAACGGCTGAACGCAAAACTTCTGCACAACGCACAAATATCTCCCTTCTTTTTGAAGGTTCCGGCCATGGTTGAGTAGGTTTCCAATTGTGAACCACATTGCTCATATATTCTGATTCCGTCATGCCATGGATTTGAAAAAAAACATTGGTTTCGTAATCCATGTAATATTTCGGATTATTCACCACGTCTCGCGGTGTCAGGCCGTGGCTTCGGGCATAATTAGTCAGTAATTCACGTTCTACTTGACGGTCTTGCAAGTATCCAGCCGATTGGTTTAATTGCGGTTGCGAAGTATCATTTGTTTGGGCATTTACATTAACCAAATGAAGCACAAAAACAGAAACAATGAGAATAAAAGCTACAAACCAAAATCTAGTTGGGGTTTTCATAAAGATGGATTATTGGCAGTAACAATATGGAACACCGTTTTGATTTATCATGTTGTCTAAATAAGCATTCAGTTCAACTGGCATATAACCGGTATAACCAACTGATACACCCGCCTCTGTTCCGACTTCCATAGCTTCAGTGACACAATTGTTGGAATGAAGATAAAAGGTTCCGGGAGCAAGATTCAGGTCGTATGCGTATGTGAGCGCACCGATTAAATGTTCAAATGAAATGCACCACCAATATGAATCAGTTACAGAATGATACTTGAGGGGGCTAGTGCCTATTATGGGCTGTGCACCATACAGCACCTCTCCGACACAACCAGTAATATAAGTTATTGCGTTGCCGGTGCCATAATAACCACCCGAACATAATGGTCCGCCGTTATCGGCATCTTGACTCAAATCAGTGCCGTCAGATTTTTTGAGATATTGATATACATCTGAAGGTTGAGCAGACAGATTCCACCAAGCGTGACCAAAAGTATTTGGATCTATGCTGATATTGCCGTCAGCATTAATTGTATATATGGCCTGATAAACAATGATTGTAACGGTTTTATATGAGTTGCCACATGAAACATTTATCACCGTTTTCCCAACCGTATAGCCATCTACTGAAAACGTTTTATTATCGAGTTTTGTCGCGCTGCCCGTGGTGGTTACTGTTGGCAGCCAGCAAGCCGGCAAGGAAGATGCGTCCAATCCTAAACAATCAGCGGCTGTGACTATGATGCTAGAATTGCAGCCATACTGAACGAGATATGTGGCCGTATTCGGATCGCCATCACCGTCATCAACCCATAAGCCCGCGCTTGGCGTCAGCGAGGTCACCGCCTCCACATCCACGGTGGCATTTGTCGTTCCCGTGCCGGTGTTGGTGTAGTAGCCCTGGTTATTTGTTCCGATAAAAGTTACCGTGTTGGTGACCATGATGGTTCTGGTTCCACAGCCATACGAATCCCATGTGAACAGGCAGGAAGCGCCGCTGCCTGTTCCGGGCACATTTGTGCCCGCATCGTCCACCGCCGCCCATATGTAATTTGTGCTGAAAATGGCCAGTTCATCCGCCGTATCGGACGGGGCGACCACCGAGCTGGTAGCAATAATGTTGACCGGACTCCCCGCGCAGACCGGGTTCGGGTCGGGATTGGTCAGGGTCACATTGTCGCTGCCATCGTCAGCCAGCAGCTTGCCGGACAACATGAGCAGCCCTACAAGCAGGGCGAGGAGGTGTTTTGGGGATTTCATATTTAATTTTGGCATCAGGCGCGGGCTATTGGCTTCAGGCTTTTGGGAGGGACAGACGATCAAACTTGATGAAGACAAAACTTCCCTGCGGCCTGGAATACACATCAGCCGTTCGCCAAAGAATGCTTGCCCCGTGTCCGTCATAGAATCTTCCCACCGGCTTTCTGCTTTGTGAAAAGATGTTCCATTTATATGCGTCTCCAGTCAAATCACAAGAACTATTCGATTGATCTTTCAACGTAAAACTTGTTTGCCATTCAATTCTCTCAATTCAAGTCGTTTTCCGATCGCGAAACCATTGAAGCACCGAGAAACCAAGGCTCCCGACCACCAGCCAGCCCAGCAATGCCCACACGATACGTTCCAAGGCCGGCGGCGAGATTGGAAATCTAGCATTTAGATTGCCCAGACAATGACAAAGGTTTGGCGCACCCGCCCACCACAGCCCCAGGCGGTAAATCAGATAAATGCTCGCCAGCCACGCAATGCACGCCGTCTTTGCCCCGCGTTCTTTCCCCAGGAACAAGAACGCTGAAAGACCAAGCTCCAGGGCGCTTCCCATTATGAAAACCTGCCGGTTGGAAAACGGCAGCAGCGGGTCGAGCCAGTCCAGAATGGGCGCATTGCCGGTGGTGCTGGAGAGTTTGACCAGTGCCGTGACAAACAGAATCACGGCCGTCAAATAAATGTAGCCATCATGGATTCGCTTGATCATGGAGAATAATCCTCGTGTTTGTCAGTCATGCCTGATGGTCCAGATGTTCTGAAATGTTCGGTCGGGGTCGTCAAAGACGGGATC
>Ga0316222_1005228_pt1 | contig 11233 bp, 10 predicted proteins | sample TBH18011metaG_FD_206008 | JGI IMG/M metagenome (GOLD analysis project Ga0316222, IMG submission 206008) | Freshwater microbial communities from Trout Bog Lake, Wisconsin, USA - TBH18011 | ecosystem: Environmental > Aquatic > Freshwater > Lake > Hypolimnion/Profundal zone | place: USA: Wisconsin... | reverse complement strand
GGAGCGCCTCCCAGGCGTCCCGGGCCACCTGGGGGTCCCGGTGCCGGGCCGACAGGCCGACCAGGGCCTCCCAGAGCGTCTCGTCCCGGGGATTCTGATCGAGCCCCGCTTCCAGCACCGAGCGGGCCCCCGCGAGGTCCGGTTGGTCCTCCAGCATCCGGGCCATCTTGAGGAAGGGCAGCGTGTAGCCGGGGTCGGCCTCCATGGCCATGAGGAAGCCCTTCTCGGCCTCGGGCAGGCGGCCCAGGCGCCAGAAGGACTCCGCCTGGGCGCCCAGGGCCACGGCGTGGTCCGGCCGCTGGCGGAGGATCCCCTGGAAATAGGTCAGGGCCTCCTCGTAGCGCCCCAGGCCCTGGAGGGCCAGTCCCCCGCCCAGCCAGACCAGCATGGGCGCGCGGGCGGCGTGGGCCAGGTAGGCGGACGCCGCGTCCAGGACCACCGGCCAGGCCTCGACCATGAGGCCCTCCTGGATGACGTTGTACTGCCGGCGCGGGTCCTCCGGGTGCTGCCCGGCCTCCAGCTGGGCCAGCCGCAGGTATTCGGCCTGCTTGGCCCGGTCCCGGTCCATGTCGGTTTTGCCGAAGTGGTGGATCACGGCCTCCAGGTCGGCCACCGGGAGCCGCCGGTCCTCGAACCAGGGCTCGGCCAGCTCGTGGATGCGCCCCTGGAACACCGGCCCGGGCTGGGCCCGGAACAGCCGGAGCCCCCGCCGGCTGTAGTGGTGGCTGAACCGGGCGCCCTGGGCGTAGACCCCGTCGTTGGCCTGGGGCGGCCCGTCGGCGCCGATGAAGGCCCCGCCCCTCAGGTAGTTGCGGATCCACAGGGTGAAGGCCTCGAGGCCCGGGGCCTCCAGCGCCGCCCGGATCGTCCCGTGGTCCAGTTCGTCCACGGCCTCGTCCGCGTCCAGCACCAGGATCCAGTCCGCGGTGCAGCAGGCCAGGCTGAAGTTCCGGGCCGCGGCGAAATCGTCCACCCAGGCGAAGGTCTCCACCCGCGCGCCGTACTCCCGGGCGATGGCCGCGGTGGCGTCGGTCGAGCCCGTGTCCACGACGACGAGCTCGTCCCAGAGCCCCCGGATGGAGGAAAGACAATGGGGCAGAGCATTTGCCTCGTCCTTGACGATCATGGCGACGGCTAGGCGCATGGCGGGCTCTCCGGGAAAGGCTCCTCTAAGTTAAGCTGAAAGCTCGGCATGGAGCGAAGATGGATCGTCTGGTCATTCAAGGAGGGGTCCCCCTGGCGGGCCGCGTCGCCATCTCGGGGGCCAAGAACGCCGCCCTGCCCTGCATCGCGGCGGCCCTGCTGAGTCCCGAGCCGGTGACCCTCAGCCACCTCCCGGCGGTCTCGGACATCCGCACCATGATCCGCGTGCTCCAGGCCCTCGGCTGCGACGCCACGCAGGAGAAGGACGAGGCCGGCTTCGAGCTGACGGCCACCCTGTGCGCCCGGGGCGTGGAGGGCGGGCCCCTGAAGGCGCCCTACGAGCTGGTGAAGACCATGCGGGCCTCGATCCTGGTGCTGGGGCCGCTCCTCGCGCGCTTCGGCCGGGCCTCGGTGTCCCTGCCGGGGGGCTGCGCCATCGGCGCCCGGCCCGTGAACCTCCACCTGGAGGCCCTGGAGCGCATGGGGGCCGTCATCGAGATCGACAAGGGCTACGTGGAGGCGAAGGTTCCCGCCGGGCGCCTGCGGGCCATCGACCACACCTTCGGCAAGGTCAGCGTGGGCGCCACGGAGAACATCGTGATGGCCGCGGCCCTGGCCGACGGCACCTCCGTGCTGCGCAACGCCGCCATGGAGCCCGAGATCGGCGACCTGGTGCGCCTGCTCAACGACATGGGCGCCCGGATCGAGGGCGTCGACACGTCGATCCTCACCATCCACGGCGTCGAGTCCCTGGGCGGCTGCGAGCACGCCATCATCCCGGACCGCATCGAGGCCGGCACCTTCCTGTGCGCCGTGGCCGCGGCCTGCGGGGACGTCGTGCTGGAGCGGGTCGACCCGGAGCAGATCCGGTCCACCATCGACCTCCTGGAACGCAGCGGGTGCCTGTTCACCGAGCGCCAGGGCGCCGACGGGATCCACCTGCGGATCCAGCGCGAGCCCGGCCAGAAGCTCCGGGCCAAGGACCTGACCACCAGCCCCTACCCGGGCTTTCCCACCGACCTCCAGGCCCAGGTCATGGCGGTCATGACCCAGGCCTCGGGCATCTCGGTGATCAAGGAGACGATCTTCGAGAACCGCTTCCAGCACGCCATGGAGCTGGAGCGCCTGGGGGCCAACCTGCGCATCGAGGGCGGCACCGCCATCGTGGCCGGCCCCTCGCCGCTCACCGGCTGCACGGTCATGGCCACGGACCTGCGGGCCTCGGCCACCCTCGTCATCGCCGGGCTGGTCGCCCAGGGCGAGACCACCGTGGACCGCATCTACCACCTGGACCGGGGCTACGCCGGCCTGGAGCAGAAGCTCAAGGCCCTGGGCGCCCGGATCGAGCGGGTCGGCGGCGGCCACGTCTGATTTCCACCTGGAAAATAAAGGGACGGATCCCATACCTGCCTCCGCCCCGGGTAAACTAACCGCTGGGGGCTCCATGTTCGGTGAAATGAAGATCTTCTCTGGTACCAGCCATCCCGTCCTGGCTGCGGGCATCGCGGCCCACATGGGCATGCAGCTGGGCAAGGCGAGGATCACCCGGTTCTCCAACGAGAACATCAAGGTGAAGATCGACGAGAACGTGCGGGAATCCGACGTGTTCGTCATCCAGACCAGCTCCTCGCCGGTGAGCGACAACCTGGTGGAGATGCTCATCATGATCGACGCGCTGAAGTTCGCCAGCGCCGCCCGCATCACCGCCGTGCTCCCCTACTACCCCTACGCCCGCAGCGACAAGAAGGACGAGGCGCGCATCTCCATCACGGCGCGGCTCGTGGCCGACCTCCTGCAGACCGCCGGCGCCGACCGGGTGCTGGCCATGACCCTCCACGCCCCCCAGATCCTCGGCTTCTTCCGGATCCCCGCGGACCAGCTGCTGGGCACGCCGGTCCTGGTGAACCACTTCGCCAATTCCGACCTCTCCAACTCCGTGGTCGTGGCCACCGACGCCGGCGCCGGCAAGATCGCCGGCCACTTCGCCAAGCGCCTGGGCCTGCCCATGGCCATCATCGACAAGCGCCGCTACGACGACACCGAGGACGCCCACAGCACGGCCCTCATCGGCGAGGTGAAGGACAAGGACGTGATCATCTTCGACGACGAGATCGCCACGGGCGGCTCCATCCGCGAGGCCGCGCGCATCCTGCGCACCTTCGGGGTGCGCCGGGTCCGGGTGGGCGCCACCCACGCGGTCTTCTCCGGCGCCTCCCTGGAGCGGCTGCGCGACGCCGACCTGGACGAGCTGGTGGTCACCGACACCATGCCCATCACCCAGGCCATGTCCGAAGCCCTGCCCAACCTCACGGTGCTCTCCACCGCCTCCATGTTCGGCGATGCCATCCTGCGCATCCACGGCGGCCGGAGCATCAGCGAGATGATGGAGTAGCCGCCGCCGTGACCCTGCGCGAGCTTCTCATCCAGCGCGCGGCGAGACTCCAGGAATACCCCGCCCTCACCGCGCCCGGCTGGGGCGCCCTGCGCTACCCGCAGTTCCGCAACCGGGTGGAGGGGATCGCCCTGGGCCTGGTCCTCCGGGACCGGGACCGCCTCCACTGCGCCGGACCCGGCCCCTGGGCCTGGGCCTGCGAGGTGGCCTGCGCCTGCTGCGGCCTGGTGTGGGAGGCCGGCGCCGAGGTCGAGCCCGAGCTCCTGGGCGGCAGCCTCTACAACGCCGACGAAGGCCGCCAGGCCTACCACGACCGGGAGCATGACGTCCGGGAGACGACGCCCTTCACCGGGGGGCTGGACCACGGGGAAGTGGTCCGGCGGCTGCGCCGGCTGAATGGCCACCTGGGCTGGGATCACGGCACCGCCGTCGTCCTGCCCCTGGCCGAGGCGTCCTCCCCCGAGGGGCGGGCGGCCCTCTGGAGCGCCCTGTACGGGGGCAGCCACGCCATCCTGGAAGCCAGCGCGGTCCCGGGCTGGGATCCCGGGCCCTTCAAGGGGTTCTGGTCGGCCTGAGCCTCCGAAAAGCAGGCGCTGCAGGAGGCAGCGGCGGGCCCCGGACAGGTGGATCCGGCAGGTGCCGGGCGGCGGGAACAGCTGCGGGGGCGCCGGGCAGCAGGGCCAGGACCTCGTCCCGCTCCAGTTCGCGGTTGCCGACAGGTCGCGAAGGTCCAGGATAGGTACTTTTTTACCATGGACTTCGGTTCGACGACGCGCATTCGATCCCAGGAATGGTTTGCGCCACGGCGCCACGGCCCCATACTTGGGGCATGCCTAAACGGTCAAGCATCTCCCTCCCCCCTGACCTGGAAGCCAACGGGAAGAATCCTGCCGCCGTCGCCCTTGGCAAATTGGGGGGCAAGAAGGGCGGTGCGGCCCGGGCGAGGAACCTCTCCCCAGCCGAACGCTCGGAGCTTGCCTCCAGGGCGGCCAGGGCCCGGTGGGACCAGGCCAAGCCGACGCCGGCCCCGAGTCGGATGACTTTCGTCCCGCGCCTGGAGATCCTTCCCCCCGCCCAGCGGGACCTCTGGCCTCAGCTTCGGGAGGCCTCAAGCATGGGCTTCGTCCTTTATGGAGGGACCGCCATCGCGCTTCGCCTGGGGCACCGGCAATCCGTGGACTTCGATTTTTTCAGTGAGCGTTCCTTCGACCATGACCGTCTGGTCCAGCGCCTTCCCTTCCTGGCAAGGGCGCTGGTCCTTCAGGATGAACCGAAGACCCTCACGCTGAGCCTGGATGCCCCCGGCCCGGGGCAGGCGCCGGTCCGCCTTTCCTTCTTCACGGTGGGGACGGGCCGGGTCTGGGACCCCGAATGGACCGAGGACGGCACCGCGCTCGTGGCCGCCATGCCCGATCTGCTGGCACATAAATTGAAAGTCGTCCTGCAGCGCCTGGAGGCCAAGGATTACCTGGATGTTCACGCCATGCTCACCCATGGCTTCACCCTCGAGGCCGGCTTGGCCGGAGCACGGGCGATGTATGGGCGGTCGTTCCAGCCGGCCGAGGCGCTGAAGGCCCTGACCTGGTTCAAGGGCGGGGATCTGCATGCTTTGCCCGCGAAGGTGAAGCGGGACCTGACCGCCGCCGTGGCCAAGGTTGGAGACCTTCCCCCGGTGCCGGAGGTGCGCCCGGCCCTCGGGGGAGGCGCGGAATGACCGCTCCCGCCCGTGCGGAACTGCTCCGGGTGGCCACCCGCTACATCTGGTGGGAGAAGCCGGAAAAGGCGATCCGCCGCCCGATAAGGATCATCGCCCAGGTCATGGACATCGGCGACTACGACGATGTCCAGCGCCTGATCGCAGCGCTCGGCCTGGAACCGCTCCGCGAGGCCCTGACCCAGGCCGATCCCGGATGGTTCTCCGAACGCTCCTGGGGCTACTGGTGCTACCGCCTCGGCCTCACGGAACCGGGAGCGCCGCCTCCGCCCTTGCCCCAGCGTGTATTCCAATAAGGCTGCGCCCCGTCAGAGCCCGTCCCACAGCTTCTGCAGCTGGCCCCCGGCCCGGTCCGCCACCCCCTGCAGCCGGGCCTTCAGCTGGCCCCGGGCCGCGTCCGGCAGCAGCCGCGCGGCCTCCAGGGCCTGCAGCCGCTGGGGGGCGGAAAGGGCGGACCAGTGCTGGAGCAGGGCCGCCATCCAGGCCGCGTCGCCCAGGCGGGCCCGGGGACCCCAGCGCCAGGCGGAGCCCAGCCCCGGCTCGGCCAGGACGGCGAGAACGGCTTCCTGCTGCCCCTCCCGGGCGGCGATGAGGCTGGCGGCCTCGGCCGCCTCCCGCTGGGCGAAGGGGTCCTGCAGGAGTCCCAGGAGGCCCGGGAGCGACGCCCGGGTGCCGACGGCGCCCAGGGCCGCGGCCAGGGCGAAGCGCATGCCCTCGGGCGCCTTGGCCAGCTCCGCCAGGAGGTAGGGCTCGTCCCCGGGCGCCAGGCCGGTCTGGAGGCCGTCGGCCGCGGCCCGCCGGGAGCCCACGCCGCCGGAACGCAGCGCGTCCAGGTAGGGCCCCAGGCGGGTCTCGGCGTCCTCCTCCCGGGGCTCCTTCGGCCGGGCGCGGCTGAGGGTCGCCTGCTCCTGGTCGGCCACGCTGTAGCCCGGCAGGGGCTCCTCGCCCCAGCCCGCGGCCTCGGCGCTGGCCAGCCAGTCGCCCAGTTCGGCCCCCAGGGCGGTCATGGAGGGGATGCGCTTGGCGGGGTCGGGCGCCAGGCACTGCATGACGATCCGCGCCAGCCGCGGCGGAAAGCCCGGCCGCACCAGCGCGGGGGGCAGCTGCACCTGGCTGTAGGCGCGCCCCGCGGCGTACTCGTACAGGATGCAGCCGAGGGCATAGACGTCGCAGCGGCCGTCCACCTTGCGGGGGTCGCCGTGCTGCTCGGGGGCCATGTAGCCCAGGGTGCCCACCACCATCTGGGACCGGGTGACCCGCGCGCCCTCGCTGCCTTCCCACAGGCAGACGCCGAAATCCGTGACCTTGAGCCGGCCGTCGGGGGCGAACAGCAGGTTGGAGGGCTTCAGGTCCCGGTGGACGACGCCGGCGTCGTGGGCGGTCTGCAGCGCGCCGGTCACCGGCAGCAGGCGGCTCAGGATGCGGCTCGGGGCCTCGCCGAAGCACTGCTTGATCATGCCGGCGGGGAGGAGTTCCATGAGGATGTACGGCACGCTGCCCGCCCTGCCGAAATCGTAGACCTCGACGAGGTTGGGGTGGGACAGGCGCTTGAGCACCTCGCCTTCCCGCAGGAAGCGGGTGGCGAGTTCGGAATCGGCGGCCGCGTCGGTGCGCAGGAACTTGATGGCCAGGAGGCGGTCGGGGCGGATGCCGTCCTCGGCCCGGTGGACGAAGGCCATGCCCCCCTCGCCCAGGCGCTCCAGCACCCGGATCGCGCCGATCCGGCTGGGCAGGCGCACCGTGGTCATGGCGTCCCGTCGAATTCCACGCGGTTGCGCCCCTGGCCCTTGGCGCGGTACAGGGCCAGGTCCGCCCGGGCCAGGAGGGAGCCGCCATCGGGGTCGAGGTCGCCCATCTGCACCACGCCGAAGCAGCAGGTCATCCGGAACTCGGCCCCCCCTTCGGGGCCGGCCACGACCTCCTCGGCCACGGACTGCCGCAGCGAATCGGCCAGGGCCATCGCGGCCCGCCCCGAGGTCTCGGGCAGGACCACCAGGAACTCCTCCCCGCCGATGCGGCCCACGTGGTCGGAGGACCGCAGGCGCCCCAGCACCAGGCCCGAGAAGGCCTGCAGGGCGCGGTCCCCGGCGGCGTGCCCGTGGAGGTCGTTGACCGCCTTGAAGTGGTCCAGGTCGCAGAGGATGAGCGCCAGGGGCCGGCGATGGCGCCGGCAGAGGTCCGCGTGCTTCTCCAGGAAGGCCAGCACCGAGCCCCGGTTGCTGACCCCGGTCAGGCTGTCCAGGGTGGTCTGGGTCATGACTGTCTGGTGGTAGCTCCGTTCCAGGTCGTCCAGGTGCTTGACCTTGAAGGCGTGCGCCCCCAGCCGGATGACGTCGCCGTGCCGCAGGGGGACCGGGCCGTCCGCGGCGGTGAGGTGCCGCCCGTTCAGGAAGGTGCCGTTGGTGGAGCCCAGGTCCATGAGTTTCGGCACCGCGAGGCCCCCCTCCTCGGGGACCAGGTCCACCTTGGCGTGGTAGCGGCTCACTTCCGGTTCCGGCAGGTGGATCCGGTTCTCCCGGGCCCGTCCCAGGTTGATCCCCACCTGGCCCAGGGGCAGCACCTCGCCCACCGGATGGCCCAGGTAGCGGATGAGGGCCCATTCCCCCTGCCCCTCGACGCCGTCGTCCTTGGCGATGCCGCACAGGGTCGACGGGTCGTCGTCCTCGAAGGGCTCGCCGGGCGGACCGAGGGGTTCGTTCATGATTGCGGCGGGTCCGTGACGAACCGGTTGCGGCCCCCGTGCTTGGCCGCGTAGAGGGCGGCGTCGGCCCGGGCCAGGAGGGCCCCCCCGTCCCGGTCCTCGGCCCGGCGCTGGGCCACGCCCAGGCTGCAGGTGACGGTGATCGGGCCGGTGGAGAGGTCGAAGGCGTGGTCGGCCGTGGCCGCCCTCAGCCGCTCGGCCAGAAGTTTGGCGCCATCCATGTCCGTCTCGGGCAGCACCAGGAGGAACTCCTCCCCGCCGATCCGGCCGGCGAGGTCGGAAGTGCGCAGGTTGTGCCGGACCCGCTCGCCGAATTCCTTCAGGACGTAGTCGCCGCCGCCGTGGCCGTAGGTGTCGTTGACGTTCTTGAAGTGGTCCAGGTCGCACATGATGACCGACAGGGGCCGGTTGTGCCGCTGGCTCAGGTCGAAGCGGCCCTGGAGCTCCTCCAGGGTCGTGCGCCGGTTGCCCAGGCCCGTGAGGGCGTCCCGGGTGCTCTGGTCCAGCAGCACGGCGTGGAAGGCCCGCTCGAGGCCATCCAGCTCCAGCAGCTTGAGCACGTGGTTGCCCAGCGTGAGGCGGTCCCCGGGGGCCAGGCGCACCTTGCCCTTGATCAGGGTGCCGTTGACCAGGGTGCCGTTGGTGGAGCCCTTGTCCTCCAGGAAGACGTCGCCCTTGCCGGGGCCGAGGGTGATCCAGGCGTGGGTCCGGCTGACCTCGTCGTCCAGGAGGGCGATGTCCACGGCCGGGGCCCGGCCCAGGACGTTGACCCCCGGCATCAGGGGAAACACCCGCCCCAGCTGGGTTCCGGCGTAGACCACCACCACGTGCTCGGAGACGCCGGCCTCCAGGACCTCTCCCGGGATCTTCTTGCGCAGCGCCGTCTGGGTGTCGGCCCAGCCGGGCACGGCCACCGTCGGCTCCTGGCTTTCCGGATCCTCGGGCCAGGCCTGGCCATGGGCGTCATCGATCGGCGACATCAAGTCTCCTCCACAAAGCAGCAGACCACCGCATTATCGTCCTTTTGGCGGGCCAGGATGAAGGGGGAACGCCGCGAACTCCCCGCCTCGGGCCCGAGGGTCACGAGGAGGCGGCCGGTGGCGGGCTCATGGCGGACCTGCCGGGTGCCCTTGGCGGGAATCTGGTAGAGGCCCAGGATCTCCAGGTTGCGGATGTTCTGGCCCGTGGCCCGCACCAGCTGGAGGGTGTAGCGCATCCAGACCGCCTTGGACAGCCGGCCCAGGTCCTCGGGCCGGACGGCCAGCGGCAGGGTCAGGATCCGGGCCAGCCCGGCGTGGACCTCGGGGGCCGCCCACTTGGGCCGGATGGCGGCCACCGGCGGGGCCGGGATCGTCTGCCAGCCGCTGCGGGACCGGAAGGCGAACCCCTCCACGGCCGCCCGGCGCGTCGCCGCCCGGCTGGGCAGGGCCGGCACCGGCAGCTGCCGGCACTGTTCGGCCTGGAACAGGGGGAGCCGGCAGACCTCGGTGTCCGGGCTCCAGGAGGCCCAGCCCGGTTCCCCCTTGACCACGGCGGTCCAGGTCATGGGCTCGACCTCCTCCCGGGCCTCGCCGAAGGACGGCGCCTGGCCGGTGTGCGGCTCGAAGCGGTAGGCCGGGGCCAGGCCCGCGGTCCCCAGGACCCCGACCGAGGTGCTGAAGGGCTCGGAGATGCGCATGGACGGGGCGCGGGTGTCGGGGGCATGGAAGACCCGGCGGATGGTCTCCGCCATGTCCGACATCGCCTCCCTCAGCATGCCCTTGGCCATCGTGCTACTCCGGGTGGACGAGGGTCTGGAGCGCCGCGTGGACCCGTTCGAGGGGCTCCAGGGGATCCATGTGGTAGGCGGCGTCCAGGAGCTTCTGGGCGGCCTCCTCCTGCGCCCCGGGTTCCACCGCCTGGGCGAAGATGACCCGCAGGGGGGCCGCGCCGTCCGCCGTCTGGAGCAGGAGCTCCCGGGGCGAGACGCGGAAGGTCTCTCCGAGCCGGGGCATGGGGCCCTCCTGGGTCTTCTGCAGGGCCAGGGCCGGGCATTTCGCATCCCCGTTCCAGCCGCCCGCCATGTCCGCCAGGGGCAGGATGAAGAGGTCCGGCGCGGACTTGAGCTCCTTCAGGAGGGTCTTCTGGATGACCTCCTCCTTGAGGTGCGGTTCCAGGGCCTTGCCGTAGAGCACGGACTGGAGCCGGGTGGGCGTGATGGGCTCCGTATAGCGGAAATCCAGGGGGATCCCCGAGGCGTCCGTGAGCAGGAGCCCGCCGAGGTAGCTCGCGCCTTCCTTCATCGCCACGAAATAGGCCAGCTTGAGCGCATCCGCCATGATCTTTCCCGCCTTGTACAGTTGACGCAAGCATACCGCCAGCGGGGCCGAGTCGGCTTAGAATCCTTTCAAGATCAGGTCTTGTTTTCCCAGCCAGTACGGATATTCTTGAAGGTGACAAGTGGGGAGTGGTCTAACGGTAGGACAACAGATTCTGATTCTGTCAGGTGAGGGTTCAAATCCTTCCTCCCCAACCAACAAACACAGCAACTTAGGGCCCGGATGATCCGGGTCCTTCGCTTGCCGTAATACATGCGTCCTACAAACGCGCGATTAGCATGTAGGCGCCTGAGTGCGAATGGGAATTTCAGGCAGGGTCAGATCAGGGGTAGGCTTCCTCGCCCGCGCTTGACCTCTCCCTATTTGCGGCTGCCCATTTCATGGGGTGGAAATTTGCTTCCAGCTCCCCCTAGGCAAATCCCAATCAAATCTTCTCCCGGGCTTCTCGGATGAGGCCCATCACCAAGCAGTCACCAATTGTGACTTAGGCCCGAATCGGCGATGATTGGCACATGCCAACACCAATTGAAGCACTTACAGAATGCGTCGGCCGGCACCTCGCCGACCCCACGGCGCTAGCCGCAGCTCTGGCGACATGCCAATCCCTGGTGCCGCCACCAGTCATGGCAATGGTTCATGAGGTCCTGGACACAACCAACATCAGCTATCGGGATGCGATCCTGATCCAATTGGCCTATCGCGAGCAGGCAACAGACCTGACGGTTCGCCATGCTGGGGCCAGGTCCGTAGCGGCGAAGCTCGGAACCTTTTTCGAATCCGCCCACATTAGGCACGTCCGCGATGCATACCAGAACATCGGCAAGAACAGCTCCAACCTGGTGCGTGGGAATGACAAAGCTTTCGATGGCTTCCTTGTATGGGCATCCTCTGGAACGTCCGCGCCGGGTGCGCTTCACGCGCTGTTTGAGTATTGCTGCGCATACGTAGCGGTCACGGCGAGGCCC
>Ga0316222_1005227_pt1 | contig 11236 bp, 11 predicted proteins | sample TBH18011metaG_FD_206008 | JGI IMG/M metagenome (GOLD analysis project Ga0316222, IMG submission 206008) | Freshwater microbial communities from Trout Bog Lake, Wisconsin, USA - TBH18011 | ecosystem: Environmental > Aquatic > Freshwater > Lake > Hypolimnion/Profundal zone | place: USA: Wisconsin... | reverse complement strand
AAGCTTGACGACGACGACCTGGTCCATATCCGCCATCTCGGCTTCCGCGGCGAGGCGTTGCCGTCCATCGGCTCGGTGGCGCGCCTCACCCTGACCTCGCGCCGACGCGGCGCCGACCAAGCCTGGGCGCTAACCGTCGAGGGCGGCTCCAAGGGCCGCCCGGCTCCGGCGCCCCACCCCGCCGGCACCCGCGTCGAAGTGCGCGACCTGTTTTTTGCCACCCCAGCCCGGCTGAAATTCCTCAAATCCCCCCGCGCGGAACTGAGTGCCGCCATCGACGTGGTCGAGCGACTGGCCATGGCCCATCCCGGCATCGGCTTTTCCCTGACCGACGGCGCCCGCTCGGTGGTCAAGCTGGCGCCGCAACGCGGCGAAGCCAAGGCGGCTCGGCTATCCCGCCTGGCTGCGGTGATCGGGCGCGACTTCGATGCCAACGCCGTCCCCTTGGAGGCCGAACGCGACGGTATCCGCCTTGGCGGCTGGGCCGGTCTGCCCACCTTCAACCGAGGCACCGCCGGCCACCAATACCTGTTCGTCAATGGCCGCCCGGTGCGCGATCGTCTGGTGCTGGGTGCGGTGCGCGGCGCCTACCAGGACGTCCTCGCCCATGACCGCCACGCGGTGGTGGCGCTGTTCCTGGAGGCACCCTCCGAGGCGGTCGATGTCAACGTCCACCCGGCCAAGGCCGAGGTGCGCTTCCAGGATGCCGGGCTGGTGCGGGGCCTGATCGTCTCGGCCATCCGGCACGCCCTGGCTGGCGCCGGTCATCGCACCGCCACCACCATGTCCACCTCCGCCTTGGGAGCGTTGGGGAGCTGGAAAGGCGCTCCACCGCCGGCAAGACCCTCAACCAGCATGATCGACGCGGCGATCCGCGCCCAGGCCCCACCCGGCTTGGCGGAATCGCTGCCCGGCTTTGAGTTGCCGCCCTCCGCCCCCGCCGCCGGCCCGGCAATCGAGGGCGACCTAGACTACCCCCTGGGCGCGGCGCGGGCGCAATTACACGACACCTACATCGTCGCCGAGACCAAAGACGGTCTGGTCCTGGTCGATCAGCACGCCGCCCATGAACGGCTGGTCTTCGAGCGGATGAAGGCGGCTCTGGCCCAGGGCTCGGTCAAGTCCCAGGCCTTGCTATTACCCGAGGTGGTCGATCTGGGCGAGTCGGCGGCGGCGCGGGTGGCCGAGCGCGCCAACGATCTGGCCGAGTTTGGGCTGGAAATCGAGCCATTCGGCCCAGGCGCGGTGGTGGTGCGGGCGGTACCTGCGGCCCTGGGTGATGCCGATATTCAGGGGTTGCTGCGCGACCTGGCCGACGAGCTGGCCGAATGGGGCACCGCCGCCACCCTGACCGAAAGACTATCGGAAATTTGCGCCACCCTGGCCTGCCATTCCTCGGTGCGCGCCGGGCGGCGATTGTCGCCGGTCGAGATGAACGCGCTGTTACGCCAGATGGAGGCAACCCCCCATTCCGGCCAGTGCAACCATGGCCGCCCCACCCATGTCACCCTGGCGCTGGCCGACATTGAGAAACTGTTCGGGCGACGGTAGCGCCGCCCCTGTTGCATGGGACCTACCCAAAAGAACATCTTCCGGCAACCCGGTTTACCCAATATCTTGTGGTCCCGATTTCAATCATGTGGATAGGTTTGTGATGAAGCGCGCTTTGGCGGGGGTCTCGGCCGGTTTCGGAATGCTGGCGCTGGGCGTCTGGCTATGCGCCGGACCGGCCCGCGCGGTCCCGCCGTCGAGCGAGGCCGGGGCCGAAATCGCCGCTCGCTGGTGCGCCGGCTGCCATGTGGTGTCGCCATCGGGTGCCGGTGCCGACGCCGCAATCAGCTTCGTGGTGATTGCCCACAACCGTGATGCCGAAGGATTGAAGACCTTTCTGGCCAAGCCTCACGCCAAGCCGATGCGCGGCTTCGAATTGTCCGGCCGCGAAATCGACGACATCATTGCCTATATCGGCACGCTGGACCAGACCGCCGAGCGGTAGCAGCTATTCGTCCACGCCATCTGCGGTATGACGCTTCACCCGATAGCGAGCAAGGTAGCTGGGCAGGATGGATTCGGCGGTCGAGGGCTGAATACCGAGTTCGGCCAGACCGGGCTTGCCACCCCGAGCCACATTATCGACCCGCAGCAATTTGACCTGATCGGGGGTGAGCGGCGGACGCGGCAGGTATTGCAGGAACGCCGCCTGGATTTCGGCCACCCACAGCGGCAGCGGCACCAGAAGATTATGCCGATCGGTGACGCGCAGGATCAGCTCAAGGATTTCCTTCAACGAATAGCGTCGCGGTCCGCCCAGCTCATAGATACGGCCGGCAGCTTGGGAATTGTCCAGCGCCTTGACGGCTGCGGTGGCGACGTCGCCCACCCAGACCGGCTGGAAAACCGGACCGCCGGGACCGAAGGCGTCAAGATTGCGTCCCGATTCGCCTTTGACCAGACGGAAGCAATTTGCGGTAAACACCGGCAACACCGGCGACAGCACCGCCAGGCGAGCGAAGCGATTGAAAAAATCGTCCTCGGGGCCGAATACCACGCTGGGCCGCAGGATGGTGGCGCCGGGGAAGGCTGCCATCACGGCTTCCTCGCCGGCCGCCTTGGAACGAGCATAGGCCGAAGCAGACCCCTTATCCGCCCCCACCGCCGAAAGATGGATCAGCCGCTTGACCCCCGCCGCCTTGGCCGCCGTGGCGACATTGAGTGCCCCCTGGCGGTGGATGGCGTCGAAGGTGGCTCGGCCGCTCTCATAAAGAACGCCAACCAGATTGATCGCCGCGTCGGCGCCTTGGAGCGAGGCAGCCACTGAAGCCGGATCGGTGACCGACACGTGCAGCAGGTTGATCTGACCGACATCGCCCATGGGGCGGAGAAATTCGGCCGAGATGGTGTCACGCACCGCCACCCGAACCACCCAGCCGGCCGCCGCCAGACGCTGAACCAAATGGCGGCCGATGAAACCGGACCCGCCAAAAACCGTAACCACTCGCCGGTTCATACGTTCGCTCCAGACGTGCTCGGGTGGATTGGCGGTTTGCCAGCCTCTCTTTGGACTCCGAAGCTATGCTTTTCCTCACCCGAACGCAACCGGACGGAATCCTTGGCCCCGCGCCAAAGGCGATATAATTCAAAAGCCCGTTGACAGGCGGGGGGCTGGTCGGATATCCCTCCTCGCCTCGGGTGGCCAGGGCCATCCGGTCACCTGCCCAGGTGGCGGAATTGGTAGACGCGCACGGTTCAGGTCCGTGTGGCCGTGAGGTCGTGGAAGTTCGAGTCTTCTCCTGGGCACCATCCTTTCCTCGCCGTACCGATTGGTCCCTGACAACGGGGCTGATTGCGCGCCTCCGCCGGTTCCAATACTGTTGCCCGGTTGGCGCGTAATGCCGTCTGTCCGGGAGGCCCCCATGATTCATTACCATCGCGATGACCTGCCGGCCGAAATCGACCTGGGCCGGGTGGTTGCCGTTGATTCCGAAACCATGGGGCTGAATTTGCAGCGCGACCGCCTGTGCGTGGTCCAGCTCTCGGGCGGGGACGGCAACGCCCATGTGGTCCACTTCAGCTCTGCGATCATCAAGGCGCCCAACCTGGCCCGGCTGTTCACCGACCCGGCCACCCTCAAGCTGTTCCACTTCGCCCGCTTCGACGTCGCCATGATCCGCTGCCATCTCGGCGTGCGCTGCTCTCCGGTGTGGTGCACCAAGATCGCCTCGAAGCTGACCCGCACCAACACCGACCGCCACGGGCTTAAGGATCTGTGCAAGGATCTGATCGGCATTGATTTGTCCAAGCAGCAGCAGAGTTCGGATTGGGGCGCCGCCACCCTCAATGCCGAGCAATTGAGTTACGCCGCCTCGGACGTTTTGTATCTGCATCAGCTCAAGGCCAAACTCGACGAGCTGCTCGACCGCGAGGGCCGTCGCGCCCTGGCCGAGGCTTGCTTCGACTTCCTGCCCGATCGCGCCGAGCTGGACCTCGCCGGATGGTCCGAGGAAGACATCTTCGCCCACTGAGAAATTCTTTGCTGATCGGGGCCGCCCCATCGCTTTTGCCTTCCGGTGGCGGCGGTCTTTCGTATAGTTAGGGCGTCGCCGCGCGAATGGCGCGGCGCTTGCAAGATTTTCTCGGACGGAAGCATGCGATGACCATTGACGTCTGCGACCCGGACGCCCAAGCCGCCGATATCGCCTCGGCGCGCCGGGTGCTGAATACCGAGGCCGAGGCGCTGGTGGCCCTGGCCGCCTCGCTGGGCGCCGATTTCGGCCACGCCATCGCCATCCTGGCCAAGGCGCCCGGCCGGGTGGTGGTCACCGGCATGGGCAAAAGCGGCCACATCGCCCGCAAGATCGCCGCCACTTTGGCCTCGACCGGCCGTCCGGCGCTGTTCGTCCACCCCGCCGAGGCCAGCCACGGCGATCTCGGCATGATCACCTCCGACGATGTGGTGGTGGCACTGTCGAATTCAGGCGAGACGCCGGAACTGGGCGACATCGTCGCCTATTCGCGCCGTTTCGCCATCCCCTTGGTGGCGATGACCTCGGTGGCCGGCAGCACCCTGGCGGCCTCGGCCGATATCGCGCTGATCCTGCCGCCGGTGGCCGAGGCTTGCCCGCTGGTGCAGGCGCCGACCACCTCGACCACCCTGATGCTAGCCCTGGGCGACGCGCTGGCGGTGGCGCTGTTGGAGCGCAACGGGTTTTCGGCCGAGGAGTTCAAGGTGTTCCATCCCGGCGGCCAGTTGGGTCGCCAATTGTTGCGGGTGGTCGATTTGATGCATTCCGGCGACCAATTGCCACTGGTCGGCCCCGACGCCACCATGGCCGACGTCATCCTGGTGATGACCACCAAAAGCCTGGGCTGCGCCGGGGTGGTGACCACGGAAGGCGCGCTGGCCGGAATCATCACCGATGGCGATTTGCGCCGCCACATGCAAGCCGACCTGTTGGCCCTGCCAGCCGCACAGGTCATGACCCGCAATCCCAAAACCGTCCGTCCCGGCCTGTTGGCGGCCGAGGCGGTGCACATCATGAACGCCAAGGCGATCACCAGCCTGTTCGTGGTCGAGGAGCGCGCACCCATCGGAGTGCTGCATCTCCACGACTGCCTGCGGGCCGGCGTGGTCTGAGCGGCGTTGGAGAGCGGGAAAGATGGCGCTCACCGCCGACCAGTTGAAGCATCTGCACCGATTGCGTCGGCGCCATCTGCCGGCCGCCATGCACCAGCGCTATTCCCGCTTCGTCCGGGTGATGAAGGTGACCCTGCCGGCGCTGGCGGTGGTGCTGCTGGCTCTGGTGGTGATTTGGCCCCACTTGTCCTTCGACGATTCCAAGTTCCGTGTCGGCTTCGCCGCGCTGTCGCCCGATGCGGTCAAGACCCTGGCGATGGTCAACGCGCGCTATTTCGGCATTGACCAGAACGGCCACCCTTACACCGTGACCTCGGACACCGCCACCCAGCGGGACCAGCAGCCGGACATCATGGACCTGGCCAATCCCAAGGCGGACTTCACCTCGAAAAGCGGCGGAGCGGTATTCGTCGGGGCCGACCGCGGCTATTATCATCAGAAGGACCAATTGCTGGACCTGGCCGGCAATGTCAGCTTCTATCACGAGAACGGGACCGAAATGCACACCGAGGAGGCCCATATCGACCTCAAGACCGATTCCGCCCATGGCGAGGTCGCGGTGCGTGGCCAGGGACCAGGGGGAACGCTTGAAGGCGAGGGCTTCGTGATGACCGGCAAGGGCACCGACATCGTCGTCACCGGCCGCTCGACGTTGACGCTGAGGGGAGCGTCGGGGGCCAATGCGAGTCCCAAGAAGACCAGCCCGAAAAAGGCGAGGGGAAAATGATGCGTGGCGTGATTTCCCTGCTGCTCACGGGATTCCTCAGCCTGGCCCTGGCCGCGCCGGCCGCCGCCCAAGGCTTCGATCTGGCCAAGGGCGGCAACAGCGAGATTCAGGTCTATGCCGATAACGGCATCGAATGGGTGTCGGATGCCGGCCGCGTGGTCGCCCGTGGCAACGCCAAGGCGGTGCGCGGCACCATGACCATCACCGCCGACACCCTGACCGCCCATTACCGCCCTGGCGCCAACGGTAACGAGATTTGGCGCATCGACGCCGATGGCAACGTCACCATCGCCAGCCCGACCGATACCGCCACCGGCAGCAAGGCGGTCTACGACCTCGACAAGGCGATTTTCGTGCTGCACGGGCAACCGGCCAAGCTGGTCACGCCGTCCGATACCTTCACCGCCCAAGAGGTGATGGAATATTGGGAGGTCGAGCGGATGGCGGTCCTGCGCGGCCACGGCACCGCCATCCAGATCGACGCCCAGGGCCAACAGGGCAAGAAGATCGAGGCCGATGTGCTGACCGCCCATTTCAAGGACCACGACGCGGCGGCCAAGGGAAAGACCGCTCCTCCGCCCAAGCCGCAAAGCGCCTCCGCGAACCAGGGCCAAAGCGGGGGCGGTCTGGATCTTCAGTATGCCGATGCCTTCGGCCATGTGATCCTGACCACCCAGCAGGAATTGGTGACCGGCGACCGTGGTGACTACAACATGGAAAGCGGTATCGCCACCGTGTCCGGTTCGGTTAAGATCACCCGTGACGGCAACGAGTTGAACGGCGGCTACGCCCATGTGGACTTGAACACCGGCATCAGCAAGCTGTTCGGCGGCGCGCCGGGAGGCACGGGCGACCAACGCGCCCGGGGAACCTTCGTACCGGAAAAGAAGGACAAGGATGGCGGTCAAGGCCAAGCGGTATTCCACGGCTCGGTCCCAAGCAAACCGGCCGAACCCGGCGCGGACGGGCAGGGGCGCTGAATGAAGAACGGAGCGATGAGCGGGGGCGATTGGCCCATGGACGACGCACTTGGGAACGAAGCCGTTCCGGGCGACGCCGCCCATCCGGCCGGCGATGGTCTGTCCGCCATCGGCATCGGCAAGAGCTTCAAGCGGCGCACCGTCCTCAGCGACGTGTCAATTTCGGTCCAGCGTGGCGAAGCGGTCGGCCTGTTGGGACCCAACGGCGCCGGCAAGACCACCTGCTTTTATTGCATTACCGGCCTGATCGAACCCGATGCCGGCACCATCACCCTGGACGGCCACGACATCACCCCCCTGCCGATGTATCGCCGCGCCCGCCTGGGCATCGGCTATTTGCCGCAGGAGGCCTCGATCTTTCGCGGCCTGACGGTCGAGGGAAATATCATGGCGGTGCTCGAAGTGGTCGAGTCCGATCTGGAGCAGCGCGAGCACACCCTGGAAAGCCTGCTGGCCGAATTTTCCATCAGCCACCTGCGCCGTGCCCCAGCCATGGCCCTGTCGGGCGGCGAGCGCCGCCGCTGCGAGATCGCCCGGGCCTTGGCCTGCCGGCCCCATTTCATCCTGCTGGACGAACCTCTGGCCGGCATCGACCCCATCGCGGTGTCGGACATCCGCGACCTAGTGGCGCACCTCAAGCATCGCGGCATCGGCGTCTTGATCACCGACCACAATGTCCGCGAAACGCTTGACATCATCGACCGCGCCTACATCCTCCACGACGGCAAGGTGCTGATGGAGGGCAAACCCGACGAGATCGTGGCGCATGAGGGCGTGCGCCGGGTCTACCTCGGCGAACATTTCAGCCTGTAGCGGGCGGCGAAAATGGCGCTCGCTCCCCGGTTAGACCTCCGCCAGACGCAGTCGCTGGTGATGACGCCGCAATTGCAGCAGGCGATCAAGCTGCTGCAATTGTCCAACATGGAGCTGTCCACCTTCATCGACCAAGAGCTGGAGCGCAACCCGCTCTTGGAACGCGAGGATGCCGACGATCGGGGTGAGGTCGAGGCCGCGCCGCTGGAACCGATCACCGCCCCTGAGGAGCCGCCGCTCTTGGACGGCATGGTGGCGGGCGAGGCGAACGAGGCCATGGATGTCGATTACGACAATCTCTACAACAACGACAGCGCCGGTGACAGCGTCGATGGCGAAGCCTTCGCCCAATGGAGTAAGAGCGGTGGCCGCGCCGATTTCGAAGATGGCGAAAGTAATCTGGAACAAACCCTGGCCGGCGACCTTTCGCTGCGCGACCATCTGGTGGCCCAGATCAACGTGGACGTCACCGATCCGGCCGAGCGCCTGATCGGGCTCTATCTGATTTCGATGCTCGATGAATGCGGCTATCTGGTCGGTGACCTCGCCGAAGTGGCCAGCCGGCTAGACTGCCCGCTGGAAAAGGTCGAGGCGGTGCTGGCCCGCTTGCAGCGTTTCGACCCGGCGGGAGTGTTCGCCCGCTCGCTGAAGGAATGCCTTGCGCTGCAATTGGCCGAAAAGAACCGGCTCGATCCCGCTATGCAGGCGATGCTCGACAACCTGCCGATGTTGGCCCGGCGCGACCTCGCCGGCTTGACTCGGGTCTGTGGCGTCGATGCCGAAGACCTGTCCGACATGATCGCCGAGATCAAGGAGCTGGATCCCAAGCCGGCCCTGAGATTCGACCATGTGGTGACCCAGGCGGTGATCCCCGACGTGCTGATGCGCCGCGCCCAGGACGGTGGCTGGCTGGTCGAACTCAACGCCGACACTCTCCCTCGCGTGCTGGTCGATACCCGCTACTACGCCCGCATCGCCGGCTCGGCCAAGACCCGCGAAGACAAGACCTACCTGTCGGAACGGTATCAATCCGCCAATTGGCTGGTCAAGTCGCTGCACCAGCGCGCCACCACCATCCTTAAGGTGGCCACCGAACTGGTACGCCAGCAGGATGCCTTCTTCCGTCTCGGCATCCAGCATCTGCGGCCTTTGGTCCTGCGCGACATCGCCACCGTGATCGGCATGCACGAAAGCACGGTCAGCCGGGTGACCTCGAACAAGTACATGTCCACCCCGCGCGGCATCTTCGAGCTGAAATACTTCTTCACCCAGTCCATCGGCTCGGCCGATGGCGGAGACGCCCATTCCGCCGAATCGGTACGCCACCGCATCAAGGCCTTGATCGACGCCGAGAATGCTGCGGTGCTGTCGGACGACCGCATCGTCGAAATCCTCAAGGGAGAAGGAATCGACATCGCCCGCCGGACAGTGGCAAAATACCGGGAGGCGATGAACATTCCCTCTTCGGTCCAACGCCGCCGTGAAAAGTCGTTGGGTATGTAGGCCGGCGGTTTGGGCCGGGTTTGTGGGTTTGCTTGACTCCAAGGTGGCGCGGAACTATGTTCCGGCCCTCCCTGGGGGCGGTCGTGACGGGAACGTCCGAACCGATACGTCGGAAGGGTTAGCTCTTCATGGAAATTACCGATCTTATTACGCCTGCCGCCGTGATCGCCAATCTGCGCGCCACTTCCAAGAAGCAGGCATTGCAGGATATGGCCAAGCGCGCGGCCGAGCTGACCGGCTTGCACGAACGCGCCGTGTTCGACGTGCTGCTGGAGCGCGAGCGCTTAGGGACTACCGGCGTCGGCAACGGCATCGCCATCCCTCACGGCAAGCTGCCCAGCTTGGACCGGCTCTACGGCCTGTTCGCGCGGCTGGAGCGACCGATCAATTTCGACTCGATCGACGAACAGCCGGTCGATCTGATTTTCCTGCTGCTGGCCCCTGAAACGGCAGGTGCCGACCATCTCAAGGCTTTGGCGCGGGTGTCGCGGCTGTTGCGCGACAAGGGCGTCTGCGAGAAACTGCGGGGAACCGACGGGGCTGACGCCCTTTACGCGCTGCTGACCGAATCCCCCGCCAGCCGCGCCGCCTGAACCGCTTCCAGGAAGGGTGCATGCGAACCCTCTACCACCACCCACTGTGCCCGTTCTCGCGCAAGGTGCGGATCGTGCTGGCCGAGAAGAAGCTGGATGCCGAGCTGGTCGCCGAGCGCGCCTGGGAAAAGCGTCCCGAATTCCTTGAACTTAGCCCCTCGGGCGAAGTGCCGGTGCTGATCGAGGAAGGCGGCACCGTGCTGGGCGACGCCACCGCCATCGCCGAATACCTGGACGAGGTCCACCGCGAGCCGCCGCTTTTGCCGACGGAGCCTGCGGCCCGTGCCGAGGTGCGCCGCCTGGTCGGCTGGTTCGACGCCAAGTTCAATCGCGAAGTCACTCAGCCCCTGCTCGGCGAAAAGGTCACCAAGCGCCTGACCCAGACCAGTTCCGAGCCGGATTCTCGCCTGATCCGGGCCGGCTACGCCGCGATCCACCAGCATCTCGATTCCATCGTCTGGCTGACCGAACGCCGCACCTGGCTGGCCGGGACCCATTACACCTTGGCCGACATTGCCGCCGCCGCCCACATCAGCTGCATCGACTACCTGGGCGACGTGCCATGGGACAGCCATCCCGGCGCCAAGGATTGGTACGCCAGGGTCAAGTCGCGCCCGGCCTTCCGGTCGCTGCTGGCCGATCACTTGCCCGGCTTCCCACCGCCCCGGCTGTACGCCGATCTGGATTTCTGATGCGCCGATTGCTGGCGCTGGCCGTCCTCTTGTGCCTGCCTTTGTCCGAGGCCGGCGCCGAGGTGGTGACCAGGCTACCGACCACCGGCAAGGTGGTGGCGCTGACCTTCGACGCCTGCGAGGCCCCCCACCAGCCGGCGGAGTTCGACCAAAGCATTCTGGCAGTGCTGGAAAGCGAAAAGCTCCCTTTCACCATCTTCGCCACCGGCCTGTTCGCCGAGCATCACCATGACGAACTCGCGCGTCTGGCCCGCTCGCCGCTGGTCGAGGTCGAGAACCACTCCTATAGCCACCGCCAGCACATGGACCGGCTTGATTCCGCGGCTCTCGATGACGAGGTGAGGCGCGCCGACCAAGCGATCATCGCCGCCACCGGGCGCAAGCCGATCTTCTTCCGCTTCCCCGCCGGCAATTACGACGCCAAGGCCCTGGCCCGGATAGAGGCCAGTGGCCACATGGTGGTGCATTGGCGGTTTCCCTCGGGCGATCCGGTGCGCGGGCTGGCGCCCGAACGGCTGCGCCAATGGGTGCTCGATAAAACCCGCCCCGGCGACATCCTGATCTTCCACATCAACGGCCGCGCCCCCGCCACCAAGACCGCTTTGCCCGAGATCGTCGCCACCCTGAAGGCGCGGGGCTATCGCTTCGTCCGCCTGGACGAGGTGCTGAAGTGAGCGCCTTCCAACTGACCAACCACGACCTGCCCAAATGCCGGCTACGGCCGCTCACCGAGGCCGACGCGGAACCGCTGGCGGCGGCGCTGGTAGAGTTGGAACCCTGGCGAACGCTGGGCT
>Ga0316222_1005224_pt1 | contig 11240 bp, 9 predicted proteins | sample TBH18011metaG_FD_206008 | JGI IMG/M metagenome (GOLD analysis project Ga0316222, IMG submission 206008) | Freshwater microbial communities from Trout Bog Lake, Wisconsin, USA - TBH18011 | ecosystem: Environmental > Aquatic > Freshwater > Lake > Hypolimnion/Profundal zone | place: USA: Wisconsin... | reverse complement strand
TGGGCCCAGCAGGTCCAGGGCGGCGTAGGTGGTGACCAATTTCATCACCGACGCCGGATTCCGGACTTGCTGTGCATGCAGGCTCAGGCGCGCGTGGCTGGGACTGCCCTGGTCCGCGTCAAACACCAGCAGCGACACCGCATTGGGTGGCAGACCGGCGCGTGCCAGTGCCGCATCGAGTTCGGCGGGCAACGCCTGTGCTGCGGCCCACGGCAGACGGCTGCCGAGCAGCAGGCACAGCGCCAAGTTGCGAGTCAGGTTCAGCGGAGGACGCAGGGTGTGCAGCAGGTGGGACAGCATGCGCGCATTATCGACCGGGCGCCCCCACGCACAGCGTCGATAATAAGAACATGTCTACGCTCTCTCCTGTCGCGATTGCGCTCACCCATCGGCGGGTTCCACCCCGCGTCATGGGCGCACTGGCGGCCGTGGTGACGGTGCTGATCTGGACCGCTTTCATTGTGGTGGCCCGGGCCTCGGCGGACCCGACGCGCGCGCCCACCCTAACCACCTACGACATCATGCTGGCACGCCTGCTCGGTGCCGGTTTGCTGCTGCTGCCACTCGGCTTTGTCATGACTTACCAGCAGCGTCTGCGGCAACTGGAGGCGTTCCGGGCTTGCGGCCAGTCGGGCGCCGCGCCGCTGCCGCAGGGTTCGTTGTTGGGCTTTTCGCCGTTGCCGCTGGGCGTTACTTTGCGCATCGGCGTTTTTGGTGGTCTGTTGTATGCCTTGGTGACGTACAGCGGTTTTGCTTTCGCGCCAGCAGCACATGCCTCGGTGTTGCTGCCGGGCAGCCTGCCGCTGTGGACCGCATTGCTGGCGCTGTGGATGCTGGGTGCAGGCATATCGCCCACGCGCGCGTTGGGACTGCTGTGCATTGTGGCGGGCGATTTGCTGGTTGGTGGCCCCGGCCTGTTGCATGTGACTGACGGCAGTGGCGTGTGGCTCGGTGACTTGCTGTTTGTGGTTGGTTCGGTGGCCTGGGCGGTCTACAGCGTGTGGGTGCGTAAATATGCCTTGCCGGCGGTGCACGCCACCACCGCCATCACGGTGCTGGGCTTTTTTGTGTATGTGCCGGTGTACGTCACGCTGCTGGCAACGGGACTGGTTCAGGGCCATTTTTTCAGTGCGCCGCTGCGTGACGTGCTGCTGCAAATGGCGATGCAGGGCGTGGGCTCGGTGGTGGTGTCTGGCATCACGTTCAATATGATGATCCGCTATTACGGCCCCGTGCGTTCAACCATGCTGACGGCCCTGGTGCCGGGCTTGTCGGCCGTCTCGGCGGGCTGGTTGCTGCACGAGCCGCTGACCACCAATGTGCTGGCCGGTCTGTTGCTGGTGACGGTTGGCATTGTGTTTGGTGTGCAGACGCAAAGTCCGTCAGGAGTGAAAAAATCATGAAGTTACTGGCGTTTGATACCAGTACCGACCAGATGTCGATTGCGGTGGCGCGTGGCGAAGGTCCGTCGCTGCAGCTGTGGCAGCAAGATGGGGCGGGCGCAGCGCAGGCCTCGCTGGGCCTGATTGCCGGCGCCCTCAACCTGTTGCAACAGGCGCAACTGCGCGTGACCGAACTCGATGCCATTTGCTTTGGCAGCGGCCCTGGTTCCTTCACCGGTTTGCGTACCGCCTGCGCCGTGGCGCAAGGACTGGCGTTTGGTGCTGATGTTCCGGTGTTGCCGGTCAATTCGCTGTTGGCGCTGGCGGAAACGGCGCGGCACACGGCGCTGGCGGGGCTGGCACGGGTTCAGGTGCTGGCCATGCTGGATGCGCGCATGGACGAAATTTATGGCGCGCTGTTTGCGTTTGCCGACGGCCAGTGGACCGAGCGCAGCGGCGCAGCGTTGTACCCACCGCAGGCGCTGCCGGGCCACTACGCTACGGAGCCGGAGTTGCATCTGGCGGGCAACGTGTTCACGGTTTATCAGGGACGGCTGGATCTGGCGGTCGCCCCGCCGCCGTGCATCACCGCCTTGCCGACTGCCAACGCCCTGTTGCGACTGGCACCGCAGTTGCTGGCGCAGGGCCTGGGCGTACCAGCAGCGCAGGCCCTGCCGACGTATGTGCGTGACAAGGTGGCACAGACCAGCGCTGAACGCGCGGCAATGAAAGCGGCTGTTGCCGCAGCGCGCTGATGCCGGGCGTGGTGTCTTGTCATGGTGAAGCCACACCGGCCCGTGTTGAAGTGCGCTTCGAGCCCATGCAAGCGACGGACCTGGATGGGGTGCTGGCCATCGAACAGTCGATTCATCCGCACCCCTGGTTGCGTCGCAATTTCGAAGATGTGCTGTGCAGCGGCTACCAGGCGCAGATGCTGATGGGCGCCGACCAGGTGCTGGGCTATTTTGTGGCGATGCAGGGCGTTGACGAAGTGCATCTGCTCAATTTATCGGTGGCCTTGCCATGCCAAGGCCAGGGATGGGCGCGCGTCATGCTTGACGCGCTGGACCTTTGGGGTCGTGGCCACGGCGCATGCAACGTCTGGCTGGAAGTGCGCCAGAGCAATGTGCGGGCGCAGCACGTGTATGCGGCGCACGGGTTCCAACAAGTCGGGGTGCGCAAGGCATACTACCCGGCCAGCGAGGGTCAGCGCGAGGATGCGCTGGTCATGTGCTGTGCCCTGACGGAAGAAGGTGAAGTCTGATGCAAATCGATGCACGCCAGCGCGCCATGCTGCAGGAAATGGGCGTGGAGGTGTGGTTGCCCAGCGCTGCGCCCGTGGCGCCGCAGTCGGCCGTCGTGCACCAGCCGCAGCTGGCGGTGCCGAAGACGACCCCGCTCGCGGAAAGCGCCAGCCCAGACACCCGGCCCCCATCGGTGGCCGCACTGGGCTGGCCCGCCTTGGTCAGCGCGGCGGGCAGTTGCCAGGCCTGTGAACTGTGCACGGTGCGGCGCCACACCAGCCTGCTGGCACCGCCACAGCCTGCACAGCCGTGCGACTGGATGGTGGTGGGCGACCCGCCCGATGCCGACGAAGACCGCAGCGGCAGTCCGTTTGCGGGCGCCGACGGTGTGCTGCTGGACAACATGCTGCGTGCGGCCGGATTGCAGCGCGTCAATGTGCGTACAGCACAAACAACCGACGCCAGCGCGGCGCAGCCCACGCTGTCACAGGACCCGGCGCGGCGCGTGTATGTCACCAACGTGGTGAAGTGCCGCCCCGATCATGGCCGCATCGCCCGTCCCGATGAACTGCAGCAGTGCGCCGCTTTCTTGCAGCGCGAGATTGCGCTGGTGCAGCCCAAGATTATTCTGGCGCTGGGCCGCTTCGCCCTGCAGCTGTTGTTGTGTGAAACCCCGGAATTGGCCCAGCAGCCGCTGGGTCACGTGCGCGGTTCAGTGTATTCCTACCAGGGAATTGCCGTGGTGCCAGGCTACCATCCGCGTGCCCTGCTGCGCCACGCCGCCGACAAGGCCAAGGCCTGGCAGGACTTGTGCCTGGCGGCAGACACGGTGCAAGGAATTGGTGGGGGCGCAGATACTGGTTCAGGCGCTGGTTAAACTTGGCGCATGAACTTTATTGAACAGTTGCACCGCGCGGAGCGCCTCAATGGCTCGCTCCTGTGCGTCGGGTTGGACCCGGAACCGGCTCGTTTTCCAACGCCCTGGCAGGGCGATGCCAGCAAGATTTTTGATTTTTGCGCCGCCATCGTGGACGCTACCGCCGATCTGGTGATTGCCTTCAAGCCCCAGATTGCTTACTTTGCCGCGCACCGTGCCGAAGACCAGCTCGAACGCCTGGTGGCCCACATCCGGCGCATTGCGCCGCAGGTGCCGGTGATTCTGGACGCCAAGCGCGGCGACATCGGCAGCACGGCCGAACAATACGCGCGCGAAGCTTTTGAACGGTTTGATGCCGACGCCGTGACCCTGTCGCCATTCATGGGTTGGGATTCGGTGCAGCCTTATCTGAAGTACCAGGGCAAAGGCGCATTTATTCTGTGCCGCACCTCCAACCCCGGTGGGGATGATTTGCAAAACCAGGTCCTGGCCGGTGTGCCGGGTACGCCGCGCCTGTTCGAGCACATCGCGTCGCTGGTGCAAGGGCCATGGAACCAGAATGGCCAACTCGGACTGGTGGTGGGCGCCACCTATCCAGCGGAAATTGAACGCGTGCGCCAACTGGCGCCGACCGTGCCGCTGCTGATTCCCGGTGTTGGCGCCCAGGGCGGCGACGCGCTGGCAACGGTGCGTGCCGGTTATCGCCACCACGCAGGTGCAACCACTGCACCGATTGTGGTGAACTCCTCGCGTGCTGTGTTGTATGCCTCGTCGTCCGGCGCCGATTTTGCGCAGGCCGCACGCGCCGTAGCCATTGCCACGCGCGACCAGTTGCAGGCGGCGCGGGCTGATCAGGGGACGGGTGCGGCGAGGTAACGCGCCAGGTACTTGCCGGTAAAACTCTCGGCAATGTCGGCAATTGCTTCCGGCGTGCCAACGCCCACCACCGTGCCGCCGCCAGCGCCGCCTTCCGGGCCCATGTCGATCAACCAGTCGGCGGTTTTGATGACGTCCAGGTTGTGTTCAATCACCACAATCGTGTTGCCGGCGTCACGCAACTGGTGCAGCACTTTAAGCAGCAAGGCGATGTCGGCAAAGTGCAGGCCGGTGGTGGGTTCGTCCAGGATGTAGAGCGTGCGCCCAGTGTCGCGCTTGCTCAGCTCCAGCGCCAGTTTGATGCGCTGCGCCTCGCCCCCGGACAAGGTGGTGGCCGCCTGGCCCAGCTTGATGTAGCTCAGACCAACATCGAGCAAGGTTTGCAGTTTGCGCGCAATGGCGGGCACCGCTTTGAGGAACTCGAACGCGTCTTCCACCGTCAATTCCAGAATCTGCGCGATGTTGCGGCCCTTGTACAGCACCTCCAGCGTTTCGCGGTTGTAACGCTGCCCGGCGCACACTTCACAAGGCACATAGACATCGGGCAGAAAGTGCATTTCCACCTTCACCATGCCGTCGCCCTGGCACGCTTCGCAGCGTCCACCCGCCACATTGAAACTGAAGCGCCCGGCACCGTAACCGCGTTCGCGTGCCATGGGCACTTCCGCCATCAATTCCCGGATCGGGGTGAACAGGCCGGTGTAGGTGGCCGGGTTGCTGCGCGGCGTGCGCCCGATGGGGGACTGGTCGACGTTGATGACCTTGTCGAAATGCTCCAGGCCTTCCATGGCTTCATGCGCCGCTGGCTCTTCATGGGCGCGGTAAATGTGGCGTGCGGCTGCTGCGTACAGCGTGTCGTTGACCAGCGTCGACTTGCCTGAGCCGGACACGCCGGTGACGCAGGTGAACAGGCCGACCGGAAACGCCACCGACACATTTTTCAGGTTGTTGCCGCTGGCGCCGATGACGCGCAGTGCCTGCAAATCGCCCTGCGTCGCACGGTGGTGCGCCTGGCGTTCAGCCCAGGCCAGTGCGGCCTTGCTCGGTTCGGCTTTGCCGGCGCTGCGTGTGGCTTTGGGCTCCGTGCTGCGTGCAGCCATGACCGGCAGCCACGCGTGGCGGCGGCGTGGTACGTCAATGCGCAGGGTGCCGGCCAGATACTGGCCAGTGAGGGAATTGGCACAGCTTTTTACATCGTCAAAGGTGCCCTGGGCAATCACGCGCCCGCCGTGCAGACCGGCGCCGGGGCCCATGTCAATGACATGGTCGGCGGCGCGCATCATGTCTTCGTCGTGCTCCACCACCAGCACGCTGTTGCCGATATCGCGCAGGTGCTTGAGCGTGTCAATCAGGCGGTCGTTGTCGCGCTGGTGCAGACCAATGCTGGGCTCGTCCAGTACATACATGACGCCGGTCAGCCCCGATCCAATCTGACTCGCCAACCGAATGCGCTGCGACTCCCCGCCGCTGAGTGTTTCGGCACTGCGGTTCAGGCTCAGGTAATTCAGCCCGACGTCGTTCAGAAACTTCAGCCGCAACCCGATTTCGTGCACCACTTTGGCGGCAATCTCCCCGCGCGCACCACGCAGGCGCAGCTGCGTGAAATAGTCCAGACATTCGCGCAGCGTGAACTGGCTGATCTGCTGGATATTGCGCGCCTGCGCCGCTTCGCCAATCAGCACGTTGCGCGCTTCGCGCCGCAACCGGCTGCCTTGGCAGTCGGGGCACACCTGCGTGCTGCGCAGCCGCGCCAGATCTTCACGCACCAGCGCCGATTCGGTTTCCCGGTAGCGCCGCTGCAGGTTGGGAATAATGCCTTCGAACGGATGCTTTTTGCTCACCTTCTTGCCGCTGCCCGCGCCACCGCCGCTGTCAACGTGGTAGCTGAACTTGATGTCTTCGTCGCCGGAACCAAACAGCAAAATATGGCGCAGGCGCTCGTCGAGCGATTCAAATGGCGCTTCCAGATCGAAGCGGTAGTGGCGTGCCAGGCTGTCGAGCAACGTGAAGTAATACATGTTGCGCCGGTCCCAGCCCTTGATGGCACCGCTGGCCAGACTCAGTGAGGGAAAGGCGACCACGCGCTGCGGATCGAAAAAGTCCTGGTGGCCCAGACCATCGCAGCTGGTGCAGGCCCCGACCGGCGAGTTGAAGGAGAACAGGCGCGGTTCGAGTTCGCTGATGGAGTAGTGGCAGACCGGGCAGGAAAATTTGGCGTTAAACAGATGCTCAACGGCACCGGAACCTGCGTCGCTGCTTTGTGAGGCCGGTGTCTGGCGCGGGGTCTCCAGCGCAATGGCACGTCCGCTCGCCAGCCGCAGCGCTGTTTCAAAGCTTTCAGCCAAGCGCTGACGCAGCCCCTGGGCACTGCCCGCGTTGTCCGAACCCTCCGGCGTGTCGGCGTTGTTCGCGCCCGTGGCGGCATTGTCGGCACGCACGATCAGCCGATCAATCACGACGTCGATGTCGTGCTTTTCCGTTTTCTTGAGCGCTGGCAAGGCGTCGAAATCGACAATCGCACCGTTGACGCGAAAGCGCACAAAACCCTGTGCCTGAAGCTGCGCAAACAGATCAATAAATTCGCCCTTTTTCTCACGCGCCAGCGGCGCCAGAATCATGACGCGCGTGCCCTGCGGCAACGCCAGCACGCAATCCACCATCTGGCTGACGGTCTGGCTTTGCAGTGGCAACTGGTGGTCCGGGCAATGTGGCGCGCCGGCTCGGGCAAACAGCAGCCGCAGGTAATCGTGGATCTCGGTTACGGTGCCCACCGTGGAGCGCGGGTTGTGGCTGGTGGCCTTCTGCTCAATTGAAATAGCCGGTGACAGGCCTTCAATCAAGTCGACATCGGGCTTGTCCATGACCTGCAAGAACTGACGCGCGTAGGTTGACAGGCTTTCCACGTAGCGCCGCTGGCCCTCGGCATACAGCGTGTCAAAGGCCAGACTCGATTTGCCCGAACCGCTCAGACCGGTAATAACGACCAGTTGGTTGCGCGGAATATCGAGGTCGACATTTTTCAGGTTGTGGGTGCGCGCACCGCGAATGCTGATGGTCTGCTGCTGTAACAGGCGTTGCTCAATAGCGCGCGCCAGATCGTTGTTGTCGGGGTCCGGGTGCGCGGGCGGTGCAGTCGTCGAACGTGCCTCTTCTGGGGCAAGGTCGGGGCGGGTGGAGGCAGCAGAGGGCAGATTCAAGTCGATACGCCAGTGGAGGACAACCCGTGATGATAGACAATGTAGGGTGATGCCGCCAGACCGTGGCACCTTTCCTGCTTTATTTGTCTTTTTTCGTGCCTTCTTGGCGAACTGTCTGCGTTTTATTCTGTCCACCCTACCATTGCGTTGCCAACTGTGACTACCCACTCTGACACCACCATGACCGCCCGGGAGCGGCGTTCCAGCCTGTCGCTGGCGCTGATTTTCGCGTTGCGCATGCTGGGCCTGTTTCTCGTGCTGCCCGTATTCGCCCTGGAGGCGCGCCATCTGCCGGGGGGGGACGATCCGGCACTGATCGGCCTGGCCATGGGCATCTACGGACTGACCCAGGGTTGTCTGCAAATGCCGTTCGGCATGGCCTCGGATCGCTTTGGGCGCAAACGCGTGATGCTGATTGGCCTCCTGTTGTTTGCGGCGGGCAGTTTCGTGGCGGCTTTTGCGCCAACGTTGGTTTTGTTGGTTGCCGGACGCGCGCTGCAAGGTGCAGGCGCCATTTCCGCCGCCATTACGGCCTTGCTGGCAGACCAGACGCGCGATAGCGTGCGTACCAAGGCGATGGCGCTAGTGGGGGTCAGTATTGGCCTGATGTTCGCCATTTCCCTCGTGCTTGGCCCCTTGCTCGATTCCGTGATTGGTCTGCATGGCATTTTTGCGCTGACCGGTTGCCTGGCGCTGGGCGGCATGGCTGTGGTGCTGTGGTTGGTGCCAGCCGAACCCGGATTGCCGACCGCGCCAGCGCGCGGTGACTGGAAACAAGCGCTGTACAACCCGGCCCTGTTGCGCCTGAATTTTGGTGTGTTCATCCTGCACGCCGTGCAGTTGTCGATGTGGATGGCGATCCCGGCCATGCTGGTGCAGGCCGGTCTGGCCAAGGCCGACCACTGGACCGTGTACCTGCCCGCAGTGCTGGGCTCCTTTGTCCTGATGGGCGGCACTTTGTTCCCCATGGAACGTCGTGGCCATCTGCGCGCCATGTTTCTGGCGGCGATCGGCATGATTGGCGGGGTGCAGGCGGCGCTGTTGCTGCTGAGTCAAGGGCAGCCGACGGTGGCGCAACTCTCCGTCGTGTTGTTTGTGTTTTTCTGGGGTTTCAATATTCTGGAAGCGACCCAGCCCAGTCTGGTGTCCAGGCTGGCACCCGCCGCCGTGCGTGGAACAGCCCTGGGCCTGTACAACACACTGCAATCGCTGGGGCTGTTTGCTGGTGGCGCGCTGGGTGGCTGGCTGGTTAAATCGGTAGGCCCACACGGGTTGTTTGCGGTGTGCGCCGTCGGCATGGTGCTGTGGTTCGTGGTGGCCTGGCCGATGCAGCCACCGGCGCCCGTGCCACGCCGAACGCGTACTGAAAAGCCAGCCTGACGGCGCGTACTGCGTCGATCGGTGTGCCGCGTGCCCGCCAACGACAGTTGGGGCGTGCCGCGCAACCTGGATGAAGGATAATTAGCGCGCTGGTCTCGCGTGCCAGCGCAAAACAGCGAATAACAGGGCCAACCCGGGCAGCGTGCCCGTCCCTCCTCTTTTTGGAAACACCATGGCATCCGTCAACAAAGTCATTCTGGTCGGTAACTGCGGCCGCGATCCCGAAATTCGTTATCTGCCTTCCGGTCAGGCCGTTGCCAACGTCAGCGTGGCAACCAGCAGCCGGCGCAAGGACAAGAACACGGGTGAATCGATCGAAGACACCCAGTGGCACCGCGTCACCTTCTACGACCGCCTGGCTGAAATCGCGGGTGAATATGTGCGCAAGGGTCGCCCCATTTATGTCGAAGGCCGCCTGAAATACGGCAAGTACACCGACCAGTCGGGCGTGGAAAAAAGCACGGTTGATATTGTCGCCACCGAACTGCAACTGCTCGGCGGACGCGAAGGCATGGGCGCTCCTGGCGACGGTGACGAAGGTGGCAGCGCTCCGGCGCCCCGCCGTCAGGCACCCGCTGCGCGCACGCAGCCCCCGGCAGCGGCTCCGCGTCAGGCCCCCGCAGCGCGGCCAGCCAGTGGGTTTGATGACATGGACGACGATATTCCGTTCTGACACCCAGTCAGCTATATTTTGTAAACCAAGCCATGTAATTCATTGACTTACATGGCTTTTTTCTGTGCGCCCAGCATGGGCGCACTCCTGGAGGTGTAAGTCCTCCCGCGAGCTGGTCACAGTGAGCGAAGTGAAGCGCAACTGCATGAGGGCGACCAAGTGTGGGAAGGAAGCGTGGAACGTAAATCGCGAGCCGATGTACAAGAACCGCATATAAGGCGTTGCCAACCAAGGCGAGCGGGCACAAAACCGCAAAGCCTTTGTGACCAAGGGCCTGGAGACGTAGATGCGGCGGTTGTGCGATGAAGGAGTGCGTTCTTACCTGGGGAGATCTCGCCTTATGGGTGAAAGCCCGACGGTACTACCGGAGCGAGAAGTCAGCAGAGGTCGTAGTAGTGCTGGTAGCGGGCCGATGAGGCGGGAGCCAGGGCACGAAGGACCGAACGAGAGTAAGTGACCGAGGACAGACGGGATGTCAAAGGCCAAGCGTCAGATGCCGGAATCATCCGGGCGGGTGGGCGTAGCGCACGGTGAAGCCGCGCGTGATCCTGCCAGTGACGAAGCCTGCGACCCGCTCGCTGAACACCCGGACACAGGGTCGGCAAAGTCAAAGTCGGGCACTGGTGGCCTGCTGGAGATGGCACTGACAAGAGAGAACCTGCAAGCAGCATGGAAGCGGGTCAAGGCCAATAAAGGCGCACCGGGAATGGATGGACTCGACATCGAGCAGACATTCCAGATGCTGCGCTCGAACTGGCCCCAGATTCGCCAAAGTCTGCTGGCAGGCAAATACCGGCCACAGCCGGTACGCAGGGTAATGATCCCCAAGCCGGATGGAAGCCAGCGCGAGCTGGGTATTCCGACGGTGCTGGATCGGCTGATTCAGCAGGCACTGTTGCAAGTGCTGCAGCCGCTCATTGATCCCACCTTTATCTGCTCGACTTGCCTCGCTCGCTGGCCATACTTACGCCCGCTGGTGAGGCCATAGCCCTTTCGAACATCCGAAATTCATTCGAGGCCGAGAAAAAGCTACGGTCCAGTGCATACACTTCAGGGTTCGATTCCTATCATGGTATCTAGTCGTCCCTGATTTATTCAAAGTAAGCGTCCCGTCGCAGCACCTTGAATCCGTGCCGCAATCACCTGACCATCGCGGTCATGGCAACTCGTTGTTATCGGTTTTTGAATTCAGTGGCGCGCAGTATGGCGCCCCTACTGCTATTTGCAATGCTGTTATGGCGCTGCAGGCGGCTGCCAGCCGTGCGGCAGCAGTTCCTCAATGCGGCTGTTGGGCTGCGTAGGCAAGCGGGTGAGCACATCCTTGAGGTAGGCCCACGGGTCATGGCCACGCAGCTCCCCGTGTATTGCCGCACATAATTTTGTGCTCTCTTACAGAGAGGATGAGCATTGGGAATGCTCGCCCCTCAGATGGATCTGTGGTGGCGTCGTTGGCTGGGACATCAAACCTGATGGCAGAAAAAATGGTTTTCAATTTGCATGCACAAAAATTTGCCCAGAGCGGCGCATCGCAGTGATGGGCTGCCAGAGGTTTGTACCCTTACCCCCGTGGGGGGGTGAAATCTCTACGGTCCATCTGGTTCGATGCGCGCA
>Ga0316222_1005221_pt1 | contig 11242 bp, 11 predicted proteins | sample TBH18011metaG_FD_206008 | JGI IMG/M metagenome (GOLD analysis project Ga0316222, IMG submission 206008) | Freshwater microbial communities from Trout Bog Lake, Wisconsin, USA - TBH18011 | ecosystem: Environmental > Aquatic > Freshwater > Lake > Hypolimnion/Profundal zone | place: USA: Wisconsin... | reverse complement strand
GATGTGGGAGGAGAATTATCTGGCGGCGCGCGCGACCATCGCCGAAAAGGCCGGACAACTGCCTGAAGCCGAGGAACTGCGCCGTCAGGAACAAATCCTGCTGGCCAGCATCCTTAGCCGCGACACCCCCGATGCCCAGGCTTTCCGGCCCAACCGCAACCGTTCACTGCAAGCCCTGTCGCGCATCCTGGCCCAGCAGAACCGCATCGTCGAAGCAGAGGTCGAGGCCCGCCGCGCCCTTCTCAACGAACTGCGCGACCACGGGCACTACGCCCCCGAAACCGCCGAAATGCTGCTGTCTCTGACCGACGTGGTCGCCCAGCAGGGGCGTTATGCCGACGCCGAAAAATTGGCAAGGGCGACCATCGACATCTATCAGCGCACCGGCCACGGCCCGACATCGTGGTCGCTGGCCCACGCGCACAGCAATCTGGCGATGGTGCAGATGCTGGCCGACCGTCCGGCCGAGGCATTGGCAACCTTCCAGACGCTGGCCGCCGACATCGCCCCAGACAAGGCGCTGACCAAGCGCATCCTGGGCGATAACATGTATTACGCCAGCGCCCTACTGGCCGGGGGCGACGCTCGCGAAGCGATCGGCATCCTCAAACACACCACCGAATTCCGCGCCGCCTTGTTGGGCGCCGACCACCCCGACACCGCCGAGGCACGCGGCATGCTGGCCGTCGCCCTGGCTGCCCGCAACGAGCTGACCGAAGCCCAGGCCGCCTTCCGCCAAGCCATCCCCGTACTGCTGTCCAACGCCGCCCAGGCCGAAGGCGATGATTTCGGCGAGGGCAGCGTCGGGCGCGAACACCGCCGCCGTCAGGTGCTGGATGCCTATATCGGGCTGCTGGCCGATCATGGCGATGCCACCGCCGTGGCCGAGGCGTTCCGCGTCGCCGATACCGCCCGCAGTCAGATCGTACAGAAATCGCTGACCGCCTCGGCCACCCGCGCCGCGGTGCAAGAGCCCGACATGGCCGATCTGGTGCGCCGCGAGCAGGACACCGACCAGCAATTGACCGCCGAGCAAAGCATGCTGGCCGACCAGTTGGCATCCTCGCCCGGTCAACGCGACGAGGCCGCCGCGACCGCCCTGCGCGAGCATGTGGAAATCCTGCGCGCCACCCGTCGGACCTTACGCGACGAGATCGGCCGGCGCTTCCCGGCCTATTCCCAACTGCACAATCCGCCGCCGGTGACATTGGCGCAGGCGCAGGCCGCGCTGCACGATGGCGAGGCGCTGATCGCCGTGCTGGTCGGCAACCAACGCAGCTTCGTCTGGGCGATACCCCGCCATGGCCCCCCCGCCTTCGCCGCCGTGCCGCTGGGTCGAGCCGACGTGGCGCGCATGGTCCACAAACTGCGGGTACCGATGGAAGCCAGCATCAACGAATTGGGCGAGCTGCCGCCCTATGATCTGGCCGAGGCCTTTCGCACTTATCAGGCATTCCTGGCGCCGGTCGAAGCCGGCTGGAAGGGGGCGCGCAGCTTGTTGGTGGTGGCCGACAAAGCTTTGGGCCAGCTGCCGTTCTCGATCCTGGTGACCCAGCCGACCCAATTGGCGCCGGAACATAACGGTCAGGCACTGCTGTCCAGCTATCGCGCCGTGCCCTGGCTGGTGCGTCAGGCGGCGGTGACCCAATTGCCGTCGGTCGGCGCTTTAGTCAGCCTGCGCCAATTGCCACCCGGAGCAGCCAGCCGCAAACCGTTCATCGGGTTCGCCGATCCGTGGTTCACCGCGCAACAGGCCGCCGAGGGCCAGCGCGACATAAGCATGCGCGGCATGGGCGCCACCACCGTCATCGCGTCGCGCGGGTTCAAACGCCGTGCCGTGCCGGCTACCGGCGGGCTCGACAGCGCCCAACTGAAAAGCCTGCCGCGCTTGCCGGAAACCGCCGATGAGGTCATCAACGTCGCTCTGGCCCTGCATGCCGATCCAGCCACGGATGTGTTCCTGGGGGCTCAGGCCAACGAGAAGACCATACTGGCGATGCCGCTGGCCGACCGCAAAGTGGTGATGTTCGCCACGCACGGCCTGATCCCCGGCGACATCGACGGCCTGACTCAACCGGCTTTGGCGATGTCGCATCCCGATGTCACCAAGGCCGGCAATACGGGTCTTTTGACCATGGATAATGTCCTAAGTCTGAAGCTGGATGCCGATTGGGTGGTGCTATCGGCCTGCAACACCGCTTCGGCCGATGCCAGTGGGACCGAGGCGATTTCCGGCCTGGGCCGCGCCTTCTTCTATGCCGGAACCCGTGCCGTGCTGGTCACCCATTGGGCGGTCGAAAGCGGCTCGGCAGCCGCAATCACCTCGGGGCTGTTCAAGCGGGCCGCCGAGACCCCCGACCTGCCACGCGCCGAGGCCCTGCGCCAAACCATGTTGTCGCTGATCGATGGACCGGGGGCCATCGATCCGCAAAGCAAGCAGGTGCTGTACTCTTACGCCCACCCGATTTTCTGGGCGCCCTATGCGCTGGTCGGCGACGGCGGCTGAAGCCGGCATCGTCGGGTTCACCGAACACGATTTCGTCGGCCACCGCCAGCCGGTACTGGACGAAATCTGCGCCGCCCGGACATCGGTGATCACGTGATAACCTGGTCAAGCCAAATATTTTTTCACTAAAACCCACCCCGCCGGGCCGGTACACCCCACCCAAGCGGGTTGCTAAAACGCCAACGCATTGACAACACAATATAAAAAATAGGCATCTTGATGCGTTTCTAATCAAGCCCAAGACTTGAAGTCGGGCGTCATGTCGCATAGGATGCGTCGTGCTGCTTTTTTGAGCAATTTCAAACTATCGCCCAGCGGATATCCCGTCTCATGGAGGCCAAGGTTCGATGACTGTTCGTATCACCCGCCGTCGTGCCATTACCGTGCTGGCCGCCGCCGCCGGTCTGTCCTTGATTGCCAAGACAAACCAAGCCCATGCCCGCCTGATCCGCTGGGAAGGCACCACCCTCGGCGCCCCGTCGAGCATTCAGCTTTACCACACTGACGAGACCAAGGCCCGCGCCGCCATCGACGCCGCGCAGCGGGAACTGGCCCGGTTGGAAGCCATTTTCAGCATCTACCGCGCCGATACGGCCATTTCGGCCCTCAATCGCGACGGCGTGCTGGTCAACGCCCCCGCCGAGTTCGTCGAGCTGGTCTCCCACGCCAAGGACCTCGCCGCCATCAGCGACGGGGTGTTCGATCCCACCATCCAGCCGGTCTGGCAGCTTTACCTCAGCCACTTCACCGCCGCCGCTGTCGATCCAGCCGGCCCGTCGCGTCAGGCGCTGGACGCCGCCCTGGCGCTGGTCAACTGGCGCGAGATCGAGATCGATGCCGCCGCCCGCCGGGTGGCGCTGGCCCGGCCCGGCATGGGACTGACCCTCAACGCCCGCGCCCAGGGCTATATCACCGACAAAGTGACCGCGGTGCTGCGCTCCTACGGTTTCGACCAGATGCTGGTGGATATGGGCGAGCCCCGCGCCATCTCCACCAAGCCCGACGGCTCGGCCTGGCATATCGGCATCGCCAATCCGGCCAACCAGTCCGAAGCCATCACCTGGGTGGACGTGGTCGATAAATGCGTCTCCACCTCGGGCGGCTACGGCACCCTGTTCGACGAGGCCGGGAAGTTCACCCACATCATTGATCCCCGCACCGGCCTGACCGCTCCGGCCATGCTGGGAGTGACGGTGATCGCCGATACCGCCACCATCGCCGATGGCCTGGCCACCACCCTGATCCTGGCCCCCGAGGACAAGCGCGCCCATATCCTGCGCGCCGGCGGAGCCGATCGGGCCATCTTCGTGACGCCCGATGGCGTGACCGCGACGGTGACGGCCTGACCCGCATGCCCGAGTTCGACTCCACCTTTGCCGATGCCGGCGACCACGACCTGATCGAGGGCTTCGCCCGCGTCGTCGCGGTCGAGGGCGGCCGGGTCTGGCTGGAGCCGGAGCAGACCGCCAGTTGCGGGACGTGCAGTTCAGTCGGGCTGTGCAGCATCGGCAAGGACGCGCTGACCGCCAGCAAACTGGCGGCCCGCCGCTTCCAACTGCCCGGCGATCTCGGCCTGCGAATGGGCGAGCGGGTGGTGGTGGGGATCCGCGACGATGCGCTGGTCAAGGGGGCGATGACCGCCTACGGCGTGCCGCTGCTCACCTTGCTGGCGGGCGGCATCGCCGGCCAGGAACTGGGCGGCGGCGATAACATGGCCGTCCTGGGGGCGGTGGCCGGACTGGTGTTCGGCCTGATCGTGTCCAGGCTTCTGGCCAACAGCCTTTCGGCGCGGGGGGTGCTGACCCCCCGGTTTCTGCGGCGGACCTTCGACCCGCCGACCGATGCCGATTGCCATATGGACCATGGGTAAGGGGGAAACCGGACGATGCAACATTATCTTCTGCTGATCATCAGCGCCGCGCTGGTCAGCAACGTGGTCCTGATGCGGTTCCTGGGGCTGTGTTCGTTCATGGGGGTGACGACCCGGGTCGACACCGCCCTGGGCATGGGGGCCTCCACCACCTTCTGCATCACCATCTCGGCCATGATCGACTGGGGCGTCGACCGTTTCCTGCTGGAGCCCTATGAACTGGGCTATCTGCGCACGGTGGCCTTCATCCTGGTCATCGCCGCCGCGGTGCAATTCACCGAGGCGGTGGTGCGCAAGGTCTCGCCCACCATGTTCCAGCTGCTGGGCATCTACCTGCCGCTGATCACCACCAATTGCGCGGTGCTGGGCGTCAATCTGCTGATGGTCGAAGGCAGGATGAATTTCATCGAAAGCACGGTGTTCGCCCTGGCCTCGTCACTGGGCTACAGCCTGGTGATGGTGCTGTTCGCCGGCCTGCGCGAGCGGATCGCCCTGGCCCAGGTGCCGCGGCTGTTCGCCGGCCCGCCGATCGGCTTCATCACCGCCAGCCTGCTGGCCCTGGCCTTCATGGGCTTTTCCGGTATGAGCACCAATTAGGAGATCTCCTGTCATGTTGTTGGATGTTGGAAGTCTGGCGGTGATGGGTGTGACGCTTGGCACCGTCCTCGGCACCGCCGCCAAGCTGTTGGCGGTGCCCACCAATCCGTTGGAAGACGAGTTGCAGGAGTTGCTGCCCGGTTCGCAATGCGGCCAATGCGGCTTCGTCGGCTGTTCGCAATACGCGGCGGCGCTGGCCAAGGGCAATACCCCCATTACCCTGTGCGCCCCCGGCGGCAAGGGCACCATCGAGGCGCTGGCCAAGAAGCTGGGAGTCGCCGCCGACACCGATGGCCATGAGGAGAAGGGACCGCAGGTCGCCTATGTCAACGAGGAGCTGTGCATCGGCTGCCTGCGCTGCATCGGCGAATGCGGTTCCGACGCCATCGTCGGCGCGCCCAAGCAGCTCCACACCGTCATCGCCGACGCCTGCCACGCCTGCGGCAAGTGCTTCAAGATCTGCCCGACCGAGGCCATCGAGATGAAGTCGATCCCGCTGACCATCGCGGCCTGGTACTGGAACAAACCCGGCGAACACGCCACTCATTAAGGGTGTGCCGCCAGTTACCGCATGAACCGCGTTGCCGCCGAAATTGGCGGAATGAAAGGAGAAAAGCGATGAGCGTAGCGGAGCTACGGTCGAGGTTTGCGACACATCAGTCGGCCGATTTCGGCGCAACCCGGAGGGACGCGGGCCTTTTCGCGCCTGGGTTCGTTGTTCGTCGCTCATGGACATCCAGTCCATGTCGCTCCTCGCGCCTGCCCAGCCGCGAAAATTCCTCGCGTCGCGGCCATGTGCTAACTGGCGACACACCCTAGGAGAGACGGTCGATGAAACTGTTTCCCATCATGGGCGGCATCCATCCGGATTACTGCAAGGAGCTGACGAGCGAGAAGGCCATCGTCGTCCTGCCGATGCCGGCCACGCTTTATATCCCGCTGCAGCAGCATATGGGCGCCCCCGCCAGCACCACCGTCGAGGTGGGAGCGCTGGTGAAGAAGGGCCAGATGCTGGGCCGGGGCGAAGGCGCGGTTTCGGCGCCGGTCCACGCCCCCACCTCGGGACGGATCACCGCCATCACCGAGGTGACGGCGCCGCACCCGTCGGGGTTGCCGACGCTGACCATCCTGCTGGAACCCGACGGCAAGGACGAATGGGCCGAACTGCCGGCTCCCATGGCCGATCCCTTCACCACCCTGCCGCAGCAGATCCGCGAGCGGGTCGCCGCCAGCGGCATCGTCGGCATGGGCGGCGCCACCTTCCCCTCGGCGGTAAAGCTGGGTCTCGGCAACCAGTACAAGCTTGAGATCCTGCTGCTCAACGGCGCCGAGTGCGAGCCCTACCTCACCTGCGACGACCGGGTGATGCGCGAATATGCCGACGACGTGGTCGACGGCGCCCGCATCATGGCCCATGCCCTGAGCGCCCCCAAGGTGATCATCGCCATCGAGACCAACAAGCCCCAGGCCATCGAAGCCATGACCAAGGCGGCGGCCGCCTTCGACTCGGTGACGGTGGTGGGGGTTCCGGTCCAGTATCCCATGGGGGCCGAGCGCCACCTGACCCAGGCGGTCACCGGCCGCGAGACCCCCGCCCGCAAGCTGACCGCCGATGTGGGGGTGGTGGTTCACAACGTCGCCACCGCCCGGGCCGTGCACAACGCGGTGCGGTTCGGCCGGCCCCTGCTGTCGCGGGTGGTCACGGTCAGCGGCGGCGCCGTCGCCGAGCCGAAGAATATCGAGGTGCCGCTGGGCACCCCGGTCGCCGAGCTGCTGGCCTTCTGCGGCGGCGCCACCAACGTCAAGCGCTATGTCAGCGGCGGCCCGATGATGGGTCAGCCCCTGCCCAGCCTCGACGTGCCGGTGGTCAAGGGCACCTCGGGCATCCTGGCGCTGACCAAGGCCGAGACCAAGGAAAGCGCCTCCAGGCCCTGCATCCGCTGCGGCTCCTGCGTCACCTACTGCCCGTGCGGTCTGGTGCCGGTGGAGATGGCGGCGTTCATCCGCAACGACAAGCTGGAAGAGGCCGCCAAGATCGGCGTCCAGGACTGCGTGTCGTGCGGCTCGTGCTCGTATATCTGCCCGTCGAACATCCCGCTGGTGCATTTCTTCAACTACGCCAAGGGACGCATCGCCGCGCTGGACCGCGAGCGCCGCAAGACCGAACAAACCAAATCCCTGGTCGCGGCGCACAATGCCCGGTTGGAGCGCCAGGCCCAAGCCAAGCGCGAAGCCGCCGCCCGCGCCAAGGCGCTCAAGGAAAACCCCGACGCAGGCAGGCCCACCCCATGAGCATCGTCGTCGACAAAAGCGGACCGTTCACTCACGGTTCCAACAACGTCCAGCGGACCATGTTTACGGTGCTGGCGGCCCTGGTGCCGGCGACGTTGTTCAATCTCTGGCTGTTCGGCTGGCCGGCCATCTTCCTGTTCCTGGTCACCATGGCGGCCTGTCTGGGATGCGAGGCGCTGTGCACCCGCATCGCCGGCGGCTCGGTGGACGACATGCTGTCCGACGGCTCGGTGATGATCACCGGCTGGCTGCTGGCCCTCAGCCTGCCGCCCTGGGCGCCATGGTGGGTGGCGGTAGTCGCCTCGGTCTTCGCGGTCTGCCTCGCCAAGCACGCCTTCGGCGGCCTGGGCCAGAACGTGTTCAATCCGGCCATGATCGGCCGGGTGGTGGTGCTGGTGTCGTTCCCGGTGCAGATGACCACCTTCGTGCCGGCCAAGCCGCTGTTCTCGGCCGACGCGCCCGGTTTCGCCGAAAGCCTGCACGTCACCTTCGGAAGAGCGGTCAGCCTGGACAATATCAGCGCCGCGTCGCGCATGGGCTTCATCAAGACCGAACTGTCCAAGGGCGTGCCGGTCAGCCACTCCCTGCCCGACTACCTCCTGTCCCACCACAGCTCGGCCTCCGACATGCTGATGGGATTCCATCCCGGCAGCATGGGTGAGACGGCGCTGCCGCTGATCCTGCTGGGTGGCCTGTTCCTGCTGTGGCGCAAGATCATCTCGTGGCATGTCCCGGTGGCCATGCTGGGCACCCTGTTCATCCTGGGCACCGTGTTCAACGCCATCGACCCCGCCCGCCACGCCGACGGGATGTACCACCTGCTGTCGGGCGCCTCGTTCCTGGGAGCCTTCTTCATCGCCACCGACTACGTCACCTCGCCGGTATCCAAATCCGGCCAGTTGGTGTTCGGCGCCGGGGTCGGCCTGCTCACCTGGATCATCCGCACCTATGCCGGCTATCCCGAGGGCGTCGCCTTCGCGATCCTGCTGATGAACGCGCTTACGCCCATTCTCGACCAACATTTCCGGCCGCGTGTCTTCGGCCGCACCCGCAAGGGCGCGCCGCTGCCGCTGAAGGGGGACAAATGAGCACGATTCGGCCCACCTGGGTCCATGCCACCATCCTCGGAACCTTCTGTGCCGGCTTCGGGGTGGCGCTGGCCCTGACCGACGACGTCACCAAGGCCCCCATCAAGGATCGTGCCCTCGAGGACAAGATGACCTCGCTCGGCCAGGTGATCCCGCTGTCGATCCACGACAACAACCCGGCCACCAACGTGATCACCCTGAACAATGGCGAGGGCAAGCCGACCATGGTCTACCGCGCCGTCAAGGATGGCGTGGTGACCGGCGTCGCCTACGAGATCGACGCTCCCGGCGGCTATGGCGGACCGATCAAGCTGATGCTGGGGGTCGATCCCCAGGGCAAGCTGCTGGGCGTCAGCGTCATCGCCCATAAGGAGACTCCCGGCCTGGGCGACAAGATCTCGCCGGCCAAGAGCGACTGGCTCAGCCGCTTTACCGGACTGTCCATCGGCAATCCGCCGGTGGAAAAATGGAAGGTCAAGAAGGACGGCGGTCAATTCGACCAGTTCTCGGGCGCCACCATCACGCCGCGCGCGGTGGTCGGCGGCATCCGCCACGGACTGGAGTTCTTCGCCGAGAACAAGCCCGCCATGATGGAGAACAAGTGATGGCTGCCAGCTACGGACGGATCGTCAAGGACGGATTGTGGGAAAACAACGGCGTGCTGTGCATGCTGTTGGGCATGTGCCCGACCATGGCCATGACCGGCACCGCCACCAACGGGCTGGGCATGGGACTGGCGACGGCGGTGGTGATGGCGGCCTCCAATCTGATGGTGGCCACCTTCCGCAACTGCGTCACCCACGAAGTGCGCATCCCGGTCTATATCCTGATCGTCGCCGCCAATGTGACCTTCGTCGATCTGGTGATGAACGCCTGGATGCACGAGCTTTACAAGGTGCTGGGCCTGTTCATTCCGTTGATCGTCTCCAACTGCCTGCCGCTGGCCCGCCTTGAGGCCTTCGCCGCCAAGGAGCCGGTTCTGCCCTCGCTGATGGACGGCCTGTTCATGGGGCTGGGCTTCACCCTGTCTTTGACCGCCATCGGCGCGGTGCGCGAAGTGATCGGCCAGGGCACCCTGTTCGCCGATGCCGCCCTGCTGCTGGGGCCGAGCTTCCACTTCCTGGAAAGCCGCATCATGGCCCCCGATATGGGCATCCTGGTGCTGATCCTGCCGCCAGGCGGTTTCCTGGTGGCCGGTCTGATGGTGGTCGCCAAGCGGATGGTCGACCTTGCCTCGGGCAAGGAGATCAAGATGGCCGGCGCGCATAGCGTCTAGGGGAGATCGGGTCATGAAGGTCGGAGTCGTTTACGCTGTTCCCTCGCGCCAGACTTGGCTTACCATCGACGTGCCGGAGGGGACCACCGTCAAGGATGCCATCGAGCGTTCCGGTATCCTGCGCCAGTTTCCCGAGATCGACCTCGCCACTCAGAAGGTGGGAATCTTCGGCAAGGCCGCCGCCCTGGACGCGGTGGTGGAGGAAGGGGCGCGGATCGAGATCTATCGCCCCATCACCGCCGATCCCAAGACCGTGAAGCGCCGCGCCAAGGACGGCGAACCCGGCAGCGAAGGAGCCGCAGGATGAGCACTCAGGACCTGACGGTAACACAGGCGGTTGCCTATGCCGTGCTCTACGCCCTCGATACCGAGGCCGGAGCCTCGTGGAAGGCCTGGGCGCATATCTGGCTGAAGGGCGATGACCGCTCGGCCCATTCGGCCCAGGTGGCCGCCGCCGGCGCCATCACCCATTCGGCCAAGCACGCCGCCACCGCCGCCCGCCTGCTGGCCGAGGCCACCCAGTTGCAGACCGAGGCCGCCATGCTGGCCTCGGAGAACCGCAACGCCGTCTGGCAGCTCGACCAGTACGACCAGCGCAACGGCCTGTGCCTGGACGAGGTGACCAACGCCATCCGCATGTCCAGCTCGGACGGCACCCTGGACACCGAAAGCCCCCGCGCCGCCGAACTGCGCGCCAAGGTCGTCCGCGAGTTCTAGGGCGCTACGTTAAGCTTGGGCGATCGCCCAAACTCCTGCGGTTCGGGATCAATGTGGAGGGCGTCTCGTCAAAGCGAGGCGCCCTCTTGCTGTTGGGCCTCGACAACTGCCGGAAAACGCTTCGTCGCCTCGTGAACATTATGGCCGAGGCTTTCGAACCGGCCATCCACAGAAAGCGGCCGCCCGTGCCCCTGAATGGCAGTTTTAACCCGAAGCTGTCGCTCCCTGTGGGCATCCTAATTAATGATGTTCATTATACATACACAGGCAATATACCATACCATGATGCCACAGATGATATCATCTGGAGATAGTTTTATGGCGAAGTTTATTTTTTCTGGAACTATCCACCCAGAGCGTGCGCCATTCCATATGAATGCGCCCGTCACTGCTGAGATACAATTGCCTGGCATCGGGGTAATGATCAAGGCAATCGCTCAGATTATTAGAAATCAAATTTTTGTTACGGCTGATGTAATCGGCGGTGATATTGATATTGCGACCCTAAAAAACGTTATATATGACTTTATACGAAATCTAACGGAATCATTTGGCATTATGTTTGCCATGGCGCATAGTGTTGAAATAACATCAATAACAAACATTGAAAATAATGATATTTTTGTATTTGGCGTTGATATGAAGGATGTAGTCGATGTTGGCGACTGGGCGCTTGCAGATACATCTAAAGTGACAACAGTTATAGGCGCAAATCCATTTATCCGACGCGCGGTAACGGATGTTATTGATGCCATCAGGAGGGCAGATGACACCGGATTTCTCTGCTACCGGCAGGGCTGTTCAACGCTGAGATCGCCTGATCGATCGTGGCGTGACGCCGGATGAAAATAGGCGATTCCCCTGATGGCTTTTGTCTGAATCTATAGGGGGCACCC
>Ga0316222_1005219_pt1 | contig 11247 bp, 10 predicted proteins | sample TBH18011metaG_FD_206008 | JGI IMG/M metagenome (GOLD analysis project Ga0316222, IMG submission 206008) | Freshwater microbial communities from Trout Bog Lake, Wisconsin, USA - TBH18011 | ecosystem: Environmental > Aquatic > Freshwater > Lake > Hypolimnion/Profundal zone | place: USA: Wisconsin... | reverse complement strand
TGGTGAAGCCCTCGATATTATAGAGCCCGGTGCCGCCGATGATGCCGATACGATTTTTTGACATGCAGGGATTCTGCCGGGGCGGGAAGCGGGGGCAAGTCCAAAGAGGCCGGGGGAGTGAATCGTCACCTGGTTGCCACGTTGCGGTGGGGGAGGGATTTTTTGCGGGTGGGCGGGGAGGTTTGGAGACCGTTTGGCTGACGCGCTCGCGTGTCTTTGTCCTGAAATTTGAATCCGCCACCTGTCGCGGGGGGACTCGCACCGGGACGGCTGCGCCACGCCGGGCGGTTGGTCGGCGGGACGCTGGCATGGTTCGGCAGCACCCGGGTTTGAAATGTTGCTGCGCCCGAGGACGGGTGCGCTCCGGCGGAGGTGATTTTCCCGGCTGGCAATTTTCGGTGAATGGGGTACTTTTTCCGGCATGGAACTGTTCAACAAGATCATGCAGACGGCGGTGAAGGGCGGGGCTTCGGATATCCACATCAAGATCGGGGCACCGGTGGTGTTCCGCATCAGCCGCGAGCTGATCACAATCGAATGTCCGGTGCCGACGGAGCAGTGGATGGCGAACGTGGTGGAGCACATTGTGCCGCCGCATCTGAAGAAGCGGCTGGAGGATGAGCGCGAGGCGGATTTTTCGTATTTTGCGCCGGAGGTGGGCCGGTTCCGCACGAACCTGTTCCAACAGCGGGGCCAATGGGCGCTGGCGATGCGCCATGTGAAGAGCCAGGTGGCGAGTTTCGAGGATTTGGGACTGCCGGAGCAGGTGAAGTCGATCGCGGAAGAACACCGCGGCATCGTGCTGGTGGCGGGTTCGACGGGTTCCGGCAAATCGACGACGCTGGCGGCGATGCTGGAGCATGTGAACGCGAATTTCAAACGGCACGTGGTCACGCTGGAAGATCCCATCGAATTCGTGTTCGAGGACAACCAGTGCGTGATCGAGCAGCGGGAAGTGGGGCTGGACACGATGTCGTTCCACCATGCGTTGAAGGGGGTTTTGCGGCAGGACCCGGACATCATCATGCTGGGGGAAATGCGCGATGACATCACGTTCGCGGCGGCGATGAGCGCGGCGGACACGGGGCATCTGGTGCTCTCGACGTTGCATACCACGACGGCGGCGCAGTCGATCACGCGCATCATGGACTTTTTCAAGGCGGACGAGCGGGAGCAGGTGCGCCGGCAGTTGGCGGGGACATTGCGGGCGGTGATCTGCCAGCGCATGGTGCCGATGATCAACGGCAAGATGACGCCGGCGGTGGAGATCATGATCAATTCGCCGCTGATCCGGAAGATGCTGGAGGAAAACCGGCTGGACAAGCTGACGGCAGCGATCGAGACGGGCTCGGATGACGGGATGATCACGTTCAATCAGTCTTTGTTCAATCTGGTGAAAGCGGGCAAGGTATCGGAGAAGGAAGCGATGGCGAAGGCGAGCAATCCGCAGGCGCTGGAGATGAACTTCAAGGGCATCTTCCTGAACGAAGGCGGCCGCATTGTGAGCTGAGGTGCGGCGGGATGGACTTGGCGGCCCTGATTTGGGCGCAACCTGGCACGGCTCCGGAGCGCGACCTTCAGGTCGCTTCACTGTCTGTAACGACGGGGTGGTGAAAATGGTTTCCCCGGCTTGGTCTGGCCCAATTGAAGCGGCGTAAACGCCGCGCTCCCATCCTTTGGCCATTCGGTGGAGTCAGTGGCAAGATGCACCCCTTGGTTCTGGTGATGAAAATGGAAATTGACTAAATAACGACCGGGATTATCGTGATTGGTAATGCGGCTTTCCAAAAAAACCGATTACGCGCTCCGGGCTTTGTTCACGCTGGTGGAGCACTATGAGGGGCAACCCATCCCGATTCGTCAACTGGCGGAGCGCAATGACATGTCCAAAGGGTTTTTGGAGCATATCATGCTGGAATTGAAATCCCAAGGCTGGGTGTCGAGTGTGGCGGGAATGCGCGGGGGCTATGTGCTGGCCAAGAATCCGGCCAAGATCACGATGGGCGAGGTGGTGCGGCATTTTGACGGGATTCTGGCCCCGATTGACTGCGTCTCGGTGACCGGATACAAGCGGTGTTCCCAGGAAGCGGTCTGCCGGTTCCGGCGGGTTTTCTTCGATGCACGGAATTATGTGGCCAATCTGATGGATCGGTCGACCTTGGCGGAAGTGGCCAAAGCAGCACCGCTATCCCGGCAGGAGATCGCGGGCGGATTTTCGGGCGGCGATGGCATTTAATTGGCAGGCAGTGGTTTGCGGTGGTTGCTGATTCATTTTTTCCATTTTTTTATAAAGTTCTATTGACAGTGTCAGTTTTTTAGTGATAATGACGACAGTATTGGTCGTCATTTAATCGGTGGCCGGTGGCCGCCGTTAAGTTTAGAGTTCAAATTTTTTTGGACTAAATAACGACAAGATTAGTCGTATATAAAATTATCAACAACCAAGGCGGTGGGGAACCACTGGCGGCGGTCATAACGATGGCCGCCGCCAGCAACCAAAAAACACTGACCGTAAAAACGGAAGCGAACATGAAATTGAACACAAGCAACTGGAAATGGATCGTGGCGGGAATTCTGGCGGTGCAATGTACGGGCCGGGTGCTGGCGGACGACAGTGGCGCGGAAATCTCGCTGCTGAAGCAGCAGCTTCAGGAGCTGGACCAGAAGATCCGGGTTTTGGAACGGGACCGGGAAATCGACCAGGACGCGGCGGCGGACGCGGCGAAGGCGGTGCCCAAGATCAGCCTGGGGCAGGACGGGTTCAGTTTCGCCTCGAGCGATTCCAACTTTGTGGCGCAACTGCATGCGGTGATCCAGTGGGACAGCCGCACGTTTTTCAGTGACCGGGGGATCAATGGGAACAGCGGTTTTTTGCTGCGCCGGGCGCGGCCGATTTTCTCCGGCACGGTGTTCCATGATTTTGATTATAACTTCACGCCGGATTTCGCGGGCAGCTTTGTGCAGGTCCAGGACGCGTACTTGAATTATCATTACCGTCCGGAATTGCAGGTGCAGGCGGGCAAGTTCAAGGCGCCGGTGGGCTTGGAGCAGTTGGAGTGGGATGCGAATGCCTTGTTCAACGAACGGAGTCTGGTGACGGATCTGGTGCCCAACCGGGACCTGGGCGTGGAGCTGCATGGGGATCTGCTGGACGGCCGGGTGAGCTATGCGGCGGGGGTATTCAACGGCGCGCCGGACTATGCGAGCGCGACCACCAACCAGTCCTATCAGAGCTATGAATCGTTTGACGGCCGCCTGTTTTTCCAGCCCTGGAAAACCTCCGGGGTGGATGCGTTGCGCGGGCTGGGGTTTGGCGTGGGGGGCAATTACCAGGCGGATCATCCGAACACGAATTATGCGAACGGGCTGACGCCGGGCTACACGACGGACGGGCAGCAGAAGTTTTTCACCTATAACAGCGGGGTTTACGCGGACGGCCCGCTCTGGCGCATTTCACCGCAGGCGTATTATTATTACGGACCGCTGGGGCTGATGGGCGAATATGTGATCGACGACCAGAATGTGGCCGGCAACGGGATCAAGCCCAAGGATTTGTCCAACCGGGCGTGGGAAATCACCGGTTCGTGGGTGTTGACGGGGGATGATGCGTCGTACAACGGGGTCACGCCGCTGCATCCGTTTGATCCGCGGATCAACCAATGGGGGGCGTGGCAGGTGCTGGCCCGGTATTCCGAGCTGTCGGTGGATCATGATGTCTTTGCGGACGGGCTGGCGAATTCCACCAAGTCGGCCTCGGGGGCGCGGGCGTGGTCGGTGGGGCTGAACTGGTATCTGAACCGGAATGTGCGGGCGGATGTGAGTTATTCGCACACGGTTTTCTCCGGCTACACGGGCGGCGTGCCGAGCACGCCCACGGCGGCGGCGCAGCCGGAGAGCGTGGTGTTCACGCGGTTGCAACTGGCGTTTTAATACGAAAAACAAATTCACAGTCATTCATTATCATGAAATTATTTATCAAAATCGGTCTGCTGGCGCTCCTGGCGCTGACGGCAGGGGCGAAGGATATTCAGCTGCTGAACGTCTCGTACGATCCCACGCGGGAGCTGTATCAGGAGTTCAACCCGGCGTTCGCGAAGTACTGGAAGGACAAGACGGGGGACACGGTGAACATCCTGCAATCGCATGGCGGTTCCGGCAAGCAGGCGCAGTCGGTGATCAACGGGCTGGACGCGGATGTGGTGACGCTGGCGCTGGGGTATGACGTGGATGCGGTGGCGAAGGCGCGCAAGCTGCCGGCGGACTGGCAGAAGGCTTTGCCGGACAACAGCACGCCGTACACCTCGACGATCGTGTTCCTGGTGCGGAAGGGGAATCCGAAGGGGATCAAGGATTGGAATGATGTGGTGAAGCCGGGGGTGAGCGTGGTGACGCCGAATCCCAAGAGCTCGGGCGGGGCGCGCTGGGCGTATCTGGCGGCATGGGCGTATGCGCTGGAGACGCAGAATCATGACGAGGCGGCGGCGCAGGCATTCGTGACAAAGCTATATAAAAATGTGCCGGTGCTGGATTCGGGGGCGCGCGGCGCGACGGTAACCTTCGCACAGCGGGAGATCGGGGATGTGCTGCTGGCGTGGGAGAACGAGGCGCATCTGGTGCTGAAGGAATTCGGGGCGGACAAGTATGAGATTGTGACGCCGTCGATCAGCATTCTGGCGGAGCCGCCGGTGGCGGTGGTGGAGAAGTATGCGCGGCGGCATGGCACCACGGAGGTGGCCAAGGCTTACCTGCAATACCTGTACTCGGACGAGGGCCAGGACATCGCGGGGAAGAATTTTTACCGGCCGCGGGAGGCGAAGGCGGCGGCGAAGTATGCGGGGCAGTTCGCGAATCTGAAGCTGGTGACGGTGGACGGCGAATTCGGCGGCTGGGCGGCGGCGCAGAAGAAGCATTTCATCGACGGCGGCATCTTTGACCAAATCTATTCCCACTGAGCTTATGTCTCTAGCCACTCTTGCTGACCATATCGCCGTCCGGCCGACCGTGCGGGCGCGCACGCTGGCGGAAGTGCTGGCCCCGCTGGACCGGATCGCGGCGCATTCACCGAACCTGGTGGCGAACCACGAGGCGAAGTTCACGGCGGACGGGCGGGAGTATGTGCTGCCGCGGTATCTGTTTGTGGGGCCGCGGGGCGGGGACACGCCGATCCGGCTGGGAATCTTCGCGGGCATCCACGGGGATGAACCGGAGGGCATCCATGCGCTGGTGCAGTTCATCCAGCTGCTGGAGGCGCGGCCGGAACTGGCGACAGGGTATTATCTGTCATTCTATCCGGGCTGCAACCCGACGGGGTACGAGGATGGCACGCGGCAGGCGCGGTCGGGCCAGGATCTGAACCGGGAGTTCTGGAAGAACTCGGCGGTGCCGGAGGTGCGGCTGCTGGAGGCGGAACTGCAATCGCGGTCGTTCCAGGGGATCATCTCGCTGCACACGGATGACACGAGCCACGGTTTTTACGGGTTTGTGCGGGGGGCGACGCTGACGCGGCATCTGATCGAGCCGGCGCTGGCGGCGGCGGAGAAGTTTCTGCCGCGGAACACGCGGCCGGTGATCGACGGTTTTGCGGCGCGGCAGGGGGTGATCACGCAGTGCTACGACGGGGTGCTGGGGGCGCCGCCGAAGGCGCGGCCGCGGCCGTTTGAGATCATTCTGGAGACGCCGGCGGCGGCGCCGGAATACCTGAAGCAATGCGCGCTGGCCGCGGCCTTGCAGACCATTCTGGTTGAATATCAGAAGTTCATGGCTTACGCTGCCAACCTGTAATCTTTGTCCGTTTGACCAAAGCGCAACCGCAACGACAACATTCTGAAATTATGAGCCGCATTTATAATGACATTACGGAAACGATTGGGAACACGCCGCTGGTGCGGCTGAACCGGACGGCGCAGGCGCATGGCGCGGTGGCCGAGGTGCTGTTGAAGCTGGAGTTTTTCAATCCGTTGTCGAGCGTGAAGGACCGCATCGGCGTGGCGATGATCGAGGATGCGCTGAAGAGCGGCCAGATCACCCAGGACACGGTGCTGATCGAACCGACGAGCGGGAACACGGGGATCGCGCTGGCGTTCGTGGCGGCGGCGAAGGGCTTGAAGCTGATCCTGACGATGCCGGAGACGATGAGCGTGGAGCGGCGCAAGCTGCTGAAGATTCTGGGCGCGAAGGTCATTCTGACCGAGGGCGCGAAGGGGATGAAAGGCGCGATCGCGAAGGCGGAGGAGCTGAACAAGCAGCTGCCGAACAGCGTGATCCTCCAGCAGTTCTCGAATCCCTCGAACCCGGCGATCCACCGCCGCACGACGGCGGAAGAGATCTGGCGGGACACGGATGGCAAGGTGGATTTCGTGGTGGCGGGCGTGGGTACGGGCGGCACGATCACGGGGGTGGCGGAAGTGCTGAAAAAGCACAAACCCTCGGTGAAGGCGGTCGCGGTGGAACCCGTCAAGTCGCCGGTCATTTCGGGCGGGGCGCCGGGACCGCACAAGTTGCAGGGCATCGGCGCGGGGTTCATCCCGGCGAACCTGAACACGGCCATCCTGGACGAGACGATCAAGGTGGATGAGGCGGATTCGGGCCCGGTCTCGAAGCAGGTGAACGCGGTGGACGGGATTCCGATCGGCATTTCCAGCGGGGCCATCGTGTGGGCGGCGCTGCAGGTGGCCAAGCGGCCGGAGAACGCGGGCAAGACGATTGTGGCGATCATCCCGTCGTCGAGCGAGCGTTATCTGTCCACGTGGCTGTTCGCGGATGTGAACACGGATTCGGATGATGTCAGCGAGCTGCTGACGGCGGCATAAGTTCATCGTGGCCGAAAAAAAGATCATCGCGAAAAGGACGCGGGTGTTGCCGGGCTTCAAACTGACGCTCGGCTTCACCCTGTTTTACCTTGGGCTGATCGTGCTGATTCCGCTGGCGGCGGTGTTCTGGAAGACGAGCACGCTGACGTGGCCGGAATTCTGGCAGGTGGTGACGATGCCGCAGGCGATGTCGGCGTATTACCTGAGTTTCGGGGCTTCGCTGCTGGCGGCGCTGGTGAACGCGGTGTTCGGGCTGATCGTGGCGTGGGTGCTGGTGCGGTATGACTTCTTCGGCAAGCGGCTGGTGGACGCGCTGGTGGACCTGCCGTTCGCGCTGCCGACGGCGGTGGCGGGCATCACGCTGGCGACGATTTACAGCGACCATGGCTGGCTCGGCCGGTGGCTGGCGCCGCTGGGGATCCACGTGGCGAACACGCGGCTGGGGATTTTTGTGGCGCTGACGTTCATCGGGCTGCCGTTCATCGTGCGGACGGTGCAACCGGTGCTGGAGGATCTGGACCCGGAGATCGAGGAGGCGGCGGCGAGCATGGGGGCGAACCGGTGGCAGACGTTCTGGCGGGTGATTCTGCCGGTGCTGCTGCCGGCGCTGCTGACGGGGTTCGCGCTGGCCTTTGCGCGGGCGCTCGGGGAATATGGCTCGGTGGTGTTCATCTCCAGCAACATCCCGGGCAAGACGCAGATCGTGCCGCTGCTGATCATGACGGAACTGGACCAGTTTGAGTATCCCAAGGCGACGGCCCTGGCGGTGGTGATGCTGGTGGTCTCCTTCGTGATGTTGCTGGCAATCAATGCTTTCCAATGGTGGACGGGGCGGTATCACCGGACGAACTGACCATGAATGCACAAGGAACAAACGCTGAGAAACGCGGAGGTCACTGCGTGACGGCCAATTGGGAAAATGAAGTTGAACATCCAACATTCAATATCGAACATCGAACATCCAGTGGAAGCTCAGCGGCCCCTGTCCCCGGCCCTCTCCCCCTCCTAACGTCGGGGGCGAGGGAGACCGGCGCGGCGGGTGGTCCGGAGGCAATCGGTCTGGCGGGGGGACGGCGGTCACAGACCGCCGCTACAGGTTGCGGCCGGGATCGCCGCGCCCCGGGGCAGGCGCAACGGTTTCAACGGGCATTAAATTAAAATCATGGCGGCCACTTCCCATTCCACGAGCTCCGGTTCGACGCGTCATTCGACGACGGAGCCGGCGTGGGTGCGGCGCACCCTGATCGGGGTGGCGCTGGGATTCATCGCGCTGTTCCTGGTGGGGCCGCTGGTATCGGTGTTCGTGCAGGCGTTCGCGAAGGGGGGCGCGTATTATTTGCAGGCGATCGGCGATCCGCTGACGCTGAGCTCGATCAAGCTGACCTTCATCACGGCGGGCATTTCGGTGCCGCTGAACTGTGTTTTCGGGGTGGCGGCGGCGTGGGCCATCGCCAAGTTTGAGTTCCGGGGCAAAAGCATTCTGCTGACGCTGATCGATCTGCCGTTCTCGATCTCGCCGGTGGTCGCGGGGCTCATGTACGTGCTGGTGTTCGGGGAGCAGGGCTGGCTGGGGCTGTACCGGGATGCGGATCATCCGTGGTTCCCGTGGTTGCAGAACTGGCTGAACACGCATGATTTCAAAATCATTTACGCGGTGCCGGGGATTGTGCTGGCGACGATGTTCGTGACGTTTCCGTTCGTGGCGCGGGAGCTGATTCCGCTGATGCAGGCGCAGGGGAAGAACGAGGAGGAGGCGGCGCGGTCGCTGGGGGCGAGCGGGTGGCAGACGTTCTGGCGGGTGACGCTGCCGAACATCAAGTGGGGTCTGCTCTACGGGGTGATCTTGTGCAATGCGCGGGCGATGGGCGAGTTCGGCGCGGTCTCGGTGGTGAGCGGGCATGTCGAGGGGGCGATGAACACGATTCCGTTGCAAGTGGAACAGCTTTACAACCGCTATGACATCACCGGCGCCTTCGCGGCCGCCTCGGTGCTGACTTTGCTGGCCTTGGTGACGCTGGTGTTGAAGACGTGGGTGGAACACAAGAATGCCGCGTTGCAGGCGGCGGCGGAAGCGGAGTGAAGGCCATGAAAAGCATGCAACTGCCAATAACCGACCGCGAACGTCCGGCAGCCACCAGGAGTGGAAACGGAAGGTTTAAGGTTGAAGGGTTAAGGTTTAAGGAAAAAGGGTGCGGTGGGTGCGGGGTCTCCGGGGCTGGCGGAAGGCTGCGGCGGGGACAGCCGCGTTCCGGGGAAGGCATGGGAATGTCATTCTCCTCGGTGGCGGGCGGGAGTTGTCTGTTTGAATCTATTTTAATCGCATGAGTGTAGAAGTTCGCAATCTGACGAAGAAGTTCGGGAATTTCACGGCGCTGGACCGGGTAAGCCTGCGGGTGGAATCCGGCGAGCTGGTGGCGTTGCTGGGGCCCTCGGGCTCGGGCAAGACGACGCTGTTGCGGATCATCGCGGGGCTGGAGTTTCCTGATAACGAGGATGCGAGCGTGGTTTACTACGGGGAGGATGTGACGCGGGTGACGGCGAGCGGGCGGAAGGCGGGGTTCGCGTTCCAGCATTACGCGCTGTTCCGGCACATGAGCGTGTTCGAGAACATCGCGTTCGGGCTGCGGGTGCGGCCGAAGGCGGACCGGCCGAGCGAACGGGAGATCCGGGAGCGGGTGGAAAAACTGCTGAAGCTGATCCAGCTGGAGCCGCTGGCGAAGCGGTTCCCGGCGCAGTTGTCCGGCGGGCAGCGGCAGCGGGTGGCGCTGGCGCGGGCGCTGGCGGTGGAGCCGAAGGTGCTGTTGCTGGACGAGCCGTTCGGGGCGCTGGATGCGAAGGTGCGGAAGGAACTGCGGCGGTGGCTGCGGCAGTTGCACGATGAGATTCATATCACGACGCTGTTCGTGACGCATGACCAGGAGGAGGCGCTGGAGGTGGCGGACCGGGTGGCGATTTTGCGGGACGGCAAGATCGAGCAGATCGGGACGCCGGAGGAGATCTATGACCGGCCGGCCTCGCCGTTCGTGTATGACTTTCTGGGGAACGTGAACCTGTTCAGCGGGCGGGTGAAAGACGGGGCGGTGGTGATCGGGGAGACGGAGTTCGAGCTGCCGGTGAAGACGGGGGAAGTGAACGCGGACGCGGTGGCATTCGTGCGGCCGCATGACATCCGGATCACGCGGGAGGCGAGCGGGGCGAAGACGTTTCCGGCGCGGGTGGTGCGGAGCAATGCGGCGGGGCCGGTGGCTAATCTGGAACTGGCGCGGCTGGACGGGGGCGCGACGTTCACGGTGCAGCTGAGCAAGGAGGAATTTCAGGTGTTGCTGCCGAAAGCGGGCGAACAGGTGTTTGTGGAGTTGAAAAATGTCCGGGTGTTCTCGGATGATTATTCAATCTGACTTTTTGACAGAATTCTGAGGATTGGGGAATGGCCGGGGAAAGGGTGGGGTGATCGACGGGACTCGAACCCGCAACAGCCAGAATCACAATCTGGGACTCTACCATTGAGCTACGACCACCAAACGGAGAAACAATATAGTTTTTTGCGGGGCAGGAGTCAAGAGGAGGAGGATTGCAATTTACGATCTCCGATTGGTCGGTCTTGGGTGGCGGTTTCCCCCTTGGTTTCGGTTGCACCGCGGGATTGTCAGGCGGTGGGCCAAACCCTATTTTATCTTATCGAATGACAACTTCTTTTTCCCCCCGTGAAGGCCGGTGGCCGGTGGGGTTGGCGTTGGTTGGGTGGCTGGTGCTGGCGGGCGCGGCAACGGCGGCGGATTATCCCAAGATCGAGGTGATCGATCCGCCGGAGCACGGGTTTTTCACGAAGGAGCTTTCGTTTCATGGGATTCCAATCAAGGCCCCGGCGGCGGTGGTGGATGCGGCGCTGTACCGGGCGTATGACCGCATGGCGTTGGAAACGGCGGGGATTCCGGCGGCGGTCAGCAACCTGGTGGCGGCGGGCGGGGAGCTGCATATCATCGGCCGCCATCAGGTGACGACGGATTTGCCGGAATGGCGGCAGGACAAGCATGTGCCGCTGTATGAACCGACGTATAACGGCCGGACGCGGGATCAGCGGACGCGAGGCATGGGCGGGTTGATCACTTCGTGCGGCGAGGAGAATTTGCTGGAGCTGCCGGAAGACCGTTACCGGGGGAGCGACATCTGCCTGCACGAATTTGCCCATAACATCGAACTGGTCGGCACAGACAAGCAGAACCGGGAGCGGTTCAACGCGCAATATGCGGTTTCCAAGGCGAAGGGGCTTTGGCGGAACACCTACGCGGGGTCGAATGAGCGGGAATATTTTGCGGAGTTGACGATGTGGTATTTTGGTTCGCATGGGAGTTATCAGGGCTTCGAGGGGGCGAAACCGGATGCGGGCCGGGAGGGGTTGCGAAAGTATGATCCGGAGGCGTTTGCGCTCTTTGAGGCG
>Ga0316222_1005217_pt1 | contig 11247 bp, 9 predicted proteins | sample TBH18011metaG_FD_206008 | JGI IMG/M metagenome (GOLD analysis project Ga0316222, IMG submission 206008) | Freshwater microbial communities from Trout Bog Lake, Wisconsin, USA - TBH18011 | ecosystem: Environmental > Aquatic > Freshwater > Lake > Hypolimnion/Profundal zone | place: USA: Wisconsin... | reverse complement strand
ACTTTTTCGCGCGCGCCTTCGTAGGCATCGGTAGCGCGGGCTGCCAGTTCATGCGCTGCGCGGTGAATGTTCGAATTCTCGTGTTCGTAAAAATACGAGATCCGGTCAATCACCGACTGCGGTTTGTGCGTGGTGGCGGCGTTGTCAAACCACACCAGCTGGCGGCCATTGACGCGCTCCTGCAGGATCGGAAAATCGCGGCGGACTGCGTTGACGTCAAATGCTGGATGGCGTGATGCATCTAGCCCAGGGTCACGCCCGGCATAGCCGTTGGAGGCGCGCGGGGTTTGCAGGAAATAGAACGGTCCAGCCGCTTGTGCGCCACCGGTCGCCGGGGCTGCCGGGGCGGTTGCTGCGCGCGGGTTGGCGCTCAGCAGCGCGCGCAGATCATCGGCACCGGGCAAGCCAAAGGCGTGTGCCGTGATGCGGTCTTCGCGTGGCACCTGGTACTCTGTCAGGGTGGTTGGATAGCCGCTGCCACTGTTGACAAAGTAGTAGGGTGATACGTCAGCAACACCGGCATCAGCTGCGCTCGCTCCGCCGACACTCGGCGCCGATGGGGCTGAAGCGGTTGCTGGTGAGGTGGCCCCCGGACGCTGCGGAAACCCCAGGGCCTGACCGCCGAAACGGTTGTCCAGCGCCGGAGCAATTTGTGTGGCGCTGTCGGGCAGGTTGTTGGGCGCGACCGAATGCGGCAGCAGCGAGGGCGTGGATGCGCCCAGTGACAGCACGTTTTGCGGCGTGGTAGGCGCTACATTGGCTCCCGGTGCAATCGCACCAGGTAGCTGGGGCTCGCGCACCAACGGACCGGGCGCGGCCCCGCCCGGCAGCACGTTGGTCGGCGCGGGAACGCCGCCCAGCGATTGCGGTGTGGGCGCCACGCTGGGTAGCTTGGGCGCTTCACCCGGCAGGGCCGAAAAGAAGGCACCCGCGAGCTGCGTCAGCGTCGCAATATCGGGCAAACCGGCTGGCGGCGTTGTTCCCGACTGGTTATTTGTAGGTGTCTGGATAGTCATGGAATTTGCCGATTTCTACGTCGTCCAGCACCGCCAATGCATCATCCGATTGCACCACCAGCGAGCAATACAGGCTGATCAGGTACGACGCGATGGCGCTGCGATTGATGCCCATGAAACGCACCGACAGGCCCGGGCTTTGTTCGCCCGCCAGACCCGGCTGGAACACGCCAACCACGCCCTGGCGCTTGTCACCAACGCGCACCAGAATAATTTTGGTCTTGCCGTCGGCCACCGGCACCTTGTCGCTGGGAATCAGCGGAACGCCGCGCCAGGTCAGGAATTGCGAGCCGAACAGGCTCACGGTGGGAGGCGGGACGCCACGGCGGGTGCACTCACGGCCAAACGCGGCAATCGCCAGCGGGTGGGTCAGGAAGAACGCCGGTTCTTTCCAGACCTTGGTCAGCAGTTCGTCCAGGTCGTCCGGCGTAGGTGCGCCGGTCAACGGGTAAATCACCTGCTCGGAGGCGACGCTGGCCAGCAGGCCATAGTCCGGGTTGTTGATCAGTTCACTTTCCTGGCGTTCCTTGATGGTCTCAATCGTCAGGCGCAGTTGTTCCTTGATCTGGTCGTGCGGGCTGCTGTAGAGGTCGCTGACGCGGGTGTGCACGTCCAGCACCGTGGAGACGGCGTTCAGAAAGTATTCGCGCGGTGCGTCCTCATAATCAACAAAGGTTTGCGGCAGTTCGGATTCGTCGCGCTTGGCGCAGGCTACCAGCACGTCCTGCGGGTTCTTTACCTTGTTCAGGCGGTAAATACCGGCTTCCACCGGCACCCATTGCAGCAGATGCACCAGCCAGCGTGGTGTGATGGTGGAAAGAATGGGAACTGTTTTTGTCGCGTTGGCTAGTTGCCGCGCCGCGCTGTCACTCAGTGCCTGTTGACCCTGGCTCAAATCCGTCATGGAATACTCCGATGGTTATGGACCCCTTGCATAACGCCCTGCAGCCGGAGAGCTGACGGCCACAGCCGCGCCAGAGTTATGCAGATGGGTCCTTATAGTTAAAACGATAGAAATAAATGCAAAAAATCAGCTGAGGAGTATTGGCTGCCTATCGCCATCGTTCAACATGCTATAGCCGTCAAATCAATGGCCGGGCGCGCATGGCCCTGGACCTGCTGTTCGGTCTGGTACAGCAAATCGCTGATCGCCATGCCAAAGGCGTGCGCCAGTTTTTCCAGCGTCAGCAGCGACGCCGTAGCCTGACCACGCTCGAGTTCGCCGACAAAGGACCGGTTCAGGTTGGCGTGTTCGGCCAGTTGTTCCTGCGACCAGTCGCGCTGCTCGCGCAAGCGCCGCACCGTGCTTCCAAAATGGCGCATCAGGCAATTCACTGCCGGTGTTGGGGTGCGGTTTGTCATCGTCAGCTCGGCTGTGTTTCCTGGCGCAGCGTGGCCTGAGTGATGCTGGTGCCGGGCGCCACGTCATGCGTGAGCCAGACATTGCCGCCAATGGACGCGCTCCGGCCCACCGTAATGCGTCCCAGCACGGTGGCACCCGCGTAGATGACGACGTCGTCTTCCAGCACCGGATGGCGGGGCTGGCCCTTAATCGGGTTGCCTTCACGGTCCACCGGAAAGTGCTTGGCGCCCAGCGTGACGGCCTGGTAGATGCGCACGCGCTGGCCGATGACCGTCGTTTCGCCAATCACCACGCCTGTGCCGTGGTCGATAAAAAATCCCGCGCCAATGCTGGCGCCGGGGTGAATGTCGATGCCGGTCTGGGCGTGTGCCAGCTCCGCCACGATGCGGGCCAGCAGCGGCGCGCCACTGCGGTACAGTTGGTGCGCTATGCGGTGGTGGATCATGGCCTGAATGCCCGGATAGCACAGCAGCACTTCATCCACACTGCGCGCCGCCGGGTCGCCGTCGAATGCGGCCAATACGTCGCTGTCAAGCAAGCGGCGGATACCGGCCAGCGCGGTTGAAAATTCACGCACGATGCGCACCGCTTGGGCGTCCAGATCGCTGCTCGCGCCAGTTTGCAGACGTGCGCCATAGCCCAGTTCGAGTCGCACCTGGGCGTGCAGCGCATGCAGCGCCGCGCCCAGCGTGTGGCCGACATAAAAATCTTCGCTTTCCTGGCGCAGGTCGGGTGGGCCCAGGCGCATCGGAAACAGCACGCCCCGCACGTCATGCAGAACGCCTGCCAGTGCTTCGCGCGACGGAAGTTCGCGTCCGCCGGGTTCGTTGGAGCGTTGCTGTGCGGCACGCCAGTCGCGCCGCGCGGCGGCCAGCGACTGCACCACGTCAGGCAAGTCAAACAGTCGCTGCTCCGTGCTGCGCTGCGCGCTGCCGTCGGTCTGCGGCGACGCCGGTGGTCTGGAGGTACACAGGCCCATGTTCAGTCCTGCACCCAGGGCAGTTGGTGAAAACGCCAGCCGTTCGAGCCGCCCCGGTGCTGCTGTGCATCAAGCTGGCCTTCAAAGCCTTCCAAAATATTGAACACCCGGGTGAAACCGGCTTGCGTTGCGGCCTGGGCCGCCAGGCAGGAACGGTTGCCGCTGCGGCACAGCAGTACCAGCGGCGACTGGCGCCCGACCTTGAGGTCGAGTTCGCGCACAAAGCGTGGATTGCGCGTCAGCGCGGTACCGGTGGCCCACGGCACATGGACGCTGTTGGGCACATAGCCCACAAATTTGCGCTCTTCGGCGCTGCGCACATCGACCAGAACCACGGCTCCAGTGGAAAACAGTTGCCAGGCAAGTTGGGGCGGCACAGCGCCGGCAAACGGCAGGCCGGCGGCTAGTGCTACGCTGCGAATGGGCTGCAGCGCTTCGGGCAGGGCTTCGATCGGTGTAATTTTCAGTGTGGCTGACATGCTGCTCTCCAGGGATTTGCCGATGTTGTGTTGCGTGCTTTTTGATGCATCGAAGGACACAAGCGTACGCAGGCGCGGGCGCCATGCGAACGACTGTTATTGCCCTTGCTTCATCGGAAATCGCATAAGGCGCCGCGCGAAGCTGGGCTCGGGTCGTTTTTGCGCCACCGCGCCGCAAACGTTGCTCCACGGTAAAGGCGACGTAAAAGATCTGTGATAAGTAGGGCAAATGGCCCCCTCCGGCAAGCCACTTGGCAGTGAAGGCGTTATCCTGCCAGCGGGGCCACTGAACAGTTGTTGGCTCGGGTTTGAGTCGGTTCGGCTCCAGCGTTTGTGTCTCTGTGCGTGAAGGAACTGGTATGAAATATCAACATCTCGGACCCCTGGTCGTTTTGGCGAGCGCGGTCACGGCCACCACCACCGGTCTGGCGCAAGAGGTTGGACAGGTTTTGTCAAGCCAACCCGTCATTCAGCAGGTTGCCGTGCCACGCCAAGTGTGTTCCACGCAATCGGTGGCGGTGCAGCAACCCAACTCGGGTGCTGGCGCTGTCATGGGTGACCGCATCGAGGGCGCAGGCAATACCCAGGTGCAGAACGTGCAAAACTGCGTCACGCAGAACTTCATGGAAAACCGCACCGTGGGCTACAACGTGACCTACCAGTATGGTGGTCGGCAGTACACGGTGCAAATGCCCCAGGACCCAGGCCCCAGCATTGCATTGCAGGTGACGCCGGTTGCGTCAACCACGGCTACCGCGCCAGCGTATCAACCAGCTCCTGTGGTGTATCAGCAGGCGCAGGCGGTGTACCAGCAGGTACCGGTGGTGGTGCAGCCAGCATCGGTGGTCTATCAGCCGTATTACGCCGGTCCTTACTATCCGCCGGTGAGTCTGAACCTCGGATTCGGGTTCTGGGGCGGCGGTTACCGCCACTGGCATTGAATGGCGCAGGCCAGTACGGGCAAGTGCCTGGCCTGACCACTTGCAGTCAGGCCGGACCGTGTCACGCCGCCGATTGAAGCCGGGCCAGTGCGGCGCCCCTACCCTCATCGTCGCAGGTCAGCACAAAGTGGCCACGGATACCCGATTCGCTAATGAACGGTTGCAGCAGTGCAGCGGGAAACTGAATGGTGGCGCCGGCGGTGCAGCGCGCCACCACCTGGTTGACGTTGCCACGGTAATACTGCAGATATTCGTTGGCGGAAATGCGCAATTGAAATTCAAACCGTTTCATGGCCGCACACGCATTTTTTGTGATGTTGGAAAGTGATCGACAGTGTACGGTGCTCAGTGTGGCATCCCTGGCATCTCAGGCAATAGGCTGTCGCGTTGTATCGCGTCGCGCCCTAGCGTTCCAGCGTTGCTGACCAGGCGCAGGCGTGCCGAGCGCCATTCGGCCTGGGCCCGGATGCGTTCGAGCTGCGCCTCGGTTAGCAGGTCTTGCACCTGCAGCCGCTCCAGCACATCGGCGGCGCCCCGCTCGAATTTCCGCTGGGCGGCATCGACCGCGTTGCGTGCCGCGTCTTCCAGACGCTGTGCAGCGCTCAGATTGCGCAGCGACGTGTGGGCGTCGGCATAGGCGTTGCCCACTGCGCGCTGAATGCGGTGCCCGGCGTCTTCCAGGTCGGCCAGCGCAGTGCCGATGCGGGCCTGCGCGGCACGGACCTTGTAGGTTCTGGAAAAGCCGTCAAACAGGGGAATGGTGAGTGTCAGCGCTGCGCTGCCCGTGTAGGCCGGTGACTGATAGGAAAACGAGTTGCTGCCGCTGTTGCGATTGCTCTGCAGTTTGAAGTCCAGCGTTGGTAAACCCTCCGAACGGGCAGCGGTGGCTTGTTCGCGGGCCGCCGCCAGTTGCTGGCGTGCCGCGTGCAGCGCCGGGTGCTGGGTTTCGGCCCATTCCAGCCAGGTGGACAGATCGTGTTCCAGCGCCGCAGCGGGGGCTGGGGCAGGTTCGGACAAGGTGATGTCCAGCGTTTGGGTCGGTTGGTCTGTCAGACCCATGGCGTAGCGCAGGGTGCGCAGGGATTTGTCGTAATTTCCTTGGGCGCGGCTGCTGTCCAGTTCGGCGCGCGCCGCCGCCGTGACCGCCTGCAGAACGTCCGAGGGCGCTATGGAGCCGCGTGCCGCGCGGCGCCGCGCGGTCTCCAGGGTCTGCTGCGCCACGGTTTGCGCGGCGTGTTTGGCCTGCTGGGTGGCGAACGCAGTTTGCGCTTCAAAGAAAGCAGCGACCACATCGGTCAATGCATTTTGTGTCTCCGCGTCGTGGCCGGACAGGGCGGCTGCCAGCAGCGCTTCGGCCGCACGGTGGCTGGCGTTGCGCCCGCCAAAGTCAAGCAGGCGCCAGGTCAGCGTGGCGAATTCCGATGTGTACGTGCGTTCCGAGGGCCGTGACCATGTGTTGGCCTGCGCACTGGTTCGGTCGCTTTGCCGGGTGACGCCGAGTTGCAGCGTCGGCAGGTAGGCGGCACGCGCTTCGCCGAGTTGGGCTGCGTGCTGCCGTATGGTGGACCAGGTGCGCTGCAGCCGTGGGTTGTGGCACAGCGCCACGTCCACCGCAGCACCCAGGGTGAGTGGCTGGGGCAGCGGCTGATCAGCGCCGGAACAGGGCAATGCTGCGGTGTCTCCGGGCAGCACGTTGCCGGTGTCGAGCAGGGGCGGGCGTGTCAGTAGCGGGTCGACGAAGGGGGTTGCCAGTCGGTCGGCCCAATCGCGGCTGCTCGTTTGTGTTTGTGCGGTGGCGGTGGCGGTGGCGGTGCCAGATGCGCCCAGCGTCAGGACACCGAACACCAGGGCATGCCAAACGGCGGATTTTTTATTAACGTTCACGGAGGGCCTCGCGCTGGTGCTGGATCAGGGGCGACAACACGTATTCGATGACGCGCCGGGTTCCGGTTTTTATTTCCACACTGACCGACATGCCGGCACTGAGCGGCAGCGCTTTGCCGTCCACCATGATGTGGTCCTGGTTGAGGGCGATTTTGGTGGCGTAGATCAGGCCCCGCTTTTCATCGGCAATGGCGTCTTGCGAGACGTTGACCACCACGGCGTCGATGGTTCCGTACTTGGTGTAGTCGTAGGCGTCAAATTTGACGGCTGCGGTTTGCCCGGGCAAGACGAAGCCGACATCCCGGTTTTCCAGGAACGCCTCCACTTCGACCCGGCTGTCCTTGGGCACAATTTGCATCAGCGGTTGCGCGGCGGGCACAACGCCACCCACGGTGTGCACGCTGAGTTGCTGTACGGTGCCGTCGACCGGTGCCGTGAGTTGCAGCAGTTTGCTGTGCTGTGCGGCGCGTCGCCGGTCCTGCGCGCTGGCGTTCAGAATCTTGCTGCCTTCCGACAGGCTGTCGTGTGCTTCGCGCAGCGTTTGGGTAATCAGTACCGCGCGCTGATTGCGCGCGTCAGCGAGTTGCCCGGCCAGGTCGATGCGCGCCTGTTCGCGTTCCAGCCAGGCGTGGCGCGAGACGTCGCCATGCGCGAGCAGTGCTTTGAAGTCATCGGCGCGTTGCGTGGCCAGCGGCAGGGCACTGGAAAATCGGGCAATTTCGGCGTCCAGGCGCCGGCATTTGCTGAGGAAGTCTTGGTATTGCCCTTCGAGCTGGAGCTGTGCGGCCTGCCATTGGGGCGCGCTGGCCGCTGGTACCGGTTCCAGGTGCGGCGGCTTGCTCTGCTTCAAGGCGCGGATCATTCCTTGCGCGCGTGCCAGTTGCAGACTGGCCTGCGCCACGCTGTCGGCGGCTTTGTCGTGTTCGGCGTCACTGCTGCTGGAGTCGAGCTCAATCAGCAGTTGCGAAGCCTGCACCTGCTGACCTTCGCTGACATGCAGCGCGCGCACACTGGCGACGTCAACCGAGGCGATGGTTTTGGTGCGTGCCGATGGAATCACCTTGCCCGCCGCGTTGACCACAATGTCGGTTTTACCCACCACCGACCACAGCAGCGTGAACAGCACAATGCCCATCAGCACCCGCGCGGTGAGGCGCAGTGTGGGTGAGTCCGGGCGCTCTTGCAGGGCCAGTGCAGCGGGTAGAAACTCGGCTTCCTGCTGATTGAAAAAGTTGGTCCGGCGTGTGTGGCGCTGCTGCCAGAAGTAGGAGAAAACGTCGCGGTAATGGCGCAGCAGATCGGCCCAGGCAGCCATGCGGTGGCGCGTGCTCATGGTGTATCTCCTGTGGTGCTGTTATCAGTGTCGTCCGCGCCGCGCATGCCGCGCGTCTGTAGTTCAAACAGGTAACGGTAGATGCCATTTGGAATGCGTTGCAATTCCTCATGGCTGCCCAGTTCGGCAATCTGGCCCTGTTCCATCACCACAATCCGGTTCGCATCGCGCACCGCGCTCAGGCGGTGGGCAATGATGAGTACGGTGCGTCCGGCGCAGATCTGGCGCATGTGATCCTGGATGATTTTTTCCGATTCATAGTCGAGCGCACTGGTGGCTTCGTCAAAGATCAGAACCCGTGGATTGCCAATCAGGGCGCGCGCAATGGCAATGCGCTGGCGCTGTCCGCCGGACAGGCCGGTGCCGTGTTCGCCAACCAGGGTGTCGTAGCCCTCGGGCAGGGCGCAGATGAATTCGTGTGCGCCAGCGAGCGCGGCGGCGGCCATGATTTTTTCGATCGGAAGGGCTGGGTCCACCAGCGCGATGTTGTCGCGAATGGAGCGTGAAAACAGCGTGTTTTCCTGCAACACGACGCCAATTTGCTGGCGCAGTGAGGCGGTATCAATGACAGCAATGTCCTGGGAATCAATGGTGACGCGACCGCGGTCGGGGACGTACATGCGCTGCACCAGCCGGGTCAGCGTGCTCTTGCCCGAGCCGGAGCGCCCGACAATGCCGATGACCTCGCCCGGGCGTATTTGCAGCGACACGTTGCGGATCACGTCGACGGCATCGGGCCGATAGCGGAACGATACCTGGTCGAAGGTGATGGCGCCACGGATGTGCGGTACGCGTGTTTTGTTGCCGGCGATCTCGGTACGCGCGTTGAGAATGTCGCCCAGGCGGCTCATGGAAATACCGACTTGTTGAAAGTCGTTCCAGAGCTGCGCCAGCCGCAGGATGGGCGAGGCCACCTGCCCCGCCAGCATGTTGAAGGCCACCAGTTCACCCACCGTCATCTGGCGGTCTACCACCAGTAGCGCGCCCTGCCACATGATGCCTGCGGTCACCAGTTTGCTCACCAGATTGACGCCACCACCGGCCAGGGTGGAAATGTTGCAGGTTGACAGCGTGGCCGAGACATAGGCCGCCAGTTGCTGGTCCCAGCGCTGCTGCCAGCGCGGCTCCACCGCCATGGATTTCACGGTGTCGATGCCACTCAGGGTTTCGACCAGGAAGGCCTGGTTTTCCGCACCCTTGTTGAATTTTTCGTTGAGTTTGGCCCGCAGGATCGGTGTGAAGAACAGCGACAGCGCCAGATAAACCGGAATGGAGGCGATCACGATGAGGGTGAGCGTGCGGCTGTACCACAGCATGACGGCAAGGAATAGCACCGAGAACACCAGATCAAGCACCAGCGTCATGGCGTTGCTGGTCAGGAAGGAGCGGATATTTTCCAGTTCGCGCACACGTGCAACCGAGTCCCCGACCCGGCGTGCCTGGAAGTAGCTAATAGGCAGGCTCATCAGGTGACCAAATAGACGGGCGCCCAGCTCGACATCAATCTTGCTGCTGGTGTGCGCCAGCACCACGCTGCGAATGGCGGTCAGGACGGCCTCAAAAATAGTGGCACAGATGAGGCCGATGGCGATCACGTTGAGGGCCTTCATGGCGTGATTAACCAAAACCTTGTCCATCACCACCTGGAAAAACAGCGGCGTGACCAGCGCCAGCACCTGCAGCATCAGCGACACCATCAGCACTTCGCCAAAGGTTTTGCGGTATTTGACCAGTGCCGGAATGAACCAGCTGAAGTCGAACTTGGCCATGTCGCCGGCGTAGCTGGCCTTGCTGGTAAAGAACAGGAGCTGGCCGGTCCATTGCGTCAGCAGGGTCTGGACGGAAATGATGCGGGGCGCGTCGCCGGGGTGCTGTATCAGTACGCGCGCTTCGGCTTGTGTGGTGTCGATGCGGGCCACGATAAAGAAGTGGCCATCGCGCGCTTGCGCGACCGCCGGCAGCGGCGCGTGTTCCAGACGTGTGCTGTCCTGGGTCACTTGCTTGGCGCTGAGTCCGAGGTGTCTGGCCGCCAGCAAAATAGTCTCGGCGCTGAATGGTGCCGTACCGTACAGATGCTGCAGTTGGGCGACGTCGGCGGCAACGCCGTGTAGGTTGCTCATCAGTAACAGGCATTGCAAGCCGGTGTCGATCGGTGCGGCCGGTGGTGCGTTAAGGGCGGCGTGTCCTGTGGGGGTCCCGGTTGGTGGCATGGCGCGTTGGTTTGTTGGTGTGTTGGTTTACTGGTATGTGGGGCTTCTGGGGCGAATAGGCGGAGCGTTTGCCACGCCAATCCATAGGCCGCACTGGATTGCGAACGACGTGGGCTTGTGTTGTTGCTGGTTGCCGAAAAGAGTGTGTAAATAAAACGATTCGCTTCCCTTTACAAGGAGATAGCTATTTCAGACAACGCCCAGCGCGCCAGTGTTAAAGCTGAACCGGGAACTGACTGCAATCCGCACGATGTCGCAGGGCGCGATAGTAGATAGGCGATGAATCGTCGTCGCGCAACACTGTCTATAAAAGACTATTTGGGTGGACTGCTAATCCAGGCGGAACTGGCGTTCTGCGTAGGCGTAGAGATTGCGCTAGAGGACCCGGCTCATGACGATGACGTAGCCAGACATGATGCCGATCCAGATCCATTTCCGGATGGCGCGCGCCCGTGTCGAATGCCGTCGCCGTGCGGGCTTCACCGGGCGTGGCCAGGGCAGGCCAGCGCCGAGGTGCTGCATCGGTTGCCATAGTATGCGGCGTAGCTCCACATGCGCAGCAGCGTGCGTCCAGCGTAATAGGGGATGGCCGATGCATGCCGCGCCCAAAATGCAGGGCAGCCCAGAACCGTGCTATCAGGGCGCGGCGTGCGCGCCAGCGGAATCCGGGTGCCAGGGGTCGATGTGCGCCATCAGATTGACCACGCGGTGGTTCTGCAGCACGCGTTTGCGTGCATCAACCGCAATGTTGTGACCCGTCTCAACGGAATACGTGGCGTTGACTTCGATGTGGGCATCAACAATCAGCATGTCGCCCATCTTGCGCGTGCGCACATCGTGCACGCCTTGTACGCCCGGCGTGTCGAGCAGGGTCTGGCGAATGGCGTTTACTTCTTCATTGGCGGCGCCCCGGTCCATCAGGTCGTTCAGTGCCTCCCAGCCAAATTCCCAGCCCATGCGACCGACCAGGAAGCCGACGAGGAGGGCCGCAATTGGGTCGAGCATGGGGTAGCCGTACAGGTTGCCGAGCACGCCCAGGCCA
>Ga0316222_1005215_pt1 | contig 11248 bp, 2 predicted proteins | sample TBH18011metaG_FD_206008 | JGI IMG/M metagenome (GOLD analysis project Ga0316222, IMG submission 206008) | Freshwater microbial communities from Trout Bog Lake, Wisconsin, USA - TBH18011 | ecosystem: Environmental > Aquatic > Freshwater > Lake > Hypolimnion/Profundal zone | place: USA: Wisconsin... | reverse complement strand
TAACGATGTGGTGATTCCCCAGTTGGTTCCGCCGCCGCCGCCACAGTCTACACGCCCTGCATGTACTTTGACTAGCAAGCTTTCCATGCTGACAGTGAGTGCCATAGCAACGGGTGCAATCACCACCTCCCCTACAACTGGGCCGGTTTTTCCCAATGGCGGCGGGCAATTATACAATCTGGGTTCGCAGGGACAGATTGTGATACAGGCTTATGCAATTCGTAACAGCATATTGACAAGATGTGATTTGATGGTGAGTGATTGTTTTGGTGGCTCTACAACCGATCCCACGATATGGGTTCCCATTGCTTACAATATTGTCAGTATGAAAGCACAATACGGTGTGGATCCCAATTTTCCGGAAACTCTGGGTTCTTATGTGGCGGCTACGGAGGTGGGCACTGTAACAGGCCAACCTAATTTTCAGAATACGCCGATCCCTACCGGCAACCCATCGGGTTTTGTTTTAAGTCCTCCAAGTAACAATTCCAACTGCATGTGGGCAAGAGTGCCGGCAGTGCGCATCGCATTGGTGGCACGTAGCTCCCAAATAGAGAAGACAAAATATGACTCATTGGGTAACCTTGTATATGTCACGCCGAACGAGCCGACTTGGGCAGGAAGCGCAACCGATGCAATCAATTTATCGGGTACGACTACACCTACGGGAACAACCTGGCAGAATTTCCGCTACGCCTTATTTGAAAACACAATACCACTAAAAAATATTGTATGGATGGGTGTGCAGACAGGCAGTAACGGGGCAAACGTATGTTAATACTAAAGTCAATTCAGGCTACCTTACCCACCAGGCAAAAGGGGGTGACTTTGATGATTACCCTCATCATGCTGGTCGTGATGACCTTGTCGGCCATTGCTCTGATACGTTCTACCGATACAACGAATTTGATTGCGGGCAACGTGGCTTTTCAGCAGGGGGCGACCAATTCGGCGCAGGAGGGGGTCGAAGCTGCAGCGAGCTGGCTGGGGCAATATGCGCTTACCCCTTCAACCTTATGGAATAGCAATCCGGGGCAGGGCTACTCGGCAATCAGCTGCGGCCCGTCAACCACAAGTAATTGGCAGTCATGGTGGGGAACGAGCTCGACCATAGCCTGTGCCGGCAACTCACTTACACCGATTACAAACACCGATTCTGGGAATAATACTGTCTCATACGTCATCGAGCGCTTGTGCAATGCAACCGGTGATCCTTGGGCTGCGCCTGCCAGTGGTGTTGCTCCTATAGTATGTGAGTCACCTTCTCCCGTTACAGAAGTGACAAGCCAGGGAGCCACGGCGATTCAATTACTCGTTTCGGGTCCGGTGTTTTACCGCATTACTTCTCATGTTCAGGGTGCGAAAAACACCCAGAGTCTGGTTCAAGTTATCGTGTCACAGTAATTTAGGAGCTGACATCGTGAAAAATATACAAAAACGTATCTTGCCTTACTTGGCACTCTGCATCATGGTGTGCTCAAACCAGGATTTGGCCACGGCGCAAGTGCTCGGTATTTCCTCAACCCCTCTGGCAACAGGTTCAGCCTCCGCGCAACCCAATATCTTCCTTATGATGGATGATTCACAAAGCATGCAGCTGGATTACTTGCCTGACGATGCCTCTGTCCTTTGGTATGACTCATCAGGTAATCCCAATCCCACTTATGGCTATTACAGCATTCAGTGTAATGGCGTGTATTACGACCCGAGCTACACCTACCCACTTCCGGTTAAAGCGGACGGTACGACTTATGCCGCGCCTGTTTGGCCCAACGCTCCCTATGATGGCTATGGTGTGGGCTATGGGGATGGTGTGGCTGCAAGCACCACGGTCAATTTGAGCACCAGCTTTACCGTCAACCTGGATACATCCCAAACTTATGCCGGGCCGGCATTTTATTATCAATATTCCGGCAGCCAAAATACCCCAGTGTTACAGGATTACACAAAGGCTAATAGTACATTTTTGAATGAGTGTACGACTCCAGTGGGTAGTTCGAGCAGTGTTTTTACAAAGCATGTTATGACTTCCGAGTCAGCAGCGCAACAGCAGAATTTTGCCGTATGGTACAGTTTTTATCGTACCCGTATCAACATGATGAAGAGTGCAGCAGGGCTTGCATTTCAACCCTTCGGAAGTGGTTTTAGGGTCGGCTATGGGGTGATGAATGGTACGACTTTCGATCCTTTGGCGACATTTGACGCTACGGGGCGGACAAGCTGGTATTCAGCACTGTATAGCGTGATTCCAAATAACTCTACCCCCTTGATTGGTGCGCTGGCGGATGCGGGGAGAATGTATGCCAATAAAAAATTGAACCATGCTTATCTCGTCGGCGGAGTATTGACTCAGAATGTTCCTGACCCGGTGCAATATTCCTGTCAGCAAAATTTTACTATCTTGTCAACAGATGGATTTTGGAATTCTTATGATGGCGCGACCAAAATGGATGGGGCGACTAATCCAACGAATGTAATTGGCGAGCAGGACGATGCCACACAGGAGTCTCGCCCCCAGTTCGACGGCAGAGGTGCTAAGACCTACGATGTCACGAATACTCAGATCCTTCAAACTACTTCACAACTTCAGCAAGTCACTCAACAGGAATTTCAGAGGACTGTGCAGTATCAGACACGGACTCTGACTCAGGTGCCCTATACCCTGAGCCAGTATGATAATCCCTTGAGTTACACTCAATACAATATCACCAGCACGCCTTATACGTTGACCAGCACGCCGAATTTATTGACGAGTACTCCCTACACTTTGACGCAGACAACAAATTTGTTGCAAACCACGCCCTACACGTTAACGGGCACACCAAATTTGTTACAAACCACACCCTATACGTTGACGATTACTCCGAATTTGTTACAAACCACACCGTATACGTTGACACAAACCCCTCAATTATTGCAGACGACCCCCTATACTTTAACTCAAACGCCGCAGTTGTTAACGCTGACACCCTATACGTTGACGCAAACGCCCCAATTGTTGCAAGCTACACCCTACACCTTGACGCAAACACAGAACGTGTTGCAAACCACGCCTTACACATTGACCCAAACACAGAATGTGTTGCAAACCACGCCTTACACATTGACCCAAACGCAGAATGTGTTGCAAGCCACGCCGTACACATTGACGCAAACACAGAACGTGTTGCAAACCACGCCGTACACATTGACCCAAACGCAGAATGTGTTGCAAGCCACGCCGTACACATTGACGCAAACACAGAACGTGTTGCAAACCACACCGTACACATTGACCCAAACCCCACAGCTGTTGAATTACTCAACTTTTTTTCTGAATTCGACCCCTTACACGTTAACTCAAACATCGTATCCAGTTTTGATTTCAACGGGGTATTTGCAGGCGCGTTTAATGACAGATACAACTTGGGGAGCTTGGGCAGGGGTATCCTCTTGTACATGGAGACAATCTGGAGCAACGAGCACTTCTACGCCTTGGGTTCAATGTCGCTATGTCACTACTTCGGCAGGATCAACAGCATGGACAGCCGGGGCGGGCCCTTTTGTGGATGCCGGCGGAAGTTGTACCGTGGTTGCGCCCTCCACTGCTTCAACAGACGGAACAACTTGGAGTGGGAACGCTTCCTCCTGCCAATATGCCACTTCTTCTACTACCCCTGCGACTACAGTTAGTACAGGGTTAACCAGTTGCACCCAACAATCAGCAGGAGCCTTGACTACGGGTTCAACTAATACAAGTTACACCACCTGTGCCTATGTCGCAGGAACCATGACTACAGGTAACACCAGTTGTACAGGGGGGACGGCGACCAAGTCTATCGCGACGGGTGCTAACGCTTCTTACACTTTGTGCGCTTACAGCAGCACGGGAACGGCAGTAACTGGACAAAGTAGTTGCACTTCAGGTACGGCGTCGGGGAGCAGTCCCTACGCATCGTATAATACGGGTTGTACTTACGTGGCGGGAACGGCTTCGACGGGATTGTCCAGCTGTACACAGGGAACCGCCTCAGGAAGTAGCCCGTATGCTTCTTACAATACTTGTACCTTTGTGGCGGGGACAACGCTGACCGGACAAACCAGTTGTACGGGCCAAACATCCACCAAGACAGTCGCTGCTGGTGCCAATAGCTCTTACAATCTTTGTGCCTACAGCGGTACTGGAACGATCTCGGCTGGATTATCGAGTTGTACGCAACAGGCAGCATCCGGCAGCAGCCCGTATTCGGCCTACACCACATGTGCTTATGTGGCAGGAACCGTACTTACGGCACAGACCAGTTGTACCGGCAGTACATCGGCTCCTGCAGCACCGTCTGCAACGGGTTCGTATTCTTCCACCAACAAGTGTACTTACAGTGGCACTGGAACGATCTCGGCGGGATTGTCGAGTTGTACGCAACAGGCCGCTTCCGGCAGCAGCCCGTATTCGGCCTTTACTACATGTGCTTATGTGTCAGGAACCGTTCTTACGGCACAGACCAGTTGTACAGGTAGCACAACGGCCCCGGCAGCACCGTCTGCGACGGGTTCGTATACTTCCACCAATATGTGTACCTATAGCGGAACTGGAACTGTCACAACCGGGTTGGCGAGTTGTACACAACAGGCAGCATCAGGTAGTAGCCCCTATGCCGCTTACAACACTTGCGCCTATGTGGCGGGTACGGTGTTGACGGCACAGACCAGCTGTACCGGGAGTACAACGGCACCAGCGGCTCCAGTAGCGACGGGTGCGTATGCTTCGACCAATAAATGTACTTACAGTGGAACCGGAACGGTCACAACCGGGTTGGCGAGTTGTACACAACAGGCAGCCTCAGGTAGTAGCCCCTATGCCGCTTACAACACTTGCGCCTATGTGGCGGGTACGGTGTTGACGGCACAGACCAGCTGTACCGGGAGTACAACGGCACCAGCGGCTCCGGTAGCGACGGGTGCGTATGCTTCGACCAATAAATGTACTTACAGTGGAACCGGAACGGTCACAACCGGGTTGGCAAGTTGCACGCAGCAGGCCGCTTCCGGCAGCAGCCCTTATGCGGCGTACAACACTTGCGCCTACGTGGCGGGCACGGCGCTGACGGCACAGACCAACTGTACCGGGAGTACAACGGCACCAGCGGCTCCGGTAGCGACGGGTGCGTATGCTTCGACCAATAAATGTACTTACAGTGGAACCGGAACGGTCACAACCGGGTTGGCAAGTTGCACGCAGCAGGCCGCTTCCGGCAGCAGCCCTTATGCGGCGTACAACACTTGCGCCTACGTGGCGGGCACGGCGCTGACGGCTCAGACCAGTTGTACCGGGAGTGCAACGGCACCAGCGGCTCCAGTAGCGACGGGCGCTTATACTTCTACCAATGTTTGCATTTATAACGGTACCGGAACACCCACTACCGGTTTGGCCAGCTGCGTACAGCAAACCGCTTCCGCGGGACCTTCGTATACTTCCTACAATACGTGTGCTTACGTTGCAGGAACGCCGAGTACCCTGCAAACCACTTGCTCTGGCAGTCTGGGTCCACCGGCGGCTCCGGTAGCTGCGGGAACTTATAATTCAACTAATATGTGCGTATATAGTGGCACTGGCACTCCGACGACCGGATTGGCGAGCTGCACTCAGCAGGCTGCATCTACAACGAGTCCGTATGTTTCCTATAATACGTGTACCTATGTTGCGGGAACAGTACTCACCGCGCAGACCAGTTGCACCGGGAGTGCAGCAGCGCCTGCGACTCCGGCAGCTGTAGGTGTTTATGCGTCAACCAATAAATGTACCTACAGCGGAACCGGCACGCCGACCACCGGACTGGCGAGTTGCACGCAACAAGCTGCATCCGGTAGCAGTCCCTATGCTTCTTATAATACGTGTGCCTATGTGGCAGGAACGGTTTTGACAGCCCAAACCAGTTGTACAGGAAGTGCAACGGCCCCGGCAGCTCCGGTAACGGTAGGGGCGTATGCCTCGACAAATCAGTGTACCTACAGTGGAACAGGTACACCGACAACAGGGCAGAGTTCTTGCACTCAACAAGGACCTTCATCCGGACCTTCATTCGCCTCTTATAACACCTGCGCGTATGCGGCGGGAACGGTACTGACAGCACAGACCAGTTGCACCGGCAGCTCAACGGCTCCGGCAACTCCTTCAACAGTGGGGACAATATACTCATCAACAAATAAATGCGTTTATAGCGGAACGGGCACACCCTCTACCGGTTTGTCCACTTGTACGCAACAGGCAGCTTCTGGAAGCAGTCCCTATAGCTCTTACACTACCTGTGCCTATGTCGCGGGAACGGCACTCACCGCACAGACCAGTTGCACTGGAAGCACAACAGCTCCGGCAGCGCCTGCAGCGGTAGGGACGTATAACTCAACCAATATGTGCGTTTATAGTGGCACTTCGACAACAACGGGTTTGTCTACATGTACTCAATCGACGGCATCTGGAGGTCCAACCTACTCGTCTTACAATACCTGTGCTTATGTGGCTGGGACGACCCTTACAGCACAAACCAGTTGCAGCGGTTCGACGACATTCCCATCTGTGGTTACCGGCGTTAATAATTCTCCCGGTAATTATTGCGTTTACACGGGGACGGGAGCTTCAACCAGTGGTTTGTCGAGTTGTACACAGGGAACTCAATCAGCTGGGAGTCCGTTCAATTCATATATTAGCTGCAGTTACGTCGCGGGTACCTCAACAACTATTACCCCCACAACAACCGCCGGGGTGATTACGCAAGGAAGTTGCACGGGGTATGGATCGACCAAAACACCTGCCACGGGGGCCAATAGCAGCTACACTTTATGTCAGTACTCGACAAGTACCTTGGTTACTGGACAGCAACAGTGCGTTTCGGGTTCGGCCGGCTCAATAGCCGGTGGCAGTTCCGGTACGCTGAGTACCTATGAAAACGGTTGTACCTATGGCTCGCCAACTCTTATGAGTACCGGGTTGAATGCCTGCACGGTGGGTACCGCAAGTTCGGGTTCGCCCTATTCGCATTACTCCACATGCAGCTATGTTGCAGGCGCAGCGGTTACCAACCCTTCAACTTGCGCGGCTGGTACACCTGGCACGCTTGCTGCCGGTTCGAGCAATTCAAGCTACAGTACATGCACCTATAGTGGTTTCAGCAATGCCTCACTCAATGCGTATAACACCGCGATTGCGATATCGCCATCGCTAGGGCAGGTGCTTTACAATGGCAATTACACCGCTGATGGTGCAGCACCCAATTCTGTTCAATCAGGTGGAGCGTGGTATATTCCTGCAGCTTCGTGTGTAGCAACAAATAACGCTGCCACCTCAGCAGCCTTGAACGTGTTTTGTCCGGCAACTGATCCGGTAACAATTGCTTCGGTTAACATCAATCCTACTGCTACGTGTCCGACGCAGTCAGCTTCAAGCAGCAACAACTATACTAGTATCTCTTGTGCGATTGTTCCCACTTCATACAATAATACTCCCGTCGATCCTGCTACATGTACGCCACCGGGACCGGGATTTAATGGAACGAATTTGACAACTTGTACTGCCAGCACAACAGTAACCAGCTATTATCAAACGTCGTGTACTTCAGCCTCGGCAATTGCATTGAATAATTGGACAGCTACAACTTGTCCATATTCCACCCGAAATATTTACGAAACCGGTATTGAACAAACTTGGAGCCCATCAACTTACTATGTGGCAGGAACCCAGTTACAGGGACCTTCAGGAAGTTGGTATACCGTGACTACAGCCTATACTTCGGGAAGCACGTTTGGCTCGACGGACACCGCGAATACAACAGCAGGGTCTGATACTTCTTTCCCGGGGTCATTTAATTCGCTCTCCGATACGGCCGCATATTATTACGCTCCCACTCGCCCTTTTACGACCGACAGTTCCGGTAATACCGTTTTTAACGGAATTCGTTCAGCAGCCTTTGGCAATCAATATAGTAATAACTCTGACAATAATAACCAATTCAATGGAACCGATTTGTCCGTTTGTAATGTCGGCGGTGGCGGAGCGGATACTAATAAATGCAGTCATATGAGTACCTACACTCTGGCCTTGGGGGCGCGAGGGAAGATGATATTTTCGCCAACATATCAAACGGATACGAGTGGTGACTTTTATTCGGTTTTACACGGGGATACGATTACCGCCAACGCGGCCAATGGTGTTTGCTCCTGGCAACAAGATACTGCTACGATTCCAGGCACAACCCTATCAGGCGGCGCGTGTAACTGGCCATTACCTGTCCCCAATACTCCCACTGCTGTGGACGACTTGTGGCATGCAGCGGTCGACGGGCGTGGGACTTATTTCAGTGCGACCAATACCGGGCTTCTATCCCAAGGTCTGAAAGGTGCCTTATTTAATATTGCATCGCTTGTCGATGCGACTCAGGCTGCTTCCGGTTTGAGCAGCCCGATTGTGACTTCATTTTCTGATTATCAATATAACTCGGTCTACAGATCATTAAAATGGTACGGCGATGTCTATGAGCAAGTAGTTAATTTAAGTACTGGGACAGTACCGACTTACTCTGAGGGAGATAATACAACCTATGTTTGGTCGGGAATGATGCAACTGGACACACAGACAGATACAGGGCGTACTATTTATGCATTTAATTCAAGTTCCTCAAATAAACTCCAGACATTTACCGCAGCCAATTATGCAAGCAACGCTAATTTTTCTTCAACCTTGACCAACTCACTGTCACAATTTACCACAGGAAATGCGGATGCATTACCCGTTTGGACAGCAAACACGGCTTATGCCGTAGGTACTTTATTCTTGCACTCGGGTAGCTGGTATAAAGTAACGGCCACTTCTGGCTATTCCTCGGGTAGCACGTGGGGCACGACGGATACAAACAATACCCAAAGTGATTCCGGCCCTGCCGGTGCAAATCTGATTAATTATTTACGCGGCAATCAAACCTACGCGAAGACAGACAATACCGGCTACTACCGGGCCCGTGCTCATATTCTGGGTGATATTGTCGATTCCGTAGCAGCTTATGTTCAAGCGCCTCTTCAAACTTACGCAGACTCGGGTTTTCTTGATTACCAGACGGCTATGCAGAATCGTCAGGCGATGGTTTATGTCGGAGCGAATGACGGTATGTTGCACGCTTTTTACGCCGCCACAGATAAGATCGTTTCCTCTACGGGGTTAGTGAGTTCTTCTGGTGATATTAGTGTTACGGCAGGGAACGAAGCCTGGGCATTTATTCCTACACCGGTAATGGGAAATCTGTATAAGTTGGCCGACAAAAATTATGGAACTGTTACTCCGTATTCGCACCAGTTTTATGTAGATGGTTCGCCGGCAATAGGGCATATTTGCCCGAACGCACCCACTTCGACGTGCACGGGGAACCAATGGAAGACAATTCTGGTGGGTGGGTTAAACGATGGTGGAAGAGGATTCTATGCGCTGGATATAACCAATCCCTACCAACCGATCGCTCTTTGGGAGTTTTGTAATACAGGTTGTAGTCAGAACGATTCCAATCTGGGCCTGTCCTATGCTACCCCACAGATTGTGAAGATGGCTGACGGAACTTGGGTCGTTATTCTTACCTCGGGCTTAAACAATGTCTCACCCGGAGATGGGCAGGGACATGTTTATGTATTGAATGCTTATACTGGAACGCTGAATACATCGCAAATTTCTAGTGCGGCAACGGGTAGTCAGCATTCAACCGGGAATATTTCTACCAATACCGGGAGTTCAAGTTCGCCAAGCGGATTGGTACGCATTAATTCACAGGTAGTTGACCCTATAGCTAATTTGACAGTTCTTCAGGTTTATGGGGGAGATGAGCAGGGGAATCTCTGGCGTTTCGACGTGAATGGTAATGTGGGAGGGACAACTTCTGCTCAGGCCTTTGCCGCGCAATTGCTCACCACAGTTTCCTATAGCTCGAGTAGTCAAACTACCGCGACAGTGCAACCAATTTATGCCAGGCCGGAAGTAGGTTTGTGTCAGGGGCATCCGGTGGTGCTAGTAGGGACGGGACGCTTATTGGGTGCTTCAGATATGACTAGTACTGCTCACCAAAGTATATACGGGATTAAGGATCCACTTACCGATACATCATCACCAAATACTATTGCGCTCTACCCGAATCCTCGTAGCAGTTCTACACTATTTGTTAATCAGGTGCTTACGTTGGGTACGTGTACTGCCGCTGAAGCGGCTGCAAATCTTTGTTTGCTTCAGGACCCTTATACTTTACCCATCCCAAATCAGCCGCAACCAGTAGTTACTCAAGCGTATCCGCCCCAACCGGTTAATTACACGACGCAGGATGGCTGGTATGTTGATTTAATTCAAGCCGGTGAAACTGCCAACACAGACCCAGTTCTGGCCTTAGGCACCTTAAGTGTCAACACCAATATTCCAAGCACTAACTCTTGTGCAGGGGGAGGCTCAAGTTATAACTATGAGTTTGACTATTGCACGGGAGGCGCTGTTCTAGGTGAAACCACGACAACGAGTGGTGTTACGACCGGGACTGTTGCCGTATTTCTGGGCAACGGATTGGCGACAACATCGGCGGTTCAACAAATAGGTGGTGGAACAACTGGAACAACGATTTCTGTTGCAGCAGGGGGGACAGCGGGTTCGACAGATGCCGGGTTGGCTGGAGCGGCTTCATTCATTTGTCGGTTATCGACCGGGGTCTCCTGTAGCCGAGCGTTGATTCCTAATTTACCACCTACAGGTACTCATCGTACTTCGTGGCGGGAAATTCCGGCACCATGATTATTGTTGCGAAAGATTCATGCGTGTTATGACGTTAAACTTGAGCGATCCCGCAAGTTAAGCGGGATCGTAACTTTTTGAATAACACCGCTGAATTGCCGCTTCGCTGCATTGACCGATTACCGACTTGAATGGAAGTGAAGCAGAGCGTGGGAATGATTGATGCAATTTCCTGATTCGACGGGTTGGACGCTGCGTGTTTTGACGAGGCGTTTTCTGTCTACTCCGCTTAGGCGCATTTTATTTGCAGTCGCGTTTTCCCTGCTCATTCATGGTTTGGTACTGCTGTGGCCGAATTTACATCTGAGTCATGACCGGATAGGTTCAGAACCATTAACGGTTACTTTGGAACACGTCAATCATACAATCAAAAAATCAGCTAAACCTCCATCGGAACCTGTCAAAGTTCATGATGAACCCCCCGCAAAGGTTTTAGAACACAAGGAGCCGCCTATAATCGCACAG
>Ga0316222_1005212_pt1 | contig 11257 bp, 6 predicted proteins | sample TBH18011metaG_FD_206008 | JGI IMG/M metagenome (GOLD analysis project Ga0316222, IMG submission 206008) | Freshwater microbial communities from Trout Bog Lake, Wisconsin, USA - TBH18011 | ecosystem: Environmental > Aquatic > Freshwater > Lake > Hypolimnion/Profundal zone | place: USA: Wisconsin... | reverse complement strand
CGGCGGGTGTTTCGCCTTCCCAGGGTTGTCCCCGCCCCGCGCCGAGCGTCAACAACTGAAGGTAGCTCCACCGATGTGGCTCCACGCCGGGCAAACCCGTGGCTTTCGCGCGGGCGGAGGCCAGTTGCGGAATCAGCAAACCATGCGGATCAAGATCGCCAAAATAAAATATCCGGCGCGTCCCGCCCAGTTCGGCAAACACCTCTTCGAGGTAAGGAACGCCGTCCATAAAGCGGTTGCCGCCGCCGTAAATAACCGCGCTAAAGAGTTGCTGTCCCACATTCCATCGGCAATAGGAGTGCCACGTCGCCGCATTTTCAATCACGATGATCGGTTGCTGCGCGGCGGCGGCTGGCCCGCGCTTCCACGGCAGCGGTTCGCCGACCACTTCGCAGCGCAAATCCCTGCGGAGGTCGAGGCGTTCCGGGCGGAAGAGCGACGTGGCGAGCAACGAATCCAGCCGCTTCTCATCGCCAAAGAGCTGCAGTGAGCGCTCCTTGATGGGCACGAGGTCGCGTTGGTTCCGGCCGCCCTTGAGGAAATCGTTCAACTGGCACAATTCAGCGAACGGAATGTTCAAGCTGATTTTGGGCAGGAAAGCCAGGGCCGGCTCCCAACTGAATTCGCGGATGCGCCGGGTTTCCTCGTCCGATGGCGGCACAAATCCGAAGGCTTCGCGCCAGCGTAGCTCCGCCGCCAGCGGAATCATCAAGCGGTCAATCAAGTGTGACTTGTATTGCACCGGTTTGATTTCAAGCCAGCCGTCGGCGGCGAGCGCGCGCGCATCGCGTTCGGTCTCGTTGCGATCCGGGGCGGAAACCAGGCCGGCATCCGCCAGGAAGTCTTCCCAGCCGCGTGAAAAAGGGCGGGTGGCCGGCTTCGTTCTGCCGCCGCGCGCGCGCTGCCATTGCGCGAACAACTCGGCGGCAACTGGCAGCAGGGTTGGGTTCATCGGTCAGGAAAGCGCTTCCCTGGCCTCCGCCATGGTGGTCAGGAGGGGAATGTTATCAATGCGCGTGACATAGCCATCGGCGTCGCGGCCAACTTCCTTGAGGCACATGATGACGGTTTGGGCATGCGGCACCATCACGCCCAGCCGCTCCGGCGGGAAAGCCATCACGAGCTGGAGCTGAAAACTGCGGGCCAGCGCCAGGCAATCTTCAATGCCGTCGCCGGAGAGCTTCGAGAAGGCTTCATCCATGACCACGAGGCCGAGTTGCTGCGAGCGCGTGGAACTGCGGTCGCCGCGATCATAGACGCGGCGAAACGCGGCGAGCATCGAGATGAAAAACGGCGCCTGGTTCTCGCCGCCAGACAGGTTGCGCCCGCTGCGGCCGAGCGAAATGGGCGGCGCGTCGGGCTTGTCCGCGGGCACCATTTCCAAATCGTAATGGTGGTAATTGCGATAATCGAGCAGCCGGAGCGCGCGGGAATCCTGCTGGTCAGCACTGTTGACGGCCTCCATTAACTCGAGTTTGGCCCGCTCGACTTCCGCGCCGAGCAAGGGGTCGGTGATTTCCAATCCGGCGCCGAGCAACTGCCAGATCGCGCCGAAGCCTGCCGTGTCCTTCTTTTGGCTGATGCGATAGCGGAACTTGCCGATGGGCTGGCTCAAATAGCGGTCCAGCAGGCGAATCGTGTGCTGCGCTTCCGTGAGGCGGCGGTTCAATTCGTTGAGCACGCTTTCCTCCAGCCGGCGCTCCCAATCCCGTTTGCGGTCGGCGGCCAGTTCCCGGGATTTTTGCAATTCAATTTGTTCCAAGTCGCGCAGGCGGTTGGACCAGCGTTCGTTGCTTTCGTCGTCGGCCGGGAAGTCGTGCTGATATTCCGGGTGGCGCAAATTGCCGTGTTCGTCGCGGGCGTTGGCCAGTTGCTCGCGCCCGGCGTTCCGCTGTCCCCGGGCTTCAATGGCCTGTTCCCCGGCGGTTTTGGCGCGCAATTGTGCCGCCTCGAAGCAATCCATCCATTTGGGGAATTCCGCGCGCAATTGGTCGCGCTCCGCCAGCAATTCCGCGTCCAAAATGCCCGGGAACCGGCGGCTCAATTCCACGCGGTGTGTGGTCACGTCCAGGCGGGCGGCATCGGACTCCTGCTTCGCCCGCTCCAGTGCTTCGCGCTCCGGGCGCGTGGTCAGTTCAAAGTTCTTTTTCCGGTCGGTGAGCACGGCAATCTGCGAGAGCGCGTCCTTGTGCTGCTGTTCCAATTTCTCATGTTGCTTCTGCCGTGCCTCGCGTTCGGGTGTCAACAACAAGGCGATGGTTTCGCGAATGCGTCCAAGATTCGCTTCGAGCTCGGGCAATTGCGGCAGTTCGGCGGCGCGCTCCGGCAAAGTGCCTTCCGCCAGGCCGCCCTTGCGTCCGTTGTCGAGCCACGTCTGAACATCGGCCAGGCGTTGCGATAGGGCTTGGTGCAACGCGCGCGTTTCGATCTGCTCTTTCTGTTTCGCGGCCCGCATCCGCTCCAGACCCTGCCGGCCCAAGGTCAGTTCCACCGACCCCGCCGGCTTCAAACGCCGGCGCAGCGGAGCTTGTTTGTAAATGCCCTCCGGCGTGATCGCGCGGGCGGCGTCACACGCTTCCAGTTCCTCGACCGATTCCACGCACCGCACGTCACCCAGCAGATGTTCGACATAGAGTCGCGCGACGGGATGGCTGACTTCAACCTTGCTGAACAAAGAATCTTCCCGGGTGCTGGCACGCAATTGACGCGCCTCGGCGGGATTGAGCAACGATTCCGCATCCCGCAATGGCGGCGTCTTGCGGAGACTGTCCAGCGCTTCGCGGTAGTCGGCGGCATCATTCACCACGAGCACCCAGCGGTTGCGCGCCAGGAAAAGTTCGAGGGCCGGCCACCAGCGCTCCGCCTCCGGCTTGACCTCGATGAGCCGCCCCAGTTGCTCGACGCGGCTGCCGAGTTTCTTGCGCAGGGCTTCAAACAGCGGAAAGGTACCCGGCATTTGTCTGGCCTCCAACCGGCCGAGATCGTCCGCCAACTGCTCCAATTTGTTCCCGGCGGCTTTGACTTCGTCTTCCAGCGGACGAACCAGCTCACGAACCGAATTCCATAATTCATTGAACCGCCCGGCCAGCTTTTGCATGGCGGCGAGGCGCTCGGCGTCTTGGCCGGAGCGCAAATCAGCCAGCCACCGGTCGTCCACCACGAGGGCGTCCGGCAGGCCTGCGAGCGGCAGGGCCGCGCCGTGCTTGAGCCAGTTCACCCAACGGTAATGGCGGTCATCCAGTTGCTTGCGAACCGATTGCTGGGCCGCGCGCAGAGCGGTCACTTTTTCCTGCAACCCGGCCCTGGCGCTTTCCTGTTCGGCAATCTTGACCGCGTCCGGGTCTTTGCCGATCTCAAAGCGCACCTGATCCAGCAAGGTCCGGGCATTCGCTTCCGCCGTGGTCGCCGCCGCAAGCTGTTGCAGATCGTCCGCATGGTCCGCTGCCAGCCGTTGCAACTTTGCAACGTGATGTTCGCGGCTTTCTTCGGCTTGCAGCAGTTTCAGCGCGTGGCTGGTGTGCAGCAGCATCGCTTCCATGCGGCGGGAGGATTCATGGCGGACGTGTTGTTCGGCAATCCGCCGCAGAAACGCCGCTTCGTCCTCCTGTTTCTCCAGGCGTTTGCGCGTGTCTTCGTAGGCGCGCAACGCGGTTTTCACCTCCCGCACATCCAGTGGGCTTTCTTCCAGGATGAAATCGCGGATGAACTTTTCGACATTCTCCTCCGGCTCGAACGCGATCGCTTTGGGAAAGGTGCGGTGAAAAGCGGGCGCGTCAAAATTCAGGTGGCGCGGCGCGGCCATTTCCTCCATGTAATCGCGCTGGCGGGCGAAGATGCTCTCATTGCCGTATTCCCGCCGGAGCCAGGTGCGAAAGGCGTCGTCCGCGAGCAGGCTCTTTCCATCGGGCGAAAGCGCGGCGTATTCGAGCCGGTCGGGCACCCAGAAATAAGTGTGGCGGGGCGCGGCGTCGGCGCTGGAAAAATCAATGCGAATGCCCCAGGTCTCACGCTTGGGTTCCTGGCCCGGACCGGCTGGCCGGGTGAATTCGAGTGCCACCAGCGATACCCCGCTGGACCGCACAAAATGGCGCTGGCCGTTGCGGGTTTGATTCGTGTCCCCGAGGCAATAGCCGACCAGATCGCGTCCGCGGGCATTGCCGGCGGCGGCCCGGTTGAACTGCCGCTCGCCGCCCAGCAGGACGTATTGCACCAGGTCGAGCAGGGCCGACTTGCCGGTGCCGAAGGCGCCCGAAATCAGGACGTTGTCGTCCACATCAAAAATCTGCCGGAACCCATACCAGTTGAGCGCGATGACGCGCGTAAGGGAAATGCGCTGGCTCATGCTTCCTCCTCGGGGCGGGCGGGTTCGGCTGCCGCTTCCGCGGGGGCCTGGTACCACGACGCTTGCTGCTGCCATGCAGCCGCGTTTTCAAACGGAATTACGCGCGGCAGCGTGGCCAGTATTTCCACCTGGGATTCGCCAAACAGCGCCGGGTCCTCGTGCCATTGCAGGCGAACGAGCCGGCGGTTCCGCAGCTTCCCCAGCAGGTCGCGCAATTGCGCCTCGGTGGGCGGGACAATCTGCTCAAAATAGAGCCGGAGGCGTTCCCAGATGGCATTCGGGGTGACCACGACGCTGGCCGCCACCTGTTCCATCCGCGCATCGTGGTAAATGCGCCAGAGCGTCAGCACCAGCAGCGTCTCGGCCCGGTTGAATCGCGCCAGCAGCGCGCAATCGCCGGGCACTGGTCGCAGCTGAAAAATGGGGCGGTCGGGATCGGGCAGCAGTTCGAGCTGCAGCGGCGCCAGGTATTCGCTGAGTTCACGCTGGTATTCCCGGGCCAGCAGATACAACTCGTGATCGCGGCCGGCTTCGCCGATCAGCGCGCCGTGGGCGAGCAGTTCGGCCAGAATTTCGGAGAGCGCGGCGCGCTCGGATTCCGGGATGCGGTGCCAGGTGGAGAAGGTGGGCCAGGGTAGTGACATGTCAGGAAAGGCGTTCGATGGTAAAGCGTTCCACGAGGCGGTCGGCCCCGGCATCTCGTTGGATGCGTCCGGGTTCAACCCCAAAGTCGGCGCGCATCGGATGAATGCGCCAGCGCACCGGACGATGCGTGCCGCTGGCTGCACCCCGATCAAAGGCCAGCACGGCCAGCAGGTCCAGCAAGTCATCCTCCAGCCGCACCTGAAGTTGTTCCGTGGAAATCTGGACCCCTTTGGCGGGAAGATAACGCTCAATGAAGCGCACGGCGCGCTGCGGGGTGAGCACACTCAAGTTGCGACGGCGAATTTCATCCTTGGCGCCATCGGGATCGGTATCGGCAGCCAGTTTTTCAAATCGAAGATCCACGGGCAGACGCAGCCGGCGCGGGCGGGACAACGAATCCGAACCAAAGAAAACCTCGGCTACCGGCGAAAGCAGGCTCATGCCTGGCTCATTGGCCAGATCGGCAAAGGACTGACCTGCATGCAGCCGCGCGGCTTCGTCGAGATACGCCTTCACCTGTTCGGGGCGCCGGCCGCGCAGCTCGGTTTGATAAGCATAGCGCGCCGCCGAGAGGCGGCTGAACTCCGCCATGCGCCCGTCAATGAGGCGTTGTTTGACCGTAATCGCTGCGAGTTGGCGGTCGAGACGAACCAGCCAGCGTTCGGCTTCCACATAGGCGGCGGTGGCATCGAGGCTTAGATGTTTGGCAAGGCCTTCGGCGAGCCGCTGCTTCGTGAAGGGATCGTACAGCGCCTCCTGCGCGGCCGAGCGGGCCTGATTCAGACGCGGCAGCAATCCCGCCTCCTGCAAGGCGTCATAACAGACCATATGTTCGCCCAGGTGGAACTCGACCAGGAAACGCTGCAGGGTTTCCTGCGCTGAAGTGCTGGTGCGTTGCGCGGCCGAGTGCTGGAGCACGAGCGATTCCACGGCATGCATCTGGTCGCCGGCGCGGCCGGCGCGTTCGAGCAGGTCTTTGACCGTCTGGCGCATTTCTTCGGGGCCGAGCTGGTTGGGATCCAGCGCGCCGTCGTGCAGCAGGTCGCGGCAAAGCGAACGCAGGGTGGCGGCAAAATCCTTCAGTTCGGCGGGCCGGTTTTCCGCCAGTTCGCGCAATAGCCGCAGCAATTGGCGCAGGGCCGGGACGATGAGCACGTAATGTTCATCCAGGCTTACGCGGCGCGGCTCCAGCCAGTGAACTTCAATCAGTTTGTTGAAAAACTGGCTGGCCCGCTGATTCAAGTCGCGAAATTGACCACCTTCGTCTTCGTCGAGCTGCACGTCGGGATGCTGCAACAGCACCTCGCGGATGAGTCCGCGCGCCTCGGCATGGGGAATCTGCCCCCCTTCGTCCGCCGCCTCGGCGAGCCGGTCGGCGCAGTCAATATAGATGGCGGCGCTTGGACGCGACAGGGGACGGAAAAATCCGCCGCCCAAAAACGGCGCGAGCCTGGCGCCGAGCGTTTTGGGTTGCTGGCCGGCTGGGCTTATGGTGGTCGCATCCGTCATGGAAAACAATTTGTGGAGTATGCCGCAGCCGGCCACGGCTTGTCACGACCGGACGAAGGGAAACATCCAACCTTCAAGACTGAACACGGACCAAGGACGACGGAACCAGATGACTTAGGGCCGAGAGTGGGCGCGGAGGGTGACTGGGGGGGAGAGTTGTGCTACGCGAAGTTAGGGGCGCAGAACGACGGGATGACCGGGCGGGCGGTGCGGCGCGTAGGGCAAGTGGGCCAGTGAGAAGATCAACCACCAAATGACAAATACCCCGAGCAATGCCGGGATGATCAGCGGGATAGACTTCTTGATCATAGACTTTTCATTCAAATTTCCAGTTGATGCTGGTTTTTGGTCAGCCGCGCTCTCATGAGGTGCGGCCACATGGTTAATTCCCGTCAAATTCCCAATTGATGTCGGGAACTTTGGGGTCGGCGATCTTGCCGTTGACCTGGGCGACGACATAGCTGTATTTGAACCAAGCCACATGGGCGTCGCTGAAGACGATGTTGCCGCCGCCATTGTGCCGTCCGGAAAAGCGGTTGCACCAAGTGTAGGTGCTGCTGAGGTCGGTGGGGCTGGTGCCGTAATAGGGGGTTTCGGCTTGATGCACGCGCTGCTCGGCGAAGGCCACGAAGGCGGAGGGATGCGCGGCCCAGGATACTTTGAACGCGGTTTCGGGCACGTTGTTGGGCGCGGGTAGATTGTAGTTGATGCGCTGATTCATGCCGTAGTTGAATGTGGGGCCAGGCCCGGCGCCCGGCTCGATGCTGGTGGTGGAATCGGGATCGGGTGAGACCGTGGGCATGGCGCGGGCGGTGGGACAGAGGTAAATGGAATGGACGCGCGTGAAGACGTTGTTGCTGATGTTGTTGGCGCCAAATTGCCAGAGCGGAATGCCGCTGACATAGGGCGGCAGGGCGTTGAACCAGTCGGAAAGGCCAATGGGCGGATTGCCCGTAGCGCCGGCATAGAGTTCGCTCCAGGTGGGATTGTTATCCGCCGGGACAGTGAAATTGAGGTCGCGCGACTTGGGCCAGTACCCGCCGAAATCGTCGGCATACATGGCCAGGGCCAGGCCCCATTGTTTTTGATTGGCGTTACAGGTGATTTGATTAGCTTTTTCCTTGGCCTTGGCCAACGCCGGCAAGAGCAGGGCGGCCAGGATGGCGATGATGGCGATGACTACCAGCAGTTCGATCAAGGTGAATCCCCGGAGCGTCGGCCTCCCGGCACGGCTCATTTCTCCTGGGAAGATCTTTTTATTCAGATTCATAACGAAAGGACGTAGGCACAGAGGTCGTCCAACTCTGTTTTTGAAAGCTTGGAGACGTCGCCGTGGGCGTCGTGATGGTTGAAGCTGGTCAGCACGTCGCGAATGGTGGGAGCGGAGCCGTTATGCAGATAAGGGGCGGTGCGCCAAGCTTCGACCAAGGAGGGGGTTAGAAACAACGGCGATTGGTCAAACCGCACCCGGGTGCCGACGTCGTGCCAGCGCAGGTCGGTGAAGAGATTTGAGGCGTGGCATTTGATGCAGCCGGTTTGGGAGAAAAGGACCTGGCCGCGCTGGGCCGCCTGCGTCAAGCGGCCCTGGGAAAGATACGGACTGGGCACGGGTTTAAGCGATTTGAGGTATTGTTCCAAGTCCGTCACAATGTCAGCGGACAGATTGGTGAACAGGAGCGTGCTGATCTGGGTGCGGATGGCGTCCGCCAAGTTGGTCGCCAATTCCGGAACGCCGTTGGTCGGGCTTGCCGCCGGCAGGGTTTGGTCGGACAGCAACAGGCTCTTGGTATTTTTCGGATGATTGCGCCCGACCTGCCAATCCAGCGCATCTGCCCGGCCCTCGCCCGGATGGCAGGTGGCGCAGCTTTGCCAGCCTTGCCGGCAAAGGCCTGCGTCGTGAAAATAAATTTCCCCCCTGCGGACGTCAGTCAATTCGGGCTTCGGCCCCAGCGGCAAAGTGTTGGCGGGCGAATCCGGCGCAATCAAGTCTATGGCGCTCAAGGTGTCGGAAAAGTAATTGGCGGTGTAGAGGAAATGGCCGGTGATGACGGCGGCGCGCGGGCTAATATCGCCTTCCGGCAGCTTGATGCGCTGGCGGGCGCCCACCAGGAAAGGGAGTCCGTCGTTTTCCTGGTCGTCCTCATAATGGGGGGCGAATTTCAAGACCGGCGTGCTGGCATCCGTGTGAAATTTTTCTTTGGCATTTTTGGGCAGCCCCTCCAGCAGGGCCGGAAAATCAATGAGGCTTACTTCATGGGTGCCGGCATGGGTGACGACCAAATCGGCGCCGTCGGCCGACCAGGCGATGGCCCAAGGATTGCCCGCGCCGCGGTCCAGGGAGTCCAGGAGAAAGGTGGATATTGGCTCCAGTTTGCCCAGGCTGATGATGGTCAAGGCGTTGCCATTGATCTGGCCGCCGTCCAAGCGCCGCGTCGGCACATCGAAGTTGCTCCAGATATGCGTCAAGATGGCGTATTTGCCGTCAGGCGAAACGCGCAGATCCTGGAGGCCCGTGCTGCCGTCCGGCAATTCCATTTGCTTCACGGCGCGGCCGGCCGCCACGTCAATGACACTTACGGCTGCGTCCACATCTTCGGTGTCCGCGCGGCAGGTGGAGAGGTGATTGGCTACCAGCAGATATTTGCCATCCCGGGTGAGGTCTGACGCGACCGGCTCACGTTGCACCGGGATGCGCGCCGTTTCCAGCTGGGCTGCCAAGTCAATCACGCTGACGTTATGATCGAACTGGTTGCAAACGAAGAGTGTTTTGCCATCCAAGCTCAAAACCGGCGAACGGGCCGAGTGGCCGGCGGTCACGGTGCCGATAATTTTCCCGAGTTGAACATCCACCGTGAGCACTGGGCTTTCCGGCGCGGCACAGGTGACATAGAGCCGGCGGCCATCCAGCGACAGGGCCAGTCCAGTTGCCGGGGCGGGGGTTTCAATGAGAGTGCGGACATCCTTGTGCCCGGTGTCCACGCGCAAAACGCGATTGGCGGTAGCGCAAGCCACATAGAGCGCGCTGCCGTCACTGGTGGCAATAATTGCATTGGGCGACAAATAAATGGCTGGCTCCGCCAAAACGACGGAGCCAGCCAGCGCGCCCCCAAGCACTACTAAAGCCATGCAGGTTTTCAATTTTTGAACCAAGCCGGGTCGGAAACCCTGCAGCTTGCACGCAGCGTCGCAAGCCGACTGCAAGCCGGCGCTCCGGTTGTCGAGGGCCAACGAAGGCAGGCGTAATTTCATTTTCATTGTTTGCATGCTCCACATTTTTCCGCCTCTGCCGCCCGCTGCGCGCCGGGACGGCGCGCAGTCCGCAGGCAATGGACCGCGACCGGTCCCCCGGTCGCAGCGCTCCACGTGACACGAACCCACAGAGTGGTTCAGCATATGGCCTATTGTTTGCTTACCCCGGGGGCGACTTTGTCAATGTTCGGCGTGACATCGGCTTCGACCAAGCCGGCGGCCCATGTTACGCCGCCCGTCAGAAGCTGTTGAAATACCGGGTTCAGCCATACTTCTTTTTGATGGCCCAGGCTCGTGTAAAACACCCGGCCCTGACCGTATTTTTGCGCCCAAGTTGATGGATAGTTGGGAGCATAGTAGGAACCCCGGGACATCGAGGCGGTGTCCTGCATCAGCAGCACGTGCAGGTTGGTGGAAAAATTCCGCAAGGCGTACCATTCCTCCACCACCGCGAAATCAGCGGGAACGGAATTCATACCGGGGAAATTTGTATCCACCAGGATTTGATGCGCCGAGCCCATCCCGCGCACGCGGACCTTCAATTCGCCGCCGAGCATCTTGATATACGGGTCCACACCCTGCGCCCCCGAATTGAAGGTGTCCGCAGCCGAATGGATGCCGATGAATCCCTTGCCTTCCTGAATGGCCTGCAAGAGCGCCGCCTTGCCGGCCGCAGTGATGGGAGGATTGCCGTCGCTGCCCGGCTGGGTCAGGTCCCCCGAGGTAAAGAAGCAGAAGGCGTCGAATTTAGCCATCGTTTCTGGAGTGAACATCGAACCATCCTTGGTAAACGTGAATGCCAGGCGATTCTGTTTGCCAAGTTCCGACATGATTTCCTCCGCCGGACTCAATTGTCTGTTCGTCCGGCGAATCATGGCGTCCTCATATTCGTTGCATTTGGAGAAAAAGAGGATCTTTTTCCGGGGGGCGCCGGGCGGGGCCGGAGTGTCACTGGCATTGGCCGCTGCGGGCGGGCGATCCTCGGCCCGGGTGGGGCCGCAGGCCAATAACAGCAGTGCCAGCGCCAAGCAGTCATATACCATTCGGTTGACCTTCGGCGGCGAGCCGCGGCGGCGTCCGGCGCTCCGGCCGCCTGGACTCGCGCCGGGTCGGAGACCGGCGCTCTGATGGTCAGGCCGCCACGATGGCAGCCATGGTTTCATTTTGAGGTTCAACATATTTACTTGGTTCAAGGATTGGGACGCAGCCGATAATAGGAGGCCGGCGGCGTGGGCGGAACCTGGATGCCCAGGTTTTGGAAGGAGTCATTCACCTGAATGATGCCGCTGACGGGGGCGATGTTCGTGCTGATGGACACCCAGCCCAGGCCCGCGCCCGGCGTCAAATTTGTAGAACGATCCACCTCATACTGTGCCCCCGGCACCCCGAAGAAATTCACCACGGCATTGGTGGTGGAAAGGATCACAGGGAGGCTGGGCGGCGTGACGTAGTTGGTGTTCACCACGATCATGACCGTTCCGAGACTGACTCCGCCTTGGCCATCGCTGACAG
>Ga0316222_1005202_pt1 | contig 11272 bp, 11 predicted proteins | sample TBH18011metaG_FD_206008 | JGI IMG/M metagenome (GOLD analysis project Ga0316222, IMG submission 206008) | Freshwater microbial communities from Trout Bog Lake, Wisconsin, USA - TBH18011 | ecosystem: Environmental > Aquatic > Freshwater > Lake > Hypolimnion/Profundal zone | place: USA: Wisconsin... | reverse complement strand
GTTCTGGCCCAGCACGCCGGGCTGGTAGCATTTGAATGCACCGGCGAATTGGACGGCCATGTCGCCACCTATGCCCGCAACCGTGCCGCCATGCTGGCGGCCTTGCCCAAACTGGGCCTTGCCAAAATCGCGCCGCCCGATGGCGCGTTTTATATCTGGGCCGATGTCGGCCATCTGACGGACGACAGCGTCGATTTCTGCACCCGCCTGCTACGCGACACCGGCGTTGCCACCGCCCCCGGTGTCGATTTTGACCCGGTAAACGGCCATCGCTTTATCCGTTTCAGCTTTGCCGTCGCAACGCATCTGATCGAAGAGGCGATCGCGCGGATGATCCCATGGTTTGGCGCCCAGCATGATATAGAGCAACGACGTCGCCCACCCACCGCTTATGATAACCCCATGCCCCAGCCGCCAAACCCGGATAATTGCCGTCCATGAAGCGCAGCGTGCTTTTGAGTGTGGCCGCCTTGGCGCTGGCGGGCGCCGCGCTTGGCGCATGGCATTGGCAAGCCCGCCCGACACCGGTCATCACCACCATCGCCCATGACGGCCCCGCCGCCGATCTGGTCTATGCCACAGGCTATGTCGAGGCGCAGCAGCCCGTCTCCGTCTCCTCGCGGATCACGGCGCCGGTTGCGCGCATTCTGGTGCAAGAAGGCGACCATGTGGCGCGCGGGCAGGTCCTGGCGGTGTTGGCGGCCGATGAACAAAGCGCCTTGCTCGCCCAATCCGCCGCGCAAACCCGCGCCGCCCAGCAAACCGAAGCGCGCACGCTGGCGCTCTATAAGGACGGCTGGGTGACACGGGCCGCGCGCGATGATGCCGTCGCCACCGCCGATGCCGCCCGCGCCGCGCAAGGCTCGGCCGCCGCGCGCCTTGGCCAATTGCAGGTGCGTGCTGAAACCGATGGCGTCGTCATCCGCCGCGATGTGTATCCGGGCGATCTGGCGGTGCCGGGCAAGGTGCTGTTTCAACTGGGCGATCCGGCCAAAACCCGCATCACCGCCACGGTCGATGAACGCGACATCCCCCGTGTGGCGCTGGGCCAGGCGGCGCTGATGAGCACCGATGCCTTCCCCGGCCAGACCATCCCGGCCACCGTCACCGAAATCACCCCCGGCGGCGACCCTACCGCGCGCGCCTTTCGCGTGCGGCTGATCACCGGCGCGCTGCCTTCGGGCTTGCACATGCTGCCCATGGGGCTGACGCTGGAAATCAACATCATCACCCACCGGGCCGATCATGCGGTGCTGGTGCCGCCGGCGGCGATCAAGGACGGGCGGGTATGGGTTGTCACCGATGGGCATGGCACCCCGCGCCCCGTCACCACCGGCATTGTCGGGCCAGACGCGGTCGAAATCACCCGAGGGCTGCGCGCCGGTGATGTGGTGATCGTCAATGCGCCCGCCGGTTTACGCCCCGGCGCCCCCGTTGCGCCCCAGCACTGACAGGTGGCCGCGCGCTTTGCCCTGTTGTTTCACATCGCGCTGCGCCATCTGGCGGTGCGCCGCCGGCAAAGCCTTGTCGCCACCAGCGGGGTGGCGGTGGGGGTGGGGTTTTTCCTTGCCGTATCGGCGCTGATGATCGGCAGCCAGACCGATTTCATCCGCCAGTTGATTGATGCCGCGCCCCACATCGTCATCTCCGACGAATTGCGCAAACCCACCCCCCAACCCGGCATCCGCGCAATGGCAGGGGGCGCGGTGCGGCTGCACGGCTATAAATTGCGCAATGAAGTGCGCGGCATCAAGGACTGGCAGAAAATCGCCCATGCCATCGCCGAAATCCCCGGCGCCATTGGCTCGCCAAGCCTGTCGGGGGCGGTAACGCTCAGGCTGAATGGCCGCGACGAGGCGCTGGGCATCGTCGGCGTCGAGCCGGGTATCGAGGCCCGCGTCAGCAATATCGCCGACAAGCTGCGGGTAGGGGCGCTTGATGATCTGGAGAAGGTGCAAGGCGGGCTGATTATCGGCGAGGATATGGCCCAGCGGCTGGGGCTTGGCATGGGCGATGTCGTCTCGGCGACATCATCGACCGGGGCCACGCGCTCTTTGCGGATCGTGGGGCTGGTCAAAAAGGGCAATACGCAGTTGGGCGAAACCACCGGCTATATGCTCTTGCGTGAGGCGCAATCGCTGTTGGCGCGGCCGTTTATCATCAACCGCATCGGGGTGAAGCTGGATAATGCGGACGGCGCGCAAGATGTGGCGGCCAGCCTTGAAGCGCGCTTTGGCTACAAGGCGCAAAGCTGGCAGGAGCGCTCAGCGGATTTTCTCTCGCTGCTCGTCACGCGCAATATCGTGATGTATACGGTGGTTTCGGCGATATTGCTGGTGGCCAGTTTCGGTATCTACACCGCCGTTTCAAACAGCGTGGCCGACAAGCGCCGCGATATCGCCATTTTGCGGAGCATGGGCTTTTCGCAAGGCGATCTGCAACTGGTCTTCGTGATGGAAGGGTTGGGGCTGGCGCTGATCGGCATCCTGTTTGGCTGGGCCTTGGGCTGGGGCTTGATGCAGATACTCGGCTCGCTATCGTTTTCGATCGGCGGCGATATCCAGCATATCCCGCTTGATCAATCGCCCCGCCAATATGCCATTTCGGCGGCGGCCTCGCTGGTGGCGGGGGTGTTTGCGGCATGGTTGCCGGCGCGCAAGGCGGCGCTGGTTGATCCGGTCGATATCTTGCGGGGCGTGGTATGACCGCGCCAATCCTCACCGCCCATGACCTGACGCGCCTGTTGCCGGGCGACCCGCCCGTGGCGCTGGTGCGCGGCGCCAACCTTGCCATTCAGCCGGGGCGTTTTACCGCCATTGTCGGGCCATCTGGCTGCGGCAAAAGCTCGCTGCTCTATCTCTTGGGGTTGCTCGATCGACCAACCGGTGGGCAATTGCTATTCCGGGGCCGCGATCTGGCAAGCGCTACGGGCGATGTGCGGGCGCAGGTGCGCCTCGAACATTTTGGCTTCGTCTTCCAGTTTCATTTCCTGTTGCCTGAATTTTCAGCGCTGGAAAATGTCTTGATGCCGATCCAGCGGCTGGGCCAGCTTTCGTCCAAGGCGGCGCGCGCGCGGGCAATGGCCTTGCTCGATGATGTGGGGCTGGCCGACAAGGCGGATAAATCGCCCGACAAGCTATCGGGCGGCGAGCGTCAGCGGGTGGCGATTGCGCGGGCGCTGGCCAATGATCCGGTGCTGATCTTGGGCGACGAACCGACCGGCAACCTCGATTCCGCCAACAGCGCGCGCGTTGTCGCCATGCTGCGCGCGCTGGCGCATGACCAAGGCCGCGCGGTGGTCGCGGTGACGCACGACACGGGGATAGCCGAAATGGCCGACGTGCGCATCTCCATGCTCGATGGCCAAGTGGTTGAGGTGCGCGAGCAGGCTGCCCCGCTCACCCCATAGGCACGGGCCGCGCGTTCACCGCATCGTAGACCTGCGCCGTCATCCCGGTGATATGAGGCGAAAAGCGGCGGAAAAACGTGTCGATCCAAGGCATTGTCAGATGCACCTTGAGCGCCTCTTCGCTCTCCCACATTTCCAAAACGTTGATCACGCCGCCCGCGCGGTCTTCGACCAGCAGCGAATAGTGGTGGCAGCCATCCTCGGCCAGCACGCGCGCGCGCATCGCGGCCACTTCAGCCTCGAAATCAGCGACCTGCCCGGGGGCAATGGTCAGGGTTCCAGCCACGAAAATCATTGTGCTCTCCTTGTGCCGGCCCACGCGGGCCTCACGCAGCGCGCAGCTTTCCACAAAGGCGGGGCGAGCGGGACTGTCTTAAAGGGCAGGGCTTGCGATCAGCCGCGCGGATAGATGATGATCGAGAGATATTTCGTCTCGGCGCCGGACAGCATTTCGGGGCCATGCAGGGCAGCGCTATCAAACAGCAGCGAATCGCCCGGCTTCAAGTGATAGGTCTGCGCCGCGTGGCGATAATGCACCTCGCCTTCGAGCATATGGATGAATTCGACACCGCCATGCGAAAAGCCGGTATGCGCCACCGCCTCGCCCGACAGCGTGATCAGATAAGGCTCAACCACCAGATCGCCGCGCGTGACCGCGCCAAGCGCCTGATACATATGGCCAACCTTGGTGCCGCGCCGATCAATATGCACACCCTGGCCTGCGGGCACATAGGTGCAATCCTGACGGTCTTCAAATGAGGCGAACAGCGATGACAACGGCACGCGCAGCGCCCCCGAAATCGCCTGCAAGGTGGCGAGCGACGGCGAAATCGCGCCATTTTCGATCTTGGACAACATGCCGTTCGATATGCCCGCCGCCCCCGCCAGATCGGAAATCGACAGATCCTGCAAACGGCGGATCGTGCGGATCTGGGTGCCAAGTGCGCGTTCCAGCGGCCGTTCATGCACCGCCGGCGCCGATGACACGCTACCGGTGGCAAGGCCCGTTTCCGCATGCCCTTCGCCAAAGGCTTGGTGTGAAGATTCCGTCATGCAATATCCTTCGCGCCCTGCTCTTTATCCGCCTTAGCCCTAATGCGGGCCATGACAAATATGTAAAGCCGGGACAAACAGTACCATGGCGCCAATCTGCCTTTTGACAGCACCGCGCAACAGGCTAGGCAGCATGCCAAAGGAGTTTCGCCGTGTCGCCCATTTCACGCATCCATAAGCCTGCGTTTGCTGTTGCTTTGGCAGCCCTGTGCGCCGCGCCCGCGCCAGCCAGCACCACGATGCCCGCCCACAGCGAACAAGCCGGCGCGAATGACAATGCCTATCCCTTTTACATGCCGATGGCGGGCTTGCGCCGCCCGGCCAACCGCTTCTTTGTCAAATGCGATGCCTCACGCGCGGCGGGCCGGGAAATATACGCCGGGCGCGATGCGGCTCAGCTTTATGGCCGGGCCGAGGGCGGCTATGAATTCATCTATGAGGCGCGCGATGGCACGGGCGCCCCTTGCGTCTATCCGTTTGCGCCGGCGCTCCCGCAAATCGTTGGCCCACAGCAGGGTATGCAATATATCCTTCGCTCGTCGATCCCGGGCGTGCGCGTGACGTTTCGCACCAACGACCAATGGGCGACGATTGACCTGCGCATTTTTGACATAGGCCAGCAGCGCATCCATTTTGAAATGCGCGATGTATCGCTCGATTTTCCGGGCGCGGTGCAAGCCATGGGCGCGCTGCATCTTGAAGCCTTTGGCGGCAGCCGGCCTGGGCTGTTCAGCGCGGTTTTGCGCCGGGTGCGGCTGTTTGGCGGCAAGAATGCGCTGTTTGTGCCGGGCGGGCAGACCATGCTTTATATCGAGGACAGCGAGATCGCCGGCAATGTCGGCAGCAACACCGATCAGGAACATGCGACCTATATCAACGGCACGCTGGTCTCGCATATGCGCAATTCATCATGGGCCGGCCAATTGGCATGGAAAGACTTGGCATCAGGCCATCAGCTGAAGGACAAGGCTTACTTGCGGATCTATGAAAACGTGACCGTAACCAACCGCCCCGTCACCTCGACGCCCTCCGCGATGCCGCTGATCGATGCCTCGGCCTATGGGTTTACCTGGGCCAACAATCTGCGCCTGCGCCGCGTGGCGCCGGCGCAAGCGCCGCGTGACGGGCTGGTCGATCTGCGCGCCGAAATCCTCTACGGCGCGCCCGCCAACTACCCGTGGAGCGTTGTCGCCAGCCGTGACTGGCACATGCCGCCCGCGCCGCTCACCGCGCTCGACAAGGTTTACCTGTCGGTCTTCCTCAATACCTCGGTCGAAAGTTTCCGCACCGAGCCTTATGTCTTTGCGCTGCGCCCCACAGGGCTGGGTTTTGTGCCCGGCACGCCGACCATCGCCGGCAACGCGCAAACCACCCTCGCCCAGCAACGCGCGGTATCGATCGCTTTTCACACGACAGGCCGCATCGCGCGGGTCTATTCCAGGGAAGGCTGGACCTTTACCGATCCGCAACTGGCGCCCGACGCGCGCTGGATCACTGACCGCGATGCCTTTATCACCCATGCGCTAGGATTGATCGGGCGCTGAAGGCTCAACCAAAACGCGATGACTTTGGCGCATCGCGTTTTGGTTAAGCCCTTGTGGTGTTTTAACATTCCCAAGGTGTGATGCGTTAGCATCAATGCACCTTGGTATCAGCCGCGGTAATTTCGATGCCCAAAATTTCGATGGCCTCTGCTTTGCCGCCAAACGCCAGCATCTCGCCGATTTCCGCCCCCATGATCGCGCGGGCAAGCGGCGCGGCAAATGACAGGCGCCCGGCTACAGGCTCGGCCTCATCATCGCCGACGATACTGATCTTGCGCGCCTTGCCATGTAGCGACAGATGCACCGTACAGCCAAATTCCACCACCTTGCCATCGGGCACAGGCATCAGCTGGGCGGTCGCGGCGCGCGTGCTCCAATAGCGCAAATCGCGCCGCACAGCCTTGATCTCGTCCGGCTCGCGCAAGCCCTGCAAGGCCGCCGCCAGCTCGGCCAGCTTCGCCTCGATCAGCGCTGCCCCGCGCACCGTCACCAGATTGGGGCCGGGCGGGATCGGCAATTCGAACTTGGGTTCGAGATGTTCCTCGTCGCTCTCGCGGCGGAATGCGACGCTCATGATATATCCTCATCTGGCGCGGCCCATGCGCGCACATCATCGGCCGCGCCGATCAATGCCAAGCCATGGGCGATAGAGGTCAGCTCGTTGCCCTGCGCGATCTTGCCCTCGCCAAAGCGCACCGCAAACAATCGGCGCACCGCCGGGATCAACGAGGAGCCACCGGTCAGGAATACATGGTCGATATCATGGGCGCCCAGGCCCGATTGGGCAAGCATGGCGTCAAGCGTTTCGGCGATACGCAAGAGATCCGGCGCGATCCAGCTTTCAAAATCTTGCACATCGACCTCGGCCTCGATCTGCAAATCGGGGCTGTCGAACCGGAACGTTGCGCGTGGGCCATCGGACAGCGCGCGCTTCAAGGCGCCCACCGCCTCATACAGCGCATAGCCCAGCTCCTTTTCGACCACCGCGATCATCCGGGAGATCGCCGCAGGATCGGTGGCGCTGTGCTGCAACTTCGCCAATTGCTCAAGGTTGCGCCGGTTGCGCATCAAGGCAAGGCGCGACCAATCGCCGAAATCGGCAAAATGGCCGGGCGCAATCTCCAGCACCTTGTCAAACGAGCGGTAGGTGCCCCCCTTGCCCAGCATCGGCAGCACCAGATGGTCCATGATGCGATAGTCGAACCTGTCGCCGGCGATGCCGATACCTGCCGAGCCTAATGGCACACAGCGCCGCTCACTGCCCGGCGCCTGCACCCGCACGATGGAAAAATCGCTGGTGCCGCCGCCGAAATCGGCCACCAACAGCGTCGCCGCCCGGCGCAACCCGGAAGCAAAACCAAAGGCCGCGCCCAAAGGCTCATAGACATAATGCACCGGGCGCCCCAACGCGCCAAACATTGCATCATAGCGCGCCCGCGCCAGCGCCGGATCAGGGCGCGCGCCCACATAACGCACCGGCCGCCCCACGACGATATGCTCTGGCAAATCGCGCAAGGCCGCGCCGGCGTGCGCGCGCAGATGGCCGAGGAAAATCTGGCCCAACTCCTCGAACCTGAGGCGCTTTTCAAACAGATTGGCATGTTCAAAATTGGTGCTCGCGGCAACCGATTTGAATGATTGCAGGAAACGGCTGCCTTGCGGATAATCAAGAAACTCCGCGATCGCCCATGGCCCTGCCTCATGCGCGAGGCCGCCACGCAGATCGGCGTCTTGCCAGAAGCACAAGGCTGAACGAAATACCGAGCTTGTGCCTTGGGGGCCGGCGAAATCAACCAGCCGCATGTCCTCCCGCATGTCCTCTATACCATCGGCGCCGGTGCCACTGGCCAGCGCGATGACCGAGTTGGTCGTGCCAAAATCGATGCCCACCGCGCGCGGGACTGACATGCTAGCCGGCAATGGCGGGGTCCTTTTCATCGGCGAAGAGCGCGCGCCTATGGCAGGGCTGAGCTGATCGAGCAACCATGCACAAGCCACAAGATCGGCGCCCGTGCCTCACCCACCAACCCCGTATAAATGCAGATATTACGCCCCATTCCCCATTAACCAGAATACCGCAGAATATTGCCAGAGCAAAATTATGCGGCGTTCGGCATATTGGCTGGAGATTAGAATGACGTCTCAATGCGCGGCAACAGCGTTTATGGCCCGAGACCGTGGCGATGCGAAAGCCCCCAAGGCCAACACCCCCGAGGCCGACACCATAGCCTCGCAATTATACCAGAATATCGGCGATCTGGCAGTGTGCCTGTGCGATATTCTGGGCAATACCGAGCGCATCGCCCAAGGCAGCAAGGGCGGGCGCGAGGCTGCCGAACAGCTCAAGCAATCCGCCGCGATCTTTACCCGTGAAACCGCCACGCTCAGCCAGAACATGCAAGCCATCGGCGCCACCATCGCCAGCGCCGCCGACGAACTCGACACAACCCGCACCACCATCACCACCTCGCTGGCCAAAACCCAGCAATTGACCGGCGCCGTGCGTGATGCCTCGAGCCTGCTGGCCAATCTGCAAAGCTCGCTCACCCAGGCTGCCCAAACCACCAACGACATCCGTTCCATCGCGATGCAAACCAATCTGCTCGCGCTTAACGCGGCGATCGAGGCGGCGCGCGCTGGCGAATTTGGCAAGGGTTTTGCCGTGGTCGCCCATGAGGTGCGTATGCTGGCCACCAAAACGCAGGCCGCGACCCAGGAAATCGATACCGCCCTCGAACGCGTCACCGCCTCGGCGCGCCAGTTGATCAGTCAGGGCGAGGATAACATCAAACTCGCCGCCGACGTCTATGCCGACACCAAAGCCATCATCACCATGACCTCGGCCGCCGCCGGCAATCTTCACGCCATCGAGCGCGACACCGCCGAAGTCGTCACCATCACCCAGCGCCACGAGGCCGATTTTGGCAATCTGACCGGCGTTATCAACCACGTCAGCAATGCCCTGATCACCACGTCGAGCGAGGTCAACGAAGCCACCGGCAGCCTCAACGGCATTAACGATCTGGCGGAAACCCTGCTGCAAACCATCGCCCGCGCCGACATCCCCACCGAAGACAGCGCCATCATCGCCGCCACCCGCCAAACCGCCGCCGACATATCCCACGCCTTCGCCCAAGCCGTCGAACATGGCCAGATCACCCTCGCCGACCTGTTCGACGAGCATTACCAGCCCATTGCCAATAGCCAACCGCTCCAGCACATCGCCCGCCACAGCCAATTCACCGACCGCATCCTGCCCGCTTTCCAAGAGCCGCTGGCCGATTTCGACCCGCGCATCATCTTTGCCTGCACCACCGATCGCAACGGCTATATCGCCACCCACAACACCAAATTTTCCGCCACCCCAACCCGCGACCCGGTGTGGAATGCCGGAAATTGCCGTAACCGGCGCATTTATGAAGACCGGGTGGGCGTCGCATCCGGGCGCAACCGCGATGCGTTCCTGCTCCAGATTTACCGGCGCGACATGGGCGGCGGCAACCATGTGCTGATGAAGCATGTCTCCTGCCCGATCACGGTAGGCGGGCGCCATTGGGGCGGCTTGCGCTGTGCCTTTAGCGCACACTGAAAACGCCCATGCCCTGATGCGGGTCAGGTCAGGGGGTAGTGCCCCACGGGAAGACCAGCCAGTCAAGGCCCAGCACATCGGGCGCATGGTGCAACGCATGCATCGTAGCGCTGTTGTTCTGGCCAGAACAGGCAATCAACTCATCGTGCCGGCCCGCTTCCAGCCATTCCACCCTGACGCCATCCTCTGCGCCAGTGCCCGCGCAGGACAAGCCGCGCGCCTTGGCTTGGTTTTGGGCCGGGCGATAGGGGTTCAAGCTTGCCGCAAAAGCCGCAGCGCGCGCAGGGCTAACATGGACAACCCGGCGCTTGTAACGCGCCTCGCCCGTCAGATAGGTGCGTTCGATCAGCACTTTGCCCGATGGGGCGAGGGATATCTTGATCTTTTCACAAGCGCCGCAATGCCCCTCTGGCAGATTGCCGTAAATGACGATGGCCTGATTGTCACCCGGCTCGCCATTGAGGGCGGGCGGGGCTGGCGGCGGCGGCGGCGCTTCGCTGCCCACGGGTGGCAACGGCGAAGGCGTAGCTTGCGTGTCTGGCCCATGGTTTGAGGCGGGTGCCGGCACTTCATGGTGCTCTAGGGGTATCGCAAGGCGGGCGGGCAACGGCGCCGGAGGCGGCACTTCGCTGGAAGGTGGCGGTGGCGCAGGCGGCGCTATCGGCATTGCCGGTGCTGGCGCCGGTGCCGGTGCCGGTGCCGGTGCCGGTGCCGGTGCCGGTGCCGGCGCTGGCGTTGGCGTTGGCGTTGGCGTTGGCACTGGCGCTATGCGCGCGGCCTCTGCCCGCTCTCTTGCGGCGGCGTGCTCGGCTGAATTGCGGAAATGCGCGCAGCCCGCGCTGAGGCTCAGGCTTGCCAGGCACAGGGCAAGGCCGATCGGGCGATAGGGATCGTTTGGACGTGTCACATCGCTGCTATGCCCGCCCACGCGCCCGCGCGCAATCGCCCATAGTACAACCGCGCCTTGAACAAAGCCTGCACCGCACCCATCTGCAAGACACGCGGCTATCCTTACGGAGATCATCGGTGTCCAGCCCCAAAGCCAACGCGCGTGATATTTTCAAGCTTTTGGTGGCGGCATCGCCGGCGCGGGGCGATGCAGTGGCGCGCATGGATCTGGTGGCGAGATTGCTGGATCGCGCATTTGTCGTGCCCGGCACCCATCGCAAATTCGGGATCGATGCGGTAATTGGCCTGGTGCCGGGCGTGGGCGACATCATCACCACGGCGCTGTCGACCTACATCATCTGGGAAGCGCGCAACCTCGGCGTCTCGCGGCTGGCGATCGGGCGCATGTTGACGAACCTTGCGATCCACGCATCGGTGGGCGCCATTCCTGTCATTGGCGATCTGTTTGACGCCTATTTTCAGGTAAACCAACGCAATATGCGCATTGTCCACCAGCAATTGGGCCGATCGGCGCCATAAATCTTCGCTCAGGCCCCCCGTTCAACCATGCTCGCCATGGTGCGCGCCAATCGCTGAGCGGGCAGCGCTTGTACGAAACCCTGTTTTTGCTGCATAGCGCGCTGGCATTCTGCCTTCTGATCGGACCTTGCGCTGCCCATGGATATTAGCCCGCTTCCCGTCGAAACCGCGATTGGCGCGTTTTTGCTGGCGTTTCCGGCGCTGTTTTCGATCGTCAACCCGTTAGGCGGGGCGCTGATCTTTGACTCG
>Ga0316222_1005201_pt1 | contig 11274 bp, 8 predicted proteins | sample TBH18011metaG_FD_206008 | JGI IMG/M metagenome (GOLD analysis project Ga0316222, IMG submission 206008) | Freshwater microbial communities from Trout Bog Lake, Wisconsin, USA - TBH18011 | ecosystem: Environmental > Aquatic > Freshwater > Lake > Hypolimnion/Profundal zone | place: USA: Wisconsin... | reverse complement strand
TGAAAACCAACCTCCGTCTAGCTGTATTCAGTCTTTGCCTCATTTGGAACGCGGCGCCCGTCCTCGCGGCGGACGGCAACTACCACTTCCTCAAGGAAATACCGGTGGGCGGAAAAGCCCAATGGGATTACCTGAAAGTAGATTCGGAAGCCCATCGACTCTATCTCTCGCATGGCACCAAGGTGGACGTCCTCGACCTGGACAAAGGCACCGTTATCGGAGTGATCGAGGACACCCCGGGAGTCCACGGCATAGCACTCGCTCCCAAGCTAGGCCGCGGCTTCACCAGCAACGGCCAGGAAAATAAGGCCAGCATCGTGGATCTCAAGACGTTGAAGACCATCATGAAGGTCACCACGGGTGCCAACCCGGATTCCATCCTCTACGAGTCGGGGCAGAACGAAGTCTACACCTTCAATGGTAAAGGGAAATCGGCCACCGTGTTTGACCCCGAGTCGGGCAAAGTGATCGCGACCATCGATCTGGGCGGCAAACCGGAGTTCTGCACCGAGGACACCCAGGCTGGCCGGATCTACGTTAACATCGAAGACAAGAACGAGGTGGTGGCCATCGAAAGCAAGACCCACAAGGTGGTCAGCCGTTGGCCGATCGCCCCGGGTGAAAGTGCCAGCGGTATGGCGATCGATACCGAACACCATCGGCTGTTCCTGGGCTGTGACAACAAGAAGATGGTCATGCTGGACAGTGCCACCGGCAAGGTCGTGGCCACTGTCCCTATCGGCGCCGGGGTGGATGCGAATGCTTTCGATCCGGGGACGCAACTGGCCTTCAGTTCTAACGGCGAGGACGGCAATACCACCATCGCCCGGGAAGCCACGCCCGACAAGTTGACGGTGGTCCAGACGCTCAAAACCGTGGTGGGCGCCCGCACGATGGCCCTGGACCCTCAAACCCACAACATTTACCTCCCGGCCCCCACTCCGGCCTTCAGGGTGCTGGTGTACGGGCTGGATAAATAGACTCCACGGGAGGCGTCCGGGATTTCCGGGGCAATAGCCGCCCGAATGCGCCCTGAACCCTTATCGGCCCCATAAACCGGATTGACATGGGGGGCTCTCCCCGCTAGGATCGAACGCAGATGAAAGCGTTGTCAGATTCGCTCCTGGAGTTGATCCGCCGGACTTCGGCGGAGATTCCCAACGATGTACACCAGGCCATTCTCGAGTCACTCGAAAGGGAGAAGCAGGGCACCATCGCTCAAAGCGCGATGAAGATCATCGAGCAGAACATCGCGTTGGCCAAGCACAAGTCCCAGCCGATCTGCCAGGATACCGGGAGCATCATCTTCTTTGTAGATTGCCCGGTTAGTTTCGACCAGATCACGTTTTCCGAGGTCGCGCGCGAGGCGGTCAAGCTGGCTACCCGGAAGGGTTATTTGCGCCAGAACTCGGTGGACTCCATCACCGGGAAGAATGATGGCACCAACCTTGGCCCCGGCTCGCCGATCCTCCACTTTCATCAACGCCGCGAGCCGGAGTTGACAGTGCGGCTAGTACTCAAAGGAGGGGGTTGCGAAAACGTCGGCGCGCAATACTCGCTGCCCAACGAGAAGTTGAAGGCCAATCGCGACCTGGACGGTTGCCGGAAAGTGATCCTGGATGCCGTCGTCCAAGCCCAGGGCAAAGGCTGTGGGCCGGGAGTGCTGGGCGTCTGTATCGGCGGTGACCGGGCCACCGGCTATGAACATTCCAAAGAACAACTGCTCCGCTGTCTGGGAGACCAGAATGAGCAGCCAGAACTGGACGCACTGGAACGCGATATCGTAGCCACCAGCAATAAGCTCGGCATCGGCCCCATGGGTTTCGGGGGCCAAACCACGCTCCTGGGCGCGAAGATTGGCGTCCTCAACCGCCTCCCTGCCTCCTATTTCGTGAGCATCAGCTACATGTGCTGGGCCTTCCGCCGTCAAGGTGTAGCCCTCAGTGCGGAGGGCGAAATCGAAAAATGGTTGTATTAAGTCGCTTATGATCTCCCTGAGTACCCCCCTGACTGAAGGCGCCGTACGCGCCTTAAAGGTCGGCGACGAGGTCGCCATCACCGGCGTGATGTTCACTGGTCGAGACGCCGTCCACAAATACCTGCATGAAGGCGGGCAATTGCCGCCCGAGGTGAATCTCCAAGGCGGCGTGCTCTACCACTGCGGCCCGGTGATCATCAAAGACGAGGCGGGCCACTGGAAATGTGTGGCGGCCGGCCCGACCACCTCGATCCGCGAGGAGCCGTATCAATGGCAGGTCATTCGCGATTTTGGGCTGAGGGCGGTGATCGGAAAAGGGGGAATGGGGGATCGGACGCTGGCTGCTTGCAAGGAGTATGGCTGCGTCTATTTGCACGCTATCGGCGGTGCCGCTCAGGTTCTGGCCGAGCGGATTCAGTCGGTGCCGAATGTCTATTTCGCGGAACAGTTTGGCGCGCCTGAGGCTATTTGGGAATTCCGGGTGGTCGAATTCCCCGCGGTGGTGACGATGGACACCCACGGCAACTCCCTGCATAAGGAAGTGCTGGCCGCCAGCCAGGCTGAGTTGGCCAAGTACGTCTAAACTGGGTCAGGGCGCCCGTTCCTCCGCCACAAAGTCGTGTTCGGCTTTGAACGTTCCAGCCTGAAGCAGCAGTCGGTATTTCTCGCCCGGCACCAGCGGCTCGGGATCCAGTCCCTTGGTGGCTGGCCTCATCCCGGGCACGACGGCCCCGTAAATGAACCCCCGGGTAGGCACCGAATTGGAATCCGAGACCAGGTTCCAGGTTTCGTGGGGATATTTGTTGGTTTCGATGGCCGCCATGGGAACGACCTTGATCGCGGTGAGTTTGAGTTTGCGGTCCCACTCAAAGAGCATGGGCGCCGCGGCGGCGGTGTCATTGGCAGCCGCAGACTTGGGACGGCGTTGGAATCGCATCAAGGCCGAGGGAACCACGCGTGTGTGGATTTGAATACGGGCGGTAGCAAACCAGTCTCTATTGACGTAGAGCCACACACCGCCGATGGCGACGGTTACCAGGATCAATAGCAGATTCTTCTTGGTCATCGCTGAGATCGACGCTGGGCAGCCTGGATTATTCGAGCGGGCAACGAAAGAGTGGCTGTGGGGCTGGAGCGGGGTCGAGCTTCAGCGTCGCACACACTGGTGAAATCATCGATGAGCGCAAAATGAACGACAATCAAAACAGCCAACAAAGCAGCAACCGGTTTCCACTGAAGGTTCGCGCCCTCCAACCGGCGAGAAGCGGTGTTGAATCGCCCGTCCTCGCCCGCATCGGCGGATTCACGCTGATCGAATTACTGGTGGTTATTGCCATCATCGCCATCCTGGCTGCGATGCTCCTGCCAACGCTAAGCCGGGCCAAGGAGGCGGCCAGGCGTATCTCCTGCACCAACAACTTGAAGCAACTGGGGACCGCCGCCATCTTCTATATTGATGATAACCAGGGGAAGTTCCCGCCCCGCTCGGGGACGCTGCGCTGGCCCATGCAGTTCTACGATTCTTACAAGACCCTGGCCCTGTTGCGCTGCCCGACCGATGGCCCGCCGACCCCGGCGACCGGGGCTACTGACACCAACGCCTACCCGGCTGATGGAGCGCCGCGCAGCTATATTATTAATGGGTGGAACGACTATTTCAAGGCTACCCTCAACGAGACCGACTTTAACGCTTACATGGCGGCCACCAGTCCCAATTCTCTCAAGCAAAACCTGATTCCGCACCCCTCGGATACCATCGTGCTTGGCGAGAAGAAGAATGCCTCACCCCACTATTACATGGATTTGCTCGAGGCGGGGCGCAGCTCTGACTTCCCGGGGGTGGTTATGGGTAATGACGACACCGAGCTGGAGCAAGGCCGCCATGCGAATATCGCCGTGGGAGCGCGGACCGGAGGTTCAGATTACGCCATGGCGGACGGGAGCGCCCGATTCATCAAATACTGGAAAGCACTCGGCCCCGTGAACCTCTGGTGCGTGATGGACGCGGATCGAACCAACGCCCAGTACGCCATCGGGAACTAACGGGCCGAAAAAGACGTTCGACAGACCGTGATTTGAGACGCATGATGAAGGCGTGCGTTTCTCGATTGTTACCCCGAGTTACCGCAATTCGGCCTGGTTAAAGCTTTGCATTGCCTCGGTCGCCGACCAACCGGTGGAGGTGGAGCACGTGGTTCAGGACGCGGGTTCGGACGACGGCACGCTGGACTGGCTGACCCAGGACCGGCGGGTGCGCGCCTTTGTGGAGAAGGACTTGGGGATGTACGATGCCATCAACCGCGGCTTTCGGCGCTGCGGCGGAGAAATCTTCGCCTATTTGAACTGCGACGAGCAGTACCTTACGGGGGCCTTGCGCGACGTGGCCGAGTTTTTCGAGCGTCAACCGGAGGTGGGGGTCGTCTTTGCCGACGTGGTGATGGTCAATGGAGAGGGTGAATATCTGTTTCACCGGAAGATGCAGACGCCGCTTTTGTACCATACCTGGACCTGCCACCTTTCGACGTTAAGTTGTGCCATGTTCTTTCGTGGCGACCTCTTCCGCAAACGCGGGTATGAGTTCGACCCGGCGATGCGCGATGGGGGGGATGGGCGGTGGGTCTTACGGATGCTGCAGGAGAGAGTCCGCATGGGTGCGTTGGGGCGCTTTACGTCCGTGTTCACGCATACGGGAACCAACATGAGCGCCGGTGCGAACGCGATCCGTGAGAACCGCGAGCTTTACCGCAGCGCACCCTTTTGGGCACGGCGGCTCACCCCGCTCCTCGTCTTACATCATCGCCTGCGCCGATGGCTCGGCGGCATGTATTCCTCCCGTCCGTTTCACTACGAGATTTACACCCGGCACAGCCCCGGGAGCCGGAAGCGGTTCGAAGTGTCCCGGCCCGTTTCCTATCAGCCGAGATGAAACCGAAACTCCTGGTAGTCGAGCTTTGGGGCCTGGGCGATCTAATCATCGCCACCCCGTTCCTGCGAACCGCCACCGACCACTACGAGGTGACGTTGCTGGCCAAACCGTACGCCCAGGAATTGCAGGCGCGATTCTGGAGCGCCGTCCGCGTCATTCCATTCCGGGCGCCCTGGACGGCCTTCGAGCACAAATACCGGCTGTGGCGCTGGCCCTGGATGGAAATCGTGCGACTGCGCCGCCGCTTGATCGACGAGCGATTTGATGTTGGGCTGTCAGCCCGCTGGGACCCGAGAGACCATTTCCTGCTGGAGATGGTGGGGGCGCGCACTCGCTTGGGATTTCCCCGGCTCCGAAGCGAGTACCTGCTGGATCGCCCGCTGGTCCGTCCTGCCCCCGCCGCCCATCGATATGAGAACTGGCGCATCCTGGGGCGCGAACTGGGCTTCGAGCTTCCGGCGCAAGAACATCTGGCCCTGCCCTATGTCCGGCGTCAACGCGAGGTGCTCGTTCATACCGGCGCGGGCCAGCGGGTTCGAGTTTGGCCCCTGGACCGTTATCGGCGCCTGGTGGAGCGACTGCGCCAGGTGGGTTATCGGGTGCAAGTCGCCTGCGACCCGGATCAGGCAACGTGGTGGAAAACGGCGGGGGAGCAGAGGCTGGCGGTCCCGCGGACGGTGAAGGAATTACTGGACTTGATCGACCAAGCTGCGGCGTTTGTGGGGAACGACTCGGGACCAGGACACTTGGCCGCGTTCAGCGGGATGCCCACCTTCACGCTGTTCGGCCCGCAACTCCCCGAGTGGTTCGCCCCCCTCCATCCCGCCTCGGAATGGCTCGAAGGTAAGGCTTGCCCTTACAAGCCGTGCTCGGATTACTGCCGCTTTCCCACTCCCTACTGCATGGTGAATTGCACCGACCAGGAGGTCTGGGACCGTGTCGCTCGGTTCCTCAAGCGCGTAGTCAGCCTTTAGCGCCAGTTCGATACCGGGCCACCGTTTGGTCCACGTCCCGGTCGGCCGGTAACTCGATGCTGCCGGCTCTGCCCGAAAGCCCGTCCAGATGCAGCACTATCCGTGAGGGGGCGCTGCGAGGCAGATGGGCCAGCTTGACCCGGGCGCTTTGGCCATTAGCCGACACGCGGACCTCCAGATGGAGGGGGCCGAACGGGGTGAGGACGCCGTTCAGGCGGGTCACCATCCCGGCACGCGCCCAATCGGATGGAAACCCCTCAAGCAGGTGCAATTCATCGCCCCGATCCAATTCAATCAGGTGGGCGGTCAGGCGGATGAACTCGGCGCTGGCCCAGTTGTGGGGCATGTCGCCGACCTCGGCGCTGCCCTGGCCCAGCGGTTTCTGCTCCTCGCGCCAAACGCGGGTCGGGCTGGCATGATCGGCGAAAGCGTAAAGGACTTCAGCGGCTTTGTGGCCCCGGCCCTGCCAGAGCCAGGCGTGGGCATAAAAAGAGGCGAAATAGGTCCAGATTCCATCGGCCATCCACCCGGTTCCAAAGACCATGCCTTCCTGTTCCGTGGCCTGGAGCATGGCCAGATTCCCGGTCACCAAGGCATCGCCCTCGGCGAAGATCCGACCAGGATAGACCGCATGGCAGAACGCCCATTGAGCCCGTTGGGGCAATTCATGACTGGCGTGGCCCATGAGGATGGGCAGATAGGTGTGCCCCTGGCCATCCTGGCGCAGATCCTTGTCGGCCGCCTTCCGAAAAGTGGCGTACAGATCGTCGTATTCCTTCTGCCATTGGTCGGCCTCTTCCGCCTTCCCGAGCCATCGGGCCGCCTCGATGAAGGCCTTCAGCCCGGTCAAGTTCCAGTACACGTTCGAGTACTCGGGGCGTTGGAATCCGGCGCCGGAAAGTCCGCCATCGATTTCACCCGGCGGGTTGAGACCATGATCGGCCGGAAACTCGTCCGTGAGGCTGCGGCGTCGAAGTTCGTGGATAAAGGCGGCGGTTCGTTCCAGTTTCGGCCAGGTGGACGCAAGCCAGGCCCGGTCCTGCATGAGCCGGGCATGGCGCGTTGCCGCCCACAAGACAATGCCATTTTCCTTCCAATAGCGGTGCATCAACTCGAAGCTCCCATCCGGCTTCTGGAAGCTCAAGAGGTACTCAATGCCGGCCCGCGCGTCCTGAGCACGCCCGAGAATCGCAGCGGACTCCAGCAGAAAGGAGCCATCCACGACCCAAAGCCCGCGGTAGACGGTAGGCCCAACATGGAAGGCAGGTTGGCCCTGCTTGATCTCACGTGCCTGCCAGATATTGCGGACCGCCGACTCGATCACCGCCTGCACTCCCGGGTCGGGTACCTGGATGGTGGCGAACGGCAGATCTGCCTTCTCCCACCACTGGTGGGCGTCGTCGCGGCGACTGGCCACCTGGGCTGCGGTCAGGGCAGGACCGGCCCTCAAACCGTGCCGTTCCACCGTGAAGGCCACCTGGCGCAGAGCGCCCGGAGGCAGGGTCATGGCCGGCAACTGGGCCACGTAGCCGGTCTGGCTACTGCCGGAAAAGGACTCGATCCGTTCCGACGCCAGAAGGCAAGTGCTGCCATCCACGGTGATGCTCCCCTGCCCTTTTGAAAACACGACTGGCTTCACACTCTGCAAACGCAGCCTTGGTCTGGCCGTGGCGGAGACGGCAGTGCGGTTCTTCAGCGTCATCAACACCGCCGCCTGGCGCTCAGGCAACTGTACCCCGGAATAGGTGGCGAGCGCGCTCGAGTCGGATTGGCCGCTCAAGATGCGGTCATCCGGCGGCAACGCACCCTCGAATACCCAGATCGCGTTCACGATAGCATTTCGATCTTCGGCTCCCTGGGCGGCCGAGACGCTGAACTCAATAAAGCGGTCGCCCTTGGTAACGGGCGCCCTAAGTTTGTAGAGACCCGGCTGGTTTGCTCCAAAGTCCGCCACTGGGTCAACCCGGCGGGACTCTCCCCCCTTTACTGCGAGGATCAAGGGCCGTTTGGCGGCGGTCTTATGCCAGCCTTCGCACAATCCAAACACGATGGTCACGGGAACCTTCGGCACTGCAGTCAATCGGAACTGGATCGGCTGCCCATCCCAGCCTACGTCCACGCCCTTGAAGGCAGAGGCACACGTTCGCGCCGGTTGGGCCCAATCCTTCAGCCGGTTTGCTCCGTCGGTCCGAACGAGTGGGGGTCCGGGTTTCGAGCCTTTCGCTGGGACGATCACGAACGCCTCTTCCGTCAATTCGACCCCGTCCGCGTCCTTAAAAGTCCGCACGATGGGGGCTCTGGCCGAAAGCGTCTCCTGCCGGAGCCAGCGGGTTCCGCCCTCCAGGTCCCCTTGGAGGCAGATCCCAAAATTGCGCGGACCGCCACCCCCAAAATCCAGCAAGAGTTGCCCTTCTCGGCCCGCCAGGATCTTGTCAGGGTCATCGGGCAGGCAGATGGCGGTCTGCCACCAGGGGGGCGAGCAGCGAAACTCGATGGGACCCAGGGTGCCATTGGTCGCGCTGAAAACGGTCAATGAGCAGGCCAGAACGGCGAAGGAAACTATGACCGAAGGTGAGCGGTTTAATCCAACAGTGGTTTTCATACCTTAGAGAAATGGGATTCGAGGATCATAACCAGATCGTGTCCGAGCTTAGCGTTTCACTGAAGCATTAGGCTATCAAAGCACCTCTTTCAAACACGCCAGCCGCCGGGTGTCAAGCACTCTCCGGTAGAGCAAACCAATCGGCCCCGGGCTCTTCTGTTTTTTTGCGTGACCGCCAGTAGGGGCAGTGCAAAGATGAGGTGGCACGACGAAATATGAACCTGGTTAACCACCGTCCTCTCGTTCTCACCCAACCGCCACTCCAGGCGAACTGGAACCTCATCCACCGGTTCTGCCTGCTCCCCTTGGCAGCCGGATTGCTCTGCCTGGGCCACCCCGCCCAGGCGCAAGACCGGCTCAAGAACATGCCGGGTTATAAACGGTTCGAGCAGATGAGCAAGGAAATCCCCAACTCGGTGAAAACCGGGGCGCTCTCGGTCACCTGGGTAGATGAAGGCCGGGCGTTCGAGTATCGACAGGAGGGTAAAACCTACCGGTACGAGATCGCCCTGCGGTGCGCCTCCGAGGTGACTAACAGCACGGCGACGCGGCCAGCGGCGAGTGGAAACCAGACACGCCGGGGCCGGTTTCGGGGCGGGGAGCGGCCGGAACGCGGGCGCCAATTTACGAACGCAGTTTCGCCGGACGGAAAATGGAAGGCGTTCTACCACGATCAGAATCTCTGGCTCTCGGGAACCAATGCCGGATCGACCAACGCCATCGCTATCACCACGGACGGGAGCGAGAAGACGCGCATCAAGAACGGCAGCGCCAACTGGGTTTATGGGGAGGAACTGGAGCAAACCACCGCCATGTGGTGGTCGAGCAATAGCCAAAAGGTCGCTTTCTACCGGTTCGATGAGAGCCAGGTGCGCGACTACTACGGGACGCTGGATGAGGTCCGCTTTCAGAATCGGCTCGAGGTGGAGCCCTACATGAAAGTGGGGACAACCAATCCGATCGTGGACCTGCTGGTCTATGACCAAAAGAGCCGCAAGACGGTCAAACTGGAGGTGCGCGATGGCCAGCCCTTTGATAATTCCTCGATCGGACACTATGTTTATGGTGTGGAATGGTCGCCGGACGGCAAGGAACTGCTCTTCCATCGGACGAACCGACGGCAGAACGTGATGGAACTCTGCGCGGGCAACCCGGAGACCGGCAAGTGTCGGGTGGTGGTGCGTGAGGAATGGATGCCGAGTTGGACCGAGAACCTCCCCTCGATTCGCTGGCTCAAAGACGGGCACCGCTTCCTTTGGGCCTCGGAACGCTCCGGTTGGCGCAATTTCTACGTCTATGACCTGAATCATGGCCTCCTGGCAACCGTCACCGCCCACCCCTTCGAAGTGGGCGAGATTGTCCGAGTGGATGAATCGGCCGGCCTGCTGTTTTACCTGGCGCGTAGCGGCGATAACCCGATGAAACTCCAACTGCACCGGATCAGCCTGGACGGCCACGGGGAACGCCGGCTGACCGATCCGGCGTTTTCGCACCGTGTCGACTTCGCGCCCGATGGCCAGCATTTCATCGATGTGGCTGAGAGCCATGACAGTCCCCCCAGCACCTCGCTCAAGGATGCCGAGGGCAAACTCATTGCCGAACTCGCGGCCAGCGACCTGACGAAGTTCAAGAAACTCGGCCTGCACCCGGTGGAACTCTTACAATTCAAGGCGGCTGATGGCGAGACCGACCTCTACGGCTTGCTGCACTTCCCCTCAGACTTCCATCCACGACGAAAATACCCGTTATTGGTGAGCGTTTACGCGGGGCCGGCGACGACGGGCGCGAGTGAGGCCTTCACCTTGCCGAATGCGCTGACGGAATTTGGCTTTCTGGTGGCGACTTTTGACTCACGAAGCGCCAGCGGCCGCGGCAAACAGTTCCTTGATTCGATCTATATGAAATTGGGAACGGTGGAAATCGACGACCAGGCGGCGGGAGTGAAATCACTCTGGGACCGGCGCTATGTGGACAAGCGCCGCGTCGGGATCTTTGGCACCTCCTACGGGGGAACGGCGTCAGCCCTTTGCCTGTTGCGTTATCCGGAGGTCTTTCAGGCAGCCAACGTCAATTCCGCGGTGACCGATTTTCGCAATTACGACACGGTCTATGCCGAACGATACATGTGGATTCCGGAGGAGAACCGCGCCGGATTCGAGGCGGCCAGCGCCATGACTTACGCCACCAACCTCCAAGGACGGCTGCTTTTGTACTATGGAACGGCCGACAACAATGTCCACCCCTCGAACGCCCTTCAGTTTATCCGCGCCCTTCAGCGGGCGGGCAAGAGTTTCGAGGTCCAGGTCGGGCCGGACCAGGGCCACACCGCGGTCAACCGTGACCGCATGATGGAGTTTTTCATTCAATCCCTGGTGTTGGATAAACCCGCCGAGGCGAAGAAACCAGCCGGCACCACGAGGCGCTCGAAGTCCCGGTGAACGAAAGGCCGGAAGGCGATTAATCCACCGAGGCGCTCGGGGACCGAGCTTTTCAGCATGCCGGTTCTGACGTGCCGATCCCCGCCCACTCGTTCCGGGTCTTCCAGGCCGAGTAGCCGGCGCCAACAGGTCGCGATTGGGCAGGCCGGAAGTTCCGCAGTTTCGAGGATTTGAGTTGTCCGCCCTCGCAGGAAGCCTATTATCGCCCCCAAATGACAACCCTCACTCGCGTTGCCTATTTGCGGCACGTTCTAGTCGGCCTTTCGTTGCTGGCCAGCTTGGTTGCGCACGGTTCAACGGCCCCAGGAGACAGTTGGAAACCCATCGGCCTCTCGGGTGGCGGCGGGATGTTCGCG
>Ga0316222_1005193_pt1 | contig 11283 bp, 17 predicted proteins | sample TBH18011metaG_FD_206008 | JGI IMG/M metagenome (GOLD analysis project Ga0316222, IMG submission 206008) | Freshwater microbial communities from Trout Bog Lake, Wisconsin, USA - TBH18011 | ecosystem: Environmental > Aquatic > Freshwater > Lake > Hypolimnion/Profundal zone | place: USA: Wisconsin... | reverse complement strand
CGCGCGATGTGTCAGGCATTTCCCTGGGCATGTATTCGTTTTTCACCTTTGGCGTCGGCCTGTGGCTGGTCTACGGCCTGATGACTCGCGCCTGGCCGGTGATCATCGCCAACGCACTGACCCTGGTGCTGGCACTCAGCATCCTGGCGCTCAAGCTGGCATCCCTCAAGAAGACGAATACCAAGCAGCCGCTGCAGGGCTGATAACCCAGGCGACATCAGGAACTGCCGCTAACTGTTTGGTGTTACCAAGCACCGGGCCTTTCGGCTTGTAGTTGCTGAAGCACAGCTTTCTGCACGACTGTAGCGTACTAACAAAAAATTTGAAAATTCATTTTTTGTAAATACAATAGCGTATGCGCTACGCCCATGACCCGAAGAAACTGGCGGCCAACGTGGCAAATCATCAGGTCTGGTTCCATGAGGCTGATGGCTTCGAGTGGGAGACCGCCGCCATTTCGGTTGACGATCGCAAGCGCTACGGTGAGACGCGCTTTTTGGCCCAGGGCCTGATTGGTGAGCGTCTTTATGTGATGGTTTTCACCTTGCGCGAAACGTCGTTACGCATCATCAGTTTGCGCAAGGCAAATCCTAGAGAGGTAAAACGCTATGCAAAAGACCATTAAAACCCGCTCCGGCCGGGTCCTGATCTTGCCCAACCCTGAGGAAGAGGCCCAGATCAATGTCGGCATCGCAGCCGACCCGGATAACCCGGAATGGACCGATGAAATGTTTGCCCGCGCTCTGCCGGCCGAGAAGTTTTTTTCGCCTGAAGCCTACGCACAACTCTGCGCCATGCGTCAGCGTGGCCCCAAAGACAAGCCACTCAAGGTGCCGACAACCATTCGTTTTGATGCTGACGTGCTGGCCGCACTGAAGGCAAGTGGAAAGGGCTGGCAGACGCGGGTCAACGCTGCCGTGAAGGATTGGCTGCGGACTCACTCGCCGGTGTAAGTCAGGCGGTTATCAGCTTGAGAATTCGATGGCAGTGATGAAAAAAACCGTACGGATTCACCCCCCAGAGATATGCCCAGACTGGTTTGATAAGGCTCAACCAGCCCAGCTATTACGTTGACACGAGCTCAATGGGTTGCCTACGAGCAGTTCATCCTCCAAAACAAACCAGGACCGTGGCGCAAGTTCCGGCTGATGCGCAAGCAGGAACAGTTAACGCGAGACCTCGGCGATGAGCCTGGGCTAGGCCTCTGCATTTAGTCTGAAACGTTTACGGCACTAACCACTGACAATATTACCTCAAAGGATGCACTTGACAAAAAGGACTCTATCCCAATGGATCTTTGGCGATGTTTCATTCCCGCAGAGTGAGGAATACGACGAGTTCCGCTACAAGTTCCTGATCGCTCTGGTCCTTGCGGGTGCGGTCCTGACGGCCATCTTTGTCATCGGAGAGTACGGCAAGATCAACCGTATTCAGACGCCCCATCTGTTGTCGATGCAGTTGTTTACGCTCGCATCCTTCGGTCTGTGGCTCGTGTTGCGCGGGCGCCGCCACTGGTTCCGGCCGGTGGGCTGGGCGTATGAAATTGCCTGCCTGATGGAGTACACCTCGGCCCTGTGGCTGGTGCCGAACGATGAGCTGCGCCTGCTATGGTTCTTCACCAATATCCCCGGCGTATTTATCTTGCTTGGTCAGCGCGCAGGCTGGGTCATCACTGGCCTATCGGTGTTCTGGTTGATTCTCAGCAACAGCCTGATGCTGTCACCCTATTCCGGCAACGCCATGGCTACCGCCTGCTTTGGCATGATCTACATGGGGGTGTTCTTCCATGTGTATGGCAGCCGCTCCATGTCTTACTTTGTGCGCATGCGTGACTACAACCTGCAGCTCGAACAAATGGCCAGCCACGACATGCTGACCGGCGTACTCAATGCGCGAGCCTATTACGCGGCTTGTGAGCAGCACATCCAAATCGCATCGCGCACTGGTCAGCCTTACTCTGTGATCTTCGTGGACCTGGATCACTTTAAGTCGGTGAACGACACACATGGCCATTCAGCTGGCGATGCGGTGCTCAGGGCTGTCGCGCAGTGCATGCGCCACTCCATACGCCAAAGCGATGCGTTGGGTCGAATCGGCGGAGAGGAGTTCTCAATCTTCATGCCGAATACCGAACGCGCTGGCGCCCTTCAATTGGCCGAGTCACTTCGCTTGGCGGTGCAGTCTTTGGAGCCATGGATTGGCGAACGCAATCTATCCATCACTGCCAGCATTGGCGTTGCTGCGTGCGAGGGCCAGCCAGAAACCATGCAGGCCATTCAGCAGCGAGCCGACCAAGCCATGTACGAAGCCAAAAAGCTTGGCAGAAACCGAGTGTCTTGGCTTGAAAGAGGTCAGGCACTTCCAACCGGTTTGGCAGGTTGATGCATGGGATTAGTCACCGAGGGTCCATAGTGGCCACCACGCTGGCCCACCAAGGAGACCTCGAACACGTTCTTCCAGCGGACTGCTTTTACCTCTTCTCGCCACATTTACTCGCTGTAGTACGCAGTGACAGCCCCATCCGCGCAGAGTCTCCACCGCCTGCGTCGATAGCGGCACGATGTGATCCACCTTCATTTTCATTTTGCTGCCGGGTATGCGCCATTCAGCGGTTCGCAGTTCGCCAGGGCGCAGGAACACCAACGGCGTCAGATGGCCTGTTACCCCCTGAGACTGAGTGAGGCAACAAAAAACCCGCTGTAGCTATAGCCAGAGCGGGTTTTGATGCTTTCTGAGACCTTGTGAAATTTTCACTTGGTCAACAACAGGAACCACAAAACCGCCTGAAACCCTCATGGATGCTAGGTTTCTGCGATGCACTTTTGAAAAGTACCGTCAAAAGTACCGTCATTTGCAAATGTGTCCCCGTTGTGGCGGTTTAAACACACGCCGCGCACTACCGATGGCACGCCGTTCAGGCCGGCGCGCGTTGCACGTCCAGGCCGCACGCCGCGCGCTCCACCTTACGCACCAAGTCATCGGCGCGGATCTGGATTAGGTCGAACGCCAATTTCAACTTACCGGCTTCGCGTGGGTTGCATGCTTGCAGGCGGTTGACGGCCAGCACGGCGACCATCTTGATTTCGGCGACGGCATCCTTGACCGTCTCGTCAATGTCGTTCAATCGTTCGGCCAGGTCGGTGCCGGGTGTTTTCTTGCTCATGGTGTGCTTTCAAAAATGCCCAGGTGAACGCGCCCAGGCTTCGCGGTGTGTCAGTCGCCGGAGGTCATCGGGACACCATCGTTTCCCATTGCAGCAACTCCGAGCGCAACCAGCGCCCGCGCTTGCGGTACGGAATATCGCCGCGCTTTTCCATGGCGGCCAGGGTCTTGATGGTCACGCCGTAGCGCGCCAGCATTTCGTCGGACCCGACCCAGGGGGACAGCGCGGCGGACAGGCGGGCCACCTCGGCGGCCAGGACGTTGACGATTGAGATTAGGGCGGTGTCGGTCATCTGGTTGCCTTCGCGTTGTTGGGTGGTGGAATGTGCCGGCGCCTACCTGCCGAATTGGCGGGCGGGGTTCAGGCCATCGATTGCAGCCACGTCGGACAGCATCTGCGTGACGCGCTCGAAAATGGCGGCGACCTTACCGACGGGCACATAGGCCAGCAGGAGGGCAAAATCGGCGTCGCTCAGGTCGTCTTTTGCGATCAGGGTTTGCAGTTCGGCGGGGCTTTGGGCGGTGGTCATGGTGGCTTTCTGTTGGCGTTTTGTTGCCTCTAGTCTCCCTCCGAACGCCCCTGAGCACCGCTACCAAAAAAGCTTATTTGATGCGACCAATTTAGTCGCGGTTCTCGGTCGTTTTGCCCCTGCGCTATAGGCAAAATGTGGCGCCAGCGGGCACGCGGCGACCAAAGCGGGCGCGCTTCCCGCTTTGATGCGCTACCGGCGCGGTAGCAGTCGCGCCGGTGGCTGGTCACATCGGCGAAAAGTTGCGTTGCTGACGCCGCAAGGCTTGGGCGATATGGTGCCCGTTGTCCATAAGCACCCGCTGAACGCTCGCGCCGTCCATCGCATGAATGGTGACGTTCATATCGCCGCCGGCCTTGCCGCCCAGGCCGCCGCCGTCGCGGACGTTGTCGGCAAACTGCGCCGGCACAATCATTTCGCCCTTGTGAATCTTGGTGAACATGTCGCCGGGCACGCTCCACGAACCGACCGCGAAGCCCGGCCCCGCCAGCGCTCCGGCCATGCTCGACATGACCATGGCGTAGGTTTCGGCGAAGGCGCCGGCGGCCAGCGCAGGCCCGACGAATGGCGTGGGCGCTACGGCTGCCGCGGCTCCGCTGGCTGCCATGGCTGCATCGGCGGGGATGACGGCCGCCGCGGTCGCTTTGGCGGTCGCTGCCTGGCTCACGCCGGCGGATTTGTCAAGGCCGAACAGGGCCGCGACGGTGGCGTTACTGCTGGCCAGTTTCTTGACGTTTCCGATAATCCACTGGTCGAGCATCGGCTTAACAAGGCTGTCGATGTAGGACAGCATGATGCTTTGAAAAATGTTCCCGAGCGACTTTTGCATGGAGCTGGTGCCGGTGATGATGCCGTTTATGCTGGTGCTGATGGCACTGGCGAACGGGGCAAACATCGCCTTGAGGCGCTTGTCCTCCGCCTGGGCTTGCTGGTCTTGCAGCTTCGCCATGTCGTTGTCGTGCTTGGCCTTAATTTGCAGCAACTCGTCCTGATATTTCTGAAACGCGACCTTGTCTTTTTCGTAGGTCTTGCTCAGGCCATCCAGGCGCGCAACGTCCAGCGCATAGGTGCCCTGTTCCGTGTTGAGGTAGATGCGAAATTTCTCGTCCTCGGTCATCTTGCCAAGTGCGACTTGTGCGTCAGCGTCCTGGCGCATCCGGGCCATGACCTCGTCGCCGAGCTTTTTCGCGTTCGCCAGTTCCTCGTCGCTAAGTGCGCGCTCTTGCGTGGCCTGGGTCTTGTTGAGGTTGAAAATCTCGGTGTTTAGCGCGCGGCGCACCGTCTTGTCTTTTTCGGTGTTGCCGGTGACGAGCGCCAGGCGGCCTTGCCAGTATTCCAAATCGCTTGCGGTGCTGTCCTTGAAATAGTCATTTTCGGCTTCCTTTTTGTCCTGCAAAAGCGCCTTCCATTCGGCCATGCGCTTGTCTGGATCTTCCTTGGTTTTGGTGACGCTAAGGTCAGGGGCCGGCTTACCTTCTTTTTTCTTCACGTCGTCGCCGCGCACGAACAGGTTTTTTACCTTTTCGTTCGTCTTGACTGCGCCCGCTTCCATGCTGTCCATGGCCGAGCCCCACGCAGCGCCTACCTTGGCCGGCACCGAAAGCATTTCGTCAGCGGCGCCCTTGAAGTCGCCGTGCACCAGTTTATAGAGCGCGCTGCCCAGGGCTTCCAGGGGAATCGCCACGCTGTTGACGAACGCGTTTATGGTTTCCCAAACGACTATGACGCCCTCGCGCATGTACCAAAACACGGCGGTGATGCCGCCGACGGCGCCTTTCATGACCGTGAACGCTGCCGGCCCGATTTCCTTGAACCACGAACCCAACTCGGTCAGGATGGGCATGAAGGCGTCGCCGATGACCTTTGTCAGGCTTTCCAGCACCGACTTGACGCCGGCCATTGAAATTTTGTACTCAGCGACGTCCTGCTGGCTTTGCTTGGTGACGACCAGGCCCAGGGCTTCGGCTTCGTTTTTGGCTTCCTCCAGGCTGCCCTTGGTGAGCTTGAGCGCGGCGCCGACTTCGGTCCACTGGCGCCCGAATATGGCGGCCATGGCGACGTTTTTGCCGGTGCCGTCCTCCATGTGCTTGAACTTGTCGTTTACGTCCAGGAGAATGTCCTGCATCGGGCGAAATTCGCCGTTAGCCTGGCGCGTGGCAACGCCTAATTGGTCGAACTTGTCGGGCGTGGTGCGCAGTGTGCGGGTGAGCGCGGCCACTGCCTTTTCGGCCTGCTCGGTGTTGCCGCCCGACATTTTCATGGCCTCGACAAAATAACTGGCATCGGTGGCGTTGGTGCCGAGCAGCTTCGCCATTTTCTGCACTTCGCCGTTAAATTCCTTGCTGGCGTTTACCGCACCCTTGAGGAACGCCCCGCCGCCGGTGATCGCGGCGATGGCGACGAACGCGCCTTTAAACGCAGAAATGCCGCTGATTAGCGAGTCGAAATGGCCCTTCATTTCTTGGGTTTGGATGCGAACGACGTCGGTCGCCTGTTGCATCGTCTCTTTGAGGCCGTCGATATTGGCTGAAAACCGTATTCCGATTTCGTTGGTTTCTGACATGGTGTAACTCCCTTTTTTACAAGTTGTGGCCGGCGGCCACTTCAACCTTTAAAACAAAATTAGGGCCTTTGCTGGCGCGGGATATCGGCGGGCCGTCCCCTTCCAGTTCAGCCAGTACATGACCCAGCGCCAGCACGTATTCGCGCCCGTCGTAGCCAGGCACCCAGCCGTAGACGGCGGCGGCCATGATGCGGTCATCGTCGGGCGTGGCGTGCCCGGATTCAACGCGCTTGCACATGGCAATGAAGCGAGCGCCGTAGTCTTTGCCCAGGAAGTGTGCGCCGTCGCCAAACTCGCGGCGCAGCGCTTGCATGACCACTGCGCGGTTCCTGTCGTCAATTGCTGCGGGTTGCTCCAATGGCGCAACACCCTCCAGCGCAGCCACGCGATTTTCAAAACTTCCCATGTGTTGCCTCCAGTGCGGTGATGCGGGCGGCCAGCTCGTCGACCTCGGTGATTTTCGCCAGAGTGCCCAGCGCGGCGATAAGTTGCACGGCTTGACCGGGCGCCAGAGTGCCGGCAGCGGCGGCAGTAAGCACGGCGCTCGCTTTGGCTGTCAGCGTGCCGCCTTTGGGCAGTGCGAGCGCAACGCCCTGTTCGATGGCCTTGACGGGCGGTAACACGCGCTCCAGGACCAGGCGGGCGGCCTGCATATCGCCTGCTTTGGCCGCCATCACCAGGCCGGCCAGGATTTCCGGCACATCCGCGGCCAGGGTGTCGCGCATCTTTGTGATGGCGGAACGTCCAGGCGGGCGGCCATTTGGGTTGCCGGTTTGGCCCGGCTTCCACTGCGTTGGTTTTTTTGCAGTCATCGTGTTTTCTCCCTGTTAAATCAGGCCGCCCAGCGGTTACGCGTGGATGCCACTGGCGCGCAGTTGCGCCGCAATCTCGCGCTCCATGCCCGCGGCATCAATGACGATTTCCAGCCCCGTCTGTTGGTACTGCTGACCAAACACGATTTGCTGCCGCCCATACCCGCCGGCGAAGGCTTGGAGCATGTAAGGAACCGGCAAATCGAAGTTATGCACGTGGATCGGGCCCAGGGACTGCGCGCCGGCGATCTGCTGCAACACTGCGCCCAGGGCGGCGACTTCCGCATATGCCTCGCCCAGATTTTTCATGGCATCGTGCAGGCGGTGGCCGGCGTCATTCGTCAGGGTGCGCAATTCCTCGATAACGACGGCGCGGCGTTGGTGCGTGATAGCCTGCATTGCGGCGTCCAGTGGCTGCACCAGGTCGGAAAGTCCGGCCTCTCCCATGTTGGCGATTTCGGCATCTAAGCGGGCGCGTTCGCGGTCTTGCTGCGCCTTCTTCGCCTCGGCTTCGATGGCGTCAACCGGTGTGCGCTTGGTCAGGCCCAGGAACCAGGCTGCGGCGGCGCTCTTGCGCTTGGCGGTCAGGTCGGTGACCAGCCCCGTCGATTGATCCCGCAAGCCTTGAGCGCGTGCGATGGCGTCGGTGTAAACCTTGCGTTGCTGGGCAATGTCCTCAGCGTGGTCATCAATGGATTTCAAGGCTTCGGCTGTTTTTTCTGTGATGGTTCGCATGATTGGCTTTCTGTTGGTGGTTACTTGGCGGCATTGCGGAAAGTGCGCTTTATCTGCGCTTCGGCCAGCGCTTGGCCCTTGAGCCCGGCGCTTTCCGGCGTCTCACTGCCAGGGTCGATAACGCGGACACGTGGGCCGAAATTCAGCGCGGCGGGTTTGGTCGCTGTCGCGGCAGGGTTGCGCGTCGGCTGGACCGCTTCGGCTCTGGCCTGCTTTGTGGTGCGCGCGCCGGTGGCCGTGCCGGTCTGAATCTTTTTCAGCAAGGCGGTGCCAAGGCCGGTGGATTGGGTGGATTGATGTTTGTGCATGGTGGGCTTTCAGTGGTTGATGGAAACAGTAATGTCGGGATTCACGCCGTTCACGCGTTCACGCCCCCTAAAGGGTGGCGTGAATAGACGTGAACTTTCACGGGTGTTTTTGGTGTTCACGCGTGAATAGACGTGAACAAACGTGAATGAATTGGGTTTCATGGATGGCCCCCGATCAGGTGCACCATTCCGCCGGAAACCTCGACAAGCTCCACGTCGCGAAGCCGATTAACGGAGTTGTAGACGCTGCTTTTTTTGATGTCTTGGGCTGCAAGCTGTTCGGCAATCTCCGCTATGCGCATGTTGCGACCAGCACCGCGTAGCAATGCCATGACCGCCTGCTGCGTCTCGCCCAGCTTTGGCAACTTCGCCGCCTTGACCGGCGCGTCAGTGGACGTGACGACGCACGACGTGGCGACCGCGCCCCACTTGGTAAACCCCATCGTGACCGGCTCCAGGCGAAAGCCGATTCGCTCGCCCTTGGTGCTCAGGTCGCGCTGCTTGGTGATTTCGCAGCACTTGCCCGTCGGGGTGTCAGTAACTTCGATTTCGGTGTCCACGGCAGCACGCACGCCACTCCAGCCACGCGCGCCGGCCGCGGTGTTTTTTCCGCTGTGGTGGATCAGCAGAAAGTGCGCTTTGCACTCGGTGCGGATGCGGTCGAAGCGGCGCACAACAAGCCCCATGTCCTGCCCGGCGTTTTCGTTTGCGCCGGCACTCAGGCGGGCCAGGGTGTCACCCACGATCAGCCGCACGGTCTGCCCCCGTTCGCGTTCGACCATGCGCACCAGGGCAATCACTCGGTCGGTGTCCGCGTCACCGTCGAAAAGGTCAATCGGGCTTTGGACAATGGCGAAGTCGGGCACCCTGACGCCGTGGTGCTGTTGGTAGGCTTGCAGGCGGCAGCGCACCGAAGCGGGCGATTCTGCTGCCAGGTAGACCACTAGCCCGCGCTCTGTCTGCCGGCCCATCCAGGGCACGCCACGGGCCACGGCGCAGGCCATATCGATGACAAAGAAGGTTTTGCCTGAATTGCTGTCGCCGTAGAGCACCGAACCGTCGCCAGCAGTTAGAACACCCTGCACCAGCTCGTCGGGCGGCGTGAACGTGTATGGCAGTTCGTCGGCAAAGATCACGCTCAGCGGATAGCGTGGCCCCGCTGGCGCTGTGCGCTGCGCGACTGCGACGTGTCCGCCCTGTTCGTAAATATCACCGTCCAGCACGGCCACGGCGTCGCTATGAAACATGGCGCACCTCGTCATTGATGCGACATATGCGCCCGGCGGCCAACATGAGGCGCGCGCGGTCGCCTTCCGATATTTCGCGGCCTTGCGCCAGGTTTGCAGCAATCAGCGACACGATAGTAATTTCGTGTGCGACGATTTCCAGCATGTCGCGCGCGGGTATGACCGTAGGCTTGCGGCGGCTCTCGCCCTTGCCGTCGTCGGTCCAGGCTCCCAGGGCTTTGGCGGCGTCCACGAACTCCATGCCGTGCGCGGCCATCTGGTAGGCCACCACGTCGCCGCCTTTGGCCCCACAGCCGGCCATGCAGACAAACGCGCCCGTTTCGGTGTTGATGCGCATGGAGTCGCTGCCGTCATGAAACTCGCAGCGCGTGGTACGCCACTTTCTACGGCCTTGCAGCGCCAGCCCCGCGGCGTCGGTGTAGTAGCTCACCGGGTCGGGCAAATGGTTTCGGTCGAAGCTCACCGGATAACCCCCACGCGCACGGCAAAGGCTTGCAGGCCGGCCAGGTCGGGCGCGTGGTGCGTCATTCCGTATTTGCTGACCAGGTAGCCGCCATCGGCCAGCGGGTGCACTGCGTGGCCGCGTAGGGCGAACTGCGCCAGCAATGTCGAAAACGCTTTGCGCGTTTGCGTGCCGGTTGCATAATCCAAATCGTTGATGGTTTGGTTTGCGCATTGCCCGGTTGCCGCCGGGCTTTCGCATTTTTGGGCTTCGCTCATGACAACGCCCCTTGTGCTGCACCCTGTGCAGATAGCCAGGCACGGACTTCACCGACACGCCATGCGGTGATGCGTTCCGACAATTTCACCGGCTTGGGGAACTGGCCCGAACGGCAACGGCGCCAGAGTGTCGCACTGGAGAACGGCACGATTTCCAGCACTTGGGGCTGGCGGATTAGGCCGGTGGACGGGAGGTTGTCAAAGGTAGTTGCAGCCTTGCGAACCTCTCCGCTGTGCTGGCTGTGATTTCCTGTGATCTGGTGAGACATGCGGCGCTCCGTGTTGAACTGATGCCCGCATTGAAACTTTCACCGCCCATAAAAATGGACAAACCGCAGTCAGATAATTATTTGCCCCCTCGTATCGCGTCTATTGCCCGCCTGACGGTGCGTGCGCTTGGCTGTTTCACGCCCTCGCGTGCATATTCGTCCAGAATTGCCAGGACTAACTTCGCTTCGCTGACGCGTTGGGAAATGCGCGAGAGGTACGCCGCAATTTGGCTTTTTTGAGCCTTCGCGTTTGCTGCGGCAACGACTGTCGCACCCTTCACGGTCAACCGGCTGCGATGCGGGCGGGCAATACTTCCAAGCACACCCACTGCGCGGGCAATCGACCGGTCGTATTGCGTGTCTTTGCACTCTGGGCCGCGTCCAACTCCCTTCGGTTTCAATCGTTGAATTGGCCCCATGTAAACGCCAAGGCGCAATGCCTTTACCAAGACTTCAATGGTCTCACCGCCCGAAAGTCGGCGCCCCCCGGCTGGCCTGCGCTGTTGAAGAATTCTTCTTGCTTGTGGCATAGTCTCGTTGCCGGTCAGCGTTGGCCCTTCCGACACGTACATGCCCCGGATTTGCGCCAACGCCGCCCGGTAGTTGTCAGGGCTGGCGCCGGCCGGGTTGTCGTCGGTCGGGCTATTTCTGTTCATTGCGCAACCCATCAAGCGGTCAAGCTTTTTTGAACTGCAACACGTCAGCCCCGGCGCGAAGCTTGTCCAAGTAGTCGGACCACCGTTGCATCATTTCGCGACGTGCTGGCAGGTGCGCCGTTCGGTTGTAGGCCCGGCCGTTGGTGTCTTTGACGGCGTGGGATAACTGGTGCTCTATGAGTTCCACGCGCTCGCCCATGACCTCATCCATGATGGTGCGCGCCGTGGCCCTGAAGCCGTGGGCGCTGTGCACTTCCTTCGCATAGCCCATGCCCCGCAAT